>Ga0075426_10004120_pt1 | contig 10345 bp, 9 predicted proteins | sample SoiMethybrSBSTD5_FD_75304 | JGI IMG/M metagenome (GOLD analysis project Ga0075426, IMG submission 75304) | Bulk soil microbial communities from a Populus tree surrounding site in Tennessee, USA - Soil MetaG P. TD hybrid SBSTD5 | ecosystem: Environmental > Terrestrial > Soil > Tree plantation...
GCGCTGTCGCGCGAGATGAAATCGGCGAGCGGCGTGTATTTCCACAAGAGCGCGAGGCCGATCGCCGCGGCGACGAGCGAGCCGAGGACCGCGGCGAGGCGGCGCGCGGGAAAGCGGCGCGGCGCGGCTTCGGGCGCGAGCGTCTTCACGATGCGCTCGAACGTGATCGGCGCTTCCGGATCGCCGATCGAAGCGATGGTGACGACCGTGTCGGCGTGCTCCGGCGTCTCCAGGCGCGCGAGGCTTCGCGCGGGCGAGCCGTGCGCGGCGATCGCCTGCGCCATCGTCGAGGTTTCCGCAAGCGCGCGCGCGACCGATTCGGGATCCGCGCCGCAATGCTCCGCGACGAGCTTCACGCGAAACGCGCGGATGCCGGCTTCGATGCGCTCATCCCGCTTCGCCTCGATGAGCGCGTCGCATTCCGTGTCCATGCCCATCGAGCGGTTGCTCAGGTTCGAGGAGCCGACGCGCAGCCACTCGTCGTCCACCACCATCACCTTCGAATGCAGGTCGACGCACGTGCCCTCGGCGAGCCCGTCGACGTGCGGGTAATAGGCGTGGAAGCGGCCATGCTTGTCGACCGTGCGCAGGTCGCGCACGAGGTTCGTGCGCAGCACGTGCATCGTCATTTCCTCGAGCCAGCCGTGCGAGAGAAGACGCGTCACGAGCACGATCTCGGGACCGTCGGGCTCGGCGAGGCGCGCGGCGAGCGCGTTCGCGATGCGCGGCGAGGTGAAGTACTGGTTCTCGATGTAGATCGAGCTCTTCGCGCGCGCGATCATGTCGAGGTAGAGCTGCTCGACCTGCCGGATGCCGGCGTCGCCCGCGATCGGCGGCGCGGTGAGCGCAATGCCGACGGTCGCCTGCGTGATGTCCACGGGGAGCTCGCGCGGCCACGGATCCGAGCGCGTCTTCACGGTGCGCACGCGGTCGAGCGTGGCGTTCTGCCAGCGGTCGCGCGCGACCTTGGAAAGCGCGGCCGCCGCGTCGCCATCGACCGCGACCATCACGTCGTGCATCGGCGGATACGGCAAGCCGAGGAACACCCGCCGCGGGTCCGAGGCGCAGTGCCCGGGCGTGTCCCAGCGCTTGTTGGTGAGGTCCAGGCCGCCGGTGAAGGCGAGCTTGTCGTCGATAACGACGATCTTCTGGTGGTGCGAGCCCGCGACCGGGTGCGTGTCGTCGAAGCGGAAGTCGATGCGCCGGTGCGGCTTCCACGTGACGCCGTAGGTCGGCGGCGGGAGCTCGCGGTCCTTGCCGTAGACGAGCGGGAAATCCCAGTCGAGGATGCGGATGCGCAGGCGCTTGCGCCGTCGCGCGAGGCCGTTGAGGAATTCGCCGAGCAGCACCGGCTCGCCGCGCTCGTCGAGCTCGAGCGTCGTGCGGCTGTCGAAATCCCAGCCGAGGATGAGGATCGAGCGCTCGGCGTTCTCGGCGGCGCGCGCGAACGCGGAAAAATACGCCTGCGCGTCGACGAGCATCGACACGCGCTCGGCGCGCGCCACTTCGGCGCAGTTGACTCCCGGCCTGAGGATGCTCTCGTTCATGGTGAAGGGCCCGCGGGCCTTCGACCATCCTAGGGGGCGAACTTGATGCAGGTGCCGCGGGCGCCCGATGCGCGCCCTGGTCCTAACGGACTATGCCGCCCCGCCGAGATGTGAATTCATGTGACGCAGCCGGTCGGCGACCGAGCGCAGCATCGCCATCGCGAAGGCGGGCTGCTTCTTCACCGCCTCGAGGAGCGAGGCGCGATCCACGGTGAGGAGCTCGGAGTATTGGTCCGCGGTCGCGCTCGCCACGCGCGGCGACTGGTCCACGAGCGCCATCTCGCCGAAGATGCCGCCCGGCGACACGCCCTCGAGCACCTTGTTGCCCTTGGTGATGAAGACGCGCCCGCTCTTCAGGATGTACATGTACATCCCCGCCTGGCCTTCCTTCATCACCGATTGGCCGGCCTGGTATTTCACGATGGAGGTGCGCGGCAGTGCCGACTCGAATTGCGCGAGCTGCTGCGCGTCGAAGACCGGAGACTCGCGCGCCACGGCGAGCGCGGGCATGTTGCGCGCGGCAAGCCGCGCGGCGACGAAGCGCACGCGCTCGAACATCACGCTCATCAGCATCAGCGCGAACTCGGGATTCTTGCCGATCGCGGTTTGCAGCTCGGGGGCGCTGAGCGAATACGCGAGGCAAGCCGTCTTCGCGATCGCGGTGGCGCTGCGCGGCCGGTTGCTGATCACCGCCATCTCGCCCACGATCTCGCCCGCCTTCGGCGTGTCGAGCGGCTTGCCCGCGACCGAGAGGCTCACCTCGCCCTCGGCGATGTAGTACATGCGCGGAGCCTTGAAGAGACCGCCCTTCGCGGCCTCCTCGAAGATCGTCTGCCCGGCGGCGAACTGCTCTTCCTTGCCGGCTTCCTGGAAGAGCTTCTTCGCGACCGCGGCGTTGTAGAACTTGCTCTGCGCCGCCTTGAACGGCGCAGACGAGCCTTCCGGCGGCGGCGGCTTGGTGAAATCGAAACCGTCCGGCGACGCCGGCTGCGGCACTTGCGGTTTCGTGAAATCGAAGTCGGACATGAAGCTCCCTCTCCCTTGGGAGAGGGCTGGGGAGAGGGTCAGCTAAAATTATACGTTGAGTGACTTTGTCGGGTACCGGGGGCGCGCGTTCGAACGGACGCAAGCGCCGTTCAACGCGCGATACAGCATCGAGGGCCTGTAGCTCAGGTGGTCAGAGCAGGGGACTCATAATCCCTTGGTCCCTGGTTCGAATCCAGGCGGGCCCACCCATTCACGGGCGCGATCGCCGCGGCCGACAGCGACGGGGCCGCCTTATTCGGGCAGCGTCACACCCGAGCCGCCCATCTCCTTGGGGAAGTCCTGCATCTTGGGCAGGCCGTCCTTGATCCGGAGCACGGACTCGCCGTAGTTCACGTGCAAAGCCGGCTTGAACTTGAGCTCCGGCAGCATCGCCGCGAACACGTCGGTGAACTTGAACGGCGGGTGCTCGGCGAAGATGTGGCCGCCGCACGTCTTGCACCACTTGCGGAAGCTCTTCGGCGTCTTGTTGTAGGTGCCGACGTGGTCCGCGCCCTTGGTGACCTTCACCGCGTCGGGCTGCCACAGGCTGAAGGCATTGATGGGCCCCGCCGACCAATGCCGGCACGACTCGCAATGACAGTATCCCATCGCGATCGGCTCTCCAGCCGCGACGAATTCGACCGCGCCGCAGAAACAACGTCCCTTGTAGCTCGCCATGGTTCCTCCCGGAATCGTGCGCTGCGATTGGAGCGACGCCGTTCAGCGCACGACGAGCAGCGGCGTCTTCGTGAGCGCGATCACCTTCGTCGTGACGGAGCCGAGCGCGACACCCTTGAGCGCGCCGTGGCCGTGCGCGCCCATGCAGATGAGGTCGGACTTGCGCGCTTCGGCGAAGGCGACGATCTCGGCGGCGACGTCGCCGATGCGATAGGTCGCCTCGAACGCAACGCCCGCCCGCCTGAGCTCTTCCTCGGCCGGCGCTAGCGCCTTCGTCGCTTCCTCGCGCTCGTAGTCGTCGATCGCTTTCTTGCCCGTGACGATCGCGGCCTGCGGATACGGAAAGGGCGGCCGCACGTGCAGCACGTGCACCTCGGGGCGTTCCTTGAACCAGGCGAGCAGGCCGGCGACCTTGCGCGCGGCGACGCGCGTGTGTTCCGAGCCGTCGGCGGCGAGGACGATTTTCATTGTTCTCTCCTCAGGGAATCGTGCAGAGTACCGTGCCTTCGAATTTCCAGCCCGCGGCCTGCGTGTCCCTCATGGTGGAGTCGCTGGTGGTGTAGCGGTGGTTCGCGTCGAGAATTCCGTTGTTGTACGCGCGGTGCACGCCGAGGAATCCGTCGGGGCAGGTGCCGCCGCTCGCGGGCACGGTGTAGAAGCTTACCCCCTGGTAACGCCACGCGGAATTGCGTTTGACGATGTCGCACTCCCCGGCGTCCGCCGTATAGAACGCGTACGTCGCGTCGCGGAAGCCGAGGCGGAAGCGGCAGACGGGAGCGCGCGCCGGTGTGCCGACGGCGGGCGAGGCCTCGACATTGAAGCCGAGGCCGGTCGCGACCCAGCTCGCGCCGAAATCGCCGCGCCGCACCGCCGCGATCTCGCTCGGGTCCGCGGTCGTGAAGAAGTGGTTGAGGGCCGGGTTGTAGAACTCGAGCGCGGTGAGACCGTTCGCGTTCGCCGGCGCGAACGGCACGTGCACATCCACCAGCATGTCGTTCGCGCGTCCGCCGCCGTTGACGCTGTTCATGCGGATGAATTGGCCCATCGCCTCGGGATGCAACGGGTCCTGCAGGTACGCGCGCAGGAACGTGACCGTCCACGTGAAAAGCGTTGGCGCATCCGCGGGACGCAGCTCGTGCTGGCCGTCGATGAACTCGACCACGTATTTCGTCCCGGCGAAATGGCTCACCGCGGCCTGCATCGGGCCGATCGGCGCGGTCGTGTCGGCAGTGCCGGAGATCGCGAGATACGGGCGATTCACGCTCGCGGCGCCGCTGTTGCCCTGGCAGAACGCGGGCAGGAAGCTGTAGCCGGCGAAAGGCACGTAGCCCACGGCCGCGCGGATGCGCGGATCGGCGATGCCGTCGCTGCAATGCCCGCCGATGGTGGTCGTGAGACGCGATCCCAGCAGCAGCGTCATCGCCTCGCCGCCCAGGCTCGCACCGAACCCGCCGATGCGCGTGGGATCGATCGAGGACGAGAACCCCGCAGAAGCAAGGAGGACGTCCGTCATCGACTTCAGCGACAGCGGCCGCATCGTCTCCATTTCGACCACGTTGGAGAAATTGCTGAACAGGTAGAAGAAATCGCTCAGGTCCTGGATGCGCAACCGCGAGAAGCGCGCGTCGCCGTGGAAAGGTGCGGCGACGATGAACCCCTGCGAGGCGAGCAGCACGACCGCGTCAAGATAGCCGGAATCGACGGGGCTGCCGCCCAGGCCGTGGGAAAAGAGGACCAGCGGCCACGCATAGGGACTGTCGGGAGGCAGCGGGTTGATGCCGCCGAGCAGCGCGAGCTCGCGCGTCGACATGATGCGCGGCATCGTCCCCGCGGGTTGCATGTGGGGCACGCGGCCGCCGGTCTCGGGGAGCACATAGTCGGCGTCGGTGTTGAATTGAGACGTGGGATAGCACACCAGCGCGACGAAATTCAGCGTGCCGCCGCCATGGTTGGCGAAGAGCTCGTCGTTGTTCGGCACCGCGACGGGAAACTGCAGCGCCGTCTGCGGCGCGGTGAGGAGCTCGCTCACGTAATGGTCGGACTTGCCTTCCCAGTAATCGGACGGCATGAGGCCGGGGGCGACGCGCGCGGCATCCTGCGCGACGTTGGAGCAGGCCACCGGAAGACGGCCAGGCGCGATCGGCGGCACGACGCGGTCGTGGTTGAATGCGAGGGCCGGGAGCGCGCACGCGAGAGCGGCGCAAGCGAAGGCGAGGCGCCGCAGGGCGCGAAACGGCGGCGCGGTAGAATCCATCATTGAATTATAGGTTCTGCGGCATGGCTACGGACGACGACAGCGAAAAATTGAAGCGCATCCTGCAGGTCTCGCGCATCATCGCCGTCGTGGGCCTGTCGACGCAGTGGCACCGGCCGAGCTACTTCGCGGCGAAGTACATGCAGGAGCACGGCTATCGCGTGATTCCCGTCAATCCCACGGCCGATTCCATCATGGGGGAGAAGAGCTACAAGTCGTTGCGCGACATCCCCGAAAAGGTGGACATCGTCGATTGCTTCCGGCGCTCCGCGGAGATTCCCGCGATCGCCGAGGACGCGATCGCGATCGGCGCGAAGGTGCTGTGGATGCAGCTCGGCGTGACCAACGCCGAGGCGCGCAAGCGCGCGCAGGCCGCGGGGCTGGAGGTGGTCGAGGACCACTGCGTGAAGATCGAGCACGGACGTTTCTTCGGCGGGCTGGGCTGGGCCGGCGTGAACACCAGGGTGATCTCAGCCAAACGCTCCGCCTATCGGGGGGGATGACATGGAACTGTGGCTTATTTGGATCGTGGCGGGCTTCGCGCTCGTGATCGCCGAGTTGGTGACGGGGACTTTCTATCTGCTGATGATCGGCTTGGGCGCCTTCGCCGCGGCCGCCGCGGCGTGGTTCGGGATGAACGAGCTCGTGCAGGCGCTCGTCGGCTCGGGCGTGGCGGTCGCGGGCTCGCTGCTCGTGCACCACTGGCACGCCGCGCAACGCAAGGTCGCCGGCTCCAACCTGCTCGATCGCGGCCAGCCGGTCGTGCTCGAAGGCTGGAGCAACGAGGCGGCGCGCATCGCGCGGGTGCGCTACCGCGGCACCTTCTGGGACGCGCGCCTCGCTCGTCCGGACGAGAATCCCTCGCCCGGATCCACCCTCTACATCGAAGCGCAGGACGGCAACACGCTCATCGTGGCATCGGCGAAGCCGACCTGATCGAAAAAATGGTGCCACGTACCATTTTCAGAAAATCGTACGTGGCACCATTTTTTGTATAACCAACAATAAGGGAGACCCAAAATGTTCGTGAAGACGATCATCGCGATCCTCGTCACGCTGGCGGCGGCATGGCTTACGCACAGCGCGACGGCAACGGTGGCGACGTTCCTCGTCGCCATGATCATCGTGCTGTTGTTCGAAGGCATCCGCATCGTGCCGCAGCAGAACGCCTGGGTGGTGGAGCGCCTGGGCAAGTTCCAGGGCGTGCTCGAGCCGGGCCTGAACTTGATCGTGCCCTTCTTCGACCGCATCGCCTACAAGCACTCGCTCAAGGAAGTCCCGCTCGACGTTCCCGAGCAGGTGTGCATCACGAAGGACAACACGCAGCTCGCCGTCGACGGGATCATCTATTTCCAGGTGGTCGATCCGCGGCTCGCTTCCTACGGCTCGTCGAACTACATCCAGGCGATCACGCAGCTCGCGCAGACGGCGCTGCGCTCGGTCATCGGCAGGATGGAGCTCGACAAGACCTTCGAGAGCCGCGACGAGATCAACCACACGCTGGTCTCCGTGCTCGACGAGGCCGGCCGCACGTGGGGCATCAAGGTGCTGCGCTACGAGCTGAAGAGCCTCACGCCGCCGGAGTCGATCCTGCGCGCGATGCAGGCGCAGATCACCGCCGAGCGGGAAAAGCGCGCGGTGATCGCGAAGTCCGAGGGCCAGCGCCAGCAGGAGATCAACGTCGCCGACGGGCAGCGCCAGGCGGCGATCCTGGAATCCGAGGGCCAGAAGCAGGCGCAGATCAACAAGGCGGCGGGCGAGGCGGGCGCGATCGAGCTGGTGGCGAACGCGAACGCCAACGCGGTGCGTGCCGTCGCCGCGGCGATCCAGACCGCGGGCGGCATGGACGCGGCGAACCTCAAGGTCGCGCAGCAATATGTCGACGCCTTCGCCAACCTCGCCAAGACCGGCAACACGCTCATCATCCCGAGCAACGTGTCGGATGTCGCGAGCGTGGTGGCGAGCGCGATGACGGTGATGGATCGGACGAGAACGGGACAGGCGGCAGCAAAGTAGATGGCGGATCGCGAGTTCGGGTTCGAGACGCTGTGCCTGCACGCGGGGCAGATTCCCGACGCGCAGACGGGCTCGCGTGCGCTGCCGCTGTACCAGACGACTTCGTACGTCTTCGAGAGCGCCGAGCACGCCGCGAGCCTCTTCAATCTCGCGACCTTCGGCAACGTCTATACGCGGCTCTCGAACCCGACGACCGCGGTCTTCGAGGAACGCGTCGCGGCGCTCGAGAACGGGCGCGCGGCGGTCGCGACCGCCTCGGGACAGGCGGCCGAGATGGTCGCCTTCCTCAACATCATGCAGTCGGGCGACCACATCGTTTCCTCGACCAAGCTCTACGGCGGCACGGTGACGATGCTGTCGGTGAACTTCAAGAAGCTCGGCATCGAGGCGACCCTCGTCGACCCCGACGATCCGGGGAATTTCCGCAAGGCGCTGAAGCCCAACACCAAGGCGATCTTCTCCGAGACGCTGGGCAATCCCGCGATCAACGTGGTCGACATCGCCGCGATCGCGAAAATCGCGCGCGAGGCCGGCATCCCCTTCATCGTCGACAACACCGCCGCATCGCCCTACCTCTGCCAGCCGATCGCGCACGGCGCGGACATCGTCGTGCATTCGGCGACGAAGTACCTCGGCGGCCACGGCACGACGATGGGCGGTGTCGTCGTCGAGAGCGGCAAGTTTCCGTGGGACAACGGCAAGTTCCCCTCGATGACGGAGCCGTCGACGGGATACCACGGGGTCAAGTTCTACGAGACCTTCGGCGACTTCGGCTTCACGATGAAGGCGCGCATGGAGATCCTGCGCGTGTTCGGCCCGGCCCTCTCGCCATTCAACGCGTGGCTCCTGCTGCAGGGAATCGAGACGCTGCCGGTGCGCATGGAGCGCCATTGCTCCAACGCGATGGCGGTCGCGAAGTTCCTGAAGAGCCATCCGAAGGTGTCATGGGTGAGCTATCCGGGATTGCCCGATGACCCTTACAACGCGCTCGCCAGGCGTTATCTGCCGCGCGGTCCCGGGGCGCTCCTCGCATTCGGCATCAAGGGCGGCTACGAGGCGGGCGTGAAATTCATCGAGGCGCTCACGTTCGTGAGCCACCTCGCGAACATCGGCGACGCGAAATCGCTCGTGATCCATCCCGCCTCGACGACGCACCGGCAGCTGAGCGAGGAAGAGCAGAAGCGCGCGGGCGTGCCGCCGGACATGGTGCGCCTGTCGATCGGCCTCGAGAGCGAAGCCGACATTCTCTGGGATATCGGACAGGCACTCGACAAGGCCTAGTCATGACAGCCGTCCGCCGCATCCTCTTTTTCGTCGCCTTCGTGGTGCTGATGAAGGCGATGTTCGACGACGTGAACGCGTTGATCCTGATGTGGGCGCCGCTCGCGGACCTTCCCGCAATCGTGCGAGAGGCCGCGCTCCATGTGCCCTATGCGCTCATCGCCGCGCTGCTGCTCACGCGCGCCGAGGTCTGGGGACGGCTGCCGGCGATGATCAGCCTGTATCCGCCGCTCGTGATCGCGGCCGCCGCATTGGTGATGGCGCACGCCATCGCCGCGACGAATCCGCAGCTCTCGGTCCTCGCCGTGCGCCTCGTCACGTTGGTGCTCGCGGTGCCGATCGTGATGGTGCTCACGCGCCTCGTGCCGAAACCCGGATTCGTCTACGAGGGCTCGAGCTTCCCCGCCGTTCGCGCCTTCGTCGCGCTCACGTTGCTCCTGGCGCTCTCGATCGGCCTCGCGGGTCCGCTTCTCGGCCTTGCGGGAGCGAGCTCGCTTCTCGAGAGGATTCCGGTCGCCTACGCGGACATCATCATCGCGGCCGTGATCGTCGCCGCGTTCATCGTCGCGAGCGGCGTGCGCTTCCGATCGCTGCAGCCCAATTCGGCGTCGACATGGATGACGCTGGGGATCCTCGCCTGGGTCCTCGCGCAGCTCGTCGAGCCCGCCGAGCCGCTGCTGCGCACTTATGGCCTGCACAAGCAGCCCGCGGTCGCGACTTTCATCGCGCAGGCCCCGGCGATTCGCGGCGGCCTCCAGATCGCCGCCCACGCGCTGCTCTTCGTCGGCTGCTTCACGCTGCTCGGCCACCTGCTGCCCGAGCGCGAGCGCATCGCGCGGATGTAGGCAGCGCCTCTAGCGCCTGTCGGGATCCAGCAGCTGCTCGACTTCGCGCTTCGCGGTGTCGACCATCGCCGCCTCGATCCACGACGCATAGGCGGAGACGCGCGCGTAGCTCTCCCATTCGCCGTCGATCGCGTTGGCGACGCCGACGACGAAGAGTCCCTGCGTCGTCTCGACGATCGCGGGCGCGCCCAGCTCGCCCGGCGTGAGCGCGCCCTGCAGGTCGGAGGCGTCGGCCGCCGGCTTGACCTGCATGTCGAAGACGCGCGCGCCGATGCGATCGATGGTGTTGATGGCGGCGCGCGCCTTGCGATCGGTGGTGCGCTCGTTGCTCCCGATCTTCCCGGTGCTTCCGTGCGCCACGATCACGACCGCCTTGCCGCCTTCGTTGTCGCCGCGATAGAGCTGCAGCGGCTCGATGTCGTCGATCGAGGTGCCGCCGCGCAGGTGCACGAGTCCGATGTCGTTCGCGGAGCCGCCGCTCCACGCCGGATGCACGCGCGTCGTGGCGACCTCGTAGCGTTTCCCGGCGATGACGATGCGTGCATCCACCGGCAGCCCTTTGGCGAGCTTCGCGGTGGTGAGCAGCCAGTTGGACGCGATGAGCGTGGCTTCGCCGCCGCCCGGAAGCGCCACCACCGATGTGTAGCGCGTCGCGAGCTCCAGATACTCCGCGTCGTCCCGGTCGGCACGGATGAGCA
>Ga0075426_10004121_pt1 | contig 10345 bp, 10 predicted proteins | sample SoiMethybrSBSTD5_FD_75304 | JGI IMG/M metagenome (GOLD analysis project Ga0075426, IMG submission 75304) | Bulk soil microbial communities from a Populus tree surrounding site in Tennessee, USA - Soil MetaG P. TD hybrid SBSTD5 | ecosystem: Environmental > Terrestrial > Soil > Tree plantation...
CGAGCGACAGAGTGCCCTGAACGCCCAGCTGAAGCCTGCCCGGCTGCGGCAGGTCGCGGGGCTTGCACCCGCTTCGCGGGGGACGCTCGAGCGCTGGTCCGCGCAGCGCGGCCTCACGGCCCGCGGCTTTCATCGCGCGTGGCGGGTGGCGCGGACCGCGGCCGACCTCGACGGCTCAGAGGAGATCGAAGAGCACCACGTGCTCGAGGCTCTCGGTTTCAGGCTGCAGGATGTCGCCGCCTGAGCTGAGCGTCCGCGGCAGGTGGCCGCCGCCCGAGGGCCCGCGCGTCGCCGTCGTAGGTTCCCGGCGGCCGTCGCCCTACGGCGAGGCGGTGGCCGAACAGCTCGGCCTCGAGCTCGCCCGCGCGGGCGTGGTCGTGATCAGCGGTCTCGCACTCGGCATCGATGCAGCGGCTCACCGCGGCGCGCTGAACGGCGGGGGCGTCACGGTGGCGGTGCTGGGGACCGGCGTCGATGTCATCTACCCCGCCGCACACGGCATCCTGGCGGAGGCCATCCTCGCCGGTGGCGGCGCGCTCGTCAGCCAGTTTCCAGACGGCACGTCGCCGCGGCGGCACAACTTCCCCGCGCGCAACCACACGATGGCGGCGCTGTCCGACCTCGTCGTGGTGGTCGAGGCCGGCGAGGGCTCGGGCGCCTTGATCACCGCCGAGGCGGCGCTGGACCTACATAAAGAGGTAATGGCCGTCCCCGGCAGCGTCTTCTCGCCGCTGTCTGTGGGCGCGCACGCGCTGATCCGCGACGGCGCCGGCCTGGTTCAGAACGCCCGCGACGTCCTGGCCGCCCTTGACCGTGGCGGCGAGGTGCTGGACGACCCGCTGGCCACACCAAAACACCTCGGCTTCGGCCTCCGACCGGAGCGGGACGGCATCCTTTCCCACCTCTCGGACGTGCTGGCCTTGAGCGCGTCCGACATCGCCCGAAAGCTCCAGCTGCCGCTCGCCGAGGTGCTCGGCCGGCTGACCGCGCTGGAGCTCGACGGAGCGGTTCGGCGGCACCAGGGCGGGTTTGTAAGGGCGTTGCGCCGCGGTAAAGAACGGGCGTAGGATGCCCGCCACTCGGCGGGGCGTCGTGCCGGGAAGGGAACAAACGTCCGGTTTTGGGAATAAGAAGGAAGCTGTGCCAGAAGGTCTGATCATCGTCGAGTCGCCTGCAAAGGCCAGGACTCTGAAGCGGTTCCTGGGGGATCGTTTCGACGTCCGGGCCTCGATGGGCCACGTCCGCGACCTCCCCGAAAAGGAGATGGGCGTGGAAGTGGATGACGGCTTCAAGCCGCACTACGAGGTGGTGGAAAGCCGGCGCAAGACGATCAACGAGCTGCGCTCTGCGGCCAAGAACGAGAGCGAGGTGATCCTCGCTTCCGACCCCGATCGCGAGGGCGAGGCGATCGCCTGGCACCTGGCCGAGGTCCTCAAGCTCCGCGATCCGAAGCGCATCGAGTTCCACGAGATCACGTCGGACGCCGTGCGCAGGGCCCTCGAGTCACCTCGGGAGATCGACATGCGCCTGGTCAACGCGCAGCAGGCGCGCCGCGTGGTCGACCGTCTGGTCGGCTTCCGGCTGAGCCCGTTCTTGTGGAGCAAAGTCCAGAAGGGAATCGGCGCCGGTCGCGTCTCTTCGGTGGCGCTGCGCCTGGTGGTCGACCGGGAAGAGGAAATACGCAAGTTCGTCCCGGTCGAGTCATGGACGGTCGACGTCGAGCTCTCGAAGAAGGCAGGCGAAACCCACTTTCTCGCCCGTCTCAATCGCCCGCTGGGATCGGCGGCGACCGACTCCGACACCAGGTTCGAGATCCACAACGAGGCCGAGGCCCAGGAGATCGTGCGCAGGCTCGAAGGTGCGAGCTACCGCGTCACGGGCGTCGAACAGAAGCGGCGCACGAAGAGCTCGAACCCGCCGTACATCACGTCGACGTTGCAGCAGGACGCGTCGAGCCGTCTGCGCATGCGCCCGCACAACGCAATGCGCGTCGCCCAGCAGCTCTACGAGGGCGTCGAGCTCGGCACAGAGGGCGCGTCCGGATTGATCACATACATGCGCACCGACTCGACCCGCATCTCGGCCGACGCCGATGCCAGGGTCAAGAGCTGGATCAAGGCGCAGCACGGCGAGAAGTACCTCGGCGCATCGCGTGCAGCCAAAGCGACGCCCGGCGCGCAAGACGCGCATGAGGCGATCCGACCCACCGACGTCAACCGGACGCCGGATTCCATCCGGCAGTACTTGAGCCCGGACCAGTTCAGGCTCTACGACCTGATCTGGCGACGGTTCGTGGCCAGCCGCATGGCGCCGGCGGTTTACGACCAGACGCAGGTCGAGATCGAGGGCGGAGAGTACGTCTTCCGGGCGAACGGCTCGGTGCTCGCGTTCGACGGCTTCTACAGAGTGTGGGCGCGCGAGGAGAACGGCGAGAATGTTCTGCCGCAGCTCGCGCAAGGTGAGGACCTCGACTACTACGGCATCAAGCCCGAGCAGCACTTCACGCAGCCGCCTCCGCGCTACAGCGAGGCGACGCTCATCAAGGAGCTCGAGCAGCGCGGCATCGGCCGTCCGTCGACGTACGCGCCGATCGTGCAGACGATCACCCGGGCGCATGGCTACGTCGAGATCAAGGACCGCCGCCTGCATCCGACTCCTGTTGGTGAGGCGGTCAACACGCTCATGGTCGACCACTTCAAGACGATCTCCGACGACGAGTACACGTCCAATCTCGAAAAGAAGCTGGACGAGGTCGAGAGCGGGCGCCAGGAGTGGGTGCCGGTCGTGAAGGACTTCTACGGTCCACTGCAGCGGATGCTCAGCGCTGCGGAAGAGGCCACGCCGGCGGACACCGACGAGGTCTGCCCGCTGTGCCACGAGGGACACCTGGTCCGGAAGGCCAGCCGCTTCGGCCCGTTCATGGGCTGCTCGCGCTATCCGAAGTGCAAGTTCCGCCGCGCCCTCACCGCCAACGGCGAGGCGTCGGAGCCGAAGCTGCTCGACGAGAAGTGCCCCAACTGCGGGCGGCCGCTGCAGCTGCGGACCGGGCGCTACGGAGAGTTCATCGGATGCTCGGGCTATCCCGAGTGCAAGTACATCAAGCGCGACGCCGCGCAGGCCGAGGCCAAGCCCACAGGCGAGAAGTGTCCGCAGTGCGGCGAGGGCCAGCTGGTGGAGCGCACGGGCCGCTACGGGCCTTTCGTGGCCTGCTCGCGCTACCCGGACTGCAACTACCGGGCCAACATCGGCAAGGACGGCAAGCCGCGCCAGGGCCCGAAGGTCCTGGACGAGCCGTGCCCGATCTGCGGCAAGCCGCTCGTCGAGCGCCGGGGCAGGTTCGGGCTGTTCAAGTCATGCTCGGACTACCCGAAATGCCCAGGCCCAAAGGGCGTCGCCGGGGGGCGCGCGCAAGGCGCACGCTCGACCAAGAAGGCCGTCGCTTAGCGCCGACCCGGTCTGGGTATACTCCCTGAGCCAGTCCTAATCGACTGAGTTAGCACGCCCGGGGCAAGACCCCTGTCCTTGATTCAAGGCCAGAACCGGGCGGAAGAGAAACAGGGAGGCAAATCAGACGTGGCTCAAGTGACCTTGAAGCAGCTGCTGGAGGCAGGAGTCCATTTTGGGCACCAGACCAGCCGCTGGAATCCGAAGATGAAGACCTACATCTTCACCGCCCGAAACGGCATCCACATCATCGACCTGCAGAAGACGGTGCGGCTCCTCGACGACGCGTGGGATTTCACCCGCAGCGTTGCCGCCAGCGGACGACCGGTGCTCTTCGTCGGCACCAAGAAGCAGGCCCAGGAGACCATCCAGACCGAGGCCGCTCGCTGCGGCATGTACTTCGTCAACCGCCGGTGGATGGGCGGGATGCTGACCAACTTCAGCACGGTCAAGAAGCGAATCGAGCGCCTGCAAGACCTGCGCAAGATGCAGCAGGAAGGCCAGTTCGAGCAGATGCCGAAGAAGGAGGCCAAGCGCCTCCAGGACGAGCTCGACCGGCTGATGTTCCACTTCGACGGCATCGCCGACATGAAACGGCTGCCGGGCGCGCTGTACGTGGTCGACCCCCGCAAGGAGCACATCGCCGTCACCGAGGCGAACCGGCTGAAGATCCCGGTGGTGGCGATCACCGACTCCAACTGCGACCCCGACCTGATCACCTACGTCATCCCGGGCAACGACGACGCCATTCGGGCGGTCAAGCTGTTGACCGGAAAGATCGCCGACGCGTGCCAGGAAGGACGCCAGGAAGCCGCCGCTCGCGGAGAGATCCTGCCCGAGGTCGAGGAGCGCGAGTTTCTCGAGACGCCTCGCTACGAGGAGATCGAGGAATACCTCGAGGACGAGGAGGACTACCTCCCGACCGTGTCGGAGGAGGAGTTCATCGGACGCACCGCCGACGACGAGGAGGCCCGCTGATGGCGGTCAGCCTCGACCTGGTGAAGAAGCTGCGCGAGCAGTCGGGCGCGGGAATGATGGACTGCAAGAACGCGCTGGAGGAAGCCGGCGGCGATATCGAGAAGGCCTTCACGATCCTGCGCGAGAAAGGCATCGCGAAGGCGGCCAAGCGCGCCGGCCGCGCCACCGGGCAGGGCGTCGTCGAAGCCTACCTGCACAGTCCCTCGCCAGACTTTCCACCCCAGGTCGGGGTACTGATCGAGGTCAACTGCGAGACCGACTTCGTGGCCAAAGGCCCCGACTTTCGCAAGCTCGCGAAGGAGCTGGCGCTGCAGGTCGCCGCGTTCGAACCGCGGTGGGTGTCACGCGAGGACGTGCCCGACGACGTCCTCGTCACCGAGCGCGAGGTGTATGAGGCGAAGGCGCTCCAGGATGGCAAGCCCGAGAAGGTGATCCCGAGGATCGTCGAGAATCAGGTCGAGGACTTCTTGAAGCACAGCTGCCTGATGGAGCAGGACTACTTCCGCGAGCCGGGCCGCACGGTCCAGCATCTCGTGGCCGAGTACATCTCGAAGCTGCAGGAGAACATCTCGGTCCGCCGGTTCGCCCGATTTAACATCAGAGAGTCCTGAACCAACTGGTCAACGGCGCGCCCAAGTACAACCGCGTCCTGCTCAAGCTGAGCGGCGAAGCGCTTGGCGGCAAGCGGGATTACGGCATCGACCTCGAAGTCGTCGAGGCGATCGCCGCTCAGGTCAAGCGCGTGCACCAGATGGGCGTCCAGATCGCGCTGGTGGTCGGCGGAGGCAACATCTTCCGCGGGCTTGCGGCGACCGAGCGCGGCTTCGACCGCGCCACGGGCGATTACATGGGCATGCTGGCGACGGTCATCAACGCCCTCGCGCTGCAGGATGCCCTGGAGCGCACCGGCATCCCGGCGCGGACGATGACCGCGATCCAGATGCCGCAGGTTGCGGAGCCTTACATCCGTCGCCGCGCCGTCAGGCACCTCGAGAAAGGAAGGGTCGTCATCCTCGCCGCCGGCACGGGCAATCCGTACTTCACTACCGACACGACAGCCGCCCTGCGCGCGGTCGAGATCGAGGCCGACGTGATCCTCAAGGCCACGAAGGTCGACGGCGTGTACACCGCCGATCCGAAACGTGATCCCACCGCGACCAAGTTCGACCACCTCGGTTATATGGAGGTGCTGAACCGCGGCATAGAGGTGATGGACAACACCGCGCTCACTCTGTGCATGGACAATGACGTGCCGATCGTGGTGTTCAACCTGCTCACGCCCGGCAACATCGAAAGGGTCGTGCTCGGCGAAGAGATCGGCACGTTGGTGGGGGCCGCAACGTCGTGATCGACCCGATCCTTCGTGACGCGGAGTCAAAGGCCGGTAAGTCGGTCGATCACTTCGCCGGCGAGCTCGCGACCATCCGCACCGGACGAGCGAACCCCGCGCTGATCGACCGGATCATGGTCCCGTACTACGGGACGCCGACCCCTCTGAACCAGCTCGCCCAGATCACCGCCCCCGAACCGCGGCTGCTGGTCGTGCAGGTCTACGACAAGAGCCAGATCGGCGCGGTCGAGAAGGCGCTGAGGACGAGCGATCAGGGTCTAAACCCCGCCAACGACGGCCAGGTCATCCGGGTGCCCATCCCGCCGCTGACCGAGGAGCGGCGTCGCGAGTACGTCAAGCTCGTCCGTCAGAAGGCGGAGGAGGCCAGGGTGGCCATCCGGAACGTCCGGCGCGACGAGCTCCATCGCATCGACCAGTTGCAGAAGCAGGGCGAGGTGGCGGAGGACGACTCGAAGCGCGCGCACGCCCGGTTGCAGAAGATCGTCGACTCGCAGATCGAAAAGGTCGACGCCCTCGCCAACCGCAAGGAACACGAGGTCCTCGAAATCTAGCCCGAAAGACTGAACTCGGGCCGGTCGGTAGAGTTTCCTCACCCTTGGACTCGCAGGTCCCCCGCCACATCGGGATCATCATGGACGGCAACGGCCGCTGGGCCCGCCGCCAGGGCCGGCCGGCCAGCTTCGGTCACCGAGCCGGCGTCCGCGCGATCAAGCGCGTGCTCCAGGCTTGCGAAGACTTCGGGGTCCACGCCCTCTCGATCTACGCGTTCTCGACCGAGAACTGGTCCCGCCCGAGGGCCGAGGTCCGCGCCCTGATGCGCCTCTTCCACGAGACCATGCAGCGTGAGATCGACGAGATGCACCACCGAGGGGTGCGCATCGTGGTCAGCGGCCGCCGCGAAGACCTGTCGCCCCGAATGCGTGAGCGCATCGAGGAGGCGATGGCGCGCACAGCGAACAACACGAATGGCATCCTCAACGTGTGCCTCAACTACGGGGGACGGGCAGAGATCGTTGATGCGGTCAAGAAGCTGGTGGGGGAGGGAGTGCGGCCGCGAGACGTCGACGAGGCGACCATCTCGGCGCACATGTACCATCCGGACCTTCCGGATCCCGACCTGATCATCCGCACCGCGGGTGAGCGGCGCGTGAGCAACTTCCTGCTCTGGCAGGGCGCGTATGCGGAGATGCTCGTCACCGACACCCTGTGGCCCGACTTCGATGCAGACGACCTGAAAGCCGCGCTGGCGGACTACGCCACTCGGGTTCGCAGGTTCGGGGCGCGGCCCGAGCACGAGGTGGCTGCCAGCTGACCACTCAGAATCCACCTCAGCGTCCCTTGCTGGTAGGCGGCTGGAAGCCGAGCCCGCTCATGGTCCGGATCCTCAGCGGGTCCGTCATCCTGGGCGCGGTCATCGGCCTCGTGCTCGCGGGGCTGTACGGCGTCTATGTGCTCGTTCTGGTCCTGGGCGGCCTCGCCCTGTACGAGTTCCACCAGCTGTCTGCGCTCATGGGGTCGCGCGCCCCCTCCTGGCTGCTGTATCCAATGGGCGCATTCTTCGCTTTCAGCGGCACCCTCCTGAAGGAGGTGGACGTGACCCTCGTGCTCGCGCTCTCCCTCGTGGGAGGGCTCGGCGCCTTCCTCTTTCTTCCCGGCCAGCGCCAGGGACTGAGTCGCTGGGCGATGGGCATGGCCGGCGCGCTGTACATCGGGATGCCGTTCAACTTCTACCTGCTGCTCTATACGTCGAAGCCGAATGGCCTCGTCTGGACGCTCTTCACGATCCTCGCGGTGGTCGCCTGCGACGCCGCGGCCCTGCTGGTCGGCAGCCGCATCGGCAGGCATCCGTTCTTCGAGTCGATCAGCTCACGCAAGACGGTCGAGGGGGCGATCGCGGGAGTGGTCGCCGCCACGATCGTCATGGTGATCGGCGTGGCCGGCATCATCGCCGTGAACCCGGTGCACGCCATCGCACTCGGATTTCTGGTCGGTGTCAGCGCTGAGGTGGGGGACCTGGTCGAGTCGCAGATGAAGCGCATCGCCGAGGTCAAGGATTCGTCCCATCTCATCCCAGGCCACGGCGGCGTGCTGGACCGGATCGACTCGATTCTCTTTCCGCCGATCCTCGTCTATTTCTATGTGACGCTTTTCCACCTTCTCTAGATGCGCCCCCTGAACATCGCCGTCCTCGGCGCGACCGGGTCGATCGGCCGGCAGACGCTGGACGTGATCGACCGCAACCCTGGGCGCTTCCGGCTCTTCGGGCTGACGGAAGGCGTGCGCTCGGCCGAGCGCAAGGCGGACTACCTGGTCCACGGCCGCGCGGGGGACCCGGACTTCGACGCCCGGGTCGAAACGATGGTCACCGATCCGCGCTGCGACCTCGTCGTGGTGGCGATCCCCGGAGCGCGGGCGCTGGCTCCGACCATGTCGGCCCTGCGCGCGGGCAAGGACGTGGCGCTCGCGACCAAAGAGGTGCTAGTCATGGCCGGCGCCCTTGTGATGAAGGCTGCCGGCGAGAAGGGGATCAGGCCGATCGACTCTGAGCACAGCGCCATCTGGCAGTGCCTGTGGGGCGAGGAGCGTCGCAACGTGCGCCGGCTCATCATCACGGCGAGCGGCGGACCCTTCTGGGCGCACCCCGACCTCGACCTCGACCAGGTCACTGTCGAGCAGGCCCTCAATCATCCGCGCTGGTCGATGGGCCCCAAGGTGACGGTCGACTCGGCGACGCTTATGAACAAGGGTCTCGAGATGATCGAAGCCCATCACCTCTTCGGCATCCCGCTCGACGCGATCTCCGTCTGCATCCACCCGCAGAGCGTCGTCCACTCGCTGGTAGAGCTTGTCGACGGCTCTCTCAAGGCGCAGCTGGGGCGCCCCGACATGCGGTTGCCCATCGCCGTCGCCCTCGCCTACCCCGACAGGCTGCCCGATGCCGTGCCCCCGACGACGGTCACGGAGCTGAGCGGCCTCGAGTTCCACGACCTCGACGAAAGCCGTTTTCCGAGCGTCCCGCTGGCTCGGCAGGCGGCCGCGCGCGGCGGCGGCCACCCGGCTGTGCTGAACGCCGCGAACGAGGAGGCCGTCAACGCTTTCCTGGCCCGGGAGATCCCGTTCAGCGGGATCGTGCGCACCGTGGAAGGGGCTCTGGATGCCTTCCCGGGGAGCGGCGGCAGCCTGGACGAGATCCTGGAGGCAGATCGCTGGGCGAGGGGTTATATCCGGGAAAACTCGGTAGTCTGAGGTCCGCATGAACGGCCTCCTGATCGTCCTGGGCGTGGCGGCGATGTTCCTGCTTCTGATCGCGCCGCACGAGGCCGGTCACTTCGCGCTGGCGAAGCTCTTCAGGGTCCGGGTGCTCGAGTTCTCGATCGGGGCCGGGTCCCGGCTCTGGTCGGTGACCCGGGGCGGCACGCTCTACGCCATCCGGGCGATCCCGATCATCGGCTACGTGCGGATGGGCGGCATGGAGTCCGACTTCGACGACCCCAGCGGCTTCCACCGCAAGCCCGCATGGCAACGGATCCTCATCCTGGCCGCCGGACCTGCGGCGAACTTCCTGATGGCGATCCTGCTGGTCACCGGGCTCGAGCTGACCCAGCTCAACACCGACCCGGGCAAGGTGCTGAACGTGGTGCAGGGGTCCCCTGCCGCCGCCGCCGGGTTCCAGACCGGGGACAGCGTCAAGTCGGTCAACGGCAAGGCCCTGACCAATCCGAGGTTGATCCGGCAGGAGGAGGACGCTTCGCCCGGCCAGCCGCTCGTGATCACCGGCGTCCACCCGGACGGCAAGTCGTTCACCGCGACGGTGACGCCCAAATGCGACGCGCAGCTGAAGCAGTGCCAGATCGGTGTGGGGATGCCGCCTCGGCTCATCAGCTGGAGAACCGCAGTCAACGACGGGATTTCATTTCCGTTCGTCGCCATCGCCAACATCGTCACCGGGCTGGGCCAGCTGGTCACGGGAGAGGTGCCGGGCGGGCTGCTCGGGCCCAACGGCTTCACGGGACCGATCGGGATCGCCGACGTCGCCGCGCAGTCGGTCTCGCTCGGTCCGGGAACCTACATCTTCTTCGTCGCCCTGCTTTCGGTCGCCCTCGGCTTCACGAACTTGCTTCCGTTCCTTGCGCTCGACGGAGGGCGCGTGGCTGTCGTCCTGCTCGAGGTCCTGCGCCGCAAGCCGTTCGACCGCGCGGCCGAGCTGAACTTCCAGCGCGTCGGCCTGGCCGCACTGCTTGCTTTGGCGGCGGTGATCAGCGTGCTGGACATCCAGCGGATCGCCACCGGCCAGTTTCCTGGGCTGCGCTGATGGCGCTGGTCACACGCCGGAAGGCGATCCCGGTCAACGTCGGCGGGGTGGTCATCGGCGGCGCGGCGCCGATCGCCGTTCAGACCATGACCAAGACCGACACGCGGGACGTCAAGGCGACGCTGCGCCAGATCCACGAGCTCAAAGAGGCCGGCTGCGAGATCGTCCGCCCGGCGGTCCCGGACCGCGATGCCGCCGAGGCCTTGAAAGAGATAGTCAAGGGATCGCCGCTGCCGGTGATCGCGGACATCCACTACGAC
>Ga0075426_10004122_pt1 | contig 10344 bp, 8 predicted proteins | sample SoiMethybrSBSTD5_FD_75304 | JGI IMG/M metagenome (GOLD analysis project Ga0075426, IMG submission 75304) | Bulk soil microbial communities from a Populus tree surrounding site in Tennessee, USA - Soil MetaG P. TD hybrid SBSTD5 | ecosystem: Environmental > Terrestrial > Soil > Tree plantation...
TGAAAATCGTGCTCCGCCGTATTCGGCCGGAACTTTACTTCTTTCAGCGCACTCCCGCGGCTGCTTTTCCGCTGCTCATGCGCTTTCTTGTTCGCCTGGTAAAGGTACTTGCCATAGTCCGTGATCTTGCAAACGGGCGGATCGGCCGTTGGCGAAATCTCCACCAAATCGAGGCCTTTCTCTCGAGCCATCTTTATGGCTTCGAACGGCTGCATTACTCCAAGCTGCCCGCCCTCTTCGTCAATCACACGGATTTCGCGAGCCCGAATCCGGTCATTCACTCGTATCCGGTCGCTCTGTTGCCGGAAATTCCGATCTGCGATAATTCCCCCTTAGTTTCTACAAAAGGCCGCCGCTGCCACCCCTGATGGTGCTCAGCCCGATTCCACGCCAAAGCCCCGCCGCTCGGAACTGCTCGTCTAGGGACAGGCTAAAAAGTATAGCACGCCACCCGAACCCGCCCACAAGCCCCAATTCCCGTTGACGCCGCACTCAGGGTCGCCTCCACCACCAGCCCTTCACTGCGCTGATTTCGCTTTGTACGGTACCGTACAGTACTCGCCACTCCGCTCCCAATAAAACACCCACCTTCCCCCCGTAACGTGATACTTTCAGCAACGGTTTATTGCCTTCCTTACCGCCTTCAGGACAACAAACCTTTCGACTGGCTCTGCCTCGGCACCACGCAATGAGCTGCAAACGGAGATGCACGCATGCGCATTCTGCTCTACAACCCCGACAACGGCGTCACTCGCAATTTCATGCCTCATTTGTGGATGTTTCTCCTCAAATCCCTCACCCCCGCCGGCCATGAAGTCGTGCTCATCGACGGCAACGCGCAACCCATGGACGAAGAATCCATCGCCAAGTTTGTCCAGCACGAAAAAATTGGCCTCGTCGGAATCGGCGCCATGACTCGCATGATCGCCAAAGCCTATCGCATGGCCGACGCCATTCGCGCCGTTGGCGTCCCAGTTGTCATGGGCGGTCCTCACGTTACGGAAGAAGCCGACGAAGCCCTCGGCCGCAGCGGTGGTCCGCGCCATGCCGACGCCGTCGCTCTCGGCGAAGCCGACGAAACCTGGCCGCAAATCGTCGCCGATGCCGCAAACGGCAGCCTCAAAGACCTTTACTCGCCCGTCGACGCCTTCGGCCAGGAACGCAAACCCAGCCTCAAGGACTATCCCGCCATTCCCTGGGACAAAATCGATCTCGACCAATTCAATCTCATCCCCAAAATGGCCACCAAAACACTCGGCCGCATCGGCGAAGGCTGGGGCACATTTCGCATCATCCCCATGGAGTCCGGCCGCGGCTGTCCCTACGGCTGCGAATTTTGCACGGTCACCGGTTTCTTTGGTGATTCCATCCGCTTTCGCACCAACGAAAGCGTCGTCAACGAACTTCTCCTTTTGAAAGCCCGCGCCAAAAAGGAACGCGGCCAGATCGCTGTCTTTTTCATCGACGATAATTTCGCCATCAACATCAAGCGCACGAAATCTCTGCTGCGAGACATCATCGCCGCCAACGCGCAAGTCCATTGGGTTGCGCAAATCAGTGCCAATCTTTTGCGCGACGAAGAACTCGTCGACCTCATCGCCCAGTCCGGCGGCAAATGGGTTTTCATCGGCATGGAATCCATCGACCCCGCCAATCTCGCCGACGTCAACAAAGGTTTCAATAAGCCCAGCGAATACGCCGCCGTCTTGCAACGCCTCGCGCAGCGCAATGTCTACGCCATCACTTCCTTCATCTTCGGCATGGACAACGACACGCCCGGCGTCGCCGATCGCACGCTTCAGGAAATTCGCACTTGGCCGCCCGGTCTTCCCATCTTCGGCTTGCTCACGCCTCTCCCCGCTACGCCGCTCTATAAACGCCTCGAAGCTGCTGGCCGCCTAACTCGTCCCAAGCACTGGCAAAAATTTATTCCATTCGAAATGGCGCACACGCCTCTGAAGATGACCATCGCCGAAGCTCACGCCGAAGTGAAGCGCGGCTGGACCAATTCCTACAGTCCGCAAGCTATGGCGCATGCCGTCGGTTCGCTTAAGGACCAGCCGCTCGGCTACCGCATCAACATTTTCATCGCGCGAATGTGTTTCCGCGGAATTTATTTCCCGCAAATGGGACCGCTCGCCTGGCTCAAGGTCATCTACCAAAACAAGCGCACAATTTACGGCCTGGCCCGCGAAGGCTTCGCCACCTGGCGCAAACACACCGCTCGTCCAGCCCGCGCCGCCGCCTGACCCAGCGCTCATTTCTCGTTTTGTTCGTGTAGGGGCGGGACTTCAGTCCGCCCCTTCGATGTTAGCCGCACCTCGATGCGTCCTGGGTGCACCTGAGCCAACACCCGTCATTCCGACCGAAGTGGCCCGGTTTTTCCTTGCGTGCGCCCTACGTTCAAAAAAGATGCACGCCGGGCTACCGAGTGGAGGAATCTCTCTTCGATCGCGGCGTCACCGCTGATTCATGGGGCCCGTCGGGTGCCGCATCCTTCGGAATTTGGTTCATCGAAGGGTGCGGGTTTAGATTTCACCCCAAGCACAATCAAAATTTCGTAGCGCGGTCATCCGCTCAATTCCATCTCGCCCTTCGCCCCCGCAATCCTCGCGTGCAACCGCGCCGTCTCGCCTCTCTTCACTTCCACCTCCACACCCATCAGCGCAAATTGCTTAGTCAATTCGTCTGCCTTCGGACTCTCAATCCAGAACTTTTTTAGCGCGCATCCCTTTGGCGCGTCCACCGACGGATGCACCGACTCTGCGCTCCATTCAATAAAGAAGGGTAGTAGCCCTCCCACATCGTCCGCCAGATTCACCGTCTTCCACTCGAGCAGCCGCCCATCCGGACGCTTCCGCGAACCCGGCGTCGGACCTTCCGCTGCCACGCCCGCTTTCTTCAATTTTTCCGCCAGCGCCGCCACACTTCCCGGATGCGCTGCCCAACTCACCAGCCGCGGCTCCACCAATTCCCGCAAGCCCAATCGCGCCACTGAACTCTGCGCGCCCGCCGTCCCCTCCTGCTTCGGGTCAGGCGCAATAATTTCCAAATAATGCCGCGTCCCCAACGAAAGCAGCGCATTCTGTGTTCCCCGGCCGGGATGCACTCCGCCAAACGCCGCCTTTACGCCCGTCCGCTCTTCCACAAAAGCGATTCCCCGCTCCAGGTCGCTACACCCCAGCAAAATATGATCCAGCATCATCGGTACCCGCGTTCCCTCAATAATTCTCGGCACCACCACCGCCGCGCCACCCACCATCACCAAAAACTCCCGCCTCGTATTCATATCAGCTCTCTCGCCTCTTTTTGTACTGGCCGATCTTCAGATCGGCGTCTTCTGCTTGTGGCACGGGTCCGCCGCCAGCGTCCTACTTCAAATCAAATCCATTTCCCGGCACAACGTGCAGCACCACTCCCAACAAAACCAACACCGCCCCAAAATAAGCCAGCGTCGCTCGCCCCGCCACCGGAGGAAAATCTTTCTTCGTAAGCTGATATCCCATTCCGCCAGCCACCAGCAAATAAGTCCACTCTCCAAGCAAAACCGCCAGCACCACGCAAATTCCCAAAATCGCCCATCGTTCCCTCTTGTCCAGTGCTTCGCTCGCGCCCGCGCCGTCCAGCACCCACACTGGAATCAAATTCAGCAAATTCAACATTCCGCCCGCCCGCGCCAGCCCAGCCCACAAATTATTCCCCGTCGCGCGCCACAAGATCGCGCAACCCAGGCATGCCAATCCTCCTGCCAACGGCCCCGCCAGACTCACTACCGCCCGCGTCCGCAGCGACACTCCTATCGCCTTCCACTTCACGTACGCGCCAAATCCCGGCAAGAACACGGGCATTTCTGCCGGCAATCCTCGCCGTCGGATATCGATGTAATGCCCCATCTCGTGAATCAGAATCAACACGGCAAAGCCCAGCCCGAATTTCCATCCCCAGAAAACGAAGTACAACCACAAGAACGCAAAAAAGCTGAAGAAAAATTTAAACTTAAAGATTGCGAACAGCCATTTTGCTTTCGCCAGGAAAATTGCAATCGGCGCCAATGGCCCAAGCCATTTTGCCCATTTATGTTTCTGTTCCGGCGGCGGAGCCGTTTTCGCCGCAAGCTCTAGCCGGTAAACATGCGTCCGCACCCACTCCGCCTGCGTCGATTCATACGGCAGCAGTTCCAGCGCCTTCTTCCACGTCTCCGTCGCCGATGCAAAGTCCTCGCCGGTTTCAAACTGCTGCGCGCGGTTGGAAAGTACCGCCAGCTTCTCCGAATGAACCAGCGCATGGCATTGCGGACACGCCAATTCCCACGCGGCAAATTCGTTCCCGCAGGTCATGCATTTGTTTGTCGTAGTTTGTGAGGACAGGTCAGCCAAGCCGTTTCCCAATTATCCCGCGGCTGCCGGTTCGCTCGCCTTGAACGGCCCAACGATATCCAGTTTGGGTGCAGCCGTCAGTTTCCACGCGATGTTCATACCCACAAAAAGGATCACCAACCCAATAATTCCGCCGGGCTCGTCTCCCAGCTCCAGAAACGGCGAAGCCAGTCCCGCAAACAGCAGCGCTCCAACCGCCGCACCGACACTCATCGTCTTTTTCGGCTCCGCCCCACTCGCCGCCGCTTCGCCGCTTGTTCCGCCCGTCGTTCCGTCACCCGGCGCTGCCGACCCAGGTGCATTCCCTTGCGGCGACGTGACCACGACATTCTGCTTTTCTTTCTTCTCTTTCACGTACTGCGCTATCCCCATCGGAATCGCCGACATCGAGACCGCCGCATACGTAAACGCCACCGCCACAATCTGATACCGTCGCCCGCCAACGCCTTTCGATCCCGCTCGGATTGCTTTCCCCACCAACCATCCCACCGCCAGCGACACGTACCCGATCACGATCCCCGTGACAATCCCGAACACCGAATACACAATCAGCCCCGCAATCGCTCCGCCCACGCCGAACAGCATCCCACGCACAAACGCCGCGTGCGTGTCCTTCGGCATCTGCTCCTTCACTTTATCAACGCACGCCGCGCAAGCCTGCACCCCGTTCACGCGGTAGTACTCGCCCGTAATCGTCTGTTTGCACGCGCGGCATGTGTCGCCGCCCGTCGCGCCTTTGTACTCTGCCGTTCCAAATTGTGGTGGAGTAGTAGACATGCCGCGAACGTTAACACACCGCTGCTTCTCTAAAAAAGTGAATTTTCTCGGTTCGTTGCCTGACTACAGTCCTTCGTTTCTCTATCACAGCCAACGACTCAGTTCTTAACGCCGCGCCACCTTCAACAACAACGGCGCAATTCCGTCCTGCAACGCGTGTGCGAACATTCCCGGCCGAACCGTCTTGCGCCACTCTGCGAACCATCCAAACAAAACGCCCGACACCGCAATCACTGCCGCCCGTCGCACTCCTTGATAAAGATGCGCGCCGCCAAACGCCGCCGCCGAAATCACGATTCCCACCCACGCATTTCGCGTCAGCGCGCCCAATTGCCGCTGCAAATAGCCGCGGTAAATCGCTTCCTCGCAGATCCCCGCCGTGATCGAAAGCAGCATCCACAGCGCCATTTCCAGCGACGTCTCTGGCAGCAAAAACTGGACGGATTGATTCGCCGCCCCCGCATTCTGGTGTCCGCCCAGTATGGGCGCCAGCAACGTGGACAAAATCAGCAGCCCGATTCCCAATCCCAGATCCACGGCAACTTGCCCCACCGATTTCCATCGTTGCCCCAGCACGCTCTGCAGAGAACCGCCCCGCAGCTTCACCCCGGCGACCACAATCCCTAGAAACAATAGCTCGAAGAAGATCGTTCGCAGGTACATGGTCGGCCGGCTCGGCCCAAGCCCTGCCTGCGCCCGCGCCGCGCGAATCGTCGCCCCGTAGGCGTAAAGCCCCAGCACCAGCAGCACAAAAACCGTGTGCCATGGACTCGCCAGCAAATTCGCGCGCGGAATGTCGCTTCCCGAATCGTCTTTCTCTACCGGTTTGTTCACCAAAATTGGCAGACTCATGCCGCAACCTCCGTCGTCCGTTTCCCCCTTCGACGGACGAACCCAACGTACGCGTCTAGCGTTCCAGTAAATTCGCCATAATTTCAGTATCTCTTCGTCGGTTTTTCGGAATTGGCTCTGTTGCGCTGCCCGTTTTTGGGGTGCGCGGGCGGCAAAAAGACTCGGTGGGTCTTAGGGAAACAACGCGGCCCACTCCAAAAAGAAAAAGAGCGCAGGCCCTCCCCGCGCTCCATCTCAAAAAATTTTCGCCGTTTCTCTTTCGTTTGGCTCTAAATCGTCCGCTCGGCGACCTCTTTTTGCAGCGCGTCCACCAATTCGCCCAATGGCCGCGGACCCAGATCGCCCTTCGCGCGATGCCGCAAACTCACCGTCCCGGCTTCCGCTTCCTTCGGCCCGACCACCAGCATGTACGGAATTTTCTGCAGTTGCGCGTCGCGAATCTTTGCCGGCAGCTTCTCGTTCCGGTCGTCCAGATGCACGCGCAGCCCATGATTCTTCAGCGTCTCGTGAATGTGCTTCGCATAATCCGCAACTTTTTCGCTCACCGGACAAATCTGCACCTGCACCGGCGCCAGCCACAGCGGAAACGCGCCCGCATAATGCTCAATCAAAATTCCAAAAAATCTTTCCACCGACCCCAGCAGCGCGCGATGCACCATCAGCGGCTGATGTTTCGCGCCGTCTTCGCCCACATATTCCAAACCAAATCGTGCCGGCAAATTGAAATCGAATTGCACCGTCGTCAGTTGCCACGGCCGTCCAATCGCGTCAATCAACTTGATGTCAATCTTCGGCCCGTAAAACGCGCCTTCACCTGCCATTTTCTTGTAAGGAATGTTCAGGCGCGCCATCGTCCGGGCGAGCGATTCGGACGCATGTTGCCAGTCTTCGGGCTTGCCAGGGTAATTTTCCGGATGCGCTGGATCCCAATCCGAAAGTTCCACTTCAAATTTGTCGAACCCGAAATTCTTCATCACCGCGTACGCAAATTCGATGCACGCTTCCACTTCCGCTTCGATCTGCGAAGGCATGCAAAAAATGTGTGCGTCATCTTGAGTAAATCCGCGCACGCGCAGCAATCCATGCAGCACACCGCTCCGCTCGTAGCGATACACTGTTCCGAGTTCCGCCAATCGCACCGGGAGTTCGCGATAACTCCGCAACTTCGATTTGAAAATCAAAATGTGGCCCGGACAATTCATCGGCTTCAATTGGTATTCGGCTTTCTCCACCTCAATCGCGCCGAACATGTTGTCTTTGTAATAGCCGGTGTGGCCGCTCGTGTTCCACAAATCCCGCCGCATGATGTGCGGCGTGTAAACCAGATCGTACCCGCGCGCCATCAGCTCTTTGCGCAGCCACTCTTCCACCAGATTGCGAACCAGTCCGCCCTTCGGATGCCAGAAAATCAGTCCCGGCCCGGCCTCTTCCTGCACGCTGAAAAGTTCCAGCTCAGTCCCGAGCTTGCGATGATCGCGGCGCTTCGCCTCTTCCAGCCGGTGCAAATATTCATCCAGCTCTTTCTGAGTGAAAAATGCCACCGCATAAATCCGTTGCAGCTGCGCGTTGCCTTCCTGACCCTTCCAATACGCGCCCGCAACGCTCATCAATTTGAACGCCTGAATCCGCTTTGTCGAAGGAATGTGCGGTCCGCGGCAGAAATCGATGAATTTTCCCGTGGTGTAGAACGACACCATCGGATCCGTCGCTTTTTCTTCCACCAATTCGCACTTAAAAATCTGGTTTTGCTTTTTATACAGATCAATCGCTTCTGCTTTTGGCAGCAGCTTGCGTTCGTTCGGCAAATCCTGCGCCGCCAGCTCGCGCATCTTCTTTTCGATTTTTTCCAGATCTTCCGGAGTAAACGGCTGCTCGCGCAAAAACTCGTAGAAAAACCCGTTCTCGACTGGCGGCCCGATGCCCAGTTTCACATTCGGATAAAGCTCCATCACCGCCGCCGCAAGCAAATGCGCCGCCGAATGGCGAAACACATACAGCGCATCGGCGTCCCTGTCCGTCAGAATTTTCAATTTCAAATCCTGCTCAAGCGGCCGCCGCAAATCGATCAAATAACCGCCGTCATCGACAGGATCGCCATACGAACTCAGCGGCCCGTTGTTGGAATAAATTTTCGCCGCAAACGCAGCATCCGCCAACCGCGGCGAAATCCCGCGCGCCACGTCATACGGTGTCGTCCCCTTGGGGACATCTTTGACGCTGCCATCCGGAAGTGTGACGTGAATCGTTTCCATGTGCTCCAGACCCGGAACGTGAACCATCAAGCTTATCGGTGCGATAAAACAGAATCAAGCCGCGCCAGGACGTTGTCAAACAACGACGACGTTGGGAAGGCTGTTGAAATGAGAGTCGGATGTAATCAATTGCGCGTGATTCCGCTGGGCGCATGTGTAAATCAATGCGTCAGTCATCGGCAACTGCGCCTGAACACTGAGCACCGATGCATCCAACGCGACATTGATATCAACTGGAATGCTCGGCAGCCGTTCTGCGCGCGAAACGAATTCGTCGGCCAACGTCTTCGAATAACGCATCAGCAACACTTTTCGGACCTCGTAAGTGACAATCGTCGGCACCAATATGAGGGATTCGTCCGCAAAATATGGCGCGAACAAATCCACCTTCGTATCCGCCGTTATGAATTCGAGCCGGCCGGACGAGTCTATGACGATTCGCTCAGTAGCGGTCGTTCCGGTCACGATAAATGTCCTTCCACTTCATTCCTTTCGCGATTCCGCGCAAAGATTGCAGCGTTTTCGGAAGATGCATGCGAATCGAACCATCCAAAATGTAGACCTGAAGCTGCTGGCCCGGCTCGAGCTTCATCGACTCGCGAATCTTCTTTGGGATCACCACCTGGTATTTGGGGGAGACGGTAACAGTTTCCATCGTTTCACCGTATGACTCCATGTCTTATCGATGTCGACGCAGTATAAGATTCTGCTAGCGGTATGTCACTTTAACAGATCGATTAGCCGAACGAATTACACCAACTCAAATCCTAAGAAATCTTCAGCAACCCCTTCATTTCGTTACGGTTACGCAACTCGGCAAACGCCGGTTCGGTACGGAGCCAGCTTTGGAATTCCACGGAATCCGAAGGCTTGATTCGGCGAAGAGTCTCCAGAGCAGCTTTTCGATCCTTGTCGAGCGCTTGCGCGATAGCCAGTTGGCGGAGCGGCCATTCCGCTTCGGGGCGAGCCTCCACCGCGGCGGAAAAATATCGAGCGGCGAGGCGGTATTCTCTTCTGTCCAGCGCACCGCCGCCCGCTTCGATCGCGCCGACAAAAACGCCGGCGAGGGCTCGTTTCAACACAACAGCACGCTCAGCTTTCTTTTCAGTTTCCGCACGCTGGCGCAAATCCCGGACCTGCGGCGCGACGCCCGGCTGATCTTCCGAACGCGGCGCTTCGGCATTTTCTTTAGACTGTGCAGCTCCGAGAATCTGACTGCTTAATCTTTCCTGCTCTTCAAAGTCGTTTCGTTCGCGTTTCAGGCCCTCGCGCACAGGTTTTGTCTGCGAAAGTTCTTCCGCCTTGCCGCGAAACGCCGCGCTGTCCGCCAGTCCCTCGTAGGTCGCCCCGATTTGTTTGTATTGCCTCCACGCTGCGAGCAAATCTCCGCTCGTGGCGTATTTTTCCGCAACCGCGACGGCGCTGGCAAATTCTGCGGCGATAAATTGTTCGTCGCGAGGTTCACGTTTCTCGCGGATGGACTGAACGCGAAACCATCCGAATGCCTCCGCCATGACTTCGGCCGAAGCCCATTCGTGCGGGCCGGCAAAAACACGCAGCCAGTGCGGGAGACCCTCTTGTTCCAACTTTTCTTGCAAAGGAATCAGTTCGCTGTAGTTGAAATCCAGATTGCCAACCGCGGAGAAAACCGGAAACGACGCATCCCGCAATGGAGAAGAGTTCTGCGAAAATCCCGCGCCGCTCAGAAGAACTCCCGCGGCGCATTTGCAAAGTTGCGCAAGTTGAGATGCGACACGCGCCCCGCCGGAAAATCCCGCGAAGTAAATCCTTTTCAGATCGACGTTAAATCGTTGTTGAGCGTCTTGCAGCATGGCGTCGGCGGCATCCACTTCCGGCTTCCAGGCCCCGTTCCGCGAGTTGTTGGATCCCAAGACAATATAGCCGTAGCGCTCGGCCGCATCCTTCATGAATTCGACCGGAATTTTTCCACGCGCTCCCGGATCGAATGCGAATACTGCCGGCCAGGAGCGGTCAGGCGAATAGTTCGAGGGCAAATACAACGCGTAAGACTGTTCCGGGATTTTCGCGCAAACAACGCGCTCGATGACTTTTCCCGATTCCGGCTT
>Ga0075426_10004123_pt1 | contig 10343 bp, 9 predicted proteins | sample SoiMethybrSBSTD5_FD_75304 | JGI IMG/M metagenome (GOLD analysis project Ga0075426, IMG submission 75304) | Bulk soil microbial communities from a Populus tree surrounding site in Tennessee, USA - Soil MetaG P. TD hybrid SBSTD5 | ecosystem: Environmental > Terrestrial > Soil > Tree plantation...
GGCCTGCAGTTCCTCGATCTGATCCAGGAAGGCAACATCGGCCTGATGAAGGCGGTCGACAAGTTCGAGTACCGCCGCGGCTACAAGTTCTCGACGTATGCGACGTGGTGGATCCGCCAGGCGATTACGCGCGCGATTGCGGACCAGGCGCGCACCATCCGCATTCCGGTCCACATGATCGAGACGATCAACAAGCTGATTCGCACGTCGCGCGCGCTCGTGCAGGAGCTCGGCCGCGAGCCGACGTCCGAGGAGATCGCCAAGCGCATGGACATCCCGGTGTCGAAGGTGCGCAAGGTGCTGAAGATCGCGCAGGAGCCGATCTCGCTCGAGACGCCGATCGGCGAAGAGGAAGATTCGCATCTTGGCGACTTCATCGAAGATCGTCAGGTCGTCTCACCGGCCGAGGCGGTGATCAACCTGAACCTGAAGGAGCAGACCGAGTCGGTCCTGAAGACGCTGACGCCGCGCGAGGAGAAAGTGATCAAGATGCGGTTCGGCGTCGGCGACGGCAGCGAGCACACGCTCGAGGAAGTGGGCCAGAGCTTCGCCGTCACGCGCGAGCGCATCCGTCAGATCGAAGCAAAGGCGCTTCGTAAGCTGCGGCATCCCTCGCGAAGCCGCAAGCTGCGCGCGTTTCTGGAGGGGCGAACCAGCTGACGCTGAACTGAGAACTGAGAACTGAGAACTGAGAACTGAGAACTGAGAACTTAAAACTGAAAACTGACGACCTCCGGACAGAACGTGCGAGCGGGAGGCCACAGGTTTTGTTTTGTTTTGCGTTTTCAGTTTTAAGTTCTCAGTTCTAAGTTCTAAGTTCTAAGTTCTAAGTTGTAGGGCCCATAGCTCAATGGTTAGAGCCGCCGGCTCATAACCGGCTCGTTCCAGGTTCGAGTCCTGGTGGGCCCACCTTCGCTCACGCTTGCGCGTGAGCTTCGGCGGGCAAGCCCACGCGAAGGTGCCACAAACTGCCACCACGCCCGCACGCACTGTGAGCTTCGGCGGACAAGCCCACGCGCAGGTGGACCGCCGCAATTACACGACCCGACGGTCGGTTGGCGCAAAATCTGCAACACTCATCGGTCGCATTCACGGAAACAGCCGTAAAACGAAATCTTGGCTCGGCGGTCTGCTTTTGCGGGCAGCTGGGTACGTGAATGCACCACGGCGATTCGTGTACATCCTGAAGAACACTGCTGAACCGTTGCGGTATTACACCGGTGTGACTTCAAATGTCGCGGCGAGACTTGCCGAGCACAATGATGGACGGTGTGATGCGACGGCCTCCGATCGTCCTTGGCAACTCGACGTTCTCGTCGCATTCCGCGACGAGGCTCGGGTTGCAAAGTTCGAGCGATATCTGAAATCCGGATCTGGATGCGCATTCGCGCGGAAGCACCTGAGGCCGACAAGCGATATACAATGAAACCCCTCGCATGCATCCCGATCTCGAGCGCGTCATCGCTCTCCAGAAGCTGGTCACCACAGCCCACGACGCGCAGCGGCGGATCGCCGACGAACCGGAGCGCACGAAGGCGCTCGACGCACGGCTGGCGGCGGCACGGCAGCGCGTCGCCGCGCTGAAGGACAAGCTCGCCGAGAGTCAGAACACGCGGCGCGCCACCGAGAAGGACGTCGCGATGCACCAGAGCCGCCTGTCGAAATTCCGCGAGCAGGCGATGGCCGTCAAGACCAACCAGGAATACCACGCCGTGCAGAAGGAGATCGGCTTCGCGGAGACCGAGATCAAGACGCTCGAAGACAAGGTGCTCGAGCGCATGCTCGAAGCCGACGAGCTGAACGCGGCGATCAAGCGCGCCGAGAAGGATCTGGCCGACGAGCAGAAGGCGATCGACGCGGACCGCAAGGCGATGGCGGCCGAGGTGAGCGATCTGACAGTCTCGCTCGATCGGATTGCCGCCGAGCGCGCGGCGCTCGTGGCGGCGATGGATCCGCAGGTCCTTGCGGTGTTCGAGCTCGTGTCCAAGCGCCGCAACGGCGTCGCGGTCGCCGAAGCGCGCGACGGCATCTGCACGATCTGCCACGTCCGGCTGCGCCCGCAGGTGTTCAACACCGTCCGCCGCAACGAGGCCATCACGCAGTGCGACAGCTGTCAGCGCATTCTGTACTTCGTGCCCGGCGCAGCGACGTCGACCGCCGACAGCATCACGACACAGCCGGCTCGGTGACCGCTCCCTCTCCGCCGCGCGGCGCGGCCATCGTTGCCTACATCGACGGCGGCGCGCGAGGCAATCCGGGTTCTGCCGGCTTCGGCGTGCACATCGAGCGTCCCGATGGAACGCTCGTCGAAGAGTTTTGCGAGTCGATTGGCGTCGCCACGAACAACGTCGCGGAATATCGCGCGCTCATCGCGGCGCTCGAGTGGGCGCGGCGTCACGACTGCCACGCGGTCCACGTGCGGTCGGATTCGCAGCTGCTGGTGCAGCAGATGCTCGGCGCCTACCGCGTGAAAAATCCCGGTCTCCTCCCGCTTCACGCCGAAGCGCGCCGGCTGCAGCGCGAGATCGGACACGTCACGTTCGAGTACGTGCCCCGCGCGCAGAATGCGGATGCGGACCGCCTCGCGAACGAGGCGATGGACGGCGCCGAGGGCAAGGCCCACGCGCGCAGCCCGCGCGCGCCGATCACGACTGCCGAAAAGATCGAACCGCAGCCTGCGGCCGCCCCTGTCGACGATCCGTTCACGTCGACCGAACGCGACGTACGCCTGTTCATCTATCGTCATTTTCTCGAAACGGCGCACGCGCCCTCGGCGTCGACCATCGCCGCTTCCGTCAATGCCACCGGCGCCATCGTCTCGTCGGCGCTGCGGCGGCTCGCCGATCTCCACGCCATCGTGCTCGCGCCGGCGTCGATCGACATCTGGATGGCGCATCCTTTCTCGGCCGTGCCGACGCCGTACCGAGTGACGATTGCAGGACGCACGTACTGGGCGAATTGCGCGTGGGATGCCGCCGGTGTGCTGTCGCTGGCAGGCGACGGCGAATCACACACGCGCTGCGGCGACTGCGGGCAGGAGGTCGGCTTCGCCGTCGAGCGCGGGCGCGTTTCCGGCGACGGCATCGTGCACTTCGTGGTTCCCGCACGGCGATTCTGGGAGAACATCGCCTTCACCTGATCGACGATCCTGCTCTTCCGGGGAGAAGAGCACGTGGATCGATGGTGCGGCGAGCGTCAGCTGCCGCGCGGCGCCACGGTGTCGATCGAAACGATCTGGAAACTGTCCGCGCCGTGGTACGGCAATCGCGTTGACTACGCGTGGTCGCCGCGCACGCCGGAGGAGACGGAGGGGCTACTGTCCGGCGTCGGCCTCACCGGCGATTTCTGGCGCGTGCGATAGACGTAACGAACCGACGGCCGCGTCCTACGGCTGCGGCTGCCGTGCGAGGTTGATCTGTTTGTCGATTTCGGCGGCGAGCGCGCGCGCCTCGTGGAATCCCGATCCGTTCACGCGCAAACGTTCGATGCCCTCGTGATCGATCAACACGTAGGTCGGGATGACTTTCACGTCGAACTGCGTGCGCAGCTGATGGTCGTGGTCCCAGTACTGGGGCCAGCCCATCCCGTTCCTGTCGACGAACGTGCGCCACGGGCGTTCCTCGTTGTCGCCGCTGATGCTCACCAGGACGAACGGATCGTTCGCATGATCCTTCTGGACCTTTTTCACTGATGGAAGCGCGCGCACGCACGGCGCGCACCAGCTCGCCCAGAAATCGAGGAGCACGACCTTGCCGCGCACCGACTCGAGTGAGATCGTGCCGGACGTCGATGCGAACGAGAAGCCTGGCGCGTAATGCTCGCGCGCGCGGCGCGGGTTCGCGATGAGCGCGCGCGCTTCGTCTGCCGTCGTCCCGTTCGGACGGATCTCGATCTCCCTTTTCAGCTCCGCGATGCCGTCCTCGTCGCGATGCTGGGCCAGGAGCGTCGTGCCGAGCAGGTAATGAAGATCCGGCAGTCTCGACTCCGGATCGGCCGTCAAAGCCGCCCGAAATTCCGCCTCGGCGTCGCGCGGCTGGCCGAGATTCGTGAACACCTGTCCCTTCAGTTTGTGCGCACGCGCGAGCAGCCGCGTGTCGCCGCCCGCGAGGTCGATCGCCGACTGGCAGGCGTCGAGCGCGTTCTTGTACACCTTCATGCCGTTCGTCGCTTGCGCGATGCCGAGGAACGATTCGGCCGACTTGCCGCCCGCGAGCTGGTTCGCGCGCTGAAACGCCTTCAGTGCGTCGAAATATTCGTGGCGCTGGAGCAGCTGTCGCCCTTTTTCGAGTTCCGTGTCGACGGGGCCGGCGATGTCCTGCGCGTGCATCGCCGCGGCGATCGCAACGACGATGAGGATCGCGGCACCGAAGCGGCGGCCTCGCGGCATGCGCCAGATTCTAGGTGATTGCAAGCCGCGTTGAACCGAGTTTTCGAATGACGGCCGCCATCCGTCCGGCACCTCGACCGTCGCGACGGTACGAACACAACAGGTTGTCGTGCGTCGCCGTGCACAGGTCTGCCGCGAAGATGTGCGGGGGCGGCACGCCTGCGGCCGCCAGCTGATCGCGCGCGGCGTACGCCCCGTCGAATTGCCAGTGACTCGGACGCACACCGTCGCTGAACCACCTGGAGAGCTCGGCGCGGAATCCTGCGGCTTCGAATCGCTGATACACGTCGGCGCCCACTTCGTAGCGATCGGCACAGATGGACGGTCCGATTGCGGCGACGAGATCATCGGCGCGGCTGCCGAGCTCGCGGACCATCGCGGCGACAGCCACCTCGGGCACGCGCGCCGCAAGGCCGCGCCAGCCGGCATGCGCGGCCGCCACATTTCCGCGGCGGCGGTCGGCGATCAGGATCGGAACGCAGTCGGCCGTCTGGATGGCGAGCGCCGTCGACGGATCGTCCGTCAGCAGGATGTCGGCGTCGGGCAGATCGCCGCCGGGCCGTCGTTGTCCGCGGCGCAACAGAATCGCAGCGGCACCATGCACTTGATGCACGCGCGTCAGGTGCCCTTCGTCGACGTCCGCTGCCGTCGCGACCTCGTTCCAACCCGCGTTGCGGTCAGCCGACGGTGACCCAAGCGTCCACTGGGACGTCGTGAAAAAATGATGTGCGTACGGTTCGAGCGCCGTGCAAACGAGCGACGGACCTGCGGGCGTTTGCGTCCATCGGAAGCGGTCGTTAGGCTGAGGAAGCGCCATTACGTGTGATCACCATGCCGAATATTATTGGTCTTGGGCTCGACGCGACCGACATCGATCGAATCGCCGGAACCATCGAGCGGTACGGTGACCGCTTCCTTCGCCGCGTGTTCACCGAGGAGGAAATCGCGTACGCGATGCGGCGGCGCGATCCCGCGATCCACTTTGCCGGGCGGTTCGCCGCCAAGGAAGCAGGGATGAAGGCGCTCGGCACGGGTCACTCGCGCGGCGTGCTGTGGCGCGACGTGGAAGTGGTCCGTCGCGGCGGTCCGCCGCAACTCCGGTTGCACGGCGGCGCCGCGCGTCAGTTCGCGGCGATCGGCGGCCGAACGTCGCTCGTGACCATCACGCACTCCGACGAGCTCGCGCTCGCCGAGGTGATGATCCTCGGCGAATGAGCAACGCCAGTTAACGTTTTTCGCCCGCCCCCGACCCGCGCGTTCCTCACATCATCCGATCGCCTCGTCCAACCCTAGCGTTCGCTGACGCTTGCGCCGACGGTCGTTGCCGGCACGCGCGGGCATTGCTCTTGATCATTCCGTTTGCGCCTGCCAGCCGCCCGGCAATCGGCCGAACGTTGCACCGCGGAGCGCCGGCGCAAAAGCGAAGTGCGCGAGGAACGAGGAGTGTATATGACGATCAAGATCATGCCGAACGACAAGGGGAACCCGCCGGGCAAGCTGGCCGAGGCGGAGCTCCATTTCACCGACGGCCCGCTCGAAGGACTGAAGTTGATTGGATTCACGATCTGGGAGCCTCGATCGGCCAACGGCACACGGAACGTCACGTTTCCGGCGCGGAATTACGCCATCAACGGCGAGCGCCGGAATTTCGCGCTGCTGCGGCCGATCGTCGATTCGACCGCACAGAACAAAATTCGTGAGCTCATTCTCGAGGCGTATCAGGATCACGAAGAGCGCTCGGCAATCGCGAGCTGACCGCCGCGCGCGATCACGTCGGGCTATTGAATCACCGGGAGGAGCTTTGCGTTCTCCTGCGCGCGTTTCGGCGGCAGCGTCCACTCTTCGCGGAGCGACTTTGCGTATTCCGCTTCGAAGAACGCGCGCTTCATGCCGCCGTCGATGATGTCCCAGGGGAGCATCGCGTCGCGCGTGCGGTCGCGGAAGATGTAAGAGTCACCGTCGACGCCGGCCTCGGCCACCGCCGCACGCCAGTTCTGACCGTTGCGCTCGGCCGCCTCGATGGCCGGCGCCACACGGCGATCGCCGAGGGAGAGGAGCGCCTGATAGTACGAATGCCGCTCGCTCTTGATGTTGAAGTAGACGTTGTCGATGTCGCTCGTCAACGCGCGGAGCCGCTTTATCTTGCGATCCACGACGGCGGGATCTTCCATCGGCAGCCACTGGTAAGCCGTTCCCGGTTTCGGGATCAGCGGGTTCACGCTGCCGACGATGCGGCCGATCTGTCCACGTGAGCGGGCGTACTTCAGCATGCGGTCGCGCAGCTGCAGCGTGAGATCGCGGATCGCGACGAGATCGTCGTCGGTTTCGGTAGGGAGGCCGATCATGTAATAGAGCTTCAGGTTCTCGATGCCGCTCGCGAAAATCAGATCGGCGCGGTCCAGAATCTCGTCGTTCGTCACGGTCTTGTTGATCACGCGGCGCAGCCGGTCCGATCCGGTCTCGGGCGCAATGGTAATCGTGCGCTCGCCGCTCTCGTGCAGAACGCGGACGATCGGTTCGGTGAGGTCGTCGAGGCGCAACGATGCCGGGCTGATGGCGTAGCCCATCTCGTGCAGGCGCGCCAGGATCCGCTCGATATCCGGGTGATCGCAGAGTGCAATCGACACGAGCCCGACGCGGTTCGCGTATGCGCGCGCGTCTTGGGCCAGCTGCAGAATGCGTTCGGTGGGAAACGCGCGGACCGGCAGGTAGTTGTAGCCGGCCCAGCAGAAGCGGCACAGGTTCGCGCAGCCGCGGACGACTTCGACGAGGAACCGCGCGCCGAACTCCGTATCGGGCGTGAAGATGCCGGTCGCAGGCGGATCGACCGCCTCGGTCGTTTTCAGCGCGGCCTTCTTGACCGGCAGCGGCACGTCAGACGTGTCGCCCGCCAGGTCGGCCCTCACCGAATAACCGGCCAGCGTGCCATCGTCGGCGTAGCGCGGCTCGTAGAACGTCGGCACGTAGAAGCCTCGCTCGCGCGACAGCTGATGCAGGAGATCGTCGCGACTCGTGGCGGCCGCGAACGCGCGGCGCAAGCCGGGCACGAGCGCCTCGCCCTCGCCGGCGGCGATGACGTCGGCGAACGGCGCGAGCGGTTCGGGGTTCACGAAGGTCACCGCGCCTCCGACGACGACCAGCGGATGTCGGTGCGAGCGCTCGGCGGCGTACCGCGGCACGCCGGCAAGCCGCAGCAGCGTGAGGACGTTGACGTAGTCCCATTCGAAGGACACGGAAAACGCGATCACGTCGAACTCGCCGACGGGTGTCTGCGACTCGAGCGTCAGGAGCGGCACCTTCGCGTTGACGAGCTCCGCGAGCTCCTGCTTGGGCGGCAGGAAGAACCGCTCGCAGACGATGTCCTCTTCGGCATTGAACAGCCGGTACATCGTCTGGAAGCCGAGGTTCGACATGCCAACCCAATACGTGTTGGGAAAGGCGAGGGCGATGCGCAGACGATCCCCGTGCGGCTTGGTGACGAAGCCGACTTCTTTAGAAAGGATGTGACGTGCGCGCTCGCGTTGTGCCCAGGATTTCACGATGGTTGCCCGAAACCGCACCCTCGGTGCGGCCGTTGCAGCTCAGACGGCGGCGTTCTCGCGTGCCGTGGATCTACCTACTTTACCACCGCGAGGTTACCTGACCGAACGCGCGACCCGTAGAGCCCTGAGCGAGGCGTGACGCGCCGAGTCGAAGGGGCGCGAACGCGCCGAGTCGAAGAATCTAACCGTCCTGGCGGCGCAGGAACGCGGGCACGTCGAACGCGGCGTCGGCCTCAGGATCCGGCTCGTCGAGCACCCTGAGATCCTCGGTCACCGTCGATGCGTCGGCGTCGCCTTCGCGTCGCATGAGGGTCGATGCCGGGATGCCGCCGCGCGGCAGAGCGCCTGCGCCGTGCGTTGCGTGCGCGCTCGGTGAGCTGAAGGTCGGCGACGCGCCATTGCCGGACGCCGCAAGAGGCAGGTCCATCAGCGGTCTGCGCGCAATCGACAGGCGGCCGGGCGTGCGGTCGCCGGCGTTTGCGGCCGCCGTTGCGCCTGATGTCACGTCGACTCGCACACGTGTGTGCTCCGTGTACGGTGTCATATCGGTTGGCGTTTGCGCGGTCGACGGCGCGTGGCGGCCGGCCGGCAGCGGTCCGAACCCGGTTGCGATGACGGTGATTTTCACTTTCCCCTTCAGCGCCGGGTCGACCACGGCGCCGAAGATGATGTTCGCTTCTTCGTCGGCCGCTTCCTGCACGATGGACGAGCCCTCGCTCACCTCGACGAGCGAGAGATCGGGACCGCCGGTCACGTTGATGATGACGCCACGCGCGCCGGTTACCGATGCGCCCTCGAGGAGTGGACTCGAGATGGCGCGGCGCGCAGCCTCGACCGCGCGGTCCTGGCCTTCGGCCACGCCGGTGCCCATCATCGCCATGCCCATGCCGGAGATGATCGTCTTGACGTCGGCGAAATCGAGGTTGATCAGCCCGGGGACGAGGATGAGATCCGAGATCCCCTGAATCGCCTGCCGCAGCACATCGTCGGCCGACGTGAACGCATCGATCACCGGGGTGGCGCGATCGATGATCGCCAGCAGCCGCTCGTTCGGGATTGTGATGATCGTGTCGACGCAGTCGCGCAGCGCCTCGAACCCGCGCTCGGCCTGAATCTGGCGCTTGCGGCCTTCGAACTTGAACGGCTTCGTCACGACGGCGACGGTCAGCGCGCCGAGCTCGCTCGCGAGACTGGCGATCACCGGCGCGGCGCCGGTACCCGTGCCGCCGCCGAGACCGGTCGTGACGAACACCATGTCCGCGCCGTCGAGCGCCTGAATCAGCTTGTCGGTGTCCTCGAGCGCCGCCTGCCGGCCGACGTTCGGATCCGCGCCGGCCCCGAGCCCTTTGGTCAGCTTGGTGCCGATCTGCAGTTTCACCGGTGCGGTGCTGGTCCGGATGGCCTGCAGATCGGTGTTCGCGATCATGAACTCGACGCCGTCGAGCCCGACCTGCACCATCCGGTTCACCGCGTTGCTGCCGCCGCCGCCGACGCCAATGACTTTGATGCGGGCTCCAGCGCTTCCGTCTTCGTCGAGTCGAAGCCGCAGCCGCTTGGCCTCTCTCGCTTCCTCGTCAGGCGTCAGGTAGTCAGCCATCGACACTCCTTTCGGCGGGCCCCATGGTCGCCGCCGATCAAAAGAATTCCTTGAATAACCCGCGCAGCCGCCCGGCGACGCGCACGAATGCACCGGCGCCCACCGGCGCGCGGGCCGCCTCTCCGATCGAATTGCGATAGCCGTAGAGCACCAGCCCGACGGCCGTCGCGAACGTCGGGCTGTTGACGTGATCCGCCAGCCCGCCGACGCCGCCCGGGCAGCCGCGGCGAATCGGCAGGTCGAAGATCTGTTCCGCGATTTCGGGCATGCCGTCGAGGATCGATCCGCCGCCGGTCAGCACGATGCCGGAGTTGAGGCTCTTCTCGTATCCCGCGCGCCGGATCTCGTCCCACACGAGATGAAAAATTTCTTCGGCGCGCGGCTGGAGGATCTCGGACAGGATGCGGCGCGCCATCACACGCGGCTTGCGTCCGCCGACGCTCGCCACTTCCATCGTTTCGTCTTCGTCGACCATGCCGGCGAGCGCGCAGCCGCACTTGCGTTTGATTTTTTCCGCGTCGGGCACCGGCGTCCGCAGTCCGACGGCGATGTCGTTGGTGAAGTGATCGCCGCCGACGCCGATGACGGCGGTGTGCCACAGGCTGCCGCGCTCGTAGATCGCGATGTCGGTCGTTCCGCCGCCGATGTCGACCAGTGCGACGCCGAGCTCCTTTTCGTCGTCGGTCAGCACGGAATCGCTGGAGGCGAGCTGGTCGACGACGGTCTCCGTCACGTTGACGCCGGCGCGGTTCACGCACGCGACGATGTTCTGCGTCGAGCTCTGGCTGCCGGTGATGATGTGGACGTTCACCTCGAG
>Ga0075426_10004124_pt1 | contig 10343 bp, 9 predicted proteins | sample SoiMethybrSBSTD5_FD_75304 | JGI IMG/M metagenome (GOLD analysis project Ga0075426, IMG submission 75304) | Bulk soil microbial communities from a Populus tree surrounding site in Tennessee, USA - Soil MetaG P. TD hybrid SBSTD5 | ecosystem: Environmental > Terrestrial > Soil > Tree plantation...
CACCTCGAGATCGTGCAGGAGCGCCTGGAGCGTGAGTTCGAGCTGGAGCTGATCACGACCGCTCCGACGGTCGAGTACCAGGTGAGGCTGAGGCGCGGCGGCGTGGTCGAGGTCGACAACCCCGCGGCCCTGCCCGACCCGACCGCGATCGAGACCATCTCCGAGCCTTTCGTGAAGCTCTCTGTGATCGTCCCCGCGATCTATGTCGGCCCGATGATGGAGCTCTGCCAGGACCGCCGGGGCCAGTTCAAGCATCTCGAGCACCGGCCCGGCGAACGTGTCGTCCTCGAGTACGAGATCCCGCTGGGCGAGATCATCCACGACTTCTACGACCAGCTGAAGTCGCGCTCCAAGGGCTACGCCTCGATGGACTACGAGATGATCGGCTTTCGCGAGGGCGAGCTCGTCAAGGTCGACGTCCTCGTCGCGGGCGACCCGGTGGACGCCCTATCGATCATCGCCCACCGCAGCAAAGCGTCCGCGCAGGGCCGGCGGCTCGTGGAGAAGCTGAAGGCGATCATCCCGCGGCAGCTCTACGAGGTCCCGATCCAGGCCGCTATTGGCGGCAAGATCATCGCCAGGGAGACAATCCCCGCCATGCGCAAGGACGTGCTTGCGAAGTGTTATGGCGGCGACGTCACGCGCAAGCGAAAATTGCTGGAGAAGCAGAAGGAAGGCAAGCGGCGCATGAAGCGCGTCGGCTCGGTCGAAATCCCCCAGGAGGCGTTCATGGCGGTGTTGAAGCTTGACTAAGAGGTGGCTCGCGGCGGCGGCCGTCCTCTTCTTAGCGCTCACGGCGTGCACGCGCGGGAGCGGCACCACGAGCAACGCGACGCCGCTGCAGGTTTACACCGCGGGGCCGACGCAGGACCAGGTCCAGAAGGCTCTAGGTGACGCCAACTGGTGGCCAAGCCCACCGACCTTTGGGGTCAGGCCGCTCGACCTCGAGATGACGCCCCAGACGATCAAGTTCCAGATCACCCAGCGCTACGAGCGGCTCGGCACGGGGGACACGTTCAGCGTCAATTACGTCGTGTATTCGGCAACGTCGGACGCGAGCAGCTTCATCTCCAGCCGGCAGACGTCCCTGGGAACAAACGTGATCACCACGCCGAAAGCCGGCGACCAGGTTTTTTACACGGGCCAGAAGCTGCCCACGTCAACGGCGCTCTACGAGACTGCGGCGTTTGTGCGCACTGGCTCGGTCGTAATCGTGGCGGACCTGCTGCAGGGCTCCGGCTTCGCCAGCACCAGCGCGCTGGGAAAGCTGGCAAACCTCCTCGTGTCTCGCGTCAAGGACGTGCTTTCGAACAAGGTCAAACCGAGCCCGCTCGCGTCCGGCGACTCTTCGCTGCTGCCTCCACCCGGCACCGATATCACGCTGACCGGCGCCGCGAAGCTTCCGATCCAGGTCGTTGCCGGGATGGTCAATGCCGCTGATCCGCAGCAATTCGTCTCCCTGTTCACGACGCTCGGGGTGAACGATCTGGTCTACGGCGACTATGCCCTGAATGCAGACCTTCACATGGAGGTGCGAGCGGCGGCCTTCAACTTTTTGACCGCAAGCGATGCAGCGACCTGGGCCGCCGGTGCAGTCGGCACGGCCAACCTGACGAACGGCATCTTCCTGACCTACATCGATCCACTGAAGCAATACCTCGGCGTGGCAGTGGTCAATCGGCACGTCGGCCTCCTGCTCTGCAAATCAACCCTCGACACCGAGGCCGCGGCGCGAGCCTGCGAGATGCCGATGGGCCGCGTGATTGCGGCCTGGGCCGACTCGCTCAGCTCCGTCAGCTAGCCCGTCTCGCCTCTACGGCCATCATCTGTTCGAACCAGCGCCACTGCGCGGTCAGGCCCTCGCGAAGCTGCATGCGGGGCTCCCAGCCGAGCTGAATACGGGCCCTCGTGATCGAGGCCCCGGCGCGGCGATGGTCGCCAGGATGCGGTGCGACATTGCGGCGCTTGATCTCGCGGCCTGAGATCTCCGCCAGCAGATCGAGCACATGGTTCACCGTCACGCTGCTCCCGCCGCCGAGGTTGAACAGGTCGCCTGACGCGCCGCGCTCGGCGGAGAGGATCGTGCCCTCGACCGCGTCGGTGACGTAGGTGAACTCTCGGGTCTGCTGGCCGTCGCCGTAGACGTCGAAGACGCTGCCGTCGTAGGCCGCTTGCATGGCCTTGGCCAGCATCAGGTCGGGACGCATGCGCGGTCCGTAGACCGAGAAGTAGCGCAGGCGCACCGACGGCAGGTTGTAGTTCTTCCAGTACACGTAGGCGAGATGCTCGCCGGCGAGCTTGGTCACTCCATAGGGCGACAGCGGGGCGGGCAGCGCGGTCTCCGCGGTGGGGAACACCTCGGCGTCGCCGTACACCGACGACGAGCCCGCGTACACCAGCATCTTCAGCGGCTTGCCCTTCAGGGCTTCCAGCAGGCGCTGCGTCGCGACCACGTTCTCGCGCCAGTACTGGTCGAACTGCATCAGCGCGGCGCGCACCCCTGGGCGCCCGGCGAGGTGATAGACGATCTCCGCGCCTTCGAGCGCCGGCGCGAGGTCGCCATCGGCCAGGTCTACAGACATGAAGGTGAAGCGGTCGTGATCGCGCGCCTGCTCGAGGTTGCGCTCCTTCGCGCCGCGCGAGTAGTAGTCGGTGAAGCCGTCGACGCCGACGACGTCGTGGCCTGACGCGAGCAGGCGCTCGACGAGGTGCGAGCCGATGAACCCCGCGGCGCCGGTGACGACAACCCTCATGGGACGGTCAAGTCTAAGGACGCCGGTATTCTCTCCAGGCGATGAGCCGGTTCGAAGCGTGGCTCGCGGATTCCGGCTTCGGGATCACGGTGCGGCAGTTCCCCCAGGGCACCCGCACCGCGTCCGACGCCGCCCGCGCGGTGGGCTGCGAGCTGGGCCAGATCGTGAAGTCGCTGGTGTTCATGGCCGGCGGCCATCCGGTCGTCGCCCTGGTCAGCGGGCCCAACCGGCTCGACGAGCGCAAGCTCGGCGCCATCGCGGGTGAGCCTGTCGGCAAGGCCGACGCCGAGGCCGCGCGCGCCTCAACCGGATACGCGATCGGAGGCGTGCCACCCTTCGGCCACGCGACCGAGGTCCCGGTGTTCATGGATCACGACCTGCTGCAGTACGCGACTGTCTGGGCCGCGGCGGGACGGCCCGATTCGGTGTTTGAGATCGCGCCTGAAAAGCTGAAGGAGCTGAGCCGGGCGACCGTCGCCGACCTCAAGGCATGATCACCGCCGCCGAGCAGATTCATCACCTCTACGTGCACATCCCGTTCTGCCGCCACAAGTGCGGCTACTGCGACTTCAACGCCTACGCCGGAATGGATGGGCTGATGCCGGCTTATGTAGACGCACTCGAGCGAGAGCTCACGACCGCGCTCGAAAAGAACATGTTCGGGCGCCTCGACACCGTGTACTTCGGCGGCGGCACGCCCAGCCTGCTTCCCCCGCAGCTGATGTCGCGGCTGCTGGGCTTCATCAACGGCACGTTTGAGCTGAGCTCGGACGCCGAGGTGACGCTCGAAGCCAATCCAGGCAGCACTGATGAAGAGCGGCTGCGCGCCTGGCTCGACGGTGGGGTCAACCGGCTGAGCCTGGGCGTCCAGGGATTCGACCACCGCGCCCTCGCGGTCCTCGAGCGGCGCACGGACGCGGTGCAGGCGGAGCGCGCATACGCACTCGCGCGTCAAGGGGGCGTGCGCAACATCAACATCGACCTGATATACGCCGTGCCCTACCAGTCGCTCGACTCCTGGCTCGAAACCCTGCGCCGCGGAATCGCGATGGAACCGGATCACGTTTCAACGTACTGCCTCACCTTCGAAGAGGGCACGCTGCTCTTTCGCCGCCGCGCCGAGGGCAAGGTGCCGGAGGTGGAGTCCGACCTGGCGTGGGACCAGCTCGACGCTGCGTGCACCGAGCTCGAAGCCGCGGGCTACAACCGGTACGAGGTCTCCAACTGGGCGCGGCCCGGCTTCGAGTCGCGTCACAACCTCGCGTACTGGGCGTGCCACCCCGTTTACGGCGCCGGCGCCGGCGCCCATTCGTATCTGACCGATGGCACTCGCGCCCGGCGGTCGTGGAACGTCATGCGTCCCAGGGATTACGTCGCCGCGCCGCGCGTGCTCGACGGCGAGGAGCTCGACGACCGCAAGCGCAACGCGGAAGCCCTAATGCTGGGTCTGCGGACAGCGGCAGGAACCCCCGAGCGTCCTGGCTTCGAGAGCGAGCTCGCCGAGCTGGCGCTGGCCGGGCTCATCGTGCGCGAGGACGGTCGGGTGCGGCCGACCCGCCGCGGCATGGACCTGCACAACCAGATCGCCCTGGCGGTACTCTGAACCTCCCCATGGAGACCCGGAAGCAGGCCATCCTCCGGGCCGTCGTCCAGGAGTTCACCACCTCCGCCGTGCCGGTGGGCTCGCAGGCGCTCCAGAGCCGCTACTTCGTGAACCTCTCGTCGGCCACGATCCGCAGCGAGCTCGCCGAGCTCGCCGAGGCGGGCTACCTCGTCCAGCCGCACACGTCGGCGGGCCGCATCCCGACCGATTCCGGCTACCGCTACTTCGTGGATTTCCTGATGGACCTCGAAGCGGTGCCGGACCAGGTGCGCACCTACATCCAGGATGAGCTCCGCACCGCGCCGGCCGACGTGCAGGGCCTTGTCGAGCGCGTCGCGATGACGGCCGCCGCCGTGACCCAGAACGCCGCGGTCGCCAGCGCGCCGCTCGGCTCGCAGGCGCGGATGAAGCACGTGGACGTGGTGTCGCTCGAGCCCACGGAGGTCCTTCTGGTGCTGCTGCTCGACGGCAACCTGCTGCGGCAGCAGGTGCTGCACGTGTCCCAGGCGGCGACCCAGGCGCAGCTCACCGAGCTCGCGGCGGGACTCAACCACTCGCTTGCGGGCCGCTTGAGCGAAGACGTCCGCCGCCACTACGACACGACGCAGCTGGGACTCGAGAAAGAGGTCGTCGGCAGCATCGTCGACGCGCTGGACCAGTACGAGAAGGGCGCTGAGAACCTGGTCGTGCACGACGGCGTCCGCAACCTGGTGCGGCAGCCTGAGTTCGCGGAGTCCGCCCGGATCCAGCAGGTCCTCGAGGTGCTCGAGGAGACGCGCTACCTGACGACGCTGCTGCGAGAGCTCATCGGCGACTCGGACCTGCAGATCGTCATCGGGTCGGAGAATGCGTCGAGCCAGCTGCAGGGCTGCACCGTGGTGCTGACGAACTACGGACCGTCACACCGCCTGAAGGGAGTGCTTGGCGTGATCGGTCCGACGCGCATGGCGTACAGCCAGACGGTGGCGCGACTGCGAGCGGTGGCGCTGGCGGCCAGCGACCGGATGAGCGTCAGCTAGGACCCCACCCTAGCCCTCCCCCGCTGCGCGGGGGAGGGGAGCTGATTTCAGGTGCTTCGTGGGGTCCACGCCTTCCAGCCGCATGTCGTTTTCCAGCATCTCGCGGACCAGGTCTTCAAAGGTGGTGTGCGGCTTCCAGCCAAGCTGCTTGGCCGCCTTCGACGCGTCACCGCGAAGGTCGTCGACCTCGGCGGGGCGTATGTAAGCCTGGTCGGTCACGACGTAATGGTCCCAGTCGAGCCCGGCCATCGCGAACGCCGACTCCGCGAACTCCCGCACCGAGTGCTGCACGCCCGTGGCGATCACGTAGTCGTCGGGCTCGTCCTGCTGCAGCATCAACCACATCGCCTCGACGTAGTCGCGCGCGTGGCCCCAGTCCCGCTTGGAGTCGAGGTTGCCCAGCCGCAGCTTGTCCATCTTGCCCGCGAGGATCTGCGCGATGCCTCGCGTGATCTTGCGGGTGACGAAGTTCTCACCGCGCCGGGGCGACTCGTGGTTGAAGAGGATGCCGCTGCACGCGAACAGGTGGTGCGCCTCACGGTAGTTGACCGTCATCCAGTGCGCGTAGAGCTTGGCGACCGCGTAGGGGCTGCGTGGGTGGAACGGCGAGGTCTCGTTTTGCGGCGCCGGCGTGGACCCGAACATCTCGGACGTGGACGCCTGGTAGAAACGCGTCGGCAGGCCCATGGTCCGGATCGCCTCGAGAAGCCGGGTGGTGCCCAGGCCGTCGGCGTCGCCCGTGTACTCGGGCTGGTCGAACGCGATCGCGACGTGGCTCTGGGCGGCTAGGTTGTAGATCTCGTCCGGCCGCACCGTCTTCACCAGGCGGTTCAGGCCGCCGGAATCGGTCATGTCGCCGTAGTGGAGGACGAATCGCGACCCTTCCGGGTGCGCCGGGTTGCCATGCTGCAGGTGGTCGATGCGGCCGCGGTTCATGGTCGAGGAGCGCCGGACCACGCCGTGCACCTCGTAGCCTTTCCCGAGAAGGAGCTCAGCGAGATAACTTCCGTCCTGACCCGTGATGCCCGTGACGAGCGCTGCTTTCGCCATGCCTGCGCTCAAGTCTATGGTTTGGCCACGGCGGCCCGTTTGGTAAGAACCAGCAGACAATGACCACCCGCAAGCACCCGCACGACGGGCCTGACGAGGCGGCGCACCACGAGCGCAAGTCGCCAATCGAAGAGCGGCTGGAGGCGCGGATCGCCCAGGAGCGCGATCACGGAGCCGCGAAAACCGCCGAGGCCGACCCGGCGCTCGCCGAGGCGAACAACCGCTACCTGAGGCTCGCCGCCGACTTCGAAAACTTCAAGCGCCGGACGCGCCAGGAGCAGCTCGACACCATCCAGCACGCTTCCTCGGAGCTGATCGGGCGCCTCCTACCCGTGCTCGACGACCTGCGAAACGCGCTCGAACACAAGCCGGCCGGCGTCGACGATGCGTGGGCGAAGGGCCTTCAGCTCGGCGTCCGCAAGCTCGAGGAGGCGATGGCCGCCCACGGCGTGGAACCCATCGATTCGGTCGGCACCCCCTTCGACCCGAAGCTCCACGAGGCGATCGGGCACGAGGAATCGACGGAGCACCCCGAGGACACGGTCGTGTCAGAGCTGCGCCGTGGCTACCGGATCCGCGACCGGGTTCTGCGCCCGTCGCTGGTCAGGGTGTCGCGCAGGCCCGAGCTGCCCCCGGCCGACGAGCTGAACTAAGAAAGAAGAGAAGGGTTGGCGGTCAAGCGGGACTACTACGAGGTCCTCGGCGTCAGCCGGCAGGCGTCGGCCGACGACCTGAAGAAGGCCTTCCGCAAGATCGCAATGGACTCTCACCCGGATCGCAACCCGGGCGACGACTCCGCCGCCGCGCGCTTCAAGGAGGCGAGCGAGGCCTACTCCGTCCTCTCCGATCCTGGACGCCGGCGCAGCTACGACCTCTTCGGTCACGCGGCCACAGACTTCGGCGGGGGACAGGGGGTCGATTTCACCGACATGCCGTTCGGCGACCTTTTCGAGACTTTCTTCGGTGGCGGGTTCGGCACCCGAGCTCGGCGCGAGCGCGCCAATCGTGGCGACGACCTCCGCTACGACCTGACCATCACCTTCGAGGAGGCCTTCACGGGCCTCGAGCGGCAGCTCGACGTGCCTCGCGCCGCGACCTGCGAGCGGTGCAGCGGCTCGGGCGCCGAGCCGGGGACCAGCGTCGAGACCTGCGCCACGTGCGGCGGGGCCGGCCAGGTCCGGCGGTCCCAGCAGTCGATCTTCGGCTCGGTGGTCACCGCGGCGACGTGCCCGACTTGCGGCGGCGCCGGGCGTGTCATCAAGAGTCCGTGCTCCGAGTGCCGGGGTCAGGGCAGGGTCCAGAAGACAAGGCGTCTCTCGGTCCGGATCCCGGCGGGCGTCGACAGCGGATCTCAGATCCGGCTGTCGGGCGAGGGCGAGGCGGGCGTCCGGGGCGGGCCGCCGGGAGACCTGTACGTCGTCCTGCGCGTGAAGGCGCACCCGCAGCTCAAGCGCAGCGACAAGGACATCATCTACGAGCTCCACGTGAACGTCGTCCAGGCGGCCGTGGGGGATCGGATCGAGGTGCCGACGCTCGAGGGGCCGGTTGAGATCGAGATCCCGGCCGGCACGCAGTACGGTCAGACCTTCCGGCTGGCGGGCAAGGGCATGCCGGATGTCCGCGGCGGACGCCGGGGGGACCAGTACGTGCTCGTCCAGGTGATCGTCCCGAAGGACCTCAACGCCGAGCAAAAGGCCCTGCTCCGGAAGGTTGGCGGCCTGACCGGGAAGCCGGAGAAGGTCAGCAAGGGGTTCTTCGAGAAGCTGCGGGACGCGATCAGCCTCGATTGAGCGGTCGAAGTTCAGAAGAAGGGCATAACCGGCAAACCGGTTCGATTGTTACTACTCTGGGTATTCATTCGGCGCCCGATTTGCTGTTGTCTAAAGGAAGAAGATGTCGCGAACGATCGATCTCGAGTTGACCCGGGCTGAGGTGGAGGTCCGCGAGCTGGAAGCTCGCCTCCGCGTGGTGCCCATGAACGACAGCCAGCTTTCCGACGCCCTGCGCATCGCGCTCGCGGCCAAGAAGGACCGGCTCGAAAAGCTTCGGCAGCAGCATGCTGAGGCCGGCCGTCCGCATACCCCGAAGCCCACGGCGATCGACCCTGACGGCGACGAGGCGCTCAGCCGCAAGATCCCGGTCCACGGCGGCCATCGCACTCCGCTGAAGCGGACGATCCCGCAGCGCGCCAAGACGGCGCCCCCACCGCCCAAATCCGGCTCAAGGAGCAAGTCGGCGAAGTAGCCGAAGTTAACCGCGACTCGGGTATCGCGCGGTTATCGTTCACCCGATGAAGTCGGCCCCGGGCGAGGCCCGGGTCGCGCCCGACCCGCTCTTCGCGCAGCGGCAGGAGGCGGCGGCCACCGATACGGTGCTCTACCGCCGCTCCAGCTGGGTGTTCGCCATGAACGGCATTGCCGCGATCGCCATCGCCGCGGCGGTGGCCTTCCGCCTTGCGTTCGCCGGCATGCCGGCCGACGTCCTCAAGGAGGAGATCGCCGTCCTGGCGGTGGGCGTCGCCTACGCCGCCGCCGTGGTCTGGTTCCGAACCTCGCCGATAGCCTCCCGAACCGGGATCCAGCTCCTTCTGATGGCCGCCAACGTGCTGCTTGCCGACATCGCGCTCGGCGTCGCCGGACCGTGGCTGATGGGCGACCTTCCCCCGCTCGCGGCGGGCGTGTTCGCCGCCATGCTCCTGTTCTTCGATGCCGGCTACTCCGCGCGCCAGTTCGGCTATGTGGTGATGCTCGCGGCGGGCGGGCTGGCGGTGCTGTGGGCGGACGCGCTCATCAACCTGAATGTCTCCTTCAGCTCAGTCCTCGTCTGGACGTTGGTGCTGCTCGGCCTGGTCCTCCTCGCCTACGCGACACGGCACATGGTCAACCGCAGCGTGGTCGCGCAGGCGGGGCGCCAGGCCTCGCTGCTGGCGGCGCTCAGCGACCTCGGCGAGGGGCTGGTGATTACGGAGCAGGGGAGGTTCGTCGCCGGCAACCAGGCGTACCTTGGCCTGATCGGCTACACGGCCGCGGAGCTGGCCGCGTTTACGTCGCTGATCGAGCTGGCCCCGCCAGAGGAGCGGGCGCGGCTGAGCGCGCAGCTCGCGAGCCGTCTTTCCGGCGGAGACGCACCGTTCTCCTACGAGTCGGCCCTGATCACGAAGGACGGCCGGCGCGTCGACGTGGAGACCTCGATCAGGCCGCTCGCGGCGGAAGGCCCCCGCAGGCTGCTGGCCGTCGTACGCGACGTCACGGAGCGTCACCGTTCCGAGGCGGCGGAGCGGGAGAGCGAAACGCGCTTCCGCACCCTCTTCGAACAGTCACAGGCCGGCATGGCCTTCGCCGACCTCAACGCGCGCCTGACCTCGACCAACGAGGCGTTCCGGCAGCTCGTGGGCTACACCGCGAAGGAGCTCGAGGGCGTATCCGTGCTCGAGCTGACGCACCCCGAGGACCTGCCGCTGAGCGAGGTCGCCATGCGCAACCTTCTCTCAGGCGAATCGCCGGGCTACCGCATCGACCAGCGGTACATCCGCAAGGACGGCCAGTCGGTCTGGGTGGACGTTGCGGCGCGCATGGTCCGCGACGGCGGCGGGAAGGCCCTGTACATCCAGACGGTCGCCGTCGACATCCGCGATCGGATGCGGGCGGAGATCCTGCAATCCGCGCGCTACGCCGTGACGCAGGCCCTGGTCACCTCTCCCGGCTGGGTGCAGGCGGCGCCGCACGTCCTGGAAGGCCTGTGCCGCGCCCTCGACTGGGAGCTGGGCGAGTACTGGGAGGTCGACGCGCAGCGCGAGACCATGAGCTTCGTCACCAGCTGGAAGCGACCCGGGCGCGACACCTCGGCGTTCGAGGCGACGGCGTCCGATTATCGATTCCGCCGCGGCGAGGGCCTTGCGGGCAAGGTGTGGGAGACCTC
>Ga0075426_10004125_pt1 | contig 10342 bp, 9 predicted proteins | sample SoiMethybrSBSTD5_FD_75304 | JGI IMG/M metagenome (GOLD analysis project Ga0075426, IMG submission 75304) | Bulk soil microbial communities from a Populus tree surrounding site in Tennessee, USA - Soil MetaG P. TD hybrid SBSTD5 | ecosystem: Environmental > Terrestrial > Soil > Tree plantation...
CGGTTGGGGGATGCGCCGGAATCGCCGATTCATTCGCAGGACCCCGACGATTGGGAAGACTTGCAAATGCCGAACGGCGAGGTGTGGCTGGCGCCGAAGGGGTGCAAAGCGCTCGGGGACCGTGCCTTCGCGGCCTTCTACCTGCGGAAGGCGTTACATCGCGTCAAATAAGTCGCGGCGCACGATACATCCTCGGCACACTCGACTCAGACCACCCGTGGTTTTTTCCCGTCAAGCGTGCAAATGTAAGTCCATGAAGAACGAGGAAGCTGAAGGGCTAGTGCAGCAAGTAATCGAAACGCGTGGCTTCAAGTGCGAACGGTTCTCTAAGGCCGAGCGCGTTCGCGGCAAAACGCCAGATTTTCGAGTGTCACGAGACGGTATCATCCAGTTCTATTTGGAGGTAAAGAGCCTCCTTGGCGAAGATCCGCTCGACGTCGCTTTGTTCGACATTGAACCTTTTCAGATCGCGACGATCCTCCGAAATGATCCCAGATTCAATCGGGTGGCCGGCGCAATTCACAAGGCCGTAAAGCAGTTTGACGCGGTGAACCCCGACCGCAGCCATCCGAATGTCCTCGCGCTCGTGAACTACGACAACATCCTGAGCGACGTCGGTGACTTGATCGCGGTGCTCACCGGCAAATTCATCTCAGAGGACGGCACCGAGGATCTGATCTATGGGAAGTACGCCCGAGGGCGGGTATCGGCTGACGCTCAACGTGTCGATCTGTACTTGTGGGTCGACCCCGACGAGGACAAGCCGCATTTCGTCTATAGCGAACGCACTGTTCACGCCGCACGCTTGGCCGAGGTCTTCGGAGCGGACCTCGACGCCATCCGACGATACTAGCGCGCAATCGCGACAGGCGGGGACCCTCATGGAATTGGTAATCGGGATGTTGATCGTTGTCGCGATGGTCGTCGCGTTCGGTCTGGTCATGGACATGGGGCCCGGCGGCGACAAGGCTCGTCCGCTCTGGAAACGCGCGCGCGATTATGGCCTCATAGCCGTTCTTCTTCTGGCAGGTGGCCTCCTTTTGCAGGCGAGTGGTTGCCGCCTCGGTCCCGAGCCGAATTACTACGGAGAGCCGTGAACTTTGCGTCCGCGAAACTAGTGACCAATCAGGCGTTCTCGGCTGACAGGCGCATTCCCAATCCATCCGATCATCTCTGTTGCAAAGAGGCCGGACTATTGGCCCATCTTCTGGATCTGCTGGTTCCAGAACTCAACGGGACCGTCAGCCGCTAGTGAAGGGGTTCTGCAGACCACCGCCTTTCGAAGCAAGTGCCCTATCTTCGCGGTCTTCGCGCGGCATGTGTCACGCGTGTGTAACCCCCACACGGCGCGAGCCAGTGGTTGGTCACCGTCGTCACGGCGATGACCCAACACGAGGCGGAGGCGGGGCTCTCGGCACCGTCAATCCCTTCACCACGAACGGCCCGGCGGCGGAGTCTCGGTGCCCGATTTTGCGCCGTATTCGGCCGATCATCGCGACAGCGCCCTCGTACTTGCGCAAACTACTGAAATCTTTCGATCAGCACGAGCGCGCTCGTGGCCCGCGTCACGGTCCGATAGATCATCCAACTCTCGTCCGCCGGAACCCCGACGGCCGTTCCGCCGCCACCCGGCACGCTCGCTCCGTTATCGAATTGGTACACCAATGCAGACGAGCCGAACGCGGCGCGTTGGAGATCGCCAGCCTGCGTCAGGACGAAGATGTGGCGCCCGCCGAGATCTTGGTGGACGGCCCGGCGCCCTCCCAGGTCTGTCAGAGCTACATGCTGCTCAAGTCGAAGTCTGCCAAGCCGGTGAAATCGGAAGCGGACGCAGGCGACGTACTGATCGCCGGCGTCGAGAACTATGCGATTGGCTACCTTGAGGGGTACGGGTTCGTCATGGGAAAAGTAGCGATCCCGAGTGGTGTTGCGCCAGCGCTCGAACGGCACTGCCGCGCATACCCGCGCGATTCGATTCGAATGGCCGTCGCGTCACTTGCTGCGGAAATGCTGGTCGGGAAGTGAATGGAGCGATTGGTGCCCTGGACGCGGCCTGCGCCGCTGGCTCGTGCCACGTCAAGATGCTGAGTTCCAACGCGGTGGAAGCCTTTAGAGATACGGCCTCTAACTAACGAAGACAGGTCAAATTCCAACGACTCGTATGAACCACAGGAGTGTGAGGACCGGTCAGGGCTCCGTAGCCGGCTCCTTCCAGCCCTCTTTCAGCAGCCGCGCAAGCTGTGCCTCGGCTTCGGCGATCGCGCCGGCCGACTCCTCCGGTCTGGGCCAACGCGAGGAATACATCGGGCGGCAGTCGAACCGTCGTACGCGTTTAGTCTCTGCTCGCGCGCCGTGCTCGCCGGTCGAGTCAACGATCGATTCACTTAATGCGCAGATCGTGTGGTACCTTCACAGCGGCCACGCAAACGCTGGCATTGCCGAGAACGTCGGTACTGTGCACAACAACCCTGTACGTTCGGCCCTCAGCCCGCGCCGCATCTCTTGAAGAGATTAAAGCGATCTGAGAACGATACGTCCCATCCGTAGCAACATCGAGTCTTCCTCTCGGTTGAACCTCGCCGTACTCATCTTCGACGGCGTACACTGAACTTCCTGGCACGAGCGCCGACGTACCGGCAACGATGCTTCCCGAAAGCGTCACCAAAACGGCCTTGCCGTTCGGCGGCCAAAGAATATCCGGTGTTGTCGAACAGGTCACGGTAGGTCCGAGCTGTCGAACGCCATTTATTGCTTCCACTCGTATCCCGCCTGTTCCGGTCAATGAATCGACCGGCAACGAACTGCTCGTCGCTACAACGCCGTTCGACGTCCCATTGAATGTACTGATCCATGACCACGAAAAGCCGATATCAACGGTTTTTCGGTTCTGGCCCGCACCAGATACGCCGACCAATGCTGTTGTAAACTTCAAATCGCTAAATTGCGGGGCGAATCCGGCACAACCGGCGCCCGCCCCTCCTGGCAAGCATGGATCGGCCGGATTGTCGACGAATAACAGAGTAGAGTCCGTCTCAATAGTGAAGTTTGCGCAGCCTAATGAGTTACACGCCGGGATGACCTTATTCCTTAATACCTGGTCGCCTGGATCGTCAGGCCAGTAATAGGGATACCGTCCGCCCGTCCCAACCGCGTCGTAGGTGTACCCGCCGGCAGGCGGATCAGGAAATGATCCGCTCGGCGTAGGAGCGGTAACTGGCACGCCTGCTGGCCATCCTGCTGCCGACGCATTCGCCGGAAACAGCGTACTTGGAGCCGGCCATGCATCGATGAATTGCTGAAAGTTGAACCGCGTGACGCCACACGCTGCCTTCGCCGCGTCGAGGCCAACGGGTAGACCGTTACCGTCGGTCGGCGTGAACGAAGCAACCATCGAAGTCGGCTTGCCGTCAAGACTGAACGGGCCGCCCGCGAATAGCGTTATATCGTCAAGATTGACACATTGTTGAACGAATTCAAATTCCGTAATTTCCACCTTCGCATTTGCACCTAGATCGCTGCCATCACCGAGTTGAATCGCATTTAGTGCACCTCCCGTAGCTGAAAACGGACCGCCAAACGCAAATTGGCCATCAATTGTCAGAGAGTACGGACCCCCAGGCGTGGCTTTCAGGATGTATTCGTGGAACACGCTGGTATTGACGGCTGCACCGTTTCCGAGAGGATCTGTCAGGCCGAAGGGGCTAAAGTTAATTGCATATTCCTGGTTCGGCGTGGCAGTTCGAACATCAAAAAAGAACCCGCCTGGTCCCGCGAATTCATAACTGATGATTCGCGCTCGAACCTTCAGCACAAACGGCTTTGAGCCATCGACAATGTCAAACAGGGCATAGTTCGGTCCGCCGTGCGCGATCCCTATGGTGTTCTGAATCAATGATGTTCCGTTTGCTTGAAAAATCTGCGCTTCTGGATCATCTGCTTGGAAGTAGGTCCACCCTTGGGCGCTTGGCAAAGAGTCGAACCGTAAGGAAATGGGCGTTTGTCCGTAACTTGGTACCCCACCGGCCAGAATGACAGCAAAAAAACAAATAGCTCTCGCAACGAAGCGATTCATGGGACCTCCGCTGGACCGATGCTATTGGGATCGAGCGAGGCGATCCTACCGCGCCTATGGGTAGATCTGAACAGGTTTTTCGTTCGCGCCTTAGGGCGGTCAATGACACAGGAGTTCGGATTATAGAAGGCGCCTCTGCGCTGAGCATGCGAAGACTGTCGCGTAAAGAAATCGTCAGCCTGGTGCTCGCGGCCGTGCGCGGCGAGATGTCACGGCGGTAGGCGACGCCGGTCCGGATCGCGCGCGGGCGACCGAGTCTGATTCCAATCGCGCCATGAACCGCGTGCAAGGGGTTGTGTAGACCACAGCACCGCGAAGAAAACGCCCGGTTTTTCGCGGTGTTCGCGGCCTGTGTGTCACGCCCTGTGTAACCCACACGGGGCGAGTCGATCTCCAAGCTCTGGACACCGTATGGCGTGGGTGGGTTGCGCCTGGCGCCCTCGGCGCCGCGCGAATCGGAGACGCCAGCCACATCGCGCCCTCCGCGCGTCCTGCGGTTAGCGCGCGCGGCCGAGCGCCAACCGAAATTCCGGTCCGATCGAGTGTTCAGTAGCGACCACTGTACGCGTGACCGGCTGAAAGACCCACACGGACCCGAGGCCACGCAGTCGGGAAATGCATTACGCTACGACCATGCGAAAAGAAGCGGCGATCGCCCTACTGGCTCTGCTCGTCACTTCGCGCTCGCTGAGCGCACAGACGTCGCCCGATGCAGGCACCGCCCTCGTGTTGCTTCTGTTTGGTCCGTCCGGGCAGGGCGTCGCCAACGACAATGTGGTCCAGGCTTTTGTCGACACTCTGGCAAACGGCGTCACATCCTTTCCACTTGCAGCGTCGTCTGGCGGCTTCACATACCGCTTCGACCCGGCGTTACCCGTGCCGACTCCCCGGAGCGACAGTTTTGGGCCAATATTCGCCGAGCGACCGTTGACCAATGGCCGCCGCGTGCTCAACGTGGGGTTTGCCTTTCAACGCACGACATTTGATTCGCTTGCCGGCCAGCCGCTTGATTCGCTCAAGAGTACCGTATTGCCTCCGAGGAACGTCAACTTCGCCGGGGTATTGACCTATGAGTCCGATCTCGAAATCGTCGCCGAACGTGAAATCCTCACAGCGACTTATGGCCTGACCGACTCCGTCGACATCGGCGTGACGGTGCCGTTTGGCCGCACCGCCGTGTCAGGCAGCAGTGTTCTGCAGGGACGCGGGACGGATGGCAGGATTCAAACCGTGGTCCCTCGAGAAACCGTCGAGGGCTCGTCAGCTGGCGTCGCGGATATCGCCGTCAAGGCCAAGATAGCGGCGCCTATTCAGGGTCCTCTCGGCCTTGCAGCAAGCGTTGAGCTGCGGCTACCCACGGGCGATCCGGTGAAGCTGCTGGGTGTGGGTGTGACTCAGGCCAAGGCGATGCTGATTTCCGCAGGTAATATCGGACGCGCATCGCCTCACATCAACGTCGGTTACGTATGGTCAGGCAGCGATGCGTCGCCACGGGTGTTTGATCTGCCGATTCACGTCTTCAACGAATTCGACTACACGATTGGCGTTGACATCAATGCCACAAGCGCTATTACTATCGCTGCCGACGCGATCGGCCGAACTCTCAAGAACGCAGGGACGATTCAGTTCGTGAACTCGTCAAATGAGACGTTCTTCGACATTCAAAAAACTGCGAGCTTGAACATACTCCTCGGAACCGTGGGTGCCAAGATGCAAGTGGGTAGGAACTCGTTATTAGTTGTAAGCGCCGCCTTTCCACTCAACAACGCCGGCGTCGTACCTAGGTGGACGCCGGTTGTTGGATTCGAGCATACGTTCTGACGGGCATATCCTCACTATCTGACTGTCTCAATAACCCACCCATTGTCACGGTTCTGAATCTCGTATACGTTTCGCGACTGCAACGGTTTCGGATTGCCCTTCTTGCCGGTGGGCGAAGTCGTGAGAGTAGCGATGACCGTTCCTGATCGACCGTCGCGGTTGACCGTGACAGAGTCTACTGTGAAGTCACATTTCAGGGAACGATAACTGTCGAACGCCACCTGGAGTTTGTGAGCATCAACCGTGGCGTACACATCTTTAACTGCGGACACGCTTAGCGCTTCGAGTGCGCGACAGTATCGCGCCAGAACGTCGCGCGCGATCGTGGCGTCGCTTGCCACTCCTGGTGCGCTCGCAATGACGGTCTCGACAAGCGGACGCTGCGCTAACGGTGCCGGCGCTGGGACCACACCGTCGGCAGAACCCGCGGACGTAGCGACCGCATCCGGGTCGTTGGTTACAGGGACGGCCGAGACCTGCTGCGATGGAGCCGTGTTCGTGGGCGTGGCCACGGTTGTGTAAGAGTTCGAGGGCGGTGCGAGTTTGACGATCGCGCTCGGTCGTTGCGTGGCTACACGGTCGGATCCTGAAACTGCATTGGATCCATTCCGGCTAGTCTCGCCTGAATTCGCGACTCGTAGCCGGTCACCGGCCGGCTGCAATCCATCTTCTTGGCGCGTAATTTGGGGGCGATCGTCCGGTTGTCGTTGCTTGTCGATTGGATGGCCGGCGCCGCCAAACATAAGCCGAAGCGCGAACAGCGCGCTTCCAATCACAACCATTGCTAATGCGAGATATTGCCACGCGGTTCGCTCCTTATAAGTCAAAGCGCGAGCGAGCCGTTCCGCAAACAGTCCAGGAGAGTTCGGCCGTTGCTCCGGATCAAGCGAAATCGCACGCATTAGTTCCGCACGGACGTAGGTCGGCAACGGATACTGATATTGGTGGTCCTCGGCCGGCCGGTGGCCGGTCAGCATCTCGAAGGCGATTACGCCGAGCGCGTACGTATCGGTCGCAGCACACGGCCGCCGCTCGATCTGCTCTGGCGCCATGTACTCGGGGGTGCCCATGAATACCGTCGTCTCATGCGGCACATCCCGGCGAGGCGCGATCTTCGCTGCACCAAAATCGATGATCCAGGCCCGAGGCCGGTCACCGCATTCCACGATCACGTTGCTCGGTTTGAGGTCGAGGTGCCATATGTTTTGTTCGTGCGCTGCGGTTAGCGCTCGACCAACTTGGCGCACAATGTCCACGACATCGCGTTCGGTCAGTGACCGTCTCGCGATCAGAGAACGCAGCGTGACGCCGTCCACGTACTGCATGACGAAGTATGGCTGCCCGGTGTCCGGAACCTCGCCTGCGTCTGAAATAGTAACAATCCCATCGTGACCGTCGAGCAATGAGAGTGCGTGAATCTCCTTCGTGAAGGTTTTGCGGAACGCGTCCCGATGGACGCTGCGTACATCAAGCAATTTCACCACCCATCGCTTATGCGACAGGAGCTTGTCCGTGGCCAGGTAGGCGACGCCAGTCCCGCCACGACCGAGTTCGCGCTCGAGCACATAGCGGTTCTTCAGTACGACGCCGGCGAACTCGTTCGCCGGCTGCAGTAGATCACGGGACAACTCGGCGTCCGGCGCACGTTCTCGCGAGATAGGCGTTATGACATCGTCCAGCGATGGATTCACGATTGCCGAGCCAAGCGTCTCGTCTTTAGCCAGTAGCGCTATGACTTCGTCGAACACCGTTTGATCACTTCCGCAGGACTCTCGCACGAACCGCTGACGATCAATCGGCGCAACTTCGAGAGCGTCCGAAAATATCGCTGACACGAGCGCCCAGCGCTGTGCGTTCATGGTCCGGCCTCAAGCGCTCGGTTCAGCCACGCGCGCGCGACGCGCCAGTCGCGCTTGACCGTTCGGTCACTAACCCCTAGTACGCGCGCGATTTCTTCCTCGGTCAACCCGCCGAAGAAGCGCAATTCAATGATCTTGGACTGTCGTGGCTCCAGTTGCTCGAGACGCTCAAGCGCATCATCTAGGGCCACCACCTCGTTGCACTGCTTGTCTGAAATCGGAAGGGCCATGCCTTCCTCGTCGAGCGGAACCTGTTCCACTCGGCCACCTCGCTTGAGCGTTAGCCTCTTTCGGGCGTGTTCCACGAGGATGCGGCGCATTGCCTGCGATGCAATCGCAAGAAAATGCCCCTTGTTCTGCCAGTTAGCCTCGCGCTGGGTCACCAAACGTAGATATGCTTCATGAACCAAGTCCGTCGTCTGAAGAGTATGTGACGGCCGTTCCCGCCGCATCATCGCCCCAGCCACCCTTCGCAGATCGGTGTAAACCAATGCAACGAGTGGCTCGAACGACTCCAATTTGCCCTCAGTGACGTCACGCAGCAGGCGCGTGACTTCTCCCGCGGTGGGCGGCAGCTTCGCCGGTGCAGGCTGGTCAGAACCATTTTGGCGCATCAGGGTTGCGCCGATTGTACTCGTCGCATAACTCCTTCGAAAGCGTTCTGGGATCGGTGACCGGGGACGCAAACGCTCGCAACTAGTTGGATAAATTGGACTTGATCGCGCTGCAACAAAAACGGCGCTCACATGTCCTGTTTCGCGTCGAAATCGCACGTATCGAATCAGAGACCCCCAGGCAGTCAGGCGATCCCTTAACGGATCGTCACTGAGATCGTTCACCGGAGAGGCTGGGCACGCTCGTGCTGTCCTCGGTGACGCGCGTGTCCACAGGCAATTGGTTGCGCTTTGCTCGCGGAGGGAACCCGTATGCGTAGACATGCTCGTTTAGTCGGAGGTGTCCTAGCCACCATCGCGATCTCCATCGCGATGATCGCGATCGCTTCGCATTCTCCGGCCGCCGACAGCCTGCGAGTGCAGGAGGCCCGCGGTGGTGCAGTCAGCCGATGGCGTAGACCTGTCGATCTGATCATGAGTCGGTTGCCGTTCGCCCGCCTCGCCGGCAACAACGACCCTGAACGGCCGTTCGACGCGACGCCGATGCGCTCGAACGCGATGGTAGGCCGAGCAGGACCGTCGCTCGCATACGCGCTGAGTGTCGGCGATCGGCTCACCTACAAGTTCACGTACGCCAGCGACGTGACGCTGAACCTCGCGTCGCTCGTTCCATCTGCCACGACGGCAGACGCGTCGAGCGGTCTGGTCACGACATTGGGGGTCACGTCGGAAGGCGTCCTCGAGCTCGTCGTCTCGTCGGCGACGTCCGTCGGCGTCGAGCTGTTGGTGCGCTTTCCCGCGGTGACGCTCCAGTTCACGACGGCCGGCCAGGAGTACCCGGTGGGACCCGATTCGCCGGTGCTCGCGGCGCTCGGCCGTCCGGTGATCGTCGGCATGCAACGCGACGGAACTCTCTCCGATCTGCGATTCGCACAGGGATACCCCGAAGAAGCCGTTGCCGTGGCGAGAGGCTTACTCGCCGCGTTTCAGACGCCGATCGCGCCGGCCGATCGATGGGACACGCTCGAAGACGACGTAACCGGACGCTACCGAGCGCGGTATCAGCTTCAAAACTGGTCGCTCGACGCCGGCGGTGCCTCGATCGCACGAGTTCTCAAGACGAAGGTGTCGTACTCGCAACTGTACTACCGACTCACGCGAGTCGGCGACGCCGCGGAGGTCGATGCGCGCGTGCGCGGGACGACGTCGTTCCTCTTCGATGCGACCCGCGGTCATGTCGTCTCTGTAGAGGGCGACGATGCCGTGACGCTGCTCGTCGGCGGCGCCGAGCCGGTCACGAGCCATTCGCGCGCCCGGTTCGCGTTGACCGTGCGCGACCGCGTCGACGACGCGCATGGCATGCGCCCGGGCGCCGTTCAACAAGTCGCCGCATCGTGGGTGCCGGCGGAGCATCAGGAGGACGCGTCCGACGAGCCCCCGTCGATCGACTCATCGCTCGCGCTGCTGAAGCACCAGCTCGCGAGCGCGCCCGAGCTTTCGTTCGAGAACATTGACGTGCTGCGACAGCTGACGGCCGCCATCGGCCGAGCGCGTTCGCAGGCCGATCTCGCACCAGTTATCGATGCGCTGCGGAGCGGCAACCCTGAAACGGCAACGCTGCTCGCCGGCGCACTCGGCTCTGCAGGAACGCCCGCGGCACAGGAGGGACTTGCGCAGATCATCGCCGACGGGACGGCAAGCGCGGAGGCTCGGAAGGCGGCCGCCGTCGGTCTCGCGCAGACGGCCGAACCGACGTCCGGCGCCGAGGCGGCCGTGCGAAGGGTCGTCGCATCACCATCGCGGCCGGACGACGGCACGTGGGAGCAAAGCGCGCTTGCGCTCGGCGCAATGGGCGGCCGCCTCCGCGATTCCGATTCTGCGCGGGGCGACAACATCGTCGCCGCACTGCACGACGCAGGCCGATCCGCGTTATCGGATGGCGAACGGATCGCGTGGCTGAAAGCCGTCGGCAACGC
>Ga0075426_10004126_pt1 | contig 10338 bp, 10 predicted proteins | sample SoiMethybrSBSTD5_FD_75304 | JGI IMG/M metagenome (GOLD analysis project Ga0075426, IMG submission 75304) | Bulk soil microbial communities from a Populus tree surrounding site in Tennessee, USA - Soil MetaG P. TD hybrid SBSTD5 | ecosystem: Environmental > Terrestrial > Soil > Tree plantation...
GGCAAGTTCGTCTTCCCGGGCGGCCGGGTCGAGCCGCTCGATCGCCGCATGCCCACCGTCTCCCCGATCGACCCGGCGGTGGAAGCTCAGCTGATCCAGCGCACGCGGCGGCCCAGCGCGGGCCGGGCGCGCGCCTTCATGCTGGCGGCGATCCGCGAGACATTCGAGGAGACCGGGCTCCTCATCGGCGCCAAAAACCCGGAGCCGGTGCGCTCCCCGGGCGGGCCGTGGGACGCGTTCGCGGCGGCCGGCATCGTTCCGGATCTCGCCAACATCCATTTCGTCGCCCGCGCCATCACGCCGCCCGGGCGCTCAAAACGCTTCGACACGCGGTTCTTCGCGGTTGACGCCGGGGCGATCGCGGCGCGTCAGGAGGGCGTGGTCGGCCCCGACACCGAGCTCACCGAGCTCGTCTGGTTGCCGATCGCCGAAGCCTCGCGGCTCGACATGCCGGTGATCACGACCGCGGTGCTCGAAGAGCTGAGCGCGCGCATCGCGGCCGGCTTCGCGCACGGCCTGCCAGTGCCGTTCTACTGCATGGCGAACCGCCGGCGCGTGCGGGAATTGCTCGCTGTGTGAGCGGCCGCCAGCGCGCTCCTTCTGCTACTCGCCGTTGACGATCGGCCCTTCCTTGACTTTTGGGCCACTGCCGCTAGGTTTTCGCCAAATCCGCGGGTTTCGCGGCACCATTTCGAGGACCGATCATGGCCAAGGCCACGACCATCAAAGTCAAGCTCGTATCGAGCGCCGACACCGGGTTCTATTACGTGACCAAGAAGAACTCGCGCACCCAGACCGAAAAGCTGGTGAAGAAGAAATACGATCCGGTCGCCCGGAAGCACGTCGAGTTCCGCGAGGGCAAGATCAAGTAGGCTGCCCCCGCGACCACACCCAAACAGGGCGCCGGCTGGCGCCCTTTATTTTTGGCTGTGCGGGTCCCGGGAGGGGCAAAAAAGGTGGCCGGCCGAAAGCGGTGGTATGAGGAGGCCACTCACACCGCTCCCGACCGGCCTCACCCCACGGACCCAGGAGATGCGGCGGACCTGAGCATTCCGCAGGGTTTTCAATTGGATGGCGGGGGCCGCAGCCCCCCCCGAGCCGCCGAACCGAACGTTGCCGCTGAGGCACGATGTGAGGAAGCTAGCCGATACGGGGCCGAAATCAACCGGCCAACCCGTTGAGAGCACGGGTTTTCTTGTCAACCTAACTTGTTGAGGTTAGCGGCCGGTCGGCCTGGCGCGGCCGGAAGGCCGCTGAAATGCCCTTCAGCCGTGTGCGCTGGCCGCCGTCACGTGGCCCGTGCAGCTCGGCTCACGCCGCGTCGGCGACCACCCGATTGCGTCCGTCGCGCTTGGCGCGATAGAGCGCCTGGTCGGCACGCTTGAGGAGCTGCGCGGCCGTGTCGTCCGCACCGCCGAGCGCCGTAAGGCCAACCGAGATCGTCACCTCGACGCGGTGCTCGCCCTTGGCGATCGCGAACGGCTCGGCTGCGATGCGCCGGCGCAGGCGTTCCGCCACCAGCGCCGCCACCGCCATGTCGGTGTCCGGCATCACCACGACGAATTCCTCGCCGCCGAAGCGGCATGCGAGATCGATGCCGCGGATCGACTTCTTCAGCCGCAGCGCGAACTCGCGCAGCACGTCGTCGCCGGCGTCATGGCCGTAGGTGTCGTTCACCGCCTTGAAGAAGTCGATGTCGAGCACGAGGAGCGTCAGCGGCTTGGCGCGCACATGCGCCTGCTCGACCAGGGTCGCGAGATGGCTCTCCATGTAGCGGCGGTTGTGCAGGGAGGTGAGCGCGTCGGTAATCGCCGCCTCGATCGACATCTGCACGTTGTCGCGCAGGCGCTCGGTGTAGCGCTTCTTGCGGATCTGCGTGCGCGTGCGCGCCAGGAGCTCGTTCTTGTCGGTCGGGCGGATCAGGTAGTCGTTGATGCCGATCTCCAGGCCGCGCATGAGCCGGGCGTTGTCCTCGGCCTCGGCGATGGCGAGGATCGCGACGTTGCGCGTGCGCTCGAGCGAGCGCACCTGGCTGCACAGCCGCAGCGCATCGAAGTTCTCCAGCCCGAGCGAGACGATGAGCAGGTCGTAGCCGCCCTCCGCGAGCCGGAAGAGCGCCGCGCTCGGATCGGTCTCGACGTCGACCGCGTGATCGCCCTTGAGCATGGCGTGGAGCCGCACATGCGACGCTTCGCGGTCCTCCACCACCAGGACGCGACCGTTGCGGCCGGCATCGGCGATCGCCTCGCGGGCGGGGCTCTGGATGCCGATCTCGCGCGAGGTCACCGCGCGCATGCGCAGCTCGTCGCTCATCATCTTCAGGCGCACCAGCGAGCGCACCCGCGCGACCAGAGCGATGTCGGACACCGGCTTGGTGAGGAAGTCGTCGGCGCCCGCTTCGAGACCCTTCACCCGGTCAGAAATCTGGTCGAGCGCGGTGACCATGACCACCGGCAGATGATGCGTCGAGGGGTTGGCCTTGATGCGGCGGCAGACCTCGAAGCCATCCATGTCGGGCATCATGACGTCGAGCAGCACGATGTCGCATTCGGCGCGCTCGCACATGGCGAGGGCCTGCTGGCCGCTGAGCGCCGTCACGACGTCGAAGTACTCCGCCGAGAGGCGCGCTTCCAACAGCTTGACGTTGGCTGGGACATCATCGACCACAAGCACGCGGGCAGTCATCGGCGGGTCCCCTCACGCATTGCCGAGAAATTGACGGATCGTCTCGATGAACTTCCCCACCGAGATCGGTTTCGAAAGATAGGCCTCGCAGCCGCCTTCGCGGATGCGCTCCTCGTCGCCCTTCATCGCGAACGCAGTCACCGCCACGACCGGTATGCTTTTGAGGTCGGGATCGTCCTTGAGCCATTTGGTGACTTCGAGGCCGGAGACTTCGGGCAGCTGAATGTCCATGAGGATCAGGTCGGGATGGTGCTGACGGGCGAGATCGAGCGCCTCGATACCGTTGCGCGTCCCGACGGTGCCATAGCCATGCGCCTCGAGGAGATCATGGAAGAGCTTCATATTGAGTTCGTTGTCTTCCACGATAAGGACAGTCTTGGCCATCCCTGGGGTCCCCTTGCGGCCGGCGGTCGCCTATCCTGAAGATGCCAAGGCTCGCGGCGCACGTCTCGCGCGCACGCCCACGTCCAGGCTGGGACCGTAGTGCGGATTCCTTTCAGAAAGGCAAATATCGCGTGACACGGAAGGGCTCAAGGCGCGCGCGGGAAGCAGCAGAATCCCTTGCTATACAAGCACTTAACTTCCTGGCCGAGGATCCGGCCCGGCTCTCCCGTTTCCTTGCCCTGTCCGGCCTCGATCCCGGGTCCATCCGCGCCGCCGCGGCCGAGTCGGGCTTCCTGGCCGGAGTGTTGGCGCATCTCGGCGAAGATGAAGCCCTGCTGCTCGCCTTCGCGAGCCAGGCCGGGATCCGGCCAAGCGAGGTCGACCAGGCGCGCCGCACGCTCGCGGGCGGCGACTGGGAGCGCGATGCGCCTTGATCCGGCGGGCGCCTCTGGCACCATGGCGGCCGGGCGGAGAATCGCCGGCGGGACATCGGGATCATGGCGGGATTCTGCCGCGACTGCCTGGCCGATGCAGCGGAACGCGCGGCGCGCTGTGCCGCCTGCGGCTCGCCGCGCCTCGTGCGCCATGCCGATCTCGACCGGCTCGCCATCGCGCATGTCGATTGCGACGCCTTCTACGCGGCGATCGAGAAGCGGGACGATCCATCGTTGCGCGACAAGCCGGTGATCGTCGGCGGCGGCCGGCGCGGCGTGGTCTCGACGGCCTGCTACGTCGCGCGCACTTTTGGCATCCGATCCGCCATGCCGATGTTCCAGGCCCGCCGGCTGTGCCCGCACGCCGCGGTCGTGCCGCCCGACATGGCGAAATACGCCAAGGTCGGCCGTGAGGTGCGCGCGCTCATGCTGGAATTGACCCCGCTGGTCGAGCCACTGTCGATCGACGAGGCCTTTCTCGATCTCTCCGGCACCGAGCGCCTGCACGGCCGCTCGCCAGCCAAGTCGCTCGCCGTCTTCGCCCGCGCGGTCGAGGACACGCTCGGCATCACGGTCTCGATCGGCCTGTCCGAAAATAAGTTTTTGGCGAAGATCGCCTCCGACTTCGACAAGCCGCGTGGGTTCTCGGTGCTGAGCCGGCGCGAGGCCGCGACATTCCTCGCGCCAAAGCCCGTGACCTTCATCTGGGGCGTCGGCAAGGCGACCGGCGCGGCGCTCGAGCGCGAGGGCTTTCGCACCATCGCCGACCTGCAGCGCGCCGACGAAAGCGACCTCATGCGCCGGTTCGGCAGCGAGGGGCAGCGGCTCGCGCGCCTCGCGTTCGGCATCGATGCGCGCGAGGTGAGCGCGGACCGGGAGACCAAGAGCGTATCGGCCGAGACGACTTTTGAGCGCGACGTCGCCGAATTTCGCGCGCTCGAGCGCACGCTGTGGCATCTCGCCGAGAAGGTCTCGGCCCGCCTCAAGGCCAAGGAGCTGGCCGGCGGCACCGTCAACCTCAAGCTCAAGACGACGGACTTCCAGATCCGCACCCGCGCCCGTTCGCTCGGCGCCCCGACCCAGCTCGCGGCAAAAATTTTTGCGGCCGGGCGCGAGCTCCTGCAGCGCGAGACGGACGGCACCCGATTCCGCCTGCTCGGCATCGGCGTCTCGGCGCTTGCCGCCGCGGAGGACGCCGACCCGGCCGATCTGGTCGATCACCGCGGCGCGCGCGACAAGGCAGCGGAGCATGCCGTCGATCGCCTGCGGGCGAAATTCGGACGCGCGGCCGTGGTCATGGGGCGCGGGTTCGAGGAGAGCGACGATGAGTAGCGCCATCGTCGTCGGCGCGCGTGCGGCGCTTGCGCCTTCGCTCGAACTCGTTCGCCGCAGCCTCGCGGCCGAGGACGCCTATACGCTCGCCCGCCTCAAGGTGCTCGAACGCATTCCCGGCAACCCGGTCGGCGTCGCGTGGCGCGCGCTCGACGATGGCGCGATCGCCATGATGGCCAAGAAGCTGCCGTCGCCGTCCTTCAACAGCGTGCGCGGGCTCGCGGCCGGACACGCGCGCTACATCGCGCCGCTCGTCGCCTGGTATCGTGACAACGAGGCCGATGGCCGTTTCGAGATGGTGCCCGGCTTATTCCATGATGACCTAGGTCGCGAGCTTCACCGGGTCGGCTACTACGCGTCCGACTTCCACACTTCGTTGATTGCCGCAGCGGACGCCGCGCCGGATGCCGTCCGTGCGGACGTGGTGCACGCGGCTGATGCGGATACGATGGAGCAGTTTCTCGACGCGTACGTGGCGGGATGGCAGATCCCGCCCGATTTTGCCGCGCAGTTCAAGGCGAACGTCCTTCCCTGGCTGCACGAGCCCGGCTGGTCGCTCTATGTGGCGCGCCTCGACGGCCGGCCGGCGGCCGCGGGCATCCTCTATCTTCACGACAAGGTCGGATACTTCGCCGACAGCACCACCGATCCGGCGGCGCGTGGACGCGGCCTGCAGACCGCACTGCTCGCGTGTCGCTGGCACGACGCCCGCGCGGCCGGCGCCGAGGTCGTGTGCAGCGGCGCGGCCTTCCTGTCCACCAGCCATCGCAACATGGAGCGCCTCGGCATGCGCATCCAGTTCACCCGCTCAATCTGGACCGCATGCGCCACGACCTCCTGATCCGCGGGGGCCTCCTGATCGACGGCACCGGCCGCCCCGGTGTGCACGGTGATCTCGTCATCACGGACGGGCGGATCGCTGCCATCGGCCGCGACCTGGCGGAGGGTGCGCGGCAGACAATCGATGCGGACGGGCTCGCGGTCACACCGGGCTTCATCGACATCAAGACCCACTCCGATTTCACCCTGCCGATCAATCCGAAGGCCGAGAGCAAGGTGCGCCAGGGCGTCACCACCGAGATCGTCGGTCATTGCGGATTTTCGGTCGCGCCTGTGCTGCCCGGCAAGGTCGAGCTTCTGCGCGATTACCTGAGCCCGAGCGCACCCTGGCTGCCGTTTCGGGAAACCAGCTTCGCCGACTATCTGGCGAGCTTTCCGGCCACCGCCGTCAACGCCGGCATGCTGGTCGGACACAACACGCTGCGCCTCATGATCATGGGCATGGAGGCGCGGGCCCCCGATGCGAGCGAGCTCGCCGCGATGATCGCGCTCCTCGAGGAGGCGCTCGAGGCCGGCGCACTCGGCCTCTCGTCCGGCCTGTTCACGGCGCCCGGCTCCTATGCGCAGCCGCCCGAGATGACTGCGCTCGGCCGGGTCGTGCGACGCTACAACGCCGGCTACTTCACCCATCTGCGCGATGAATCGAACCAGGTGATCGAGGCGGTCGAGGAGGCGATCGCGATGGCTCGCGACTGCGGTGTGCACGTCGAGATCGTGCATCTCAAGTGCTCGGGGACCGACAACTGGGGCAAGGCCGAGCGCGTTCTCGACATGCTGGCGCAGGCGCGCGCGCAGGGGCTCGACATCGACTGCGATGCGTACCCCTATACGGCCGGAAGCAATCCGCTCAAGAATTTGCTGCCGCAATGGGTCCAGGCGGGCGGCGTGGCCGCCATGCTCGAGCGCCTAGCATTGTCCGAGACGCGCGCACGCATCCGTGCCGACATCGCGCGCGAGGGCCTCAACAATTGGGGCCGGCTGCCATCATGGGACGCGGTGCGGATCTCGGTCTCCCCTCACCTGCCGCAGTACGCCGGACGGACCCTTGCGGCGCTTGCGGCCGAGCGCGGGCAGGACCCGGTCGACACGCTCGCCGACTACCTGATCGAGGATCGCGGCGCCACTCGCGTGCTGGTCACTTCGATCGCGGAGGATGACGTGCAGGCGATCGTCCGCTCGCCGGAGGCGCTGGTCGGCTCCGACGGCAATTGCGTCGCGACCTACGGAACGGTGAGCCAGGGCTTGCCGCATCCGCGCTTCTACGGCACGTTCCCGCGCGTGCTCGGTCATTATGTGGGCGAGCTCGGGCTGCTGCCGCTGGAGAGCGCGATCCACAAGATGACCGGCGCCACCGCACGGGCTTTGCGCGTGGCGGACCGCGGCGTCCTGAAGCGAGGCGCCTGCGCGGACATCGCCATCTTCGACCCGGCCGACTTCAAGGAGCGGGCGACCTATGCGGATCCGCATCAATATCCGAGCGGCCCGCGGACCACGGTGATCGTCAACGGCACCGTCGTGATCGAGAATGCGGCGCACACCGGCGCCCTGCCCGGCAAGGTCCTGCGGCGCGGGGCGGATGGCGCGGTCTCGTGAACTGCATTCCAAAACGCTTCGCCTCATGGTGAGGAGCCGCGCGAAGCGCGGCGTCTCGAACCATGGGCCAGGAATGCAAGCGGCGCCCCACGCAAGTCGGGCCTGCCCGACTAGCTCATTGAACAATGCCGATCTCTGGTAAACCGGAGATCGGTGGCCTCCCCGCCCTTCGAGACGCCCTCGCTTCGCGAGGGCTCCTCAGGGTGAGGCGGGTCTGATTCAGGAAAACCCCGCCCCGGTCACTTGCAGGCGGGCGTGTCCTTGATCTCGAGCTGGCTCATGTCGCCGCCGACCACGAAATCGTCGTAGTCGAGCGCGAGCGCGCGCGAAATGCCGTTCTCGTACAGCTCGAAGCTGATCGCATAGACCGGTGTCTGCTCACCGCGCGCGGTATTGTTGCGGTCGAAATAGCTGATGGTGACCGGCCAGCGCGTGAGCCCGGCAAGCGCCGCCTGTCCGGCGGCTGCGTCGGTCGGCAGCTTTTCGTTGGGCGCAATCGGCCGCCCGATCAGGGTCGTCGTGTTGTAGACCTTCTCGCCGTTGTCCGAGCCGTCATAGACCGGCAGCTCCAGCACGGTCTGGCCCTCGCGCGCGGCGGCGATGATCCGGCGCATGTGCTCGGTCGGGAAGACCATCGCGTGATCGAGGTCGAACGTCTTGTCGCTCGGCTTGGCCAGCTTGACGCCGACATGGCTGGCATCGCGCGCGGCCTCGCCATCGACCTTCTCGACGGCGCGATCATTGAGATAGTTCTCCGAGCTGAAGCGGAAGCGGTTCGCTGATGCCTCTTCCCAGGTGGAGGCGCGCAGGTCGCTCAGCGCGCTCTTGCTCTCGCCGCTGTCGAGCTCCGACACCTGGCGGAAGTTGAGCGCATAGCCGGCGCACGGGCTGCCGGAGAAATCGTACAGGATGCGGCCACGCACCGACTCGATGTCGCGCTTCCCGCGCGAGCGCAGCAGCTTGAGATCGTAGACCGCGCGATGGGGAGTGAGCACGATGGCGGAGGCATCGACAGGCGGCGCCGCAGCGGCGGGCATCAAGGCGCCCCACCCCACCATGCAGGCCATCGTCAGGGACGCGCGTGTTCGCATAAAGTGTCGACCTCGTGGCACCGCCCGGCAGCCCAACATAGGGACCGAATCTGCGTATCGCAACATCGAACCATCCCGCTTGCGCCCGGCAGACCGATTGGTGAAAACTTCGTTGCGACGCGCGGATCGGCAGGATCTGCGACACATGTTGGAGACCATCATGACGGGAACGACTGAAAGCAAGCTCACCGAGCTCGGGATCGCGCTGCCGACCCCAGCCGCGCCCGTCGCCAATTATGTCGGCTTCGTACGCACCGGCCGGCTGCTGATGGTATCTGGCCAGCTCTGCCTCGGGAGTGACGGCAAGCTGGTCGCGACCGGTAAGCTCGGCCGCGGCGTGTCGATCGAGGACGGGCAGAAGGCGGCGCGCGCCTGCGCCGTCAACCTGCTGGCCCAGGCGAAGGCCGCGCTCGGCGATCTGGACAAGATCACCCGCGTGGTGCGGCTGGGCGGCTTCATCAATTCCGACCCGGGCTTCCTCGATGGGCCGAAGGTGATGAACGGGGCTTCCGATCTCATGGTCGAGGTGTTCGGCGACAAGGGGCGGCATGCCCGCACCACCGTGGGCGTAGCCGTGCTGCCGCTCGACGCTGCCGTCGAGGTCGAGGGACTGTTCGAGGTGAAATGAGTGCCGCCGCGGCCCGGCCGTGGCCCCACGGGCTGATTGCGCGGCCGATCGCGCATCGCGGCCTGCACGATGCTGCGCGCGGGATCGTCGAGAACACGGCGGGGGCCATTGATGCGGCGATCGCCGGCCGCTACGGCATCGAAGTGGACTTGCAGATCAGCGGCGACGGCGAGGCGATGGTTCATCACGACGACGCGCTCGGCCGCCTCACCGATGGCGACGGGCGTCTTGCCGAGATGAGCGCAGCCGAGCTCAAGCGGGTGCCGTTCCGCGCGAGCGCGGAGCGCATGCTGACGCTTCCGGAGCTTCTCGAACGGGTCGGCGGACGCGTCGCCCTGGTGCTGGAGCTCAAGAGCCGGTTCGATGGCGAGGACCGCCTGGTCGCTCGCGTGGCCCGGGCGCTCGCCTCATATGCGGGGCCTGTTGCGGCGATGTCGTTCGATCCCGTCATAGTCGCGGCACTGCGACGGATCGCCCCGCATCTGCGCCGCGGCATTGTTGCCGAGCGCCGGTTTGCCGAGCTCCCGCCGCGCTCCGCCGCCTGGCGCAGACCCGCATTGGCGCATCTCCTGCATGCGCCGATGACGCGCCCCGATTTCGTCGCCTACCGCGTTGACGATCTGCCGGCGCCGGCGACACGGGTGGCGCGCCTGCTCGGCCTTCCGGTCCTGACCTGGACGGTGCGGACCGCGGCGCAGCGGCAACGGGCCGCGCAGCATGCCGATCAAATGATCTTCGAAGGTTTTCGGCCCTAGATGGGAAAGAGGATGAAACGCGCGAGACCCGATGACGCGGCGGCGGAGGCCATGACCACGGGCCTGCGCATTCGCGTGCTGCCGTCGATCACCGATCTACCGGCGGCGGCGTGGGATTCCTGCGCCAATCCGGACTTGCGCGAGGGTGGCCCAGCCCTCCCCTACAACCCATTCATCGCGCACGACTTCCTGTCCGCGCTCGAAATCTCGGGCTCGGCCGTCGCGAAGGCTGGGTGGCAGCCGCAGCATCTGGTGCTGGAGGACGAGACCGGGGCGGTGCTGGGCGTCGTGCCCTGCTATCTGAAATCCCATTCGCGCGGCGAGTACGTCTTCGATCGCGGATGGGCCGAGGCCTATGAGCGCGCCGGCGGCGACTATTATCCGAAGCTGCAGGTCTCGGTGCCGTTCACTCCGGCGACCGGACGCCGTCTCCTCGTTGTGCCCGGCCCGCAAAACGGCGAGAGGGAGGCCGCGCTGGCACAGGGCCTGGTCGAATTGTGCCGGCTGCGCGAGGCCTCATCGGTGCATGTCACCTTCATGCCGGAGCCGGAATGGCACTTGCTGGCCGAGCGCGGATTCCTCAAGCGCACCGACCA
>Ga0075426_10004127_pt1 | contig 10337 bp, 7 predicted proteins | sample SoiMethybrSBSTD5_FD_75304 | JGI IMG/M metagenome (GOLD analysis project Ga0075426, IMG submission 75304) | Bulk soil microbial communities from a Populus tree surrounding site in Tennessee, USA - Soil MetaG P. TD hybrid SBSTD5 | ecosystem: Environmental > Terrestrial > Soil > Tree plantation...
GTGAATGTCGTACGGGCTCGTGGCGCCGTGCCCGGCCACGCCGCTCTGACCGGTCGTCCCCGCGTAGCCGGCGGCGTTGACGTCGTCGGTCCAGTTCGCGGATACGAGGATGTCGCCCGATCGCGGATGATTCCACCGCACCACGTCGAAGGAGAGCGTACCGGGCACGACGCCTTCCGCGCCGCGGCGCGGACCGGGCCGCGTGAAGACGGCGCCCACCTCGGGCCGCTTCTGCAGCGCCGCGACGATCGCCGCCACGCGATCGGCGTCAGGGCCGCCGCGGAGATAGATCGCGCCTTCCGCCACGACGAGATCGGACGAGCCGTCCGGCAGGCGCCTGGCGAACGGTTCCACGAACGCCTGCAGGCGGAACGCGCCGGTATGCGTCGAGAAGCCGTGGTCCGAGACGACCACGAGATTGGTGCGATCGAGCAGCCCCTTGGCCCGGAGCGCGTCCTCGACGCGGCCGATCTCGGCATCCGCGAGCGTCAGCGCCCGGCTCGTCATCTCCGACCCGATTCCGTTCGCGTGCGCCGTGTGGTCGGGATCGCTGATCCACATCATCGTGAGATCGGGATGGATCCGTTCCAGGCCGAGCTTCAGGTACGCGTCGACGGCGTACCGGTTCTGCGCGGCGTTCGGCATCGCCTGCGGCGGCGCGGCGCCGAGCGTCTCGAGGACGAGCGCGCCGAGATCCGCGGGTCGCGTGAATTCCGGGTGCACGATCGCGCCCGTGCCGACGGTGTGATTGAGCAGGAAGGCGGCGCCGCTCGTGCCGGCGCCGACCGCGAGCAGCGTCTTGCCCGCGCGCGGGAGGATTTCGCCCAGCGACGGCGCGGTCAGGAGACGGCCCTCCGCCTGCGCGATGGCCTCGAGGTTCGCGCGCGATCCCGTATCGAGCGTTCGTGTCGGGTTCACCGCGGGCACGTAGACCGTGTTGCCCAGGAGCCCGTGCGCCTCGGGATACACACCGGTCGCGAATGTTGCGGCGTTGACGCGCGTCACCGTCGGGTAGACCGCATGGTGCGCCCGGAACACGATGCCGCGCTCGGCGAGGCGCACCAGCCGCGGCATGAGCGTCGGCGTCACGTAGTCGGGCCGCAGGCCGTCCACGACGATCACGAGCGCGGAATGCGGCGACGACGGCTGCTCGCTCGGGAGGAATCCTGAACCCCACGCCGCGGCCGCGGCGAGCAGCCATCCGATCGCCACGCGGGAGATCCGTGCGCTCACGAAGGCCGATCATACGGCCGATAGCGCGGCGAGGCCGATCTGCAGCTTCCACTCTCTCTCGGGCCGTCGATGCGAAACTCGAGCGAGCTGTATCCGTCGGAAGAACGGCATGTTCAAGAAGATCGAGGATTTGCGCGAGGCGGGCGCATTCATGTTCATTCCAAGAGGGAGCGTCGCGATGGCACTGAACGTCGCGGAAGCGCTGCGACATTCCGCGACTGCTTTGGCGGCGGGTTCCTTCGGGTAAACGTCCCGTTTTGTCGACGTTGTAGTTGAGTAGAATGGCCGCCAATGACTGTTCGAACCCCCTTGATCACTGCGACGATCGCAATCAGCACTGCGGTCCTCGCCGTCGCGGCTCCCCCGCGACTCGTCATTGCCGATGTCACGGTTGTGGACACGACCGGAGGTCCGCTGCAGCCGCATCGCGACGTGATCCTCGATGGTGATCGCATTGCAGCGGTGCAGTCCGCCGCGGCGACTCAGGACAGCGGCGACACGATCATCGACGGTCGGGGCAAGTTCCTCATCCCGGGCCTCTGGGACATGCACGCGCACACGTTTCAGAACGACGCGCTGTTGCCCGATGTGATTCTCCAGCTGCAGCTGGCCAACGGCGTGACCGGCGTCCGCGACATGGGCGCGTCGACGCTCGAGATGCCGGTGCTGTTCAGGCGCGCAGGCGACGCGGGCGCGCTGCGCGTGCCGCATCTAGTGGTGGCCGGCCGAGTGATCGACGGAACACCGCCGAACAAGCCGAGGTTCGTGAGCGTCACGACTGCAGAAGAGGCCCGGCGCGCGGTCGATGTGGAGGCCGATGGCGGCGTCGATTTCATCAAAGTGTATACCGAGCTGTCTCGCGACGCCTATTTCGCCATCGCTGCCGAAGCGAAGAAGCGCGGGCTGCCATTCGGCGGGCACGTGCCGCTCGCGATCACGATGCGCGAAGCGGCCGAGGCGGGGCAGGCAACCGTCGAGCACTTCTGGGGCGTGCTGCTCGGGTGCTCGTCACGCGAAGATGCGCTGACGGCCGAAGAGCGCGCGGAAAACGTGAAGCCGCCCCGGGGCCAGTTTCGAGGGCACCTGACGACCGCGCAGGCGGCGATCGATACGTTCGACGCGCGCAAGGCGCAGGCGCTGTTCGAGACGTTCGTGCAGCGGCACACGCATCACGTGCCGACGCTCGAGGCGCTGCGCCGGTTCGGCGCGCCGCGCGCGGAGCCTCCGGGCCTCGAGTACATGCCTACCATCGTCCGCCAGACGGCCATGGTTGGCGCCGGCCGTATGAATCCCACGCTGGTCGCGGACGCACGCGTGTACTACGCGGAGGTGCTGAAGCTCGTGCTGCAGATGCATCGCGCCGGCGTGCCGTTCATGGCCGGCACCGACGGCGTCACGCCCGGTTTCATGCTGCACCAGGATCTGGAGCGGTTTGTCGACGCGGGCTTTACGCCGCTCGAAGCGCTGCAGACGGCGACGATCGTCCCCGCGAGGTTCCTGCATCGCGAGGATCGGTTCGGCGCAATCGCGTCGGGCCGCGCCGCCGATCTCGTACTGCTCGATGAAGATCCGACGCGTGCGATTGCGAACACGAAAAAGATCCGCGCCGTGATCTTCAAAGGCGAGCTGCTCGACCGCGCGGCGCTCGATGCGATGCTCGCCCGCATCAAGGCGGCGACGAATCCGTCGTAGGCGAGCGCGCGTCAGCTCAAGATAGCCGGCTCCAGATCAGCCGCTTCTGCTTCTGCTTCGTCGCGCGCGCCACACAGACGGGCTCGGCAGCGGTGAGCGATCGTGGGCGCAGGCTGGTGGGCGCACTTTGAGTTCACCCGCATAGACATTGGGCCGATTATCCTCTACAAAAAGATCGAGGAATTTCCACGAGGCGGACGCGTCGCGCGGATCAACGACGCGTAAAACGTTGCCCAAAGAAGTCGCCCGGATTCCATGTCGGACGGGCGCGCTCCGACGCCACGCGTCGCCCAATGCCGAGGTTCAGGCTCACGTACTGCTCGGCCGCGTGCCAGTTGAATGCCTGCGCCATTGTGTCTTTCGGCGTGTGGTAGATCGTGGCAAACCATTTCGTCCACAATTCAGGAACGTCCACCGACGGATCCGCACTCCGAACGCCATTCGCGATGGTCACCGATGGAACGCCGCGGAGCACGAATGAAAACTCATCGTTGCGGATAAAGAGTGACTGTTCCGGCCGAGGGTCCGGAATCACCTCCAGTCCGAGGCGAGAGGCCTCCGCGCGGACAGTCCTGCCCAGCGTCGAATGATCCCCGCCGAGCGCAACGACGTCGCGAAGCGGATAGAGAATCAGAAAGTTGTCGAGGTTGATGTTCGCGGCGATCTGGCTGCGTGGTACCGGCGGATCGTCGGCCAAGACGGCGGATCCGAGGAGTCCTCGTTCCTCGCCGGTCACGATGGCAAACAGCGCCGACCGCGCCGGCCGCGGTCGAACGTCTCGCCACAACCGTGCGATCTCGATGACCTCTGCGACCCCTGATGCATTGTCGATGGCGCCGTGATTGACCGAATCGCCGCCTTCCGCAGCCGTCATACCGAGGTGATCGAGATGCGCCGTGTACACAACGACTTCGTTCTTGAGCGCCGCATCAGCGCCCGCGATGCGCGCGAGAATGTTGGGGCTGGAGACGCGCTCGACGTCGATCGATTCATCGAACGCCATCTCGACGCCGAGATCCGACACGATCGGACGTGTCGCCGCCGCCTCGACGACGTCGTTGAGCGACCGGCCCGACGCGGCCAGTATCGCGTCGCTGCCCGAACGGTTCAGAAACGCCATGGGCAGCGCCTGTCCATCGGTGGGCGGTCGATCGCCATCGACGCGGTAGAAAGCGCCGACGGCATTCTGCCGGACGTACCGCTCCCACGCGGCCTCTTGTGGCGGCGTTCGCAGGAGCAGGAGGCCGATCGCGCCTTTCGCACGCGCCGTCTCCATTTTCCCTTGCAGGTTCGAGAAATACGCGCGCTCTTCGGACGGCAGCGATGCGGGCGCACCGGCCAGCACGGCGACGAACTTGCCGCGGACATCGACGCCATCGAAATCATGCAATCCGACGTCCGCGACATCGAGCCCGAAGCCGGCCAGGATGATCCCACCATGAATGTGCAGGTCGGCGACCGGCGGCGGCACCATCAACAGATCACGTCCCTGGATAAGGGCTCTCTCGTTCACCGAAGCTGAGGCCTGTCCGGCTTTGAGGCGCGTGTGCAGCAGGTGAACCGGCTGGTACCACGACCCGTCCGCGCCGCCAGGGTCGAGGCCGAGACCCTCGAACTGCGACGCGACGTACGCTGCCGCCGTGTCGTACCCGCGCGTTCCCGTGTCACGCCCCTCGAGCGCGTCGCTGGCGAGGAATCGCATCCGCGCGCGAATCGCGGCCGCGTCGGGGTGCGCTGTGACGTGGGATGTCGCGCCGATGAGCACCAGCGCCGCACACGCGACAAGCAAAGCTGGCAATTGGCGTGACAATCGTGTGGCGCTGCAAAGGCGATCTGTTTTCATAAGACCGTCCGATCGGTCCGTGTCGAGCAATCCAGAAATCCCGCGCCGCGGACGTAGAGTGATACGCAACGGCGAAGCCGTCAACTGAGAACTGCGTGAAACGGGCGGTGCAACACGCCGTCCCAGAATCGCGGGCACAAGGCACTTCTAATCTCCCTAACTCGGCTCAGTGGTGGGCGCACCTGGTGGGCGCACTTCCCGTTCACCCGCATAAACGTTGGGCCGACTATCCTCCGCAAAAAGATCGAGGACTTGCGCGAGGCGGGCCCGAATGTCGCCACCAGGCGCCAATTGGGGCCAGGCGAGCAGTGCAGCCGATCCGCTCATCGCGAGCTGCGTACTTGAGGAATGGGGGAACGAAGCCGGCTATCGACTGTAATTCGCGGGCGTCAACGCGGCGAGGATCTCGTCCACGATCGCGGCTGGAGGACGCATCGTCTCTACTTTCCGCATCGGAAGGGCCATGTAGATCTCGAACCGTGTCCGTACCACGGCCTCTTCTCGCTCTGGAGATCTTCCGAATGGACGCGCGACTTGTCGGCGGACGGTCTCCGCCACACAGCATTCCAGGTTCAGAGAGGGCAGGAGGACGAATGTCTGGGCGCACTCCTCGATCTCGCGCCGAACGCGTCCGTACTCTGGGTGAGCGTCGTTGGCGTACGTCATGAAGCCGGAAGACAACGCAACAACCCCAGGACAGACGGCTTCGCGGAACAATGAGCAGCACGCTTCGATATTCTCTCGCGCATATGCGTCGTATCCGTGCCGGTCGATGTACTCGCTGATATCTCCGACAAGTTCAGCAAAGTGCCGATCCAGATCGACGAAGAGTACTTCCAGGCGCTCTGCGAGAAGAGCACCGATCGTGCTCTTCCCGGCTCCGCCGGGGCCGATCAGTCGAATCATGGCATTGCCATCGGCTCAGGCATCCGGAGCGGAGAGTTGGGACTCGACGTTCAAGACGTACTTGGCAAGGGCTCCGATACGCGCAAGCGTTTCGGGACGCATCCGAGCCGCTTGGTTCGTCCCTTGTTTGTCGTCACGGCGGATGTACGCACCTTGAATAGAGCGCCGCGGTTCGTTCGTCTGATTGGCTCCATGTCCGTGCCACACGGAGCCGTTGTAGATGACGACTGAGCCTGCAGGGCCACACGCCGACACTTGTCCCTCGTAGTCCGCAGTGGCATCTTGCATCACGTCGCTCGGAGCATGACCCCAGCGCTGCGATCCGGGCACGAAGCGAGTGGAGCCGTTGTCGCGGCGAAACTCGTCCAGCATGAAAATGAAGCCCACCATCGGCCAGCCGTCCCCCGTGCGCCGGTAATCCGCGTGCAGGTCCTGCGCCGGTGCGCCCGGGTTCACCGCGCGTGCGTGCATCGTGCTGAGGTGGAACGGTGCGCCGATGACGCGGCAACACGCCTCCAGGATCGGCTGATAGATGTAGAGGGCATCGAAGTCGGGGGCACGATTGACGAAGTCCGACACCCGCGTTGTCGTCCGTCCACTGTTGAAGTCGGCGGGGTCCGCGGCCGACACTGCGGCGTCGTAGACGGCTCTCAGCCGCGAGAGTTGCGGTGGTGCCACGGGACCAGGGATCACGACAAAACCGACCTCGTCCAGTTCCATAACGGAATCGGCAGAGAACTCAGAACCGGCAGCGATGACGTTGAACCAGGGATCCATATTTCGTGCGCGCGAGTGTACGCGGTCGATAGGGTTGAGAAGAATAGCCTGAGCAGCCGCCAGGGTCGCGAGTCGAGCGGTTGGGAACACGTCGACGAGGCGATCGATTGACATCCGTCGTCAACGGACGTCGCCGAAATAAACGCTGTGGGCAACGATTGCGTCTAAATGTCCATGGCCATGACCACAAAGACCGCACTCCTGTGTCTCACGATTGCCTTCACGTCGTGGGCACAATCGAAGCCGGATTTCTCGGGCCGATGGAAGCTCAATATCGAGGAAACCGAGTTTCAGGGAGCGAAGCCCTCACCATCCGTGTACAGCGCCGTCCGGACGGTCGAGCAAAAGCCCAAAGAGCTGCGGTTGAAGATTGAGAGGGTGAACAACCGCCAGAAGAGCGGCTTCAATTTCATCACGATTCCGATTGGCACCGGCGAACCACACGTCAGCGACGAAGCCGGAATCATCACCGCTCAGTGGAAGGACGAGACGCTCCATTTCAACTATCTGTACAACCCCGGCACCGAGCGGGAGTCGGAACGAACCGAAGACTGGACGCTTTCACCCGACGGCAAGAAGCTGATCGATCAGGAATGGGTTAAGCGGGCCGACGGTCAAGAACTGAGTTACAAGGTCGTGTTCGACCGGCAGCCTTGACTCAACGCAGCGCAGCCTGAGGCGGCGTGTTCACAGCGCGGTCGCGCGAAAGGTTCGACACCGGAGCGCGAACCTGCGGCTCAGGTGCATCGTGACCGGCCGTCGTCGGCACAGCGGTCCGCGAACGGCGCCAGAAGAACGACGCAGTCAAGAGTATTGAGGATGTGCGCGAGGCACGCGCATTGCGCTCAAGTGCTGGTAGGAGCTCGCGCGATCAGGACTCGAAGCGCTATTCGATCTTGAGTGCGAGCATTGGATCGATGCGCGCGGCTCGTGCCGCGGGGATGCAGCACGCGATCATCGCAATCGCCATCATGCCCAAAGATACGGCGGCGAACGTCACCGGATCGTGCGGCGTCACGCCGAATAGCACGCTCGCGATCGTTCGCGTCGCGACGAGCGCGCCGCCGACGCCCACGCCGACGCCTGCCGCGGCCAGAACGAGCGTCTCCCTCAACACCATCGCGAGCACCGTACGCCGCTCCGCACCGAGGGCCATGCGAATGCCGATCTCCTGGGTCCGCTGCGCGACCCAGTAGTGCATGGTCGCAAAAATGCCGGCCGCAGCGAGCAGCAGGGCGAGCGCCGCGAACGCCGAGAGCAGATAGGTCTGGAAACGGCGCTGCGCGCCCTGCTCGCTGAGGCGATCATCCAGCGTCGACACGTCAGAGAGCGCCGCGGTCCGATCGAGTTCACGAATCGTGCGCCGCAGCGCTTCGGGAAGCCCGGTCGCGGTCCCCGACACCACGAGATTCTCCGTCTCGTTGAGTGACTGTGACTGCGCCTCGAAGATCTGCGCCATCGGTCCGCGTTCGAGCCCCTGACTGTGGACGTCTTTGACGACGCCGATGACGGTGACCCAGTCGTCGTTCGCGCCTCTCGCGTCGAATCCTTTGATTCGCCGGCCAACGGGGTTTTCGCCGCGCCAGTACCGTCGGGCCATCGTTTCGTTGATGAGCACGACGGGCGCCGTGTACCTGTTATCCGCGTCGTGGAAGAATCGGCCCCTTACAAGGGGAACGCCGAGCGCTTGGAAGTAGTCGCCGGCTGTGGTCGTCCAGGTCAATGCGGCCCATTGGTCGCGAGGCTGGTCCGGATGGCCATCGACGGCACGTAATCCGAACTTTCCCCCTTCGCCGTTCCAGAACATCGTGCCGACCGCGCCGACCGCTCGCACGCCGGGCAATCGCCGAATGCGCTCGGTCGCCTCCTGATACAACGCGGCGCGACGCTCGCGCGCGAGGGCGTTGTAGAAGCGCAGCTGGGCCGTGATCACACCACGATCGCCGAAACCCGAGTCGACCGAGTGCACCGCAAATAGACTGCGAATCAGCAGGCCGGCGCCTGCGAGCAGCACCAGTGCCAGCGCGAACTGGCCGAGGACAAACGCGCGGCGAAGGGTGCCCGACGCTCGGCCAGCGGTATTCCGCGTGGTCGCGTGCGTGAGGTTCTCGGCGTTGCCCGCCGACGTGCGAATGGCTGGCGCGAGCCCAAAGAGTACGCCGGTCACGACGCTGAGGGCGAGGGTGAATAGCAACACCGTGCCGTCGATCCGCGCTTCATCGAGCCGCGGGATGTTAGCCGGCGCGAGCGCGATCAACCCCCGCATGCTCCATGCCACGGCGATCAGGCCGAGGCATCCTCCGGCACACGAGAGCAGCAGGCTCTCGGTGAGCAATTGCCGGGCGATACGGCGCCGGCCCGCACCCAGCGCCGCGCGCACCGCCATTTCGCGGCGACGCGCCACGCCCCGGGCGAGCAGCAAGTTGGCAACATTTGCACACGCGATCAGCAGGACGCACAGCACCGCGCCAAACAGCATCTCGAGCATGAACGGCACGCTCTTGCCGAGCACGTGGACCTGGAGCGGCACGAGATTGACGTCGAGATCGGCGTTCACGTCTCGATACTGTCCTCGAAGCTGCGCGGCAACGACCCGCATCTCAGCTCGCGCCTGTTCGAGAGTGGCGGCTGGCGCGAGTCGTCCGAACACGGTGCCAAACCGAGTGCCGCGATCGGCCACGCTTCGTTGCCACGCCGAGCTCAGAATCGCCGGCATCCACACTTGCACGTCCTTGTTGGGGAACCAGAAATCGTCGGGCATGACGCCGACGACCTCGACGTCGACTCCGGCGACGTTCATTCGTCTGCCGATCACGTCGGCGACGCCGCCGTATCGCTGTTGCCATAACGAGTGGGCGATCACGGCAGCGTGCCGGCCGTCAGCGAAGTCATCCTGCCGGAACACGCGTCCCACGACAGCAGAGCGGCCAAGGAGCGAGAAGAAATTGTCAGACACCCACGCGTAGCCGACCCACCGCGTCTCGATGGCCGCCTGCGCCGGATCGAGCAACGGTCCGTCCTGTTCGCGATAGGCCGCCATGTCGTCGAACGTACGCGCGTGCCGCTTCCAGTCCTCCATGTTCGGGACGCTGGTGTTCTGCGCCTTCGAGCTGTTCAAGAGGTTGGCCGTCCACACCATCACGATCCGGTCGGATTCGGCATACGGGAGCGAGCGCAGGAGCGCGGCATTCACGATGCTGAACATCGCCGTGCTCGCACCGATCGCCAGCGCCAGCGACCCGACGATGACTCCCATGACCAGAGGGCTGCGTCGGAGATTGCGCGCGGCGTACCGCACGTCCTGACCGATGGACTCGAGCCAGACCACCACGTCCGCGTCGCGCGTGTATTCATGCACGCGCCGCCGCCCGCCAAGTCGCCGTTCAGCATCATGACGCGCCTCGTCGATCGTCATGCCGGCTGCCACGTTGTCGCGCGTTCTTTGCTCGACATGGAATTGCAGTTCGGCATCGATCTCGGCGTCAAGGCTGCGACGACGAAGGAGGTTGATCAGGCGTTCAGGCCAGGCCATAGATAGGTCCGTGCGTCACGCGTGACGGAGGACGCGTGCGACCGCGTCCGTCAACTGTCCCCAGCTGTCTTCTTCTCGAGCCAATTGCTTTCGCCCTGCCGCGGTGATCGAGTAGTAGCGAGCTTTACGATTGTTTTCCGACGCGCCCCATTCTGAGCGCAGTGACCCGGCATGGGTGAGGCGGTGAAGCGCTGGGTAGAGTGATCCCTCTTCGAGCCGCAGCGTCTCGTTCGAAAGGCGCTCGATGTGTTGTGTGATGCCGTAACCGTGCATCGGTCCGCGCGACGCGAGGGTCTTCAAGACGAGCAGATCGAGCGTGCCTTGCAGGCGGTCGTTCGAGTGCTTGCGTGTTTG
>Ga0075426_10004128_pt1 | contig 10336 bp, 7 predicted proteins | sample SoiMethybrSBSTD5_FD_75304 | JGI IMG/M metagenome (GOLD analysis project Ga0075426, IMG submission 75304) | Bulk soil microbial communities from a Populus tree surrounding site in Tennessee, USA - Soil MetaG P. TD hybrid SBSTD5 | ecosystem: Environmental > Terrestrial > Soil > Tree plantation...
GAGCACCAGAACGATGGCAATCACCAGCGTCAGGACAATTTCCTTCATGCCCTCGTTGACTGCCTCTGTCGTGTCTAACGAGATCACATAATCCACATCCTGCGGCAGTCGGCCCTTCAGATCAGCCATCAACTTCTTAAGACCATTTGCGGTTTGGACGGCATTGGAACCGGGCAGTTGGTAAGCCGCAATAATGGCTGCCGCTTTTCCATCCAGACGGCTGACCATGTTGTAACTCTGTGCGCCCAACTCGACACGGGCAACATCTTTCACTCGGACCATCGCACCGCTTGGTGCTTCACGAACGACAATGTTTCGGAACTCCTCCGGAGAGGTCAGTCGCCCTTGAGCGCGCACGGAATAGGTAAATTGCTGCCCCTTTGGCACCGGTTCACTGCCCACCTGCCCCGCAGGATTCACCGCATTTTGTGCTTGGATCGCCGAAACGATCTCGGGGACTGTGATCGCCAGTTTCGCGAGCCGGTCTGGCTTCACCCACAGCCGCATCGCGTATTGACCTGCACCGAAAACCTGAACACTTCCGATGCCGTACGAGCGGTTGATCTCATCAGCGAGATTGATATATGCGTAATTGGCCAGGAAACGTGCGTCATAGGTGCCATGCGGCGAGTAGAGAGTGATCAACATCAGAGGAGCAGTTACCGTCTTCTGTACTGTCACGCCATAGTTGGTAACGTCGCTCGGAAGCTGCGACGACGCCTGCGTCGTCCGCATTTGCGTCAGCATCAAGTCCGTATTCGGTTCGGTCTTTACGTCGTAGTTCACGATCAAGCGAGCGAGCCCGTCCGCTGTTGAATTCAGCGAATACATGTAATTCATGTTGTCGACGCCGCTCATCTGCTGCTCAATCGGTGTCGAGACTGACTGCTCCAGGATTTGCGCATCCGCGCCGACATAGGTGGCGAGCACTTGAATTTCGGGCGGGACGATATTCGGAAATTGAGCGACCGGAAGTGCGACGATAGTGGCCGCACCAACGATCACCATCACGATCGAAATGACCATGGCGACAATGGGGCGGTTGATGAAGAATTTGGACATGAACTTACTCGCCCTTGGCCGGCTCGGTCTGTTTGATTTTCACGGTTGAGCCGCCTTGCACTTTCTGCAATCCTTCGACGATCACGGTTTCGCCTGCCTTGACGCCGCTTTCGATAATCCACGACTTGCCAACACGCTCACCGACCGTTACCGGCCGAATACTCACTTTGTTATCGGTTCCTACCACGGCCAACTGGTAAGCTCCTTGCAATTCGTTCACGGCTTTCTGCGGCACGAGTAGAGCGCCACGCCTGACTTCGGCCGCAGCGCGCAGTCTTCCAAACTGTCCGGGCCGAAGAATGTTGTGAGGATTTGGAAACGTGCAAACAACCTGCATACTGCCGGTAGTTGTATCTACTTGCCGGTTCGTCAGCAAACCAGCCCCTTGGCGGGGGTAGATCGATCCGTCAGCAAGAATCAGTTCGAACGGCGGCCCGTCAGTAGGCTTCTCTTTCTGTGCTTGCGCATTAATCCGTTCGGCGTAGTGAAGGTATTCCTGCTCACTGATCGAAAAATTGGCCTTGATCGGATCCATCTGCGAAACGGACGTTAGAATCGTGGTCGGGCTGACGAGGTTTCCGATCTGCACTTGGGCGATTCCCGCAACGCCATCAACCAACGATTTCACTTTCGTAAACTCGAGATTGAGTTGCGCTTGTTCCACCTGCGCTTGAGAGGCCTTTACCGCCGCCTTCGCCGCCCGGTTTGCCTGGATGTCGTTGTCTAACTGGCTCTGCGCAATGGCGTGTTCGTTCGCTAGCGGAGTATCTCGTGCGACGTCCATCTCAGTTTTCCCGACCTGTGCCTGAGCTTGAGCCAGCTGAGCACCTGCTTGGTCGAGCAGAGCCTGAAAAGGGCGTGGGTCGATCTGAAAAAGCACCTGGCCTTTTCCTACAAACGAACCTTCCTTGTAAGTTTGCCCGATGATATATCCCGTGACTTGCGGCTGAATCTGGGCGTTTACGTAGCCGTCGAGAGTCGCCACCCACTCGCTGACAATGGGGACATCCTTCTGCACTACCTCGGCGACTTCCACTTCAGGACTAGGAGCTGCGGACACGGCATTCGTTCTTCCACACCCTGCCGCTAAAGACACGGTTGCCAGCAGGAGAGCCAGGACAATGGGAGTGCTGGATGGGAAACGACGACATAGGGGCGCTTCAGAAGACTGCGCTCTCTGCAACTTCAGTAACTTGTCGACGATATTGTTCGCCACGTCAGTCCTTCCTAAAGCTGCGTTGCACTCTACTTACGCAATCCTTCTGCCATACGATTGAGGCTGCAAATCACTGTTGTTCTTCACAAATGATCCACATCCGCGTTCGAGGCAAGACCAACCGTCAACGCTGGCAGGATCCTGACACTTGAGACCCTATGTCAGTCGAACGAGCGGCGGAGTAGAAGGAAAACGAGCATTTGTGCATCTGGCAATGCACTTGGTTTCCATGCGTGCGCCCATCACAACCTGTTTTACAATCAAGATCAGCGCAGGGAGAGATACTGAGAAAGAGGGGTAGTCTCACTTTTCATCGAGCGGCGCATCTTACCGCCTCGGGCACGGTAGCCGAACGCCCTCACCAGGCGTCTAACAGACTCGGTTGCTGGACAGTTTACTGTTCAGGGCCTGGTCGCGAATACTCTCCTCGGACGGCCGAAAGATCCGGTGCTTTTTCATACGGGCGACTAATGTAGTGCGCTTCAAGCCCAAGCTTGCGGCTGCGCCATATGGTCCGCCGACCACCCATCCTGATGACTCTAAAGCTCTCACAATGATGGCGCGCTCGGATTCACAAAGCGTTGTGGTCACAGGAAAGGCAAGAATCGAAGAAACGCGAGTTGGGCGTAGCAGATTGGGAAGCACGCCTTCATTGGAAAGTACCACCGCGCGTTCGATCATGTTCTGCAACTCGCGAATGTTTCCTGGCCACGAATACGACCTGAAAGCGCTAACGAATTCGTCTGGGATGCTTTCTATGGGCTTCCCGAGTCGGCGGGAAAAAACTTCAACATAGTGCTCCAACAGAGGGGCGATATCTTCGACTCGCTCGCGCAGCGGCGGTAGCGTGATGGGAAATACGTTCAGGCGATAGTACAGATCGCTGCGAAATTGATCACGTTTCACCATCATTTCAAGGTCGCGGTGAGTCGCAGCGACGAGGCGCACGTCAACACAATGTGTGCGGCCGCTCCCTAATCGCTCAAACTCCTGCTCCTGTAGAACACGCAGGAGCTTGGGCTGTAACGCTAGTGGTATGTCTCCGACCTCATCAAGGAATAGCGTCCCTTTATCGGCTAATTCGAAGCGGCCAATTTTTTGTGCGATAGCGCCCGTGAAAGCCCCGCGCTCATGGCCAAACAGCTCACTTTCGAGCAAGTCAAAAGGAATTGCAGCGCAATTCAGCTTAATCAGAGGTTGGCCGCTGCGGGAGCTGGCTTTGTGGATTGCGTGAGCGATGAGCTCTTTGCCAGTTCCGGTTTCTCCGTGAACGAGCACCGTGGTATCCGCCGCTGCAACGCGCTCCACTTGCTCCAAGACGACTTTTAAGGCCGAGCTGCTGCCAATGATCTGCTCAAATCGGCGGGCCCGACGGTCTTGATCAACCACTTTCATTCGTTCGACTCCCAAAGCCTTCGCGAGCTAATCCTCCAGCGCGGATCGGACCATCTCTATTAGGACTGCATTGTCGAAAGGTTTAGTCAAGAACTCCACTGCCCCGTCGCGCATTGCTTGAATCCGCATCTTGGCATCGCCATGGGCCGTAATGAAAATGATCGGGATCGCGCATCGCTCAGTTTTAAGCCTCGCTTGCAGCTCAAGACCGGATATGCCCGGCATGCGAACGTCTGCGATCAGGCAAGCTATCTCCGAAAGTCGGCCGGAATTCAGTAAATCTTCCGCCGATTCGAATGAGATTGCCCCCAACCCGGAGGCTTTGAGCAGGCGCCGTAGTGCATCCCGGAGCAAGTCATCGTCGTCGACGACGGCAACCAAGTTCGTTCTCTTGACGCTGCTCATATCTGACACGAATCTATCTCCGCCTTCAAAAAACGCAATTATGATTTCATATAGTCCGGTTATATATGGGGATACGTATAGCCGCGAGGAGCAGAATTTCGTGCCTAGAGGAGCTGGCGCTGCTGTGGAGGTACAAGCCTTATCTGTTTGCGGAAGGTTTCAGTCTTTCCGCCATGCTGCCCAATTCAGCGGGAGAACCCGCCTGCATCTTATGCATTACGCGTCCCCGATGGACGGCGGCGGTAATTTCGCTCGTCCCAAGCACCGAGGCGATCTGCTTAGTCTGCATACCAGAAACTACGAGGTCCATCACTTTACGCTCGCGCGCAGTCAGGCCTTTGTACCTTTCCTGCAATTCGGCCATCGCGTTCCGCTGTCGGCGCGATAGTTGGTCGCGCTGCAATGCCTGCTGAATCGCGTCCAGAAACTCCTGATGACGGAATGGTTTCGTCAGGAACTCAAAGGCACCCGACTTCATGGCCTTTACGGTCATGGGAATATCCCCGTGCGCAGTGATGAAGATGATGGGGATATTGATCCCCGCTTCAATCAGCTTCTGCTGGACCTCTAGTCCACCCATGCCAGGAAGGCGCACATCCAATACCAGGCAACTCGGAACATCTGGAATATGCCTCTGCAGAAAATCCTGCGCTGTGGCGAACAATTCTGCTCGCAAGTTGACCGTCTTCAGAATGCGCTGCATCGCTAGGCGCATGTCCTCTTCGTCATCCACGATGAAGACAATTGGGGAAGAGGAAGTAGTCATGTTTGTGCCTACACGTTGTGCGGCAATGTGAATTGGAAGGTAGAACCACGTTCAGAGTTGGAAGTCGCCCATAGGCGCCCCCCATGTGATTCAACGATAGAACGGCTGATTGCCAGACCCATGCCGGTCCCCTGGGGCTTGGTGGTAAAGAAGGTATCGAAAATCTGGTCAATTTTGTCAGCTGGGATGCCGACTCCAGTATCGCTCACGGAAATTGACAGGTGCCCATCATCGGTGGATTGCGAGGTTATCGTCAGATGTCCCTTGGCATCGTGCATGGCCTCAATGGCATTCAGCATAAGGTTCATCAACACTTGTTCCAATTGCACTCGATCTCCCGCGATTTCTGGAAGGTTTTCTGCCAGTTCGAGCCGGACTGTTACAGAGTTGCGCCTGATGTTGTTCTTCAATAGAAGAGAGACTTCACGGATGAGTTCGTTTACATCAACAGCTTGACGCTGTGGGAAACTCTTCTTGAACAGTGAGCGGACATGGTCGATGATTTCCGCCGCACGCCTCGCACATCCAATTGTGCCAGAAGCAGCTTCACGGGCCTCTAAGATATCGGGATGTTCCCCATTGAGAAATCCCAGACAAGCACCCGCATTAGCCGCCGCCGCTGCAATGGGTTGCTTGATTTCGTGTGCTAGAGCTGCGGCGAGTTCTCCCATCATGTTTACGCGGTTGATATGCGCGAGATCAGTCTCTAGCTGGCGCAGCCTTTCGCGCTCTTCCTCGGCGCGCTTTCGGTCCGTTATATCCATCGTGATGCCGAAGTACTCGCCAAACTCTTGAGCGGGGTTGTGATGTCCAATGCCACGCAGAAACCTGATAGCACCGTCGGAACGCCGAATTCTGTATTCGACGTCGAAATCCGCTCCCGCGCGGATCGTATTCTCAAGTTTGGCGCTGAGAGCCGGTTCGTCTTCGGCAAGAATTGAACTGTAATGGAGGTCGAATGGATTCGGGTACTGGCTGACGTCGAAACCGTAGAGACGATTGTTTTCTTCGGATGAATGGAATACCTGCCGCGTGATCAAATTGCTCGCCCAGCTTCCAGTATGAGTCAGGCTTTGCGCTTCCGCGAGATATGCTTGTTCCCGTCGCAACTCCTGTGTCAGTAGCTCTTGCTCGGTGACGTCAATTGTCGTTCCGTGAAATGCTTCGAAAACTCCGTCTTTAAAAACCGGAACACCCACGCAGCGAACGTACCGCACCTCCCCGTCTGGTCGTACAATTCGCTTCGTTACGTCACAGCCAGAGCGCTGTTCGTGCATTACCCTGATGGTTTCCGCCGTGAAGGCTCGGTCATCAGGGTGGACGGCGGCCAAGTACTGCTCAAGGTTTGGGGGTCCGTTCTGCGGGTCAAACCCGTAAATTTTGTATACCTCGTCAGACCAGTAGATCCCCAAAGTGTTAGACCACCTGATGCCCAAATCTTTCGACGCCCAGCTCCCCATGTGAGCGAGTCGCTGCCCTTCACTGAGATAAAACTCGCTTCGCTGCAGGGCTTCCTCTGCGCGCTTGCGGTCAGTGATGTCCTGCATCGTACCGAACATTTGGTAGGGCCGTCCTGATGAGTCCTTCTTCAAATCGCCCAAGCTGTGTACGACACGCATTTCCCCGTTGGGACGAAGGATCCGGTGTTCACACTCTGCCCGCTCCCCAGAACGAATGGCCTCTTCCGCGGTCCGAAATACATACTCTCGATCCTCAGGGTGTATTATTTCGCGCACTATCGCTAGGTCAATGGGGCCTTTCTTTGGCGTCAGCCCCAAGATGCGGCAGTATTCGTCCGACACGATCAGGCGATTGGTCTCAAGGTCCCACACCCAGTAGCCGACGTGGGCGACGCGTTGGGCTTCTTCAAGCCAGGCTTTGCTTTCTTGTAAGTCGCCTGACAGGAGTTGGCGCTCTTCCTCTGCGCGCTTGCGCTCTGTGATGTCCTGGACCGTACCGAACATTTCATACGCTCGCCCCGATGCATCTCTTTTCACAGTACCCAGACCCTGGACAGTACGCACTTCGCCATCGGGCCGTACGACCCGATGTTCCGCCTCCGAGTGCACTCCGCTACGAACGGCCTCCTCAGCTGCCCGGAAAACATGTTCTCTATCATCAGGGTGGATCATTTCACGAACCATCGTCATATCAATGGGACCTTCCTGCGGGGTCAGCCCGTAGATGCGATAGAGTTCGTCAGACCAGGTCACGCGATTCGCAATCAGGTCCCAATAATAGTGGCCCATGTGGGCGACGCGTTGGGCCTCTTCAAGCCTGGCTTTACTTTCTTGCAAGTTGCGAGCCAATGCCTGGCGCTCTTCCTCGGCGCGTTTGCCTTCAGTGATATCAGTAACTACGCCCATGTACTCAAGATTGCCAGAGCTATCTCTTCCGGCATGCGCAACGGCGTGGACGTACTTGATGACACCATCGAGCAGTAAAATTCGATGCTCGACATCCAAGTCCATGCCGTCCTGTGCGGCACGATCCGACAGCTGTCGCACACGGTCCAGGTCGTCAGGGTGAACTCTGTCGAAAACCAGATCGAGCGTAGGATTCGTCTCTCGTGTGCAGCCCAGAATCCTGTAGGTTTCGTCAGACCAAACGAGTTCACCACTGCGAACCTTCCATCCGAAAGTCCCCGAGTGACTCAGTCTCTGAGCCTCTGCAAGATACTGCCATCGTCTTTGCAAATCGGCTTGAGAAGCTTTCAGATCTTCATTCGCTTTTTCAAGTGCAGATGTTCCCTCAGCGTCCCTATCCTGCGAACGCTTACGAGATTCGGAGAGGAGTCTTCGATCTCGGCGCCAGCCAAACAGCACGGCAATCAACGCGATTGAAAGCACAAGAATGATTAGAAACTGCACCATGGGCAATAGAAGTTCCGAATTCGATGAATCTTACCCTACCTTCTGGGGGCACGTCCCCGCCTTCGGTAGACGCCACGCCCTCTTGGGCTGCGCTCTATCTTCGAAATCTTGACGTGATGTAATAAATGAGCGACGAGACGTAAGTCACTGACGCAACGGATTTTGGTGGCCAGGGAGGGAGTTAAACCCCCGACGACCAGCCTTTTCAGGGCTGGATTCTCCGAGCCTAACCCATTTTCAATCAATAACTTCATTCGTCAAGGTGGCCCCTTTTATTGTGACCACTCTGTGACCAGCGCCGATGTTCGCCTAAGCGTCGGTGCAAGAACATTCCGCATTGCGGGACAGTAAACGAATGTGGCGACGATTTAGCGCCAACGGAGGGCTGGAGCGACCGTAGTCAGAATTGTCTCAAGGACATGCACGTTGTAGGCAACACCTAGTTGATTCGGAATGGTGAGCAACACCGTGTCGGCCTCCGTGATCGCCTCGTCTTTCCTAAGCTGCTCGATGAGAATATCCGGCTCAGCAGCGTAGCTGCGGCCGAAGATCGCCCGTGTGTTTTCGTCAAGGAACCCGATTTTGTCTTCTTCTTGAGAGCCTCGTCCGAAATAGCCACGATCGCGGTCATCGATCAACGCAAAAATACTGCGGCTAACGGAAATGTGCGGAGTACGCGTGTGACCAGCTTCCTTCCAGGCTGCGCGAAAAGCGCGAATCTGGGCGGCCTGTTGAATGTGGAGTAGCTCGCCGGTCTCATCGAATTTGAGGGTTGAACTCTGTAGATTCATTCCAAGTTTCGCGGCCCATGCTGCTGTCGCGTTGGAAGCAGACCCCCACCAGATTCGATCACGCAACCCTGCAGAGTATGGCTCAAGGCGCAGCAGCCCCGGAGGATTGGGAAACATCGGACGCGGGTTAGGCTGCGCGAAGCCCTTACCGCGGAGCAACTCAAGAAATTCTTCGGCATGCCGCCGGCCCATTTCTGCATCGTCCTCGCCTTCATTCGGGCGATAGCCAAAATGGCGCCAACCATCGATGACCTGCTCGGGGGAACCGCGGCTGATTCCCAACTGCAGGCGCCCGCCGGCAATCAGATCCGCAGCGCCAGCGTCCTCCACCATGTAATGAGGATTCTCGTACCGCATGTCGATCACTGCGGTGCCAATTTCAATCTTTCGCGTCTTAGCACCAACCCCCTGCGAGCAGTGGAAACGGTGATGCCAGTTGCTGCGCGAAGTGATGAACCCGGAAGTAGGCTCCATCCATTCCTAGGCGCTCGGCCTCCACGGCAAGGTCAATGGACTGCAGAAGCACATCAGCCGCAGACCGCGCTTGTGACCGCGGCGAAGGTGTCCAATGCCCGAATGAGAGGAACCCAATTTTCTTCATGGAATATCCGGAGACATCAGCAAGAGGTGCTCGATAGTATTATTGATGACTTCGAGTTCAATGTCGCATCGCTCATTGGTCGCTCCGGGGTTCAGGCTCTTTTCCATTCGGCGATGGTCGAATACCACGCAGGAGTTCGTTCAATCTTAAGGTCGACAATCATTTTCTCGAATCCCGCGCGATAGGCCAGCTGACCAAGCCGGGTTCTCCCCTGCTCGTCTTGGGGTGCCGCCTTCCGAGCTGGTCATTATTCGTCGCTGAAGTCAACTACGATTGGAGTACAAAGATTTTCTCACCCGAGCCAACTTCTCCAGAGCGAAAGATCTGAACTTGTCTACGACTGGCGTGCGAACGCGTTTATCGCAAACAAGTGCAATTTCAGACATTGGAAGATCGCCGACAATGTCACAGGCGACGACCGACGCAACGCTGTGTTTCACTGCCGACGCGGGGAGAATGGCGACACCCATCTGCCCATCGACTGGCGAAATCACCGTGGAGAGATCTGCCGCGGTCTGCGAGACATTGGGAACAATTCTGGCATCGCGAAGCATCCCGAAGATTAGATCGTAGAATCCAGGCGCATAACTGCGCTCATTCATCACGAAGTTCTCACCCGATACTTCACCTAGACGCACCCTTTTTCTTTTGGCCAGTTTATGAGAGGAGGGCACCACGAGTACGAACGGTTCCCGATGCGCTGTCCAAACCTCGAGAGCCGGCTGCTCGCCAATCGGGAGGCGGAGAAACCCAACGTCCAAAGAACCTGTCTGCAGCATTTGTACCTTTGGCGAGTCTTTGACACATCGAAAAGCCTAATCACACTTCTGGGCGAACCAACGATGCTATTGTCGTTATGCTGCAGAGTATTCGGATGCAAGTAAACGGCAATCACAACAGAGTGCATGCCTCGCTAAAGTCGAGCCGAGGGCCCCGCGGCATGAGCGTCGCAGGGTCGCCGTAGCCGATGTTGCAGAGAAAATTCGATTTCACATGCCCTTCAGGGAAAAACTCCTGCTCGCAAGACTCACATTTGCCCGCCGCAAAGAACTCCTCATCGAGTTTTGCGTTATCAAAGCCTGACATCGGCCCGCAGTCCAGTCCCAGAGCCCGCGCCGCAAGTATCATGTAGGCTCCTTGCAAGGTAGAGTTTCGTAGCGCAGTCTCCTGGATCAGCTGGGGGTTCTTCACAAACATATCGCGCATGGCGGGGTAGTGTGGAAACAG
>Ga0075426_10004130_pt1 | contig 10334 bp, 4 predicted proteins | sample SoiMethybrSBSTD5_FD_75304 | JGI IMG/M metagenome (GOLD analysis project Ga0075426, IMG submission 75304) | Bulk soil microbial communities from a Populus tree surrounding site in Tennessee, USA - Soil MetaG P. TD hybrid SBSTD5 | ecosystem: Environmental > Terrestrial > Soil > Tree plantation...
GCGCTCACCGCCTGCACCAGCGCCGCGCACTCGCGCTTGTTGGGGCAGCTCGAGACGAGCGAGCGGTCGATCTTCACGACGCGCAGCGCGAAGCCGCGCACCAGGCCGAGCGACGAATAGCCGGTGCCGAAGTTGTCGAGCGCGATCTCAACACCCGCCTCCTGCAGCGCGCGCACGGTGCGCGTGGACGCGTCCGATTCGACCATGAGCGCGGTCTCGGGAATCTCGAACCTCAGCCCGCGCGCGGCGACGCCGTGCGCCGCGAGCGCGTTGCGCACGCTGTCCGCGAGGTCGGGCTGCTGCAGCTGGCGCGCCGAGAGGTTGATCGAGAGCGTGATGTCGACGCCGCGGTCGCGCCACGCGCGCAGGTCGGCGAGCGCGCGTTCGAGCACCCAGCGGCCGATGGGAATGATGGTGCCGTTCTCCTCGGCGATCGGCAGGAAGTCCGGCGGCATCACCACGGGGGCGGGCGGAGTGCGCCAGCGCACCAGCGCCTCGGCCGCGACCACCTTGCCGCTGGCGAGGTCGACCTCGGGCTGGTACTGCAGGAAGAACTCGTCGCGCTCGAGGCCGGCGCGAATGCGCTTCTCGATCTCCGAGCGCTCGACCGAGAGCCGGTTGAACTCCGAGGAGTAGAACTGGAAGTTGTTGCGGCCGCGCTCCTTCGCCTGGTACATCGCGAGGTCGGCGTGCTTCATCAGGGTCTCGACGTCGTCGCCGTCCTCGGGGAAGCTCGCGATGCCCAGGCTCGCCGAGATCGCCACCTCGCGCCACTCGAGCATCACGGGCCGCTCCAGGAGCGCGAGGATCTTCTGCGCGACGATCATCACCTCCTCGGGGCCCTTGTGCTCCTCGATGAGCACCACGAACTCGTCGCCGCCGAGCCGCGCCACGAGGTCGCTCTGGCGCACCGCCTTGGTGAGGCGCTCGGAAACGGCGAGCAGCATCCGGTCGCCCGCCGTATGGCCCATCGTGTCGTTCACTTCCTTGAAGCGGTCGAGGTCGACGAAGAGCACCGAGAAGCGCGCGCCGCGCCGGCGCGCCTTGCGCAGCACCCGGTCGAGCGACTCGAGGAACATCGCGCGGTTCGGCAGCCCCGTGAGCGCGTCGTGCATCGCCTTGCGGCGCATGTCGTCCTGCATGCGCTTGCGCTCGTCGATGTTCGCGAACGCGGCGAGGAGGCACGTCTCGCCCGTGTAGTGGATCGGCTGGGCGGACATGAGCATCCAGAACTGCTTGCCGCCGGCGTCCTGCAGGTGCACCTCGTGGTCGCGCACCGAGCCCTGGCGCGAGAGCGCGTCCTTGAGCCCCGCGCGTCCCTCGTCGTCGACGTGGAATTCGGCGAGCGCGCGCCCGCGCAGCGCATCCACGTCGAGGGCGAACTGCTGCAGCGCGCGCTCGTTGGCGTAGATGAGGCCGAGGTCCCGCGCCCGCGCGATGACGAGCGGCAGCGGCGCCGACTCGATCATGTTCCTCAGCTGCGCCTCGTTCTCGCGCAACGTCTCCTGCAATCGCTCGTTCTGGGCGACGAAGCGCTGGGAGACGAAGATGCCGGTGATGAGGAGCGCGGCGGCGAGGAACAGCATGCCCGCGAGGAGCACCGTCTGCGCCGCGCGCTGCGCCTCGCCCAGCGACGCCGACATCGCCTCGCCGAGGTTGCCGAGCGTGGCGTTGATGCGCGCGATGCGGTCCACCTGCTCGAGCCGCAGCTGCGGATCCATGTTCGGGCCCGCGGCGCGGATCTCGTGCGCGATGTAGACGAGATCCTCGATGTGGCCGTCGGCGCGCTCCCACAGCTTCACCGTCTGCTCGACGGGGCCGAAGTGGCGGAAGCGGCGGAAGAGCGTGATCATCGGCTCGATGTCGGCCGGGTGGTTGCGTCCCTGGAGGAAGCCTTCCTTGACGACCTTGTAGTCGGGATCGGGCTTGGCGAGCTCGATGCGCGCGTGGCGCACTCCGCGCGGCACGGCGATGGCGCGCTCGAACTGCTCGAAGTCGGCATCGGTGCCGTTGAGCGTGTAGCGCGTGAGGTGGAAGACCGCGTCCTTCTGCGCGCGGCTCCACAGCCCTTCGGCGCCGACGAACGCGCGCCCGGCGGAGAGGAGCTCGACGCTGTAGATCGCGGCGGTGAGGAGCGCGAGGACGATCGCCACGAACAGCCAGACGATGAGCACCATCCGCTTCGGACGCGGCATGGCGGTCAGTCCTGGCAGTGGCCGGGCCAGATCCATGGACGACGCTGCTCTCCTGATGGTGTTGTCAGCCCGTCGAAGCAATTACGGTGCTAGTCGGACTCCAGCATTGTTTGTTCGTTCCTGCTGCGAAAGCTCGTCCGATAAGCGCGCCTCGATAGCAGATTAGCGGTAATCAGCCCGCGGCGCGAGTGCTCCACTTGGGCCGAAACTGACAAAACGCGCGTAGGTGCGCAAGTGTAGGACATGCGGCGGTTCGTCGCCTGAAACGGCTAGAATCCGGGCGAAATGCCGACTCTCTCCGTGCGCTCCGTGCTCGCCGGCCACGCGCCCCGGGACGCTCCCGTGACGATCCGTGGCTGGGTGCGCACGCGTCGCGACTCCAAGGCCGGGCTCTCGTTCGTCCACGTCTCCGACGGCTCGTCGTTCCATCCGCTGCAGGTGGTGGCGCAAGCGGCATTGCCGAACTACGCCGGCGAGATCCAGAAGCTCACCGCGGGCTGCGCGGTCGAGGCGACGGGGACGATCGTGCCCTCGCCGGCGAAGGGACAGCCTTTCGAGATGCAGGCTTCATCCGTGCGCGTCGTCGGCTGGGTCGACGATCCGGACACGTATCCGATCCAGCCCAAGCCGCACACGATGGAGTTCCTGCGCGAGGTCGCGCACCTGCGCCCGCGCACCAACGTGATCGGCGCGACCACGCGCGTGCGCCACACGCTCGCGATGGCGATCCACCGCTTCTTCAGCGACAACGGGTTCGTCTGGGTGAATACGCCGATCATCACCGCCTCCGACGCCGAGGGCGCGGGCGAGCTCTTCCGCGTCTCGACGCTCGACCTCGCGAACCTGCCGCGCACCGCGGAAGGCAAGATCGACTTCGCGCAGGACTTCTTCGGCCGCGAAGCCTTCCTCACCGTCTCCGGCCAGCTCAACGTCGAGGCGTATTGCCTCGCGCTCTCGAAGGTGTACACGTTCGGCCCCACGTTCCGGGCGGAGAACTCGAACACGAGCCGCCATCTCGCGGAGTTCTGGATGATCGAGCCCGAGATCGCGTTCGCCGATCTCTCCGACGACGCCGACCTCGCCGAGCGGCTCCTCAAGTTCATCCTCAAGGCGGTGCTCGACGAGCGTCCCGACGACATGGCGTTCTTCGAGGAGCGCATCGAGAAGGGCGTGATCGCGAAGCTCACGCAGATCGTGGAGAAGCCCTTCGCGCGCATGGACTACACGGAGGCGATCGCGATCCTCGAGAAGGCGAAACAGAAGTTCGAGTTCCCCGTGAAGTGGGGCATGGATCTGCAGAGCGAGCACGAGCGCTACCTCGCCGAGATGCACGTGAAGGGCCCGCTCGTGCTCATGAACTACCCGCGCGAGATCAAGGCCTTTTACATGCGGCTGAACGACGACGGGAAGACCGTGGCCGCGATGGACGTGCTCGCGCCGGGCATCGGCGAGATCATCGGCGGCTCGCAGCGCGAGGAGCGGCTCGACGTCCTCGACCGCCGCACCCGCGAATCCGGCCTCGATCCGCAGTCCTATTCGTGGTACCGGGATCTGCGCCGCTACGGCACCGTCCCCCACGCGGGCTTCGGCCTCGGCTTCGAGCGCACCGTCGCCTACGTCACCGGCCTTTCCAACGTGCGCGACGTGATCCCGTTTCCGCGCACGCCCGGCAACGCGCGTTACTGAGTCAGCCGCACGCCGCCGAATCGGCCGCTGTAGGCGCACCCGCCGCGACGCAGGAACGCGGTCGAATTGAACCCGTTCTCGGTGGCCGCGATGTCGTCGAGCGTGATCAACATGTCGGTCGACAGCGGGAAGCCCAGGGGCTGGCAGCTCAGGTGGCCGTCGAGCCGCCCGAGACGTCCGCGCTGGGCATAGGGCCCGTGGATGGTGCAGAAGGTGTCGGTGCCCGTGCCCCAGCTCATGCTGAGCTCGCCCGGCAGGACCGTATTGGAGACGGCGAAGTTCGTGGGTTGGCGGAAAAGATCGGCGAGCACGTTGCAGTCGGCCGCCGGCGGTTGCGACCCGAACGCGAAACCTCCGGCATAGCCGCCGGTGAGCACGGGGACGTTGCTCGCGAACGTCTGCTGCTCCACGCTCTTCGAAACCCCGACGCCGTCCACCGTGTAGCTGAGGCTGATGTTCTTGCCCACGTAAACGATCGACAGCGTGCCGACCGCGGTCGCAGTCACCGCGCGCGGATCGAAAGCGCCGCCGAACCACGGTCCCGACGTGCGATAGAGCGTGCCGCTGAAGACTTGCTGGTGTCCGGGATCGGTGAAGAAAGTGCCGGTCGTGGTCGCGACATACCACGCCGGGCGCTGCGCGTTGTCGTAGATGAAGAGCACGGCGACCACGATGTCCTGCTGTTGCGTGAGGCTCAGTCCCCAGCCTGATTCCTGCGGTACCCACCAGAGCCCCGTCGGATCGGGCGACATGCCCGCGGCGCGGGCGAGACTGGAGACGGCGAGGAGGAGCGCGGCGGCGAGAGCTCTCATCCTGCCACGGTAACGCGCCGTCACCCCGCGGTCCATCTCCGGTTGGTACAATTCACCCCCTGAATCCTGCGATTCATCCAAAAAGGCTGGCCGGCGATCCCGGACCTGCCTAGCATCGCCCATCCAAGAGATCGGGACCAACACCGATGACGTTTCGGCCTGCCGCCGCACTCGCTTGCGCAATCGCCTGCGCGCTCGCGCTCGCCCTTTCCGCGTGCTCCAAGTCCACCGCCGACCAGAAGGCGCAGGCCGCGCCGCTGCTGGTCTCGGCCGAGGACCTGGCGCCGATCCGCAACGCCGCGCTCACCTCCGGCCCCGTGATCACCGGCTCGATCCAGCCCGAGCGCCGCGCCGACCTGCGCGCCGAAGTCCAGGCGATCGTGCTCCAGGTCCTCAAGGAAAACGGCGACACGGTGAAACGCGGCGACCTCCTCGTGCGGCTCGACGACAACGCGATCCGCGACGCCCTCGCCTCGGCGGAAGCGACCAACCGTGCCGCGGTCCAGGCGCTCGATCAGGCGGAGCGGCAATTCCAGCGCATGAAGACGTTGCGCGCCTCTGGCATGGCCTCCGCGCAGGCGCTCGACGACGCCGAAGGCCGCCGCAACAGCGCGCAGAGCGACGTCGAGGCGGCGAAGGCGCGCGTCGTGCTTGCGCGCCAGCAGATGCAGCGCACGGAAGTGCGCGCGCCCTTCGACGGCATCGTGAACGAGCGCAAGGCCTCCGCCGGCGACAGCTCCCAGGTGGGCAAGGAGCTCCTCAAGGTGATCGATCCCACCAGCATGCGGTTCGAGGGCCTCGTCGGCGCCGACGACATCGGCCAGGTGAAAGCCGGGCAGGGCGTGCACTTCCGCGTGAACGGCTACGGCGACCAGGAGTTCGCCGGCAAGGTGCGCCGCGTGAATCCGGCGGCGAACGCGACCACGCGCCAGGTCGAGGTGCTGGTCGATTTCGTCGGGGACAAGCAGCCGAAGCTCGCGGGTCTTTACGCCGAGGGGCGGCTCGAGACGCAGAGCCGCGTGAGCCTCACCGTGCCCTCGAGCGCGATCGTGCGCGACGGCGACAAGGTGTCCGCGTATCGCGTGAAGGACGGGAAGCTGCAGAAGGTCGCGCTCAAGGTCGGCGACCGCGATCCGCGAAGCGGCGACTACGTCATCGTCTCCGGGCTCGACGAAGGCGACCAGGTGATCCGCTATCCCAGCACTGCGCTCAAGGAAGGCCAGGCGGTGCAGGCAGCGGCGCCGGCGAAGTCGTCGATGGCCTCGACGGACGAGAAATCCACGCCGAGGTAGCGCGATGCTCCTTTCCGATTTCAGCATCAAGCGGCCGGTCTCGACGGTCGTCATCATCATCGCGCTGATGTGCCTGGGCTTGCTCGCGTTGAACAAGCTGCGCGTGAACCAGATCCCCGACGTCGAGCAGCCGGTGATGGTGGTCACCGTGCCGTATCCCGGCGCCTCGCCCGAGACGGTCGAGCGCGAGGTCATCAACCGCGTTGAGAAGGCGCTGCAGTCGATCCCGCAGGTCTACCAGATCCGCTCGACGGCCTCCGACAGCCAGGCGCAGATCGTCATCATCTTCAACTTCAAGAAGAACATGTCGGACGCGGCCGACGAGATCCGCAACGCCATCAACTCGGTGCGCTACAAGCTGCCCATCGAGATGCGCGAACCCATCCTCACGCGCATCGATCCCTCGGCGCAGCCCATCATGCAGCTCGCGCTCTCCTCGGCCAAGCAGTCGCACGCGGAGATCTCGCGCCTCGCCGAGGACGTGCTCGCCGACCGCTTCCGCTCGATCGACGGGGTCGCCGTGGTGAGCGTGAACGGCTCGCTCAGGCGCGAGCTCTCGGTGCTGCTGCGCGCGGAGAAGCTGCGCGAGTACAACGTCTCCGTCACCGAGGTCGTCAGCGCGCTGCGCATGCAGAACACCACCGCGCCCGTGGGGCGCGTGAAAGGCACGCTCGACGAGCAGAGCATCCGCCTCGTGGGGCGCCTGGAGACGCCGAAGGACTTCAATGGCATCGTCGTGCGCCGCCGCGGCGACGAGGTCGTGCGCCTGGGCCAGGTGGCGACGATCGAGGACGGCTTCGCCGAGCTCGCCGGCTTCAGCCTCCGGAACGGCCATCCCAACGTCGGCATCTCGATCACGCGCTCGCGCGACGCGAGCACGGTGACGGTCGCGAACAAGATCCGCGACATGATGGGAGAGATCAACAAGACGCTGCCGCCGGGAACCAAGCTCGAGGTGACGCAGGACGGCGGCAAGGACGCCTCGAACAGCCTGCACAACGTCGTCGACGCGCTCATCTTCGGCGCGATGCTCACGATCCTCGTCGTGTTCGCGTTCCTGAACTCGTGGCGCTCGACGATCATCACGGGGCTGTCGCTGCCGACCTCCGCGATCGCGGCGTTCATCGCCGTGTGGGCCTCGGGGTTCACGCTCAATTTCATGACGCTGCTCGGACTCTCGCTCGCGATCGGGGTGCTGATCGACGACGCCATCGTCGTGCGCGAGAACATCGTGCGGCACATGGAGCGCGGCGAGGACCGCATGACCGCCTCGCGCGCGGGCACGGCCGAGATCGGGCTGGCGGTGACCGCGACCACGTTCTCCATCCTCGCGGTCTTCATTCCGGTCGCCTTCATGGGCGGCGGCGCGGGCGAGTGGTTCCGGCCGTTCGCCGTGACGGTCGCGACCTCGGTGCTGGTGAGCCTCTACATCTCCTTCACGCTCGACCCGATGCTCTCGGCGTACTGGGGCGACCCGATCGGCTACCGGCAGCGCGAGAAGACCGGCATCAGCAAGTGGCTCGCGAAATTCAACGACTGGTTCGACCACCAGGCCGATCGCTACGGCAACGTGATCGCCTGGGCGCTGCACCACCGCATCTGGATGACGGTGATCGCGGTGGTCGCCCTCGTGAGCGCGCTCCTGCTGCAGTTCACCGTCGGCGGCTCCACGTTCCTGCCGCCATCGGACTACGGCACGATCGTCGTCGACGTGCGCACACCGTCCTCGGCGAGCCTCGAGTACGCGAAGCTCAAGGTCGAGAAGGCCGCCGAGCTCGCGCGCACGATGCCGGAGACCGTAGCGACCAACAGCGTCGTCTATGCCGGCGGCGGTCGCGTGTACGTGGACATCGGCAGGACCAACGGCGACACCAACCGGCGCAAGACCAGCCGCTCGAATGTCGACGTCGCCGCGACTCTGCGCGGGATCCTGACGCGGCTCGTGGGCGCGGAGTACGTCGTCATCGAGGACCTCAACATGGGCGTGAGGAAGCCGGTGCAGATCCAGTTCACCGGCCCCGACGTACGGCGCCTCATGACGATCACCGGCGACTTCATGGAGAAGATGAAGAAGGGCGTGAAGGGCGCGGTGGACGTCGGCCTCTCGGAGCAGGAGCCCAAGGACGAGCTCAAGATCGACCTCGACCGCGGGCTCGCGAACAACCTCGGCATCTCGGTGGGGGACGCCGCGCAGGCGCTGCGCGTGGCCTTCGCCGGCGTGGAGGCGGGCGACTGGATCGATCCCACGGGCGAGACGCGCGACGTCTCCGTGCGGCTGCATCCCGACGACCGCATCGACGCGGCCAACATCGAGCGCCTGCCGATCGCCGTCACCGGCACCAACATGATGGTGCCGCTCGACCAGATCGCCAACATCACCATGGGCAAGGGCCCGGCCCAGATTCAACACCTCGACGGCAAGCGCATGGTGGCGGTGTCGGCGAACACGCAGGGCCGCGCCTCCGGCGAGGTCACCGCGGACGCGATGAAGATCGCAAGACAGATCGACTTCCCGACCGGCTACGGCATTACCCTTGGTGGCGCCAGTCGCGACCAGCAGGAAGTGTTCCGCGAGATGTTCATCGCGCTCATCATGGGCATCGCGCTGATGTATCTCGTGCTCGTCATGCAATTCGGGTCGTTCACGGCGCCGATGCCGGTGATGCTGTCGCTGCCGCTCTCGCTCATCGGCGTGGTGGTGGCGCTGCTCATCACGAAGGGCACGCTCAACCTGATGAGCTTCATCGGCGTGATCATGCTGATGGGGCTGGTGGCGAAGAACGCGATCCTGCTGCTCGACTGCGCGCGCAAGGAAGAGGCGCAGGGCGTCTCGCGCGAGGACGCGCTGATGCACGCGGGGCGCGTGCGGCTGCGGCCGATCCTGATGACGACCTTCGCGCTCATCGCCGGCATGATGCCGGTGGCGATCGGCGTGGGCGAGGGCGGCGAGTTCTACCGCCCGATGGCGGTCGCGATCATCGGCGGCACGATCACCTCGACGATGCTGACGCTGCTCGTGGTGCCGACCTTCTACGATTCGATCGAGATCTCGCGCGACCGCGCCTTCGCCAAGTACCGCCGCCGCGCCGAACGCATGAATCCGTTCTTCGCGTTCGTCGCCACCCTCGTCGAGGCGTTCCTCGCGCTCATAGGGGTTCGCTTCGCCTACCGGCTGCTCAAGAAGGCGTGGCTCAAGGTCCTCGGGCGCGCGGACCGGTCCCTCGCGCCCGGGGCGGGCGTTCACACCGGCGACTAGTCCCTCGACGCCACCGCGAAGCGCTGCGGGCGGCGAACACCGGCATGGCTGGTGGCCGGCTCGACGCGGCCGGCGGCGGAAATTCATTCCGATATGATTCGCGCCGGAGGAAAAAACGATGAAATCCCTCGCCATCCGTTTCCCCGGCCGCCACGGCCACGAGCTCGCCGCGCGCCTCGAGATGCCGTCGCTTCCGCCGCGCGCCTACGCGCTCTTCGCGCACTGCTTCACCTGCTCCAAGGACAGCAAGGCGGCGGTCTTCCTCGCTGACGCGCTCTCCGAGCACGGCATCGCGGTGCTGCGCTTCGACTTCACGGGACTCGGGGGCAGCCAGGGCGACTTCGCCAACACCGACTTCAGCTCCAACGTGAGCGACCTCGTGGCGGCGGCCGACTGGCTGCGCGCGAATCACCGCGCGCCCGCGATCCTCGTCGGGCACAGCCTCGGAGGGGCGGCGATGCTCGCCGCCGCGCGCGAGATCCCGGAGTCGAAGGCGGTCGCGACGATCGGAGCGCCCTTCGAGCCCGCGCACGTGAAAGGCCTGCTGCACGACGCGGCGGCCGCGATCGAGAAGGACGGGAAGGCCGAAGTCGACCTCGGCGGACGGCGCTTCACGATCCGCAAGGAGTTTCTCGACGACCTCGACAAGCAGCCGCAGCGCGAGGCGATCGCGAAGCTCGGGCGCGCGCTCCTCATCATGCATTCGCCGGTGGACGACACGGTCTCCATCGACAACGCCGCCGAGATCTTCATGTGCGCGCGGCACCCCAAGAGCTTCGTCTCGCTCGACAAGGCGAGCCACCTCCTCACCAACCGCGACGACGCGCGCTACGCGGCGAACGTGCTCGCCGCGTGGGCGGGGCGCTTCGTGCCGCTCGACGATCCGCACCGCGCCACACCGGTCGAGGGCATGGTCGTCGTGTCCGAGACGCGCGAGGCGAAATTCACCGAGGCGATCGCCGCCGGGCATCACGCGCTGCGCGCCGACGAGCCCGAGGCCTACGGCGGCCTCGATTCGGGACCGAGCCCGTACGACCTCCTCGTGGCCGGGCTCGGCGCGTGCACCGCGATGACGATGCGCATGTACGCCGAC
>Ga0075426_10004131_pt1 | contig 10334 bp, 6 predicted proteins | sample SoiMethybrSBSTD5_FD_75304 | JGI IMG/M metagenome (GOLD analysis project Ga0075426, IMG submission 75304) | Bulk soil microbial communities from a Populus tree surrounding site in Tennessee, USA - Soil MetaG P. TD hybrid SBSTD5 | ecosystem: Environmental > Terrestrial > Soil > Tree plantation...
CTCTCCGCAATGATAGGAACGGCTACCAGGATGAAGATGGGAATGTGGCGTCCTGAAATCAGGCCGGCGTACCCCATTGCCAAGAGCAGCAGAATTCGCGTTGGCGACAACCGCTTGTGCGACGCCGCCACCGCTGCCCAGGTCAGCAGCAGTAGGAGCAGAAAAGGCTTGAAATCGGGAGAATGGAAATTGGGCGACGCCCACTCCGTGATGTATTGCATCATGGTCCGCGACTGCAGCGTCTGGAACGGGTAGCGGTAGATTTCCCATCCATTGGGATTGAGCGGCACCAGTACGAGGCACGCTGCCAGCACCGTCCCCAGTTGCCGAAGGCGGGCACTTGCATCCGGCCAAGGGCGGAGTCCAAGCCAGGCCTCCAAGGCCCATCCCGCGAGGGCGAGAGCCATGAATGCCGGGCCCAGCAGAAATCCGCCATGCAGGTTCACCCACAGCAAAAGCAGCGGCGGCATCCACCACAGGAAGCGCAACTCGTTTGGGCCCACGCGTTCCGCTTTGCTTAGCAGCCCCAGAAATATTGCCGCTAGTACCAGGGAAAGCATTTGGGGTCGCACTCCCCAGGAAGGAATAGTGCCCACGGCGCCCAGCGCCACTATAAACCCAGCGACGTAGGGCTTGCCGGCGCACTGCCGGTAAAGCAAAAAGAACGTGGCCGCGATTACCAGCGCGAACGCCACTATCAGGCCTGCCCACCCGGTCACGCGAAAAATCAGATAGAGCAGGACCTCGGAGAGCCATTCATGGGCAATCCAGGGCTGGCCGAAGCGGGTATAGGAAAAAATATCGCGGTGGGGAACGTGGTGGGTGGCTACGATTTCCTGGCCGGTGCGCAGGTGCCACCACAGGTCGGGATCATGCACCCCGCGCGCCGCCATGGCGAGCAGGCCCAGTCCCAGAATGATGACGAACAGGCGCCGCGTGGCCAGCAGGCGAGTCACGGCTCAGTTGGCGGTGTTGCGGTCCCGCGTTCCCGGCTCGCTGACTTCCAGTTCGTCAATCAGCCGGTGGAGAGAGGAGCGCGCAATTTTGAGCGAGCGCGCCGCCTGCAGCTTGTTGTTGTCGAAGGCCAGCAGCACGCGCGTGATCAGACGCCGTTTGAAGGCGCGCACTTCCTCGTCGAAGGAGTTGTCCTCCAGGTCCATGTCCCAGGTGGCGAATTGGGAAGGGAGATGCTCAATGCGGATTTCCGGGCCGTCGCACACCACCACGGCGCGCTCAATAGCGTTCTGCAGCTCGCGGATGTTGCCCGGCCATTCGTATTCCTGGAAAGCCGCCAGGGCGGCGGCGGAAATGCGGCGCGCCGGGCGGCGATGTCGCTCCGCGTAATTCTGCAGAAACGAATAGGCCAGCACCATAACGTCGTCACGGCGCTCGCGCAGCGGTGGCAGGTTCACCTCGATGGTATTCAGCCGGTAATAGAGATCGGCGCGGAAGGTACCCGCTTTCACCAGTTCCATCAAATCGCGGTTGGTGGCGCAAACGATGCGCGCCTCCATACTGCGGAGCTGATTGCTGCCCAGGCGCTCGAAGCTGCGCTCCTGCAGAACGCGCAGCAGCTTGACTTGCGTGTTGGGCGAGAGCTCGCCGATTTCGTCCAGAAAAATCGTGCCCCGCTCCGCCGCCTCAAAGCGGCCGCGCCGCGCAGAACCTGCGCCGGTAAACGCTCCCCGCTCGTGGCCGAACAGTTCCGCCTCAATGAGAGTTTCCGGCAGCGAAGAGCAGGCCACCGCCACAAAAGGTTCGCGCGCCCGCGGGCTGGTGCGGTGAATGGCGCGCGCCAGCAGTTCCTTGCCCGTGCCGGTTTCCCCGCCGATCAGCACCGTAGCGTCCGTGGCCGCCACCTTGGAAGCAAAACTGTAGATGGCGCGCATCTTTTCGTCGGTACCGACGACGGTGACGAAGTCCGTCAGGCGGGCTGCGGAAACGCGCAACTGCTCCACTTCCCGCTGCAACTCATAAAACTGCGCCGCCCGCCGCAGCACCAGGCGCAATTCCTCCAACGATCCTGTCTCCACAAAGTAGTCGTACGCGCCCGCTCCCCAAGCCAGGCGCACCACCTGGCGGTCGGTGGTGGAGAGAAATGCCACCACTGGAATACCGCCGGGATTGCGCACTAATTTCCCTAGCCGCTCGAAGCGCGCGCTGAACTCCGCGTCTTCGCGGCTGGGCAAGCTGGTCAGCAGCACATCACACGACAGAAGCTTTTCCCGTTCTTCGAGGTCGGCCGGCTCGAGGGTAAACTCTTCGCCCAGCTTTTCCCCAAGGATGGCGAAGAAGTCCAGCCGCTCATCTACAAAGTGACACTTCATCTGTACCTACTCTCCCTCTCGCCTGCCCTGCTGTGCTCTGGAAACGGCAGTCTTACTCAGCGTGCACCGCTCGCCCCATGGTGTGACCGGGTACCTGGAAGTTTGCACGCTATTATTCGCACACTGGTGATTAAGAAGGCAACGGGAAGAAATACCCTAATATGGTCCGACTGTCTTGTGAAGGGTCTCATTGTGAGAAACTATTTTTGTCGGATTTGCCGAGCTAATTCTAAGGTCTCTACCTCAGCTGCCGGCTGGTGGTCACTAGGGAATTTGCTGTCGTCGTATACTTTTTGCACAAGACACAATCTTAATCAGCCGATGGCCATGTACTCTGAAAACACGACGGGCGAGAGCTCCACTCCCACTTTCGACCGTTATGCCGACGACTATGACGGAGTGCTGAACAGGGCCTTATCCGCCTCCGGCGAGACCCGCGAATACTATGCCCGAGCGCGGGTTCTGTGGCTGCGCGACCGGCTGAACGAACTCGGGGTTAAGCCTTGCAGCGTGCTCGATTATGGCTGCGGGACCGGGGGCTCTGTTCCATTTCTGCTGGAAATTCTGCAGCCGGGACGCATTCTGGGAGTGGACATTTCGCCGAAATCCATTCGCCAGGCGTGCAAGGAGCACCCGGAAAAGGGGGTGGAATTCGCTGTTTTCGGTGATTATTCGGCACGTTCTGAGTTCGATTTGGCCTTCTGCAATGGAGTTTTTCACCACATTTCGTCCGCCGAGCGCCCAGCGGCTCTGCGCTATGTCTATGATTCTCTTCGGCCGGGAGGCATCTTTGCCTTTTGGGAGAATAATCCGTGGAACCCGGCAACACGCTACATCATGCGGCAATGTGAGTTCGATCGCGAAGCGATCACCATCAGTCTGCCCCGGGCCAAAGCGCTGCTGCGCGGCATGGGCTTCCAGTTGATGCATACCAGCAGCCGCTTCTATTTTCCTCGCTGGCTAAAGGGGTTGCGCCCACTGGAACCAGCGTTGGCCAGCCTGCCCCTGGGCGGAGAGTACCTTGTGCTGGGCAGAAAATGTTACTAATCGGGACAGGAGTAGCCGGCCGGGCGGTGGCAACTGCCGGGCAGGGCTGAAGTTCTGGCCATACGGCTTCAGCTATACTCCGCCCATGCCCGCCTCAGTACCTGAGGACTGCCCTCGCAAGCCCATGCTGCGCTTCATCGTACTGCTGGCCCTGGCGGCCATGCTGGCGATGCACGGGTGGGAGTTTTTCCGGCTGCGGCAGGAGGTTGGGCAGGGATATCCCGATTTCACCGCCTTCTACAGTGCGGGCAAGTGTGTTGTAAGCGGCCGGGGTACAGAGGTGTACACCGCGGCCGGGGAAGCCCGCTTCCAACAGGAATTTGCCGCGCAGGTAAAGATCCGCCAAAGCCCGCTGCCATTCACGCACCCGCCCTTTGAGGCGGCGCTGTTTGCGCCGCTTGCGCTGCTTCCGTACCAGGCCGCTTACTGGATATGGAATGGCCTCAGCGTACTGGCGCTGTTGGGGTTGGTAGCATTACTGCGGCCGTATGTGCCCAACTTGTCGCGTTGGTCGCGCGCCTTGCCGATTGTGGCCGCTCTGGCCTTCTTCCCCGTATTTGTCTGCCTGGTGCAGGGGCAGGATTCCCTAGTGCTGCTGTTGCTGTTTGGCTGTGCGTTTGTGGCCATGGACAAAGGAAATGGCTTTGCTGCCGGCGTATTGCTGGGAATGGCGCTGTTTCGATTTCAGCTGGTATTGCCGCTAATTATGGTAGTTGCGCTGAGGCGCAGGTGGAAGGTCGTAGGCGGCTTCGCGGTGGCCGCGGTTGCATTGGCCGCGGTTTCGATCCCGGTGGTGGGCTGGACGCAGGTGCTGGGTTACCCGCAGGAGTTGCTGCGCGTCAGCCACAGCCAAGGCAGCGCCGCCATGAACCCGAAAAATATGCCGAACTTGCGTGGGCTGCTGGTGAGTTTTCTGGGCGAGAACAGCCTGAGCCAATGGCTGACGGCATTGCTGTCGCTGGCATTGCTAGCGTTCGCCGCATGGAAATGGCAGGCGGAGCCGAGGCAGCCAGAGTTTCGGCTGGGCTTTGGCTTGGCGATAACGGTGGCGGTGATGGTGAGTTATCACCTGATGGGCCACGACCTCAGCCTGCTGCTGCTGCCTTTGATGCTCGCAGCGGATTGGCTGTGTACAGATGAGGCGGTGGGAACGGCGCGCCGCCTGCTGATTCCCGCCATCGGCCTGCTGTTTTTCAGTCCTCTGTACTTCCTACTCTGGTTCCGTTACCAGCGGGCCAGTGCCATGTTCTGGGTGGTAGCCCTGCTTGCCCTGGGACTCACCGCGGCGGAGAAGCGGGCCGGAACAGGGCAGGCGCACGCAGCCCGAGAGGCGTAGTAGAAGCGGCGGAATCCGCTGCACGATGCCTCGAAGGCCTTGTCCAGAGCGGATATTCGAGCACTGCCCTGAGTTAGGGCACATCCCCGCTCCACCCCTCGCCATCGTACGGCGAAGAAATCAATCGCTGTGTGCGAGACGGGAAAAAACTCACATGGATTCGTTACGGAAACTTTTAACACTCGTGGTGGCGCTCTGCGTTATGCTGGTACTTGCCACACCATCGTTCGCGGGTGGCCCGCCTAACATCAAACAGGACCTCAGAAAGGTGACGCCGCGGCGCTATAGCTATCTCTTCTCGGTCGTGGGTGGAGCGGCTCTGGGCGCTGGCGTGGGGGCTATTCTGGGCAGCGGCAATGCTCTGGCCAAGGGCGCTCTGATCGGCGGCGGCGGCATCTCGGAACTGTATCTCACCTCCTTCCCCGACTTCGCTACAGGCTACCGCAGCTGGGGATTTTTGCTATCCAATACGGCGCTCGGCGCCGGCCTGGGTTGGACCTTGTGCGGCTGCAACAACGGTTTGGCGGCGGGAGCTCTGGTGGGCGGCGGGGGAACCGCTGCTCTGGAGGCGTGGCACGCCAAGCAGAACACAACCACGGCAAGTGCGAGCCAACGTCCCTGATCGCCTCCCACCTGCGACAGGAGATTCCCTGAAGGGAACTGGAGAACCCAGTTCCCTTTTTTGTCCGTTCTCCACCTAATGAACCCAAATCCGCGGCACCTATATCCACCGGAGCGGACGTGTCGAGCCAGAGCTCGCGGGAGTGCACCAGTCGGAGGTGGTGCAGTCCCAACCTACAGATTCAATTGCAAACGTTGCCCAAGACCAACGCCATAGCCGAGTAACTCGGACCACATTCTTCCTTTCCGCCCTCCATGGTTTATCCTGTGCGGCTCAATATTTGCGGAGGTCTGAGTGATCCGACTACCTCGTGTGACGATGTTTGCTGCCGCCTGTCTCTCCCTGCTGCTGTTGGCCGGAGCCGCCGTTGCCCAGCAGATTCCGACCTCCCTGTACCAGCAGATGCGCTGGCGGATGATTGGGCCGTTTCGTGGCGGGCGAACGCGGGCCGCCACCGGAGTGCCCGGCCAGCCCAACCTCTTTTATATCGGGCAGGGGGATGGGGGAGTGTGGAAGTCGGACGACTACGGGCGCACTTGGAAACCAATTTTTGACAGCCAGCCCACGCAGTCCATCGGCGCCATCGCGGTGGCAGCTTCCGATCCGAACATTATTTATGTTGCCAGCGGCGAGGGCCTGCACCGACCCGACCTGTCGGTGGGCGACGGCATGTACAAGTCCACCGATGGGGGCAAGAGCTGGGCTCACGTAGGCTTGCCCGACAGCCAGCAGATACCCGCGCTGGCGGTGGACCCGCATGATCCTAATCGTGTGTTCGCCGCCGTGCTTGGGCACCCGTACGGTCCCAGCGCGGAACGCGGCATTTACCGCTCGACCGATGGCGGCCACAGCTGGCAAAAAGTTCTGTACAAAGATGAGAACACCGGCGGCTGCGATGTCGAGATGGACCCCTCCAATCCCAATGTGCTCTACGCCTGCCTATGGGAGGTGCGGGAGGGGCCATGGGAGGACAACAACGAATTCAATGGCACCGCGGGGGGACTCTTTAAATCCAGCGACGGCGGCAACACCTGGCAGCAGTTGACCAACGGCTTGCCGAAGAACCTGAGTCAGATCAACGTGGCCATCGCGCCCAGCCAGCCCAACCGCGTGTATGCGACGGTGGCCACCACGGCGCAGGCGGAATACCAATCCGCCGCCGGCCTGGGCTTTTATCGCTCCGACGATGCCGGCCAGACCTGGTATGAAGCCAGCAAAGACGCGCGACCCGCCATGAAGATTGGCGGCGGCGACCTGCCCGTGCCCAGGGTTGATCCTAAAAATCCCGGCGTAGTTTACAGCACCAGCATTGTGACGGTGCGATCCACTGACGGCGGCAAGACCTGGACCAGCATCCGCGGCGCCCCCGGCGGCGATGACTACCAGAACATCTGGATCAACCCGGATGACCCCAACATCATTCTGCTGGTGAGCGACCAGGGCGCGATTGTGACCGTGAATGGCGGACAGACCTGGAGTTCGTGGTACAACCAGCCCACGGCGCAGCTCTACCACGTCAGCACCAGCAACACTTTTCCCTACCGGGTATGTGGCGGGCAACAGGAGAGCGGTTCGGTATGCACCCTGAGCCGGGGCAACGACGGTGAAATCACTTTCCGTGACTGGCACCCGGTGGGGGCCATCGAGTACGGCTACGTGGCGCCCGACCCGCTTGATGCGGACATCATTTACGGCGCGGGCCGCACCGAGGTCTCCAAGTTCCACTGGAGCACGGGGCAGGTGGAGAACATCACCCCCATTCCCCTGCGCAGCGGCAAATATCGGGCTGATCGCACCCAGCCGGTCATGTTTTCGCCGCTCGACCCGCACACCATGTATTACGCTGCCAACGTGTTATTCAAGACGCAGGACGGCGGCCATTCCTGGCAGATCATCAGCCCCGACCTCAGCCGGCAAAACCCGGGAACTCCTGCCAGCGTGGGTAAGATGGTGAATCCCAAGGCGGGCGAACAGCGGGGCGTTATCTATGCGCTGGCGCCTTCCTTCAAAAACATAAACACCCTCTGGGCGGGGACGGATGACGGCCAGATCTGGGTCACCCGCGACGGCGGTAGGAACTGGAGCAACATTACCCCGCCGCAGCTCACACCATGGAGCAAGGTGACGCAGTTGGAGGCTTCACATTTTGACGACCAGACCGCCTACGCTTCGGTGAGCCGCTTCCGCATCAACGACCTGCGGCCCTACATCTACCGGACACGCGACGGGGGCAAGAGCTGGCAGCAGATCACCACGGGACTGCCCGACAACGCGCCCGCGGATACGGTACGGGAAGACCCGGTGCGCAAGGGCCTGCTATTTGCCGGAACGGAAAGTGGCGTCTACGTTTCTTTCAACGACGGCGACAACTGGCAGTCCCTGCAACTGAACCTGCCCCACACCTCGATGCGGGACCTGTGGATTCACCAGAGCGACCTGATCGTGGCCACGCACGGACGTTCGTTCTGGATTCTGGACGACATTACGCCGCTGCGGCAGCTCACGGGGGCAGTTGCGGGCTCACCGGCACATCTGTTTCAGCCGGCAGCCGCCTACCGCTTGCGCCGCTCGACTTACACCGACACCCCGCTTCCGCCTGATGAGCCCGCGGGCCAGAACCCGCCCAACGGGGCCATCCTCGATTACTATCTGGCGCAGCCTGCCTCCGGTTCGGTCACGCTGGAGATCCTCGATTCCAAGGGCAAGGTGGCGCGCCGCTATGCCAGCACTGACAAGCCCGAAGTCACAGAAGCGGAACTGAAGAAGCAGCTGATCCCGCTGTACTGGATTCGCATGCCGCAGACGCTTTCCGCGGACGCCGGCGCGCATCGCTGGGTGTGGGACTTGCATTACGCGACACCCCTGGCTACGCACTACTCGTACCCAATATCTGCGGTTCCGCACGATACGCCGCGAGTGCCGCAGGGGCCGCGCGCTCTGCCCGGGCAGTACACGGTGCGGCTCACGGTGGACGGCAAGAGCTATACTGCCCCGCTGACGCTCAAGATGGATCCGCGGGTGAAGACCTCGTCAGCGGGATTGCAGCAGCAGTTCGAGATGGAAACGCGCCTTGCCGCCATGATGACGCAGGCGTCAGAAGCGGTGCTGCAGGCGCGCTCGGCCGGCGAGCAACTCCACAAGCTGGCTGCCCAGGCGAGCCCGCCGGTGAAGGAGTTGATTACTGCGTTCGAGAACAACCTAACCGCCGTGGGGGGAAAGCCCGGCGGCTTCTCTTCTCCGCCTTCGGGGCAGGTCACGCTTAACCGGGTGAACGGAGACGTGGCCACGCTCTACGGCGATGTGGACCGGGGCGATGCCGCGCCCAACATTGCACAGGTGAACGCCATGGCGGAAACGCAACGCAACTTTGCGGCCGTGATGCAGCGCTGGAATGCGCTGAAGAATACGGACCTGCCCGCGCTCAACCGCCAGTTGCGCACTGCTAACCTGCCCGAAGTACAACTACGGGCGGAGATGGCGGGCGACGAAGGCGAAGAGGAGTAGGCGGAGGCAGGACAGGATGGCGAATATGCGTCGCATTGCTTTTATTGGTCTGACTTCCCTTGTGGCCTGCACTCTGGCTCTAGCCGCGCCCAAGCCCCTGCACATTTATGCCGTTGATGTGGAAGGCGGGCAGGCGACGCTGCTGGTCAGCCCCAGCGGGAAATCGCTCCTGGTGGATACCGGGTGGCCAGGCTTTAACGGCCGCGATGCCGATCGCATTGTGGCCGCGGCCAAGACGGCGGGGATCAAAAAAATTGATTACCTTGTGATCACCCACTATCACCGCGATCATGTGGGCGGAGTGGAGCAACTGGATCAGCGCATCAAAATCGGCACCTTCGTGGACCACGGGCCCAATCAGGAGGATTCCGACGTAACCCGCGAGGATTTCGGCAAGTACCAGAAAGTGATCGCACACGCTCATCACAAGGTGGTGAAACCCGGGGACCGGATTCGAGTAAAAGGTCTCAGCGTGCAGGTGCTGGCCGCGGCGGGCGAGCATATCGCGTCGGCTCTACCGGGAGCGGGCCAGCCCAATCCCTATTGCGCCGGTGAACCGCAGGCCGTGGCTGATCCAACCGAGAACGCACGCTCCGTAGGCATACTAATCACCTACGGCAAGTTCCGCTTCCTGGATCTCGGCGACCTCACCAAGCAGAAGGAACTGGAGTTGGTCTGCCCCAACAACCTCATTGGCACTGTGGACCTGTACCTGGTAACCCATCACGGCATGGACCTGTCGAACGACAAGGCGCTGGTGGACGCGGTGCACGCGCGTGCCGCCATCATGGATAATGGCGCGCAGAAAGGTGGCAGTCCGGCGGCCTGGCAGATCGTGCATGATGCTCCGGGCATGCAGGATGTGTGGCAACTGCATTACGCGACGGAAGCTGGTAAAGAGCACAACTCTCCGGAACAATTCCTCGCCAATGTGGGAGAGACGGACACGGGTCATGACATCGAAGTTACGGCCGAACCGGATGGAAGCTTCACCGTGCTGAATACAAGGAATGAATTTAAGAAGACGTATCGATAGCGGTCAGCGCTCAGGCCCTTGCCATGGCGGAGGGGACGCAAACTCGGACTAAGGTGGTTGAGTGAGTTGTAGCCAAGGTCCAGAGGCTGACTGCTGATTGGTGAGTGCTTCGCCGAGCTTTGCCGTGAACCCAGCCGCCCAGCCCGATTTCGAAACCGCGCTCGTATCCACCCTCACCCGGCGCCTGATTCCCTTCCTTTTCCTTCTCTATATCGTTGCCTACCTGGACCGCATCAACGTGGGGTTCGCGGCGCTGCAGATGCAGTCGCAACTGCATTTGAATGATGAAGTTTACGGACTGGGAGCAGGCCTTTTCTTTGCCGGGTACTTTATTTTTCAGGTGCCCAGCAACCTGCTGCTGGAGCGGGTGGGAGCGCGGCGCTGGCTGGCGGCGCTGATGGTGGCCTGGGGCATGATTTCCAGTTCCATGATATTTATTCGGACGCCGCACAGCTTTTACGC
>Ga0075426_10004132_pt1 | contig 10333 bp, 9 predicted proteins | sample SoiMethybrSBSTD5_FD_75304 | JGI IMG/M metagenome (GOLD analysis project Ga0075426, IMG submission 75304) | Bulk soil microbial communities from a Populus tree surrounding site in Tennessee, USA - Soil MetaG P. TD hybrid SBSTD5 | ecosystem: Environmental > Terrestrial > Soil > Tree plantation...
CCCGGCAGTGCCTTGAGCAGTCCGAGCAGGCCGACATATGCCGCGCCGCCCGCGTGGTAGACGTAGACCGAAGCGGCGGTGAACGCGGCGAGGTCGCCGGCGTAAGAGAGGCACCAGGCGATTAAGAGCAGCCGGATCGGCCGGCCCCGGGCCGGCCACACGTACTGCCTCATGGCCAATCCTTCGCACGCACGCGTTCGGCCACGGCGATGCCCCGTCCAGCTAGCTGCCTACTAGCCGAGTCTTACCGACGGCCTAACCCTCGTCAACGAACGGCCTAACCCCATCAAGAAGCGGCAAGCCGGGCGGCCGCCGGGGAGCACGCCAGTGGCCCGGGCCGGCGGGCGCGGGCCACTGGCGCCCGTGCCGGTGGCACGGGCGGCGGCTTGATCAGCTGGCGTTAACCGCAGTGTCGTCCACGACGAACGAGGTCTGCAGCGAACTGTCCTCGGTGCCGGTGAACTTGAGCGTTACCGTCTGCCCGGCGAAGCCGTTCAGCGAGTAGCTGTGCTGCTGGTAGCCGGTGGCATGGTTGAGGTTGGAGAACGTCGCCAGCGCGGTGCCGTTGGCGGTCACGGTCAGCTTGTCGAACTGCGTGGTGGTAGTCGTTTCCGCGGTGTCGATGTGCAGGAAGCTGGCGTCGGAGGTCGGGTCAGACCCGTCTTCCGGGCCGCCGTAGCTGTTGGACACGTACTTGGCGCCCAGGCTGACCGCGCTGTTGACCGCGGTGCCGAGGTCCTGCATGGTCGGGCTGTTGGCCTCGACCAGGATGATGCGGCACAACGGGCAGGTGGCCGACACCATGTCGATATCCAGCGACTGGCGCCGCCCGTCCCCTCCTGATCGGGCGGCGCCACCCGCCCCCCACTTGCTGTCGGCCGGATTTGGCTGACCACGGTCAACGTACGATCCGTGGTGAGCCGCGTCTGTCGCCGTGCTGACACGGCTTGTGTTGCCTGGCTAACACTGCGGTCCGGGCCTCAGCGCAGGCGTGAGGAGCGCCCTTGACGAGTCATTGACGCAGTGCGGATTGGCGCGCCTACGGATATCCGGACCGGTCGACAGTGGCTGCATTGCGCCACAAGCGGGTATTTTGCTGCCAGCACCGGAATTGGCCACGTCTTTACGCGAAGAGTAGTGATGTCACGGCGGACGCATACGGGCAGCGCGAGGCAGGAATGAGGTTCGACCTGCTGGGGCTTGAGGAGCCGGTACGGCGCGAGGTGCTGGCGGTGGCCGTTTCGCGGCGCTTTGCCCGTGGCGTGGTGTTGTTCCACGAAGGCGAGGCCGGCGGCTCGCTGCACGTGCTCATGCGTGGCCGGGCGTCGGTCTGGGTGACCACGCCCAGCGGAGACACCGTGACGTTGAACGTGATCGGGCCGGGCACGGCGTTCGGGGAGCTCTCGCTGCTCCTCCCGGCGACGGACCGGACCGCCACGGTGCAGGCGATCGAACCGGTGCAGACACTGGTGCTGTCCCGGGCCGAGTTCCAGCGGCTGCGCCGGACCTATCCAAGCGTTGACCGGTTGCTGGTGGACTACCTTGCCACGCAGGTGCGCCGGCTGTCGGAGCGCCTGACCGAGGCACTGTGCATCGAGGCGCGTACCAGGGTGTTGCGCCGGCTGCAGGACCTGGACGCCGTGTTCGACAACGGCCCGGTGTCGGTGACGCAGGAGGAGATCTCCACGATGGCCGGGACGACGCGGCCGACGGTGAACCGGGTCATGCACGACCTCGCAGAGGCGGGCATCGTGGAACTCGGGCGGGGCCGGTTCACCGTGGTCAACCCCGCTGCCCTGGCCCGCGAGGCCCGCTGAGCTTCCGCGCCCCATCGGGCCCCCTCGGTGGGCCCGCTATCTCGTCTACAATCCCGCTATGTCCCGTTCTGGCATCGCATGACCGCGGCAACACCACCCGCCAGGCCGGATCAGCCGCGCTGGCTGGATCCGGAGCTGGCCACGCTCACCCAGGACCGGTTCTCCGACCCTGGGTGGATCTTCGAGCGCAAGCTCGACGGCGAGCGGTGCCTGGCGTTCAGGTCCGGCAGCCAGGTCCGGCTGATGACCCGGAACCAGAAGGAAGACACCAGCACCTACCCCGAGATCACCGAGGCGCTGGCGGCCCAGGAGGCCAGCGATTTCATCATCGACGGGGAGATCGTCGCCTTTGACGGCGGCCAGACCAGGTTCGCCCGCTTGCAGCAGCGGCTGGGAGTCCGCCATCCCGGGCCGGATCTGCGCGCCGAGGTGCCCGTCTGCTACTACATCTTCGACGTGCTGTGGGCCGGTGACCGCGATGTGCGCCCGCTGCCGCTGCGAGAGCGTAAGCAGATCCTGCGCGGCCTGCTGACCTTCGTCGGCCCGCTGCGCTTCACCGAGCACAAGAACACCGATGGCGAGGCGTACTTCCGCCAGGCGTGCGCGAGCGGCTGGGAGGGTGTCATCGCCAAGCGCGCCGATGCGCCCTACCGCGCCGGCCGGACCAAGGACTGGCTGAAGTTCAAGTGCGAAACCGGCCAGGAATTCGTCATCGGCGGCTTCACCGACCCGCGAGGGACCCGCACGGGGTTCGGCGCCCTGCTGCTGGGCTACTACGACCCCGCGCACAAGCTCATCTACGCCGGGAAGGTCGGCACCGGCTTTAACCAGCAGACCCTGGACAGCCTGCATGCGGCGCTGGCCGGCCTGGAGCAGGATCAGCCCCCGTTCGACCGCGGCCGCCTGCCGCGGTCCGGTGTGCACTGGGTGCGGCCCCGCCTGGTCGCCCAGGTGGGCTTCAGCGAATGGACCACGGGCGGTGAGCTCCGTCACCCGCGGTTCCAGGGCCTGCGGGACGACAAGGACCCGGCCGATGTCGTGCGGGAGATGCCACAAGGATCCGGCCGGTAAGCACGTCATCCCGGCCTGGTCCGTCCTAGGCCGGCACCGCGACCACGGCGTAGCGGTCACGGGAACCGTCGAAGTCGGTGTCCACCTCCCTCAATCCGGCGAGCTCAAGTCGTGCGCGCAGTTCGCCGATCGTGAAGGGACGGAACGTGATCAGGTGCTCGTGTGGCTCAATCTGGCCGCCGTCCTCGAAGACGAACACCAGATGGGCGATGTGCTCGTCGCCGAGGCGATCCGGTATCTCCCAGGCGTAGAGCACGAAGCATTGCCGCCCCCCGCGAGTTACCGTCCGGTCTGCTATTTGGACGATCCGGCGTTCTGCATGGAGCTTTTCCCAGTTACGGGAATCAACCACCACGTATCCGCCGGGACGGGCCATCCGCCGCAGCCCCGTCAGCGCCTCAACCATCGCGTCGCGGCCGACGGCATGCACCAGCGAGTTCCCGACGCAAAGCACCGCATCGAACCGTTCGCCGGTGGCCGCGGGAAGATCCGCCCACCTGCTCCGCAACACTGGGATCGCCAACCGCTCTCGCTGAAACCGGGCCGCCGCGCCCTCGACCATCGCGTCGCTGCCGTCGGCCGCCCACACGGTGAAGCCCCGGCGCGCGAGCACCGCCGCGTCGACGCCCGTGCCGCAGGCCGCATCCAGGACAGCGCGTCCCGGGCTGATCCGTTGCAGCAAGCGTGCCGTCGCAGGCAGGTTTATCGCGCGTCCGTTGGCAAGCGCGTCGTCGCTGAACATCCAGTCGTAGTCGGCGGCGAGCGTTTCATAGGCGCCGGTCATGAGATCGCAGTCTGCCAGATACCGCCCGAATACCTGTTCGGGCTCAGGGATGTTCGCCGATCTGGTGTTGCGCGTCCGCTAGGACGCGTCCTACCTCGCGGCCGAAGTGGACGTCGCAGGGGTGAGCGGTCTGCCCCGACCGGGCATTGACTGCCAGCTCGGTGAGGGCGGTCCGTAGCGGCGTCACCGGTTGGCCGGTCTCGACGGGAGCCGCCGACCGGCCGGCCTCCCCCCAGAGAAACAGGTCCGCGAGTTCGGCGCTCTGGGGCGCATTCAGGGTCACCGTCACCGTGCTGGTTGCTCCCGGCTCGTGGCGCAGGATGAGATGTGTGACGTCGGCGCGGCCCGCTCGTGCGGTCACCGACCGCACCGGGCCGAGGCTGGCCCACAGCAGCGAGATCAGGTGCGGGGCGAGGTCCCACAGGCCGCCCTTGTCCCGGCGCCAGGGGGTGTTGAACGGGTTACCTGCCCGCAGGGCGGACCCCAGCCACACCGCACATCCCCCGGCCCATCCCCCGGCGGCCGTGACCTCGGACAGCCAGGCCCGCACGTCGGCCTGAAACCGGGCGGTGAAGAACACGACGGACGCAACGTTGGCCTGCTCCACCGCGTCGACCAGGGCATCGGCATCCGCCGCGGAGATCGCGATGGGCTTTTCGAGCAGCAGGTGCTTGCCCGCTCTGGCCGCGCGGACAGCGATCGGGGCTTGCACGCCCGGCGGCACCGCGAAGGCGACCGCGTCGACGTTGGCCACGAGTCCGGAGATGTTGTCGTAGGCCGTGGCGTGATAGCGGTCGGCCAACTCCCTCGCAGCGCCAGCGTTACGGCCCCAGACCGCTGTGAAGTCGATGCCGTCTGTGGCGGCAAGCGCGGGAGCGTGCGTGATCCGCGCCCAGTGGCCGGTGCCAACCAGGCCGAATCTCAATGGCCGGGTCATCCGGTGTCCCTCGGTCCGCGGATGGCCTGGTTACTGTAGCAGCATCCTCGTTGGGGACTGATGAATGCGGAGGCGGCCATGGCCGATGCGCTCCTCACCTCGCCGTTGCCTGCGGACGTGGGCCAGGCGATCCGCACGGTCAAGGCTCAGTTGCGCAGGCAGGTCGGGAACGTCGCGGCCGTCTTCGCGGAGGCGGATGCGGCGATACGGGCCGAAGCCGCCGCTGTGGCCGCTGACCGGGAGGCCGGGCGGCCGGTCTGGCCGGTGGTCCAGTTCCGCGACATCGCGGCCGGGACCGTGCCTGCGGGGGCGGTGGCGGCGATCCGCCGCCGCGGATGCGTCGTGGTCCGTGACACTTTCCCCCGGCAGCGCGCCGAGGGCTGGGATGCCGACCTTGCCAGTTACGCCGAACGGAACCGCTTTGCGGAAACGTACCGCGCCATCGACGACGGGGTCTTCGGCGGCCTGATAGCAGGCAAGCCATCGATCTACCCCATCTACTGGTCCAGGCCGCAGATGGAGGCACGCCAAGACGGCAACATGGTCGCGGTCCGGAAGTTCCTGAACTCCTTCTGGAAGCACGAGTCGGAGGGGCGGATCTGGTTCGACCCGGACCGGGACACCGCCTACCCCGACCGGGTCCGCCGCCGGCCTCCCGGCGCGAACTCGGCCGGCCTGTCCCCGCACACCGACTCCGGCTCAATCGAGCGCTGGCTGCTGCCGGCCTACCAGCGGGTGTTCCGGCATATCTACGCGGGCGACTGGGCCGGGCATGACCCTTGGGACGGAGCGTTCCGCAGCGAAGTGCATGAGTTCCGCTCGACCGTCATGTGCTCGGCGTTCCGCACATTCCAGGGCTGGACCGCGCTCTCGGACATGCGGCCGGACCAAGGCGTCCTGCATGCGGTGCCGATCCCCGCCGCTATGGGCTACATCCTGCTCCGCGCCATGCAGGACGACGTCGCCGAGGATGACCTGTGCGGCGCGGTCAACGGACAATCCCTGCCTATCACCGACCGGTATCACTCCGTGCTGCTCCGGGCGCTGACCCCCATCCCGGTGGTGCAACCCGGGGACACCGTGTGGTGGCACGCGGATGTGGTCCACTCGGTTGGCGAAGTCAGCGGCCAGCAGGGATGGGGCAACGTCATGTACATCCCGGCCGCGCCTTACTGCGAGAAGAACGCCGCCTACGCCCGGGTGTGCGGTCAGGCGTTCCTGACCGGCGCCAGCCCCGGCGACTTCGCCGCCGAGGACTACGAAACGACTTGGGCGGGCCGCGCAACCCCGGCCGACCTCAACGACACCGGGCGCAAGCAACTCGGCCTGCAACCCTGGTAGCGCTCATCCGGCGGGGGTTAGGGCCGGTGAGCCGCGTCAAGGGCTTCGCCGGCTTCCTCGACCCAGCGGAGGGTGGCTTCGATCCGGGCGATCGCCCGGCCGAGGACGAGTTGCGGGAAGATGTTTTCGCCCTGCGCTGGTGCGTGCGCCATGGCGCGGAACCGGGTCAGCCGGGCCTCGAGGAACCGGTGGTAGGCGTCGAGCCGGGCCTGCGCCGTGCGCGCCGGAACCAGGTCGCAGAAGAACAGCTTGACCGCGAAGATGTTGGGGTTGCGGACGGGTTCTTCCTCGGCCTCGGCCAGCCAGCGCCGAAGTGCCCGCCGGCCCGCCGGGGTGATCGAGTAGAGCTCCTTGTCCGGGCGGTCGCGCTGACGGACTCTCTTCGCGGTGGCCAGGCCGTCGGAGACCAGCCGGGGCAAGATCTTGTAGATCTGGCTTCGAGACGGTGTCCACAGATAACCCACACTGCGGTCGGCCAGGCGAGCGAGGTCGTAGCCGGATCCGGGCTGGAGCGCGACCAGCCCGAGCACGACCAGGGTGGTGGTGTCGCGTTGCGGATCCGTCATGTGCGAAGTATAGTCTCGCGGAGACTAATCTCTAGGAGATTAACTGGATGTCCCGGTCGCTCGCCTGCTTGCTCGTTGTGGTGGCGTGCACCGGCGTGCTGGCCGCCTGTTCGCCGGATGGCCGGCCGGGGACGCCGCCGGCATCGCCGCCTGGTTCGCCAACGGCTGCGGCCGGGCAGGCTGCTGCTCCGGGCCTGGCGGAGGCGTGCTCGTCGACCTCCGGGTTGCGCGCACGGTCGATGTGGTTCGCGGCCTCGGACGGTGTCCGGCTCTATGGGATCGAGGCAGGCACCGGGCGCACCGCGGTGGTCCTCGCCCATGAGGGCGGCACCGATCTGTGCGGCTGGCTCCCGTATGCCCGCACGCTGCAGGACGCGGGACTGCGGGTGTTCGCCTTCGACTTCCGTGGTTGCGGCCTCTCGGGGCGGCCGCCCAGCGCGGACCTCGCGCTGGGCCGCGACCTGGCTGGCGCCGTCACCCGGGTCCGGGCAGACGGCGCGACCGAGGTGTTCTTGATGGGCGCATCGATGGGCGGCGCCGCGGTAGTGCAGAACAGCGCGGGAATTGACGCCGCGGGTCGGATCAGTTTGTCGGGCACCAGGCTGTGGAGCGGGTACGGCGTCAACGATCCGGCCGGCGTCCGGCGTGTCTCGGCCCCCTTCCTGTACATCGGAACCCGGGACGACTGGCGAGCACCGCGACCCGAAGCGCTGTCGGTCTTCGGCATGATCGGGTCGGCCGACAAGAAGATCGTCTTGTACCGGGGGTCGGACCACGGCTGGGATCTGGTGGAGCAGCCGCCATACGGCGCCCGGACGCGGGCGCTGATCCTGAAGTGGATCCGGGCGCGATCTCGCTGACCAGGGATCAGGGCTTGCCGCACCAAGGTGGCGCGGGTGTAGAGCATGTCGAAGCCCTGGCGCTGCACGTTCTGCTGAGACTTCGATCCTGGCAGCGTGGTCACGACGGCGATGTCGCAGCCGGCGGCCGCTGCGTCGGCGGCGTGTGCCGCCGCCGATCAGGCGGTCCCGGCCAAGAGCTGCCGTTGCCTGACGCGGTTCGGTTCGTCAAAGTACTTGGGCCACCAGTTGTCGCTCGGATCAAGGCCCACCGGGGCCTCGGTATTCGTCTCCGGTCCTGGGGTGGGTTGGTGCGGTTGGAGTTGCAGGATGTAGCGAAATCGGTAGTGGGCGAAGAGCCGGAAGAACTCGGTGAAGTAGATCTCGGCGACGGCGTTATTGCCGCGGATGACGAGCATGTTCTCGTCGTTGCGGTTAGTCGACGAGGTGCTGAAGTTGGCTGAGCCAGTGATCACGATCGGGTCATCTCCGAGCGGATCGAGGAGCAGGTACTTGCTGTGGATGTATTCGACGTTGTTCGACAGTGGATTCTTCAGTTCCGGCAGGAAGCCGGCCAGCGCATCGGCCGGCAGAAACGCCCCGGCGACCAGGACCGTGTTCGGGTCGGTGACCGTGGCGGCGGCCTTCTTGGCGTCCGTGGGGTTTTCGAAGAGCAGCCACCTGATCGCGGTGTGCTGGCCGGGGAGCAGCTTGCCGAAGCGCGAGTCGAGGGTGAACGGGAAGGTGCCGCATCCCAGCTCGCTGGCTGCGCCGAACAGGGCCGCGTAGTGGTCCAGGGGCGTGGTTTGAGTGTGTGCGCTGAATACGACGCTGGTGCCGGTACCCCAGCTGTCTGGGGTGGGGTTGTTGGCGTCCACCCAGTCGTTGAGAGTGCTGTAGGGCGGGTCGGCGGTCAGCTGCTGCCAGTAGCTGAGGTACTTGGCGGCGAGCGCCGGATCGCGGACCGCGTGGCCGACGTTGGACTGGCCGAAAAGGCCGTTGTCGGTGATGTTGGTCGACCCGGTCCAGACTGCGGCGGGCGTGCCGTTCTGGGAGGCGACCAGGAACTTGTTGTGCGGGATGACCGCGTTGGCGCGCCAGGTCTTGATCAGCTCGTCGATCCCGGCGGCGGTGACCGCAGTGTGATTCTTCGGGTTGTTCGCGTCCACCACCAGTCGCACGGTGGCGCCCGCGCGTGTCGCCACCGCGAGCGCGTCCAGGATCGCCGGATGCTGAAACTCGTAAAACGCGCCGTCAAGCTCCCAGCTAGCGTCGGCGGCCTGCCCGATGAACGCCAGCAACGCCTCCTCCAGGCCACGCGATAGCCATTGCCACGCCGCGTTGTTCGGAACTTGATCCGGTGGCTTGTTGCCGAAGCGTTCGGCGTAGGCCTGCGATGCAAATACTCCTCGGTTAAACCACACGCCATGCACGTCCGGATGCTCGGTCTGCACCTGCACCGTCACCGAATCCCGGGATTCCAGCTCGCTGCCCGGCTGGCCTGCCATCGTGTGCACCACGTAGCTGTAGACGTGATCAGGCTTGACCCGGTAATCGCCCCACACGAAAGTCTGCAGTGGATTGAAGTTCGTCCCCCACTGCGCGCCCACACCCGGAAAGCGCAACTGGTTTGTCAGCCAACGCTGCTCACCCTCGGTGTGATCCAGCCGCTCGATCCCGAAGCCATGGACACCCGCCATCAGATCCCGGTCGTGATCCATACCCAGAATCACCACGTTCGTGCCGGCGATCGCCCGCACCGTCAACGGGCCCGACGATCCAGATACCTTCAATCCGATCAACCCCCCCTAGGACAACGCCACGATATTGATCAGGCTAGCGTGCGAGCGGAACTAGCGGAAGTCGCCCGCGACCTCGCACTAGTACGGCGTAACCTGGCGATTATGGGCCTTGTTTTCACGCCCTGGGAATGGGAGCAGATGGGCATCCGGCTGGCCTCATCGCCCCGGTAACTACGCCGTGCCCACCACGAAAAGCAGGGCGGGCACGGCCATTGCGTGGTTATGGGGGGCAGACGGTCAGCGGATCGTCACCGGCACCGGCTGCGAGGCGATCCCGTTCGCAACCACAACGAGAGTGCTCGGCCCGGCAGGCGTCGTAGCCGGGACGGTGAACTGGGTCGACGAAGCTGCGCCGGGCGCAATCGAGACGGAGGTCCAGCGGCTCGTTCGCGCATAGGTGACCGCCCCGGTCTTCGAGTTGGTGATCCGCACCAGCGGGAAGTTGGTGTTGTCCTGGACGTCGTCACCGTAGGCAGCGCCCTGGGAGAGCCCGGCGAGCTGCGTGCCCGACAAGCTACCGGTCTGGCCTGGGGTAAAGCTGAAGGAGCTGATCGATGCGATTGTGGGGGCCCAGGCCGGGTTCGGCGTTCCGCCGGCCGTGTAGACCAGCATGTGGTGGCTGCCGTCGTTGAACAGTATCTGCCCGTTCGGCAGCGCCAGCATCCGCGTGTAGAACGTGGAATCATTGGCGGCGTTCGGGATATTCGGGACCGGGCTCAGCGTGCCCGAACCGGCGTTGTACACGAAGAACGTGATGGGAGTGTTGAAGACGCACGGGCTCACGTCGAACAGCACATTGCCGTTAGGCAAGATCGAGGCAGGCCCATCCGCGCTGTCGTACTGCATGCCTCCGATCGTGGGGATCGCGGGACCCTTCAGCCATTTCCCGGCCGAATAGTCATAGAGCGCGGTCGGTGCCGGCCTGCGGGTGGTGCACGGCTTAGGTGGAATATCACTCGACGTTCCCGCACCCACCACGAACGTGTCGCCACCGGGCATCACGACCTGCGGGCCGGTCTCGACCTCAGGGCTGTTGATCGGCGAGGTCACCGTGTTGCCAGCAAACGACCAGGTCAGGTTGGTCGGAGTGAACAGCTCGGTGGTTGGGGTCAGCCACGTGTCGACGGTCAGGATCTGACCGTTCGGCTCGAGCGTCCAGCCTTCCTCGTCATTCGG
>Ga0075426_10004133_pt1 | contig 10332 bp, 8 predicted proteins | sample SoiMethybrSBSTD5_FD_75304 | JGI IMG/M metagenome (GOLD analysis project Ga0075426, IMG submission 75304) | Bulk soil microbial communities from a Populus tree surrounding site in Tennessee, USA - Soil MetaG P. TD hybrid SBSTD5 | ecosystem: Environmental > Terrestrial > Soil > Tree plantation...
AGCATAATGACGAGTGCGGCAATACCAGTAAGGCTGCAAAGCTTACTCTTCATCGTGACCTCCGTGCTGTTGTAGGGGTCTAAGGCTATTTTATTGGGAACAAGTCCGGAGCATTCTAGGGCGGTGTCTCCGAATACGCAATGATTTTATGGTGTCGGAAGTGTGGGATTTACTTCCTGGATCCCTGGGCGCCCGCCGTCGCACCGCGTTGCTGCGGCTCGTTGAGACGTGTGTAGTCGGGATGAAGATAGACCAACCGGCCGCCGACGATCGTGGCGACCGCCGCGCCGTGCAGCGCGCGTCCGTTGAAGGGGGTATTGCGACTCTTGGATTTCGAGCGAGTCACGTCAAACACCCATTCAAGCTGCGGATCGAGAATCGTAATGTCCGCATGCGTGCCCTTTTTCAACGAACCGCGATCGGCCAGACCAAAGATGCGCGCGGGATTCGTCGAACACATCTCTACGACGCGTTCCAGATCGATCGTTCCCTGGTGCACCAGTTCAAACGCGAGCCCAATCGCGGTTTCGAGACCGGTGATGCCAAACGGCGCCTGGTCAAACTCCAGTCCTTTTTCGTCCTGATGATGCGGCGCATGATCCGTGGCGATCGCGTCGATCGTGCCGTCTTTCATCGCCGCCAGAATCGCCTCTACATGTTGGGGGCTGCGCAGTGGCGGACTCATCTTCATGTTCGTGTCGTAGTCCGCGACGGCTTCGTCGGTCAGCGTCCAGTGGTGCGGCGTCACTTCACAACTGACTGTTAACCCATCGTTCTTCGCTTGCCGAACCGCTTCGATCGCACCGCGCGTCGACACGTGCGCGATGTGAACGCGCGCGCGCGTCAACTTCGCCAGAACGCAATCACGAACAGCATCAACTTCTTCAGCCGCGGCCGGCATGCCGCGCAAACCCAGAATCAACGACCAGCGTCCTTCGTGCATCACGCCACCAACACTCAACGAAGGATCCTGACAGTGATCGACAACTGGAAGATCGAACCCGCGTGCGTACTCCAGCGCCCGCCGCATCATTCCCGCCGTCGGCACCGGCCGGCCATCGTCCGAAACAGCCACGATACCCGCGTTCTTCATCTCACCCATCTCGGCGAGTTCTTTGCCGTTGCTGCTTTTCGTGACTGCGCCGATCGGAAAGACGTTAGCGAGTTTTGCTGACTGCGCCTGGTCAATGATGAAGCGCGTAACTGCGGGAGTGTCGTTAACCGGATCCGTATTCGGCATCGCGCAGATGCTTGTCCAACCGCCGGCGACAGCCGCCGCGGCGCCGGTCGCGATCGTTTCTTTGTACTCCTGACCGGGTTCGCGCAGGTGCGTGTGCAAATCGATGAAACCGGGTGCGACGATTAGGCCTGTCGCGTCGATTATGTGCGCGTCTTCCGGCGCTGCTTCGCCGCGTGCGACAAGGTCGACAACACGGCCGTCTTCGATCAGAAGATTGCGGCCGGCGTTGATTTGCTGGGCCGGATCGATCACGTATCCGTTTGCGATCAGTAGCTTCATCCCTTTCGTTCTCGCCTCGGTTTCCTCATCGATGCATTGCTCTTGCCGTTGGTGTTTGTTGCTGTGTGACTGCCGCCCGCGAGCAGATATAACACCGCCATGCGCACGGCGACGCCGTTAGTCACCTGATCGAGAATCAACGACCGGCTGCCGTCCGCAATTTCTGACGAGATTTCTACCCCGCGATTCATCGGTCCGGGATGCATGACGATCGCGTCCGGCGCGGCACGTTCGAGGTGGCGCGGCTGGAGCCCATAGTGAACTGCGTACTCGCGCATCGATGGAAAGAACGCGGCATCCTGCCGTTCGCGCTGAATGCGCAGGATCATCACCACGTTCGCGCCTTCGATGGCGTCTTCAAAATGTCTCTCGACGGTGAGACCGTCGTCGACGATGCCCACAAATTCATCGGGCGCGAGCGTGCCCGGCCCGCCGACACTGACCTTCGCGCCAAGTTTCGTCAGCAGATAAATGTTCGAACGTGCGACACGAGAATGAAGGATGTCGCCGACGATTGCGACTTTCAAACCCTCGATGCGGCCTTTGTACTCACGAATGGTTAAGGCGTCGAGTAGCGCTTGCGTCGGATGTTCGTGTGAGCCGTCTCCGGCGTTCACGATCGGCGCGTTGCACATGCGTGCGAGGTGTTGCGGCGCGCCGGCCATCGAGTGGCGAATGACGATGCAATCGGGCGCCATCGCTTCGAGGTTGCGGGCCGTATCGAGCAGTGTTTCGCCTTTTGTCACACTGGAAGTTGAGACGCTGACGTTTACAGCGTCGGCAGAGAGTCGTTTAGCCGCGATTTCGAACGAAGTTCGCGTGCGCGTCGAAGACTCGAAAAAAAGATTGATAACGGTGCGGCCGCGTAGTGCCGGAACTTTTTTGATCTCGCGCTTCGAGACGTCGCGAAACGTCTCTGCGGTGTCGAGCAGGTGAATTATCTCACCTGGTTCCAGGTCCCTGATTCCTAAAAGGTGTCGTCGATTGAAAGTTGTCTGCACCGTAGTCATAAAAAAAGCGGCCATTGGCCGCTTGGTTTCAAGCCGTCTCTGACGGCCGTTCCACGATTACCACGCCTTCCTCTTCGTCAAACTCCTGGAGCATCACTTTAATGATCTCGCTCTTCTTCGTCGGTACCAACTTACCGATGTAGTCGGCCTGGATCGGAAGTTCGCGATGTTCCTTGCCGCGATCGACCAGCACTGCGAGTTGCACGCGACGAGGGCGTCCGAAATCGATCAGCTGATCGAGGGCCGCGCGAATCGTACGCCCGGTGTAAAGCACATCGTCGATCAAAACGATGTTGCGGTTCTCGATGTCGCCGGGAAGATCGGTGCGATTGACTACCGGCTTGGCGCCGACGGTCGAAAGGTCGTCGCGATAGAGCGTGATGTCGAGCACGCCGACTGGCGGTCGATAACCTTCAAGGTCGGCGATCTTGGCGGCCATACGTTCGGCGAGCGGCACGCCGCGGCGGCGGATTCCCACGAGAAACAGATCGCCCGCGCCGTGATTTTCCTCGACTACTTCGGACGAAAGGCGCGCCAACGCGCGATTGATGCGCGGGCCATCCATGATGCGAGCCTTCTCGATGAAATCCATTTCGCGGGATACTACCACAACCGATTGACATACGAAAATTCTGTCGCTAGTCTTCAGGGCGATTAAATGGTCTATCGCGCTCTGGTGCGTCCGCTACTCTTCAGTCTCCCTCCCGAGACCGCTCACGAATTGGCGCTTCATTCACTTTCGTTACTCAACCCGCGAATCGTCGCCAATATCTTTGCCCGCAGTTACACGGATGAATCGCTTGCACTCAATCGGTTCGGCATCTCTTTCCCCAACCCCGTCGGCCTTGCGGCCGGTTTCGACAAGAACGGTATCGCTTTGGACGGTCTCGCTGCGCTCGGCTTTGGCTTCATCGAAGCAGGCACGGTGACGTTACATCCGCAACCCGGCAATCCCCGGCCGCGACTCTTCCGCCTGCCGCAAGATCACGCACTCATCAATCGCGCCGGCTTCAACAATGCAGGCGCCGCCGCCTTTGCGAAACGCCTCGTGAAACGAAAGCCAAATTGCGTGCTCGGCGTCAGTATCGGCAAGAGCAAGATCACGCCGTTGGATCACGCGACCGAAGATTACCTGTCGAGTTTTGAGCTGATTTACAACGTCGCCGACTACGTGGCGATTAATGTGAGTTCGCCAAACACGCCGCAGTTGCGGCAGTTGCAGCAAGCTGATCAGTTGTCGTCGCTGTTGACCGCGTTGCAAAAACGAAATCAAGAGTTGCAACAGGTTCATCAACGCCGGCGACCCATGCCGTTGCTCGTGAAACTCTCGCCGGATCTGAGTCAGGAGCAACTGGAACTGAGCGTCGATGTAATCGTGCGCTTGGGAATTGACGGCATCATCGCCACCAACACGACCATCTCGCGTGAAAACCTGTCCAGTGATGAAAAGGAAGTAACCGCTTGCGGCGAGGGTGGCTTGAGTGGTGAGCCACTGAAACCGAGATCGACACGGATGGTTGCGGATGTCTACAAATTGACTAAAGGGGCGGTTCCAATTATTGGCGTCGGCGGCATCTTTACTGCCGCAGACGCGTGGGAAAAGATTGCCGCGGGCGCGAGCCTGGTGCAGTTGTACACTGGTTTCATTTATCGCGGACCGAGTGTCGCGAGCGAAATCAACGTCGGTTTAGCACGCATCTTGAAACAAGAAGGATTCTCTAACCTGGACGCGGCCGTAGGTTGCCGCGCTTAAGAAAGGAGCACTTAGATTGGATAAACTCATAGTCGCTCTGGATGTCGACACACCGGCTCAAGCGCTTTCGCTCGTGCAGGAACTTCGCGGTGTGGCAGGCATGTTCAAGGTAGGCTCGCAACTCTTCACGCTCGCCGGGCCACAGATTATCAAAGAGATCGTCGGCTCAGGCGCAAAGGTGTTTCTCGACTTGAAGTTTCACGACATACCGCATCAGGTCGCAGGCGCGGCGCGTTCAGCGACCGAACTCGGAGTCTCGCTGTTCACTCTGCACGCAAGCGGCGGCACGGAGATGATGCGCCGCGCTGTCGAAGCAGTCACGGAAACTGCTGAACGATCCGGCACAACGCCTCCGGCGGTGTTGGCCGTGAGTGTCTTGACGAGTATCGATGCCGACACGCTCGCGGAAATCGGCGTCAACTCGACTCCGGAAGAGTCGGTGTTGCGATTGGTGAAATTAGCGGAACACGCGGGAGTCGATGGCGTGGTGGCTTCGCCGCAAGAAGCGGCGCAGATTCGTAGCGCCGTGGCTAATCCGAAGTTCTTGATTGTCACGCCGGGCATTCGGCCAGCCGCGGGCAGCGCCGACGATCAACGCAGAGTCTCGACACCGGCCGCAGCTTTAGCCGCGGGCGCGAATTATCTTGTCGTCGGCCGGCCCATCACTACCGCAGCGGATCCCGTCACCACCGCCCGTCAGATTATTGCGGAGATGGTGAGTGAACGAAGCGGAACCGCTAAAACAGGCTAGCGTGTAAGAGTCTGGCTCCCACCTCGAGACGCAAAGAATCACGGATTATTGCCCTACTTTCGATTTGAAACTATCATGCGACGGTGAATCTCAGCTTGAAGGCTCCGATCATTTTCACTCTAGCAATCCTCTTCTCGACGCTGATATTTCCGGTTTTGGCACAAAACGGAGGCGGCGCTGCGTATCCGTTTTCGCAGTCGCCGTATCAAGTCGGTGAGCGATTGACTTACAACGTCTCGTATTCGGCATTTCCGAGTGCGGCGCACGCTGAGTTTCAGATCGTCTCGCGCGGTACTTTCTTCGGACGCGATGCCTACCAGGTGCGCGCCCACGTGCAAACCACCGAGATCGTTAACGTCGCGCTGTTCGCGCTCAACAACGAATACCTCAGTTATATCGATCCAACGAGCGGTCTGCCGTTTCGCTCCGAAGAGACCGTGCGCGACGCGATCAAGTCCACTGATTCCGCGCAGGACATAAATCAACCTGCGGGCACGGAAGCGATCCCGCCAAAACAAAGCGTGGTTCCCGGTACTTACGATCTGCTATCGGCGTTTTATCGTGTGCGTGCGTTGCCGCTGGCTGACGGTGCGGAGTACAGGTTTTCAGTGCGTGGTGACGCAGCCGAGTATCAGGCAGAGTTGAAAGTCGTTGGCCGCGACTCGATCAACACGAATGTTGGATCGTTCAGCACGATCGTCACGAAGGTCAACGTTAGTAATTCGCCGTTGCGTAATGTAAAGGCCTACTTCAGTGATGATGAGCGGCACGTGCCGGTGCTCGTGACGGCCCGCGTGGGCGCCGGTGAGTTACGTGCGGAGCTCGCCGCCTCGGAGATCGTGAAGCCGACTGCGGTCGTCGCGCCGGCGCCGCAAATCGCCGTTAATCCCGCGCCGCTACCAACTCCGACACCGAATCCGACAGTCGTTGTCTCGAATGAAAACTGGCCGTTCACGGTTGGCGAACAACTCAACTATCAGATCTTCATCGGGTCGGAAACTACGCCGATGGGTATCGCGACGTTTCAGGTGCGTGGCCGCGCGCGTTATTTCGATCACGATGGTTTCTATTTCACTGTCAACGCGCAAACCACGAATGCTTTAGCGCGCGTGTTCGTTGCCCGCGACCAGATCGACTCCTACGTCGATCCCCGGGCGCTGTTTCCGTTCCGCACCGTGATGAATCTCATCGAAGGGCGACGGCGGCTCAACCAAACGCTGAATCTAAATCAGGAAGGTGGATCGGCTACGCTTGAATCCGGCGGGCGCATCGATATACCTGTCGGCACGCACGATTATCTTTCGTTCTTTTACGCAGTGCGGACGTTTAATCTGACGACGAGCCGGCGTAGTGTGGTGGCGCTGCTCGTCGAAAACCAACCGAAGACGCTCACCGTGACTGCGCAAAAGCGGGAAACGATTCAGTTGGGCGAACGCGCAGTGCCGGCGATTGCGCTGACGATCACCACCGACGACCCCGAACCCGACAAATATCAACTACGCATGTGGATCAGCGACGACCGCCGTCGCTTGCCGCTGCGTATCTCGTGTGCGACGCAGCTCGGTCCCTTGCGCGCCGACCTGGCGATCCTGCCAACCGCGCCGCAGTAAACTGCTGAATGTCATCGCCTACAGAGCAAGTTCACAACTATCGCATCTGGCAAGTAATCATCGCGTCGGCAGTCGGTACCATGATTGAGTGGTACGACTTCTACATCTTCGGCAGTCTCGCCGTCACGATCTCGCCGCTCTTTTATCCGAAAGGTAACGACACGCTCGCGCTTATTGCGTATCTCTCGACCTTTGCGGTCGGGTTTGTCGTGCGACCATTCGGCGCGTTGTTCTTCGGACGCATCGGTGATCTCGTCGGGAGGAAGTATGCGCTCCTGGTGACGTTGCTGGTGATGGGCGGTGCGACGGCCGCGATCGGTTTTCTGCCGACGTTCGCAACGGTCGGGTTCTTGGCCCCGATCATGTTGTTGTTGATTCGTGTGCTTCAGGGACTCGCACTCGGTGGCGAGTATGGCGGTGCGGCTGTTTATGTCGCCGAGCATGTGCCGGATGAACGGCGTGGTTTCTACACCAGTTTCATTCAGATCACGGCGACGCTGGGACTGTTTGTGTCGCTGGTTGTGAGCATCCTGGTCCAAAACTCGATGACGCGCGAATCGTTCAGCGCGTGGGGCTGGCGCATACCGTTTATCATCTCGATCTTTCTGGTTGGCGTGTCGCTTTACATCCGTTTGCGAATGAAGGAGTCGCCGATCTTCAGTCAAATCAAGAGTGCGGGCATGACTTCCAGCCGGCCGTTGGTTGAGGCGTTTGCGAAGTGGGAAAACCTGAAGCGCGTCCTGGTTTCGTTGTTCGGAGCAACGGCGGGTCAGGGTGTGGTGTGGTACACGGGACAGTTCTACGCGTTGTTCTATCTGCAAACCGTGCTGAAAGTGAACGGGCGCTCGGCGCAATACATCATGGCGATCGCGTTGTTGTTTGCGATGCCGCTGTTTGTGTTTATGGGGGCGCTGTCTGATCGCGTCGGGCGCAAGTGGATCATGATGCTTGGCTGTTTGCTCGCGGCGGTTTCTTATCTGCCTATCTACCACGCGATGCAACGCGCCGCAGGGTCAAACGTAGTGACCACGACGTCGCAGCGCGATCTGACAACCGGTGCGATCACGCTCACGCCACAGAGTCTGGTCAATGGCGTGCTGGCACCGGCGAAAGAGGTTTTGCCTTACGCGGGACTTAGTTCGTTGATCGACTCACCGGTGGCGTGGAAACTGATCGGGCTCGTTTTTGTGCAAGTATTCTTCGTGACGATGGTCTACGGACCAATCGCTGCTTATCTTGTCGAAGCGTTTCCGGCAAAGATCCGTTACACCTCGTTGTCTTTGCCTTATCACATCGGCAATGGGGTCTTTGGCGGCCTGTTGCCGGTCATTGGCCTCTGGGTTGTAGCCACCACGGGCAACATCTACGCCGGCCTCTGCTACCCCATTATTATTGCTTCCCTAACCTTCATCATCGGCTCGCTCCTGCTACGCGAAACGAGACACACGCTGATTTGGGAAGAAGTTAAGTGACGTCGGAATAGCTCTGCGCTTGGTCCAGTGGTAGTCCGTATTCCGCCTCCGCATTCGGCACTCCCGCTCCTCCACTAACCCGCGCTACGGCTTCGCCGCCGGATGTGAGGCAGGGCTCCGCCCTGCCGTTAGGAAAGGAAAAAGAAAAGGGGCTCGGCCCCTGGTTCGGCCTGTGGCCCAGCGAGGGCGAAGCCCGAACGAGGGGCGAAGCCCAGTCCTCTTAAATTCAAAGTAACGGCAGGGCAGAGCCCTGCCTCACATCCGGCGGCGAAGCCGGAGCGAAAGTTAATGATTGTTTGCCAACTCCGGCGGCGAAGGCCGGAGCGAAAGTAATGATTGTTTGCCAACCCCCGGCGGCGAAGCCGTAGCGAAAGTTAATGATTGTTTGCCAACTCCGGCGGCGAAGCCGGAGCGAAAGTTAATGATTGTTTGCCAACCCCGGCGGCGAAGCCGGAGCGAAAAGTCAATAATTCTTTACCAACCCACGTGGCGGAACCGTAGCGGAAGTCTAGTGAAGATTTGTGTGAGCGCGAAGCCGATCAGTTGCAGCCTCTGTCTCAACAATTCACCGGAATGGACGTTCCGAACGCCGCGTTTACCAACGCCAAAAACGATTGGGCGGAGACGATGTCGAGGCGGTAGTCGACGTTGGTGGAACGGCAGACGGAGTCGCCAGTGATGGTGATGGAGACGATCAGTTGCCGGCCGTTAAGCATCATGAAGTTCGGGCCGCCTGAGTCGCCGAAACAGGTTCCACCATTCCCAGTCGAAGGATTCTGCGAGAGACGCAGGTAGCCGCGGTTCAGCGAGTTGAAACTCGAGAACGAAAACATCCGCGGCACCGGGTTCAGATCCTGAAAGAACGGCACGCCGCCACCAACGACGCGGTTCTGTAAACCGTAACCAGCGTTTGTAAAAGTCGCGGCCTTCAATCCATTTTGCGCAGACAGTTGGTCCAACAATCCACAAGCCGGTAAGGTCGCGGGCGTAACACCGTGAACATTCTTCTCGAGGATCAAAACGCCGACGTCTCCCGAATCGCTCTGGCTCCGGTTGTAGTTCGGGTTCGTGACGACGTGAGCGACCGTGAGCAGGTTGGTGTTGTTGCTGGTCGACGCGCCGAACGGTATCAATGGATCCAGACTGACGTAGGCGACATATCCCTGCTGCGCAAGCTCCTGCGTGAAGTACGCCGTGCAATGACTCGCAGTCAGAAACACGTTTGACGTGATCATCGTGCCCGAACAGATCGGGAAGATCTCACCAGTGGCGTTCGACTTCACGATGAAGGCGCCCGTGTTAGAAAACGTGTTACTGGAATCGATGAAGCCGTAAGTAATCGCCGCAGCACGCGGCGACAGAAACAGCGAGCCAAGCACTAGACCAGCCGTCACGATGATAAGACAGATCAGCCGTTTCATCTGGACCTCCTTGTTTGCTGAAGAGGGGATCAGGGATACTGGAACGCCGTGATTCTACCTCTCGTTGCGGAGTGTCTCAAGCAAACTGATGCAGATTAGTCGCCGCGAATTTAACCACGGCCTGGCACTGAGCCTGGGCCTCTTTCCATTCCACCGCTTCCCTTTCCAAAAACAACTGCGCGTAAACGGGCAGCGGCTCATGGACCACCTGATGGCACTCGCGGAGTTTGGTAAGAACCCACAAGGCGGCGTGAGTCGCGTCGCCTACAGCGATGCTGATCGGGAGGGCCGTGGATACGTGTTCGGGCTGATGAAAGCGGCGCGATTGGACGTCGCGATCGACGCGGCAGGCAATCTGATCGGCAAACGAGCCGGCAGTGACAACAATCTCAAACCCTTATTGATCGGCTCGCACATCGACAGCGTCCCTGAAGGCGGTAACTACGACGGCGTCGTCGGTTCACTCGGCGCGATCGAGGTCGCACAAACGCTCGCTGAAAACAACGTCACGCTCCGACGCCCGCTCGAAGTCGTCATCTTTCAAAACGAAGAAGGCGGCCTAATCGGGAGCCGCGCGATTGACGGCGAGTTGACCGAAAAAGAACTCGATCTCGTCAGCCGCAGCGGCAAGACGATTCGCGACGGCATTAAGTTCCTCGGCGGCGATCCAACGAAGGTGAACGCGGTTCGGCGTAACAAAGGCGACATCGCCGCTTATCTCGAGCTGCATATCGAACAGGGCGGCACGCTCGAAGCCGAAAAGATCGACATCGGCGTCGTCGAAGGCATCGTCGGC
>Ga0075426_10004135_pt1 | contig 10330 bp, 7 predicted proteins | sample SoiMethybrSBSTD5_FD_75304 | JGI IMG/M metagenome (GOLD analysis project Ga0075426, IMG submission 75304) | Bulk soil microbial communities from a Populus tree surrounding site in Tennessee, USA - Soil MetaG P. TD hybrid SBSTD5 | ecosystem: Environmental > Terrestrial > Soil > Tree plantation...
GCGCTGTTCATGGAGAACATGGATTCCACCGTCATCGCCACCTCGCTGCCGGCGATCGCGCGCGACATCGGCACCAACGCGCTCGCGCTCAAGCTCGCGGTGACGACCTATCTGCTGGCGCTCGCGATCTTCATCCCGGCGAGCGGCTGGACCGCGGACCGGTTCGGCGCGCGCACGATCTTCCGCACCGCCATCGCGGTGTTCATGGTCGGCTCGATCGGCTGCGCGCTGTCGCAGTCGCTGCATCATTTCGTGATTGCGCGTTTTTTGCAGGGCATGGGCGGCGCCATGATGACGCCGGTCGGGCGGCTGGTGCTGGTGCGCAGCATCGACAAGCGCCGGCTGGTGGACGCCATGGCCTGGGTGTCGATCCCGGCGCTGGTCGGTCCGGTGATGGGACCGCCGCTCGGCGGGTTCATCACCACGTACTTGTCGTGGCACTGGATCTTTCTCATCAACATTCCGATCGGCCTGATCGGGATCGTGCTCGTCACCCGCTATATCGAAAATATCCGCGCCGAGGTGCGCGAGCGATTCGATCCGGTCGGCATGCTGCTCGCCGGGCTCGGCATCGCCGGCGTCGCATTCGGCCTGACCGCCCTCGGCGCGAAGGGTTTTCTGCCGACCGAGCTGCTCATCGCGATGATCGCCGGTGGGGCGGTCTGCATCGTCTTCTACATGCTGCATTCGCGCCGCGTGGCGGCGCCGGTGATCGACCTCTCGCTTTTTCGGCTGCCCGGCTTTCGCGCCGGCGTCGCGGGCGGTTTCGTTTTTCGCGTCGGCGCCGGCGCCCTGCCCTTCCTGCTGCCGCTGATGCTGCAGGTCGGCTTCGGCAAGACCCCGTTCGAGTCCGGCCTGATCACGTTTGCGACCGCGGCCGGCGCCATGAGCATGAAATCCGCAGTAGCGACCATCCTGCGCCGGTTCGGCTACCGCAACGTGCTCACCTGGAACGCGCTCATCGCCTCCGCCATGGTCGCCGCCTGCGCGCTGTTCACGGCGCACACCTCGGTCCTCATCATGTTCGCGGTCCTGTTCGCCGGCGGCTTCTTCCGCTCGCTCCAGTTCACCAGCGCGATGACGATCGGTTTTGCCGACGTCGATCCGCATCGCATGAGCCGCGCCACCTCGCTCGCCGCCGTGTGCCAGCAGCTCTCGGTGTCGGCTGGCGTCGCACTCGGCGCGCTCACGGTGGAGCTGGTGGTCGCATTCCGCGGCGAGAGCGTGATCGGCGAGCGCGATTTCGCACCCGCGTTCCTGCTCGTGGCCCTCATCTCGGCGCTGTCGGTGTTCGTGTTCGGGCGGATGTCGAAGGAGACCGGCGCCGAGCTCATCGATCGCCGGCACGCCGCGGCCGAGCCGCTGCAGGAAAAGGCCGAGGCGACCGCCAAGGATCAGGCCGCCGCGCCGGGGCTGACATCGTGACACCCGCGCGCCGCCGCCTGCTGCGGTGCGCGCTCGGCGCCGCCATGCTCCCGCTCGCGTCACGCATCGTGCGGGCGCAGGCGTATCCGGACCGGCCCGTGCGCATCATCGTCGGGTTTCCGGCCGGCGCCGGCGCCGATCTCGCCGCCCGGCTCGCCGGCCAGTGGCTGTCGCAGCGGCTCGGCCAGCCCTTCATCGTCGAGAATCGGCCGGGCGCCGGCGGCAACATCGGCGCCGAGCTGGTCGCGCACGCCGCGCCCGACGGCTACACCCTGCTCCTGATCAACTCGTCGAACGCCATCAACGCGGCGCTGTACGCCGACCTCAAGTTCAACCTGATCCGCGATATCGCACCGATCGCCGGCCTTTTTCGCGGTCCGTTCGTGATGGTGGTCAATCCGTCGTTCCCGGCCAAAAGCTTCGGCGACCTGATCGCCTATGCCAACGCCCATCCGGGCAAGATCAACATGGCGTCGGCCGGCATCGGCAGCGCACCGCATCTTGCCGGCGAGCTTCTCAAGTCGATGGCCGGCATCGACATGGTGCACGTGCCCTACCGCGGTGTCGGGCCGGCGCTGACCGATCTCCTCGCCGGCCAGGTGCAGATGATGTTCGCCTCGCTTCCGTCGGCGCTCGGTTATATCCGCGACGGCAAGCTGCGCCCGCTGGCGGTCACCGGGACGGCGCGCTGGGGCGCGCTGCCGGATGTGCCGGCGCTGGCAGAGAGCCTGCCCGGCTACGAGGCGAGCGCGTGGTTCGTGATCGGGGCGCCGCGCAACACGCCGGCGGCGATCGTCGAGCGGCTGAACCGCGAGATCAATGCCGGCCTCGCCGATGCGCAGATGAACGCACGCCTCGCCGCCCTCGGCGGCGCGGTCCTCGCCGGCTCGCCCGCCGACATGGCGCGGCTGATCGCCGAGGAGACCGACAAGTGGGGCAAGGTGGTCAGAGCCGCCCACATCAAGGCGGAGTGAAACAACAGTGCAAGCCCTAACCCAGTCCCGTCATCCTGAGGTGCTCGGCCGAAGGCCGAGCCTCGAAGGACGACGGCCCGCAGGCCGCCGCTTGCTCACTTGTCGCGCCACCCCGGCCGATCATCCTTCGAGGCTCGCGGAGCCTGTCATCGGGCCGGCCGAAGGCCGGACCCGTTGGCTCGCGCCTCAGGATGACGGATATCGGGTTGGGTGATTGTGAAAATGATGAAACGCTCGATCACGCTTGCTCTCCTCATCTCGCTCGCTACCCCTGCCTTCGCGCAATCGCCCGACCCCAACTGGCCCAGCAAGCCGATCCATATGATCGTGCCGCTGCCTGCCGGCTCGGCGGTCGATCTGGTCGCCCGGCTCATCGGGCAGAAGATCGGCGCGCGGCTCGGACAGACCGTCATCGTCGAGGACCGGCCGGGCGCGAGCGGAGCCATCGGCACCGAAGCGCTCGCGCGGGCGGCCCCCGACGGCTACACGCTCGGAATGGCGACCACGACCACGCTCGCCACCGCGCCCGTCCTCAATCCGAAGCTCCCCTACGATCCCGTCAAGGACATTTCGCCGGTCGCGTTGGTCGGGGTCTCGCCATACGTGCTGGTGGCCTATCCGGGCGTACCGGCCAAAAATCTTCAGGAACTGATCGCGCTCGCCAAGGCAAAGCCAGGCTCGCTCAGCTATTCTTCGGTCGGGGAGGCGAGCCTCGCCCATCTCGGCGGCCTGCTTCTGTCGTCCATGACGGGCATCCAACTCACCCATGTGCCCTACAAGAGCTCCACCCACGCGGTGATCGATCTCAACGAGGGCCGCATCGACCTGCAGTTCGGCATCATTCCGACGACCCTGCAGTTCATCCGCACCGGCAAGCTGCGCGCGCTCGCGGTCTCGACGGAGAAGCGCCTCGAGGAGCTGCCGGACGTGCCGACTTTTGACGAGGCCGGGCTCAAGGGCTTCGACGTCAGCCTGTGGTTCGCGGTGGTCGGGCCGAAGGGCCTGCCGCCCGCGATCGTGGCACGGCTCAACCGCGAGATCGCGGCCGCCATCGCTGAGCCGGACGTGAGGAAGGCCTGGGACGTGCAGGGGATCTATCCGCAGAGCAGCTCGCCCGAGGCGCTCGGCGAGCGCGTCGCGCATGACGCTGACAAGTGGCGCAACGTGGCGTCCGGGATCAAGCTCAAGGAACAATGACGGTAGCCGGCGCGCTTGGTTGCGCTGGATGTAAATATGAACCGGCGCAACGGCGCCGCAACGAGGATCCCTGATGTCCGACAAACCGAGTCCCGATCTGCAGACGCATCTGGCGGTGCTTGAGCAAAAGGGGCTGCTCGTGCGGATCGACGAGCCGATCGACAAGGACAGCGAGCTGCACCCCCTGGTGCGCTGCCAGTTCGTCGGCGGCGTCTCCGAGAGCGACCGCAAGGCGTTCTTGTTCACCAATGTCGTGGACGCGAAGGGCAAGCGCTATGACATGCCGGTCGTGGTCGGCGCGCTCGCCGCCTCGCCGCAGATCTATTCTCTGGGCATGGCGCGGCCGGTCGCCGAGATCAGCGACGCCTGGGTGCAGGCGATCGCCAATCCGGTCAAGCCGGTCAGCGTCAAAACCGCCGCCTGTCAGGAGGTGGTCGTCACGGACGACGATCTCACGCGCCCCGGCGGCGGCCTAGCGCGGCTGCCGGTGCCGGTATCGACGCCCGGCTTCGACGCGGCGCCGACGCTCACCTCGACGCTCGCCATCACGGTCGATCCGGAAAGCGGCGTCCGCAACATGTCGACCAATCGCGCCGCGCTCAAGGCGACCGATCGGCTCGGCGTGCGCATGTCCTCGCGCATCGGCGGCGCCGGCGGCTACCTGCATTGGCTCAAGTACCAGAAGATGGGCAAGCCGATGCCCTGCGCGATCGTGGTCGGTGCGGCCCCCGTGATCGCCTACACCGGGCCGCAAAAGCTGCCGGTGGACTTCGACGAGATGACGGTGGCGGGCGCGCTGATGGGAGCGCCGATCCACACCATCAAGGCGAAGACGGTCGACATCGAGGTCCCGGCCGACTGCGAGATCGTGATCGAGGGCCTGATCGATACCGAGCAGCTCGAGCCCGAGGGCCCGTTCGGCGAAAGCACCGGTTACGTCGCGCTCGAGGATTACAATCTGTCGATGCGCGTGACCGCGATCACCCACCGCCGCAACGCGGTGTTCTCGTCCATCATCAGCCAGGTCACGCCCAGCGAATCGAGCGTGATGCGCAAGGTGGCGTTCGAGCCGATCTTCCTGACGCATCTGCAGAAGCATCTGGCGATCCGCGGCATCCGCAAGGTCGTGATGCACGAGCCGCTGAGCAACATCCGTCCCATCATCTTCCTGCAGTTCGCCAAGGGCACGCCCAAGACCGAGATCTGGCGCGGCCTGCAGGGCGCATCCACGCGCCTCGCCGATTCGGGCAAGGTCGTCATCGCGGTCAGCGAGGATGTCGATCCCAACAATGCCGACGCGGTGTTCTGGTCGATGGCCTATCGCTGCAATCCGATCGAGGACGTGCACATCGTGCCCTACAAGTCGACCGGCCACGGGCCGATTTCCGACCGCGCGCCGGGCGTGCGCAGCTCCATGTCGAGCATGCTGATCGACGCGACGCTCAAAGAGGTGATGCCGCCGGTCGCGCTGCCCGCAAAGGAGTTCATGGAGCGCGCGGCCAACATCTGGCAGCGCCTCGGCAACCGATACGGGCTGCCGCGGCTCAATCTGCGTCCGCCATGGCACGGCTATCAGCTCGGGGACTGGAGCGACCTGTGGGAAGAGTTTGCCCGCAAGTGCGCCGCAGGGGAGTGGGAGGCGAACGGCGCCAATACATATGCCCGCCGCCAGTCAGGCCTCACGCCCGAGACGCCGGTGCGCAATGTCGAGATGAAAAAGTAGATCGAGCGGCCCAGCGGGCTGTCCGGCGCGCGCATGCCGCGCACAAAATAAAACGGATCGGGCCCATGGGCCCGATCCGCTCGCCGCTGGTGTCGCGGCGCTAACGATCAGAAGTGCAGGTTGACGCCCACCCGCGCGACATTGTCGGTCAGGCGGCCCGTCGTGATGCTGGTCGTCGGGGTGAGGGCGATCGACGGATCGCTGCCGAGATCCATGTAGAGGTACTCGACCTTGGCGCTCCAACGGTCGGCGAAGGCCCACTCGATACCGGCGCCGATGGTCCAGCCGACGCGCGTATCCGACTGGCTGAACGCGACGGCGGCTCCGGGGACGGTGCCACTGCCGCTGATCTTGTTGTCGCCATAGGCCAGACCACCGGTGATGTAGGGCAGCCAAGTGCCGCGATCGCCGATCGCATAGCCGAGCCGGCCGCGCACCGTGCCGAACCAGTCGAGCTTGTCCTCATAGCTGAGGGCGACCGGGACTGTAGCGAGGCCGAACGCACCACTGTGCTTCTGTCCCGAGCCCTGGATATCGGCCTCGATGCCGAACACCCACGGGCTGCCGAACTGCCAGTTGTAGCCGATCTGGCCGCCGCCGATCACGCCGTCGAGGTGGTTCGAGTTGGTGATGATGGCCGCCGGCGAATTGAACGTGGTGTCCTGACGACCCCAGCTTCCGCCGACGTTTACACCGACATAGAAGCCGGTCCAGTTGTACGCCATCGGAACCGCCACAGGCGGCGCTTTGGTATAGATTGGCCGCGAAAGATCGGCGGCCGACGCTGCAGTACAAGTCCACGCTCCAACGAGAAGCGCGGCAACACAAACACCACTTTTCATGTAGTCCCCCGTCCCGGTTTGCTTGGGTCGCGCGTTATGGGACCCGGAGCCTTAATGCGTCAATGGCGTGTTTGGTTCCGGCGAAAGTTGTCCAAAAGTGTTGTCAAATCATGGGCGCATTCGGTATCGAACGACCGTACGAATTTTGTTGACGTAATGTCAGGATCGACGAAACCGCCTGCACTCGGCCGAATCAGCCGCCGCGGCGGTACGAATTTGATGAGGTCAGTGAGTGAACCGCGCTCTTCGTAGGATGGGTTGAGCGAAAGCGAAACCCATCACACTCATTTACGGCACGCCGATGGGTTTCGCTACGCTCAACCCATCCTACGAATCTTCAGAAACGCGCCGTCACGCTGAGCCGGGCGGCGAGCGGCTCGACGGGGTGCAAAATCCGGTCCATCACGCCGTTGCGGCAGACCGCGGCAGGCGGCGGGCTTGCCGAATTGCATTGTGCGAAAAGCGTGTCCGTCCTGATCAGCGACCCATAGGCATAGCTGATCTGGTCGGCCCTGGCGTCGAGCAGGTTGATCAGATCGAGCTGCACGCGCCAGCCGCTCGCGAACCCATAGCCGATCCGCGCATTGACGAGGCTCGCCGCCGGCGAGCGGAACGCATTGTCCTCGGTCAGCGCGGTCGAGCCGAGATAACGCCAGCGCAGGGCGCCGAACCAGCCGATCGGCTCGCCGACGGTCACACCGGCCGATGCAACGATCCACGGCGCATTGGGAATGAAGTTCCCCGGCGCGTTGCCGATCTGCGCCTGCGGAAAACCGGCGAGCGAACCGGAGAGCGTCGCCTGCTCGCTGTCGAAGCCGATGAAGCGCGCATGGGTGAGCGCCAGGTCCGCATCGATCGCCAGCCAGGGGGTCGGCCGGTAGTTGTTGGTCCACTCGAGCCCGTAACGCTCGCTCGCCCGGCTCGGCGAGGTGTCGCCGCCGTCGCCGTTGAAGATGAGCTCGGAGGCCTGGTCGAGCACGAAGAGGCTCAATGACGAGTCGAGCCCGGCCAGCGCCTTGCTGCGCACACCGACCTCGGCGCCGCGCGTGCGTACCAGCAGCGGGGCCGCGCCGAGCTTGGTGGAAGGGTCGGTCGGATCCTCGGTGATCGTCGTGCCGCGCACGTCGTTGCTGTGCATGCCCATGCCGAGGCCGAGGAAGAGCTCGGTGCCGTGGAAAGGGCCGAGCGCCAGGGTGAGCTTCGGGCTGCCGATGGCTGCTTGCGCGTGTCCCGAATTGTTGGCGTCGAAGATCGAATCGACCTGCGCCGCGTAATAATCACCGCGCCAGCCGACGGTGGTGCGAAACCACGGTGTCCAGTGCAGGGTATTCTCCGCAAATACGGACACGCTGCCTTCCTGGACCTTGTCGCTGCGGATGTTGGACAGGAAGGTGCGACGGAACGTGTCGGTCAACGCGATGTCGATGTCGTCGTAGCGGGTCTGGATGCCGAAGGTCGTCTCGGTCGGAAGTCCCGCGATGGAGTGAACGAACGTGCGCGATGCATTGCCGCCGCCGACGATGCGCGCGTCGTGCTGATGGAATTGGTCTCCCTGTACGGGGTTCTTCAGGAAGTAGGTGAAGTCGTTGAACAGATCGAGTGTGCTGTTGATAAGGTAGCCGTTCGCCTTCCACGACCCCAGCGCATCGCTTTGCGCGACGCGGCCCGAGAGGGAGAAGCGCTGGGTGTTGCCGCCATCGCTCGGGTCCATGGCATCGAAGCGGCCGATCTTGCCCGACGTGATGGCGCGCAGCGGCACCTGATCGGTCGAATTCCATTTGTTGCTGTACGCCATGCCGGTGAGCGAAAACCCGTCGCTCGCCGTGCCCTCGGTGTAGCGCACGAGGCCGTTGAGCTTGCGCGTGTCGTCGGGATTGCTCCAGGGACCGTTGTAGGCTCCGGCCTCTCCGGCGAACAGCAGCGTGCCTGCGCCCGCCTTGGTCGAGCCCATGCCGAAATAGCGCTGGTAGCCGAAGCTGCCGATGGTCGCCTGCGCGATGCTCTTGTCGATGCGGTCGATCAGGCCGATATGCAGGTTGCCGACGGAGGAGAAATCCCCTTCGTCGGCGAAATACGGTCCCTTGCGAACGGCAAGCGAATTGACCGTCTCCGGCATCAGCCAATTGAGGTCGGCATAGCCTTGTCCATGCGCATGGGTGCGCATGTTGACCGGCATGTCGTCGACCGTGATGGCGAGGTCGGTGCCGTGGTCGAGGTTGTAGCCGCGGAGGAAATACTGGTTGGCCTTGCCCTCGCCGCTGTGCTGGGTGACCACCAGGCCGGGGGCTGCTTCAAGGATCTCGCCGGGTCGCGCGACCGGGCGCGCGTTGAGCTCGACGCCGGTGACCCGCATCTCGCTCGCGAGCTGCGGCGGCACGAGGGGCCCGCTGCCAACGTTCGGCGCGCCGGAACCGTCGGCTGCGTTCGTGCCGCCGCCTTCGCTGACCGTATCCGATGTGGCCGGCTCTGGCGCCGGTGTGGTCGGCGCTGCGGCAATGGGTGGCTTGCGCGTCTGCGGCGCGGAGATCGTGACGGTTGGGAGCGGAGTTGCGCCGGGTGGCTCGGATAGCACTTGGGCTACGGCGACGCATTGGCTGAATGGCGCCAGGAGCCAGGCGCAGGCCCACCATGCCGGTTTCACGTCCGCGCCCCGCCCCAGTCCCACGACAACGCGAAGCTAGGGAGGGCTCCGGTATGATGTCAATAACAAGTCGTCATACGAAGCACGGCCACAGGCCGGGCGCTCGCGCGCCGCTCAACGGATGTTGAACTTGACCGGCACGGTGAAATCGAACGTGGCGCCATCGAGGTCCCGGGGCGGCGGCGGGAAGGGCTGGGCGCGGCGGACGGTCGCCATCGCCTCCTCGTCGAGCGCCTCGGAGCCGGAGCTGCGCACGATCCGGTTCTGCAGCAGACGTCCCTCGCGATTGATCGAAAAGGCGAGCTGCGCGGTGCCGGTCTCGCGGCGCGCGAGGGCGCGCTGCGAATAGCCCTTGTGACGTTCGATCTGCTTGACGATGCTGAGCTGCCACGACCTGACGGCCGCGACGCTCGCCGAGCGCTGGCGCGGCGGCGCGGTGGGAGTGGTCGGCTGCGGCACCGGTTTCGGCGGTTCTGGCTTTGCCTCCTCCTGCGGCAGCGTCACCGCAGCGTCCGGGACGGGCGGCGGCTCGACCTTTGGCTTCTCCCCCTCTTCGACCTTCTCCTGCGGCGGCGCGGGTGGCTGCACCACCGCCTGCTCTTCCGGGCCGGGCGCAAGGTCTTGCAGTGATTGATTCGGCGGCGTGGAAAGGGACGTCATATCGACCATGACCGCGTCCGAGCCCTCGTCGCCTGTCACAGGCTCGTGCCAGCCCACCAGCAGCGTCGCGACGGCGGCATGCAGTCCGAGCACGACGATGGCGCTTGCCGTCCAGCGGCGCAGGTCCGCGGTATCGATCGCTGCCGCGATCATTGCGTCTTCTCGAGTCCCACCAGCGCGACCTTGAGGAAGCCGGCCGCGCGCAGGAGGTTCATGACCTCCATCACCTCGCCGTAAGCGACGACCTTGTCGGCGCGCACGAAGATGCGCGTGTCCTTGTCCCCTTTTGCCGCCTCGGCCAGGGTCGGTCCGAGCGCGTCGCGCGCAACAGGGGCATCGCCGAGCGTGAGCGAGAGATCGGGCTTGACGGTGAGGAAGATCGGCTGCGGCGGCCGCTCCTGCGGCGGCGCGGTCGAGGAGGGCAGATCGACCGCGATGTCGACGGTCGCGAGCGGGGCCGCCACCATGAAGATGATCAGCAGCACCAGCATCACGTCGATGAACGGCGTGACGTTGATCTCATGGACCTCGTCGAGCTCGTCCTTGCCGTGATCGAGTCGGACGCTCATGGCGCGCTCCTCCCGATCACTCGGCCGCTGTCGTCATCGGCTTGCGGGCGGGCCTGCGCCGGTCGAGGTCGCGGCTCACCAGCCGCAAGACCTCGGCCGAGGCGTCGCCGAGCTGCGCCCGATAGCCGGCGATCGAGCGCGCGAACATGTTGTAGATCACGACGGCGGGAATCGCCGCCGCCAGCCCGAAGGCGGTCGCGAGCAGCGCTTCGGCGATGCCGGGTGCGACCACCGCGAGATTGGTGGTGTGCGACTTCGAGATGCCGATGAAGCTGTTCATGATGCCCCACACCGTGCCG
>Ga0075426_10004138_pt1 | contig 10327 bp, 6 predicted proteins | sample SoiMethybrSBSTD5_FD_75304 | JGI IMG/M metagenome (GOLD analysis project Ga0075426, IMG submission 75304) | Bulk soil microbial communities from a Populus tree surrounding site in Tennessee, USA - Soil MetaG P. TD hybrid SBSTD5 | ecosystem: Environmental > Terrestrial > Soil > Tree plantation...
AGGTCCTTCATGGCCGAAGTCACTGCTGCTGCCACGCCCACAAACGGAAGCGCGCCCGCAACCAATTCCTCTTCTGAGGTTTACGCGATCTTCGGCGCTGAGCCGGAAATCCAGGCCTACGCCATGGCCAAGTATTCGCGCTCGGCGCTTTCGATGAAAGAGTCTCTGAGAGAAATCAGCACACAGAAGGCGGAAAAGTTTCTTAACACTTTTTACTTTCAGTACGGGCACCGTTCGATCGCCGATCTCGCTCATATTGCTCTGGCAATTGAGCGGCTCTCGATACTTGCTGCCATCGTGATCGCCGACGAGCAGCGCTGGGACGGACAGGAACGTTCTACCCGTTATCAGGATTTCCACAAGAGCGGCTATTACACTCCCGAATTTGGCGACGATGCTCAGGTCCGAGCGCTTTATCGCGAGACTATTTCGCAGCTTTTCGCCGGTTATGAGTCAGTTTCAGAAAAAATGTTCGCCCACTTGTCTGCGACCACGCCGCGACCAGCCGAAATGAAGCAGGATGCTTATGAGCGCACCCTCAAAGCACGCGCCTTCGATATCTCGCGATATTTGCTGCCGCTGGCGACGAACACATCGCTGGGAGAAATCGTTAATGCCCGCACGCTGGAGTCCCAGGTCTCGCACCTGCTTTCGCACACCCATCGCGAGGTTAGAGGGATTGGCGAGCAGTTGAAGCACGCCGCTACATCGGCCGCTTACAACGTTAATCACGAGACACTGCGTAAGCTGGTTGAGGAAATTCGCGGACTATCGCCGGAACTCGGTGCTCGCGCCGAAGCGGAACTGCTGAAGGAAGTGCGAGTCGCACCCACCCTGGTGAAATACGCTGATCCCAATTCATACGAAATCCAAACCCGGCTTGAATTGCGTCAGATGGCGTCTGAACTTCTGCCTGGCAAGCCGGAGCCAGCTCCGGCTGTCGATCTGCTTGACGACGAGCCGCTTGAAGTGGAAGTTGCATGCACTCTGCTTTATGAACACAGCTCTCTTCCTTATCGGCAGATTCGCCGGGCGGTCCAGGACTTGCCCGAAGCCAGGCGTCGCGAAATCATCGAAGCTGGGTTGCGCCACCGGGGTGGTCACGACGAAATGCTCCGCGGCTTCCGCGCCGGCCAGCAATTCCGCTTCGATATCCTGATGGACATCGGTGGATTCCGCGATATGCACCGCCACCGTCGTTGCATTCAGATCGAGCAGGGCTTCACGACGTCGCACGGGTACGAAATTCCCGCGGAACTGGCTCCGGCTGGCGCTCTCGAGACATACCGGAACACCATGGACACGGCATCGGCCGCAGTGCACCAACTCGCAAGCAGTCACACTCAAGAGGCAAGAGAAAATTCGGAGTACGTGATCGCACTCGGGTTCCGCAAACGTACTTTGTTCAAGATGGATTTCGCCGAAGCGGTCTATATCTCAGAGCTGCGAACCGGCCCCGCCGGGCATTTTTCCTATCGCAATGTCGCGTACGCGATGTACGAAGAGGTTAAGAAGAAATTTCCGGCACTGGCAAGCTTTTTCCGCGTCCACGACGTGCGGCAACCAGTTGATCTGCTGAAACGATAACGCGCAGGCAGAGGGACATGTTCCGCAAGCCGCCTAGAAGACCTTCAGGTGTATCGTCAGATACTTTTTCGGATTCTGGCGAACCGCCTTGATCAGATCCTGAGTGTCGGTCAGCAGCTTGTTACTGTTGTCGTAAAGCGTGGGGTCGCGCAAGAATTTCGCCGCGCTGCCGTTACCTTCATCCAGTTTGTCGGCCAGGTTAGAGATCCGGTTCAAGGTGTTCTGCAGTTTGTTTGCGAATTCCTGGTCTCTTGCCAGCTTGCCGATCGCGCCTTTGCCGGCATTTATGTCATCGGTGAGCTGCTTAATGTTTGCGACCGTCTGATTGGCACTGTTGTAAAGCGACGGATCCTTGAGCAGTTTTCCTACCGTGCCGTTGCCCGCATTGACTTCGTCGATGAGCTGATTGATTTTGTCAATGGAAGCATTCGCTTTGTCGTACAACTCGTCACTCTCGATCAGCTTGCCGATGCTGCCGTTCCCCTGCGCGATATCGTTCACCAGGTTTTGGAACTCACCCACAGTCGCATTCACGCGGTTGTATAGAGACGGATCGTAGATCAACTTGCCGATGGATCCCTGGCCACTCTCAACAAAGGCGACGATCCGGTCCATCCTTTTGAGCAATACATCCATGTTTTGCAGGCTGCTGTTAGCGGCGCGTACCACGTCGTCATAGCCTTTTTGCTCTTCGCTGCGCAGCACGTCTCCATCCTTAACCACCGGTCCGGTCGCATGTGAGCTGTCGATATTGATGTATGTCGCACCTAAAACCCCGGCTGTGGACAGCAGAGTTTCCGAGTCCTTGCGCAGGAAGAAGTGATATTTCAAGTTCACTTTCATGGTGACTTCGACGGGATCAGCCGGGTGCCCCTCCACTACGCGGATACTCTTCACGTTGCCGATATCCACGCCAACCAACCGGACAGGTGCTCCCGGTGTCAGCCCGTTGGCATCGGCAAAGTAAGAGATGACGTAGATTTTGCGAGTGAACAGGCCGCCGCCGCTCATCAGGAGGACCAACACCCCCAGGATGATGGCAGCCGAGATTACCGTGATTCCGACCTTCAGTTGAGACCACTTCAACTGCTTCTGGCTAGGCAATCTCCCTCCCAGGTGGTCGCACAGTCAGCCGGATTGGGTGGGCTTGATAGCGTTCACGCCCCATGATTTTCCTGATGATAGCAGAATGTCGGCGCTCTTCAGGCGGCAGAAGTTCCGGCGCGAAGCTTGGGATTCAACAGCAAAGCCAGGGCATACGCGACCGCCCCGCAGGCCAGAGTTACATTGAATCCAAACTGAATGGCAATGACAATCGCCAGTACCGAGCCCAAAACGCTGGATCCCGCGTTCATCGCCCATGCCCATTCGATGGAATTGGCTTGAGTTTCTCGATCCACCCTTTCGGCCAGAGCTCGGAGGCCGGTTGGGAAAGGCATGCCCATGACAAATCCGAGGGGCGCCAAAAGGGCCGCGCTGATCACGAGCTTCGCCGGGAATGGTGCGCCGACAAAGTGGTCCAGCAGGCCGGGCAGAACGCCCACGTAGATGATCAGAGCTGCAGAAATCGCCGCCAGCGGCACCCACACTTGCCGGCTGTAAGATAGCCAACTTCTCGAAACCACGCTGCCGGCTCCGCTCGACAGCAGCATGAGGAAAATGACCACGGTCAAGGCATACGTGGGATGCCCCAAAAACAGAACGAAGCGTTGAATGAAAGTGACTTCCACAAGAATGTAACCCAGACCGATCGCGACGAAGTAAAGCAGTACAAGCCCAGGCTGACTGCTTGCGGCTCTGCTGACGAGCAGCGGCAGCATGAGAAATACCACGACGGCCACCACCGAAATCAACAACAGCATGCCTAACACCGCGATCCCCAGGTTGACCTTCCAATCCATCGCATCATCAGAGCCAAGACGCAGAATCTTTCCGGCTTTCACCGTGCAAAAAAAGAACGGTGCATTGTCCCTGACAGGCGTGACGTTGTAGGGATAGCTTTGGCTAAAGCCATATGGATCGTTGCTGCGAATCAGGCCGGAAAAAGCATTATCTTGACGCTCTGAAGGCGTATACAGGACCTGCAGCGGCTCATGCGCGGCAACATACTGCCTCACCGCATTTTCTTCTTCGGTAGTGAACTCGCTTTTCTTGGCCAGGACCGAAACGTTGATACCATCCTCATCGAGCTCATCCTGCGCAACCACTATGAAGTGCCGCGAGACATCTTGCACACCCGATTCGTGCAGCGCCTCGGACGCCACCGAAGCTACTCGCAGCGCCTCGCGTGGAACTTGAAATTCCCAACGCGTGACTGCAATCATCCCGTCGGGTTTCAAATGTTGGAAATACTCGCGAAACGCCTGCGTCGTGTAAAGGTTGTTTTCACTAAGCGCGAATGCTCCGGCGGCCGTCGAGGCCCAGGTATCAACCAGCGTCATCTCCACCACGTCGTACTGCGAAGACGCATTGCGGATAAATGACCGCCCGTCGCTCACCTGCAAATGCACCTGCGGCAACTGATAAAGGTGGTAGGCATAATCGGCGTACCGGTCGCGCATAATCGTGTTCGCAATAATCGGGTTGATCTCGATGCCGGTGACGCTGGGACTTCCATTCGCCACCGCGCGCAGAACGTCTACCCCGCCGCCGGGGCCGATGATCGCGTAGTCCCCGCGAGGCCGAATGGCGTTGACCACCGCCGCCGGCGAAGACATCAGGTGCTCCTGCCATTGCGAGCCTTCCCAATGCCGGGGATCGGCATTCATGATGAAGGTATTGGCGTCGGCATCGATCACGATCAACCTGCCCCCATCCGCAGCGCGGTCGACCTCGACTCGGGAAATCGCATTCCAGCGCGAGAATTCCACGTTCTCCCTGCGAATGCCCTTCGCCCACACCACATCCATGAGCTTCCCCGACCGATTCACAATCATCAGCAGAGCGAGGGCTGCCGCGATCCCAATCGTCTGTTTCCTGGTTCTGGCTGATGGACTCCAGACTATCGCCGCGACCGCAGCAATCAGCGCCGAGAACAGAATGGTGTTGGGCCCACCCATCCAGTTCAGCAGCGGAACCAGCGCCAGACATGCCAAAGCGCCGCCGGCCAGATCTGCGCCGTACAGCCGTGGTATGCGCGACGACTCGCGCGCAAAGATCACGGCAAATTGCACTCCGGTCAGGAAAAACGGCACAGCAGAACACGCGTAAATCGCCGTGAGCCGGATGAAATTACCTCCCGTGAGCTTCAGTGACACGGGGATATGCAAGACGACTTCCAGCGCAATTGGAATGGCGATGGCAGTCACCACAGCGCAGGCGCATGCGATCCCACGCATCGTATGCCGCTTAAGCGCCTGCTGGCGGACATGGGCGTACACGCCGCCGGCGCCAAGCCCGAGCAGGGCTATCGAAATCGCTAGAAATGCAAAATGGTAGAACAGCACAACCGAGAACAGCCGGGTCAGGGCCAGCTCAAGCAGCAAGGCTGAGAAGCTGCTCAGAGCGAGAGTTAGCAGCAGGGTCTTATCACTGACCTGCTGAGATGATGCCGAGCTGGCCGGTTGGAGAGCGTCTTGTGCAACGGGCATGAAGGGGGTCAGTGTATCAAACGGCCCTGTCACTCACCTTCAAGAATTACATTCGCAATCGCATGCTCCGGCGTGTGTGAGATTGAGAGCGCAATGTTCTTCGTCCCCAACCGCGCGGCAAACTCTGCAGCCACCCCGTGAAATCTGATCGTCGGACGCCTGCCAGGTTGGCGGAGTACCTCGATATCGCGCCATCGCACGCCGCGGTTCCAGCCGGTACCCAGCGCTTTCATAGCAGCTTCTTTTGCGGCAAACCGCGCGGCGTAGCGCTCGACCCGATTAGCTTTCGAGTCGCAGTACCTGATCTCCTCTTCGGTAAACACACGACGAAGAAACCGCTCACCAAAACGCTCGATGGATTCAGCAATGCGCGGGACTTCGGCTATGTCGATCCCCGTGCCTACGATCATGCCGATACGTTAGCACGTACCGTGTGGGTGGGGCACTTCTGCCCGACCCGAGCGATCCCCGGCAATTAGCCGCTTGGTGTGGCGCCAATATTTGTCGGACAGGAATGCCCGATGCTCGTGGCTAGAGCAGGCGGTCTCCGCGATAGATCACTTTCCCGTCCAGCAGGCGCGCTTCTTTCATCAGATAATGCGGCTTGGGCGGTTTTGTGTCATCAATGTGCAGCACCTCGTGGCCATGTGCTACCAGCCAATCCGAAACCAGCATGCGATGACATTGGAAGTAGACGCGCTCCGCGCACATGTACGCCGTTCGCGACTGCTCGGCAATCTTGATGAGTTCCGCCATCGCTCGTTCGAACTCCGGCGTGAGCATGTAATCGGCGTAGTTGCGGAAGCTCTCGTTTCGCAAAGCTAGGTTCGGCGACTCGGCCAGAATTTTCTTTCTGCGCCCGCCCAATTCCTTCATCCAGACATACCGGATTCCGGCCTCTGGCAAAGTCTTCTCCAGTGACTCGCGATTAAAATGCGGCAGGCGGCGCGACATCGGATAGGTGCGAATGTCGGCGAGAGTTTCGATCTTGTGCGCGTGCAGCGCTTCGATGAGTTTGTCGAGCGTTCGCGTGGAGTTCCCGATGGTGTAGAGAGTGGCCATGGCCTCATCGGATGCCAATAGCGATGGCGAGTGCCTGATCAAGTTCCCCGCGCTTCATTCCATTTCCGGACGCCAGGGATCGGCTTGATATTCAAGCGTCTCTTCCGCCTCAGCGTTAAGGCGGTCGGTAGCACGGTTAAGAAGTTCGAGGTCGTGCGCGTAATCGTAATTCCAGTGCCGTAAGTAGGTCTTGCTGATCAGCTGCGAGATTTTCAGTTTGTCAACCTTCTCCGGCAAAGTGCTCTGGATTTCAGCCTGCTCAAGCTGTGCGAACAAGCGGTTTGCCAAGTCGAGTACCCGCTCAAGGGAGCCGTAGTTCCCGGTACGAATTGTAACCAGCAAGTCCTTCTCCGGCCGCGGCAAAGCAATGACGCCTGAGCGCATCAACTCGATGCCCTCGTTCAGCAAACGGATTACGTGCATCGCGGCCTTTATGTCGTACCCGTGTTCGCCGATGAGTTCGTGCCGCTGACCTTTTTTGCCGGTACCTATCCCCTGTAAGCGGCGAACCTGCGCGTCAGCAAATCCGCGAAATTGGCTGGCCGCTTGGCGGGACAGGAAAACCTGTTTATCGATCACAATGCTTTCCCATGGTTTTGGCTTTGGAGCGGAGTTCGGCGCGAACAGGAAATGTAGCGCAGTAGGATTGCCCTTGGCCGCTAACCCAGCCCATTTACGCAGCGAATACAAGCAGATGTCGATGTCGTCAGGTCCGTTGCGACGTTCATTTCCAGATGTGCTCCATACAAAGAAGTCGCTCTTGTCCAATCCCAGAGCATACTCTGGCGGCTCCAGATAGACCCCGTAGATGTCCAGGTCGTCGGTGTCCTTGACTTTGGCGCCGTGTAGTTCACTGCCGCCAACGAAGACATGGATCAAGTTCTCAATGTGGGGAAACTCTGCCCGTCCAATGGCAGATAGCAGCTGTTCAGCGCTGGTCATCGCTGACAGTGTAGCGTAGCCAAACTTCTTGGCTACCCCCTGAAGTACAAATAGGCCCCTAGAATGCACATCAGCACCAGGCCCGATCCAGCCACTTCGCGCCAACTCCAGCTTGCACGTGTGCTGGCGCGGTCTTCGGGAGTAATGGTTTCGAAAGTAAGACTGCGAATCTGCTGCTCATCTGGTGCCGCGGTCATATGGCTTACCGCCACCATCACAATCGCCGAAACGATGGTGATCAGCACGCTGAAGTACTGAAAATAGATGTTATTGATGATCCACAGGAACGAGCCTTGCGGATACCCGTTCTGCAATCCATTCAACCCCAGCGCGACGGGCGTATCCACCAACATGCGAAGGATTCCGAGTGCGAAGCCCACCACCATCGCCCACAATGCGCCCGCTGCGTTCATCCGTTTAAAGAAAACACCTAAGAAGAACACAACGAAAATGGGCGGGGCCAGATATCCCTGCACGGCTTGCAAATATGTGTAGAGGCCTTGCGCGCCTTTGATCACGGGAATCCACGCCAGCGCGACCACAATCATGCTCGCAGTAGCGATGCGTCCCATGCGCACGATCTGGTGCTGCGAAGCCCCAGGCCGCCACTTTTCGTAAAGATCGACCGTGAACAGCGTCGAGCACGCATTGAACACGCCCGCGAGCGAGCCCATCAGTGCCGATAGCAAACCTGCAACTACGAGTCCACGCAGTCCCGGCGGCAGCAGATACTGCACCAGCATTGGAAAGGCCCCCTGCGCCACGGACGAAATCGGCTGGCCGTCTGCGCCGATCATCACACCCAACGCCGGAACTTTGCCGCTCTTCGCCAGCGCGTAACAAACCATGCCGGGAATGATGAACAAATAAACAGGAGAAAGTTTCAGGAAGGAAGCAAAGATCGCGCCGCGCCGCGCCACGCTCTCATTTGGAGCACCCAGCGCACGCTGCACAATGTATTGATCGGTGCACCAATACCACAGCCCGATAATTGGTGCGCAAAAAAGCATTCCCAGCCAGGGAAAGTATCCATTGAAATACCAGGCCTCTTTGACCACATGGCCCGTGGCGTCAGTCTGCATGACCGGCGCCCATGTGCTCTGCACTCCAGGCGGAATCAGCGGCTTCCAGAGATTGAACATATCGGAACCGCACCAGTAGCGGAGTTCATGCCATCCGCCGAGTTTCGCGAGCCCATAAAAGGTCAGCGACGCTGACCCGAGAATCAGCACGAGCGTCTGCACTGCATCGTTGTAAGCAACCGCGCGCATGCCGCCGAGCGCGGTGTACAAGCCGGTGAGCACGATGACCAGTACGGAGCCAATCCAAAAGCTATCGATCACGGTGTGGCCGATGGTGATGTGCAATTCCGGCAGCAAAGTTCCGAAGACCACGCCACCCGCAAAAATTCCTACGGCGATTTTCGACACAATAAAAGTGATGATGGAAACCACCGAGAGCACATAGCGCGAAGCCGGACTGAAGCGCCGCTCCAAAAATTCCGGCATGGTGAAAACCATCGACCGCATGTAGAACGGCACGAACACCCAGGCGAGCACCAGCAGGCACCAGGCGTGCAGTTCGTAGTGCGCCAGGGCCACTCCGCTGGTTGCGCCCGCGCCGGCCAGTCCGACTACGTGCTCCGATCCGATATTCGACGCGAAGATAGACGCACCAATAATCCACCAGCCAAGATTGCGGCCGGCTAGAAAATAATCTGCGGCGGAATCCTTACCGCGCTTGACCACCCACCAGGCGACACTCAGCAGAATGCTGAAATAAATGGCGATGACCAGCCAATCCACAGGTGTTATCCGCGACTGGAATTCCGTGCTGAGCAGCACGGCGGCAAGCACCTTCATTTTCCGGATCGCCTCCAGGAGTGTTCGAGATATTTTCTACGCGGAAGCGGCTTCAGCAAGCACCTGTCCTAAAGCCTCGTCCTGCTCGGGAAAGACTGTGCGGAAATCGAGCAGAACTCGTCCTTCTTCTACTCGCGCGATGACCGGCGGATCGGCCCGTCGCAGGCGAGCCGCAAGCTCATCAGCGCTGAGAGTATAGCTTGTTAGGGCAAGCAGAGTGGTAGGCAAAGTTGACGAAGGCGCCGCTCCACCCCCAATGAGCGACTCGCCGTCGATTAGCTCGGCACGCAGCTGACTGGATCCCAGTTTTGATTTCAGCGCTTGGGCACGGCGGGTAATTTCTTCCCTGGATAGTTCGAGCATGCGCAGCACCGGGACCGCGCTGTAGTCATGTTTGATATACGCCAGCAATGTGGCTTCCAGCGCGGCGTACGTAAGTTTGTCGACTCGAAGAGCACGGAACAGTGAGTTGCTGCGCATTTTTCTTACGAGATCTTCGCGGCCGCTGATCAATCCGGCTTGCGGACCGCCAAGCAGTTTGTCACCGCTGTAGGTCACAACATGAACGCCGGATTGCAGGCTGTCGAGCACGCCCGGCTCATTATTAATCCCGATCGCTCGCAGATCGAACAGCGCTCCACTGCCCAGGTCTTCCATCAACGGCAGCTTGTGTTTTTTCGCCAGGGACACCAGCTCTCCGATGGCCGGCTGCTCGGTAAATCCGGAGATTTCGAAATTTGAGCGATGTACTCGCAGCAATAGCCGGGTCCGCTCGTTGATCGCTCGTTCATAGTCGGCGGTTCGCGTTCGGTTCGTCGTCCCGACTTCGCGCAGAATTGCGCCCGACTTGCTCATCACGTCAGGAATGCGAAACGAGCCACCGATTTCAACCAGTTCTCCGCGCGACACAATGACTTCGCCGCCTTCCGCCAGCGTATTGAGCGCCAGCAGCACCGCGGCAGCATTGTTGTTGACCACGATCGTAGAAATGGACGACGCTGCGTTTGTCTCAACGGGGCGTGTGGGAACTGGCGCCCCCGAGAGCTCGCCCTGAGCGGAGCCGAAGGATACGGTCGAGCGACGCTCGGCGCCGCCTTCCGCCAGCAACTTCTGAAACAACCTTTCTACGTGCACATCCCGTTTGCCACGCTCGCCCGCATCAACGTCAAATTCCAGATTCGAATAGGCCCCGGCCACTTCGCGAATGTGCTCGATCGCCGCCCCCCCCAAGGGTGCGCGCCCAAGGTTGGTATGAAGAACGACTCCGGTTGCGTTGATGACGGG
>Ga0075426_10004139_pt1 | contig 10326 bp, 9 predicted proteins | sample SoiMethybrSBSTD5_FD_75304 | JGI IMG/M metagenome (GOLD analysis project Ga0075426, IMG submission 75304) | Bulk soil microbial communities from a Populus tree surrounding site in Tennessee, USA - Soil MetaG P. TD hybrid SBSTD5 | ecosystem: Environmental > Terrestrial > Soil > Tree plantation...
CGAGCACACCGTGGCCGGGCCAGCGAACACGTCGAGGGGCAGGCTGTCGGAAGCCGGCCATCCGTCGCGCACGTGGAGCGGCGCGTCGGCGTGCGTGCCGACGTGCGGGCTCGTCGCCACCGCCGACAGGTTGACCGTATCGCCGCGGCCGACCTGCTGTGTCCAGTGGCAGGAGTACGGGGTGTCGCCCGGCCACTCGGGCGCGCCGGGACGGAGCGCGATGCTGATGTCGCGCCAGTCGTGCGTCGTCACGGGGCGCCGGGCGGCGCGCCGAAAAACTTCGAGCGCACCTCCCACAACACCGGGAAGAACCGCTGCGACACCGTGCGCGCCAGGTACCGCGCGCCTAACGTACCGCCGGTGCCGCTGGTGCCGGGGCCGATGATCCGTTCCACGAGCTGCACGTGCAGGAAGCGCCAGCGCGCGAACCCTTGCTCGTACTCGAGCAGCTCCTCGGCGAGGAGAAAGAGCTCCGACGGCCCCGCCTCGCCGTACACCTGTTCGAGCGTGCGGCCGCTCCGCTCGAGCAGCCGCTCGAACAGCGATTGCAGCGTTGGGCGATCGAGCCAGCGCTGCACCACGGCAGGCGGCGGCCCGTGCTCGGAGATCGCTTGCAGAAAGTGCGCGTCGCGCAGACCGGACGCCGCTTCGATGGCGCGGAACTGCGCGCTCTGGGATCCGCTGGAGCTGCCGAGATAGCCGCGAAACTGCGCGAAGCGCTGGGGCGGCAGTGTGTCGAGCGCCGACAGTTGGTCGGCGACGATGCGCACGAGCGCGTTGAGCCGCTTCGCCACCATCATCGCGGCGGCCACTCTCGGCGATTCGAGTGCGTGCACGAGCGCATCGAGCTCGTGCAGGATCACCTTGAACCAGAGCTCGCTGGCCTGGTGCACGACGATGAACAGGAGCTCGTCGGGGTGCTCCGGCTCCGACAACGGACGCTGGAGCGACAGCAGCTCGTCCAGCGCGAGGTAGCTGCCATAGCTGGCGGCTTCCTCCTTGTGCCTAACGGTGCGCGGCGTCAAAAGGTGGCTACCTCCAGCGTCGTCACGTCGTCGACGCGCATCGTCTCGGCGGTGTAGAAAGGTTCCCCGTATCGCACGCGGATGAGGGAGCCGTAGTGGGCCGCCTGGTGTCGCACGATCTCGTACAACGGCTCGCCGTTCGGATACACCTCGCCCGCCTGCCGCACGCCGGAGAACTGGGACTCGTATTGTTTGACGGCCTCGAGCTTCTGCTCGAACACATCGGAAATGTCGACGACGAATGTGGGCTTGATGTAGTCCTCGCGGAACGAGAGACAGTGAATCACTTTGTGCGGCCGGTGTGCCGGCACCGACGGCTCGATCTTTCTGAGTCCGGCGATGAAACACGCATCGCGCACCAGTTCCGCGGTGACGCGATGATCGGGATGCCGGCCGCGCTCCGATGGCGCAATGACGATGCGCGGCGTGAATTGGCGCACGGCCTTCGCGATTTCATTGCGCGTCTGCGGCGTATTGACGATTGCCGCGTCGGGGAATCCCAGATTGATGCGTGCGCTCACCCCGAGAATCTCGGCGGCGCGACTGGCTTCCTGCGCGCGCAGCTCCGCGGATCCGCGTGTGCCCGTTTCGCCCTGTGACAGATCGATGATCGCGGTCGAGTGGCCGAGTGACCGTGCTTTGAGGAGTGTGCCGCCACAGGTGAGCTCGATGTCATCGCGGTGCGCGGCGATGGCGAGCACATCGACGTGTGTCATGGTGCGGAATATATCGCGTTGCACTCTCGCCGCGAGACGATGATCCCGTGAGGCGAACGACATCATGGGCGCGGCGACACGCGTGATGCGCGCGGCGCACGTTGCTACTGATGCGTTTGTGTGGGGAACCTTTGCGCGCGTGCGCGATATGTGTGCGTGCGATGGACCGAAGGATTCGTGCTGTCGGGCACACCGGCTGCGTCGCAGGAATCCTCAGGCAGCGCATCAGGAGGTGGACCATGCGTGCAATTCACGTCGTGATCATCGGGATGGCCGCGACGGCGATGTCGTGCGGCAGCAGCGGGTCGAACAGCATGACCGGACCGCCGCCGCCGCCGAACAACGGCGTCAACGTCATGATACAGGATTTCAAGTTCACGCCGTCCGTCGACACGATCAAAGTGGGGACGACGGTGCAGTGGGTGAACAACGGTCCGTCGGAGCACAGCTCGGTGAGCGACACGGGGCTCTGGGATTCGGGCGGCCTAACGCCACCATCGGGCGGGTCGTATTCGGCGCTGGCCTCGTCGTTCCAGTTCACGTTCAATCAGACCGGCACGTTCCCGTATCACTGCAAGTTCCATCCGCCGTCGCAGTATCCGTCGTTCGTGGGGACGATCGTCGTGGTCAACTGACGTCTTCCGTTAGGCGGAGGGCCTGGCCGGCCGGCGCGTGTCGCGCTCGGCCGGCCGTCGTCCGTCACTCGTAGCGGAGCGCCTCGACCGGATCGAGCCGCGCCGCTCGATTGGCGGGTAGCAGGCCGAACACCACGCCGATGCCGACCGACACGATGACCGCCACGACGGTATACAACAGCGGGGTGGTCGCCTCGATCCGCATCGCCGCGGTGGCAAGCCGGCCGAAGCCTAACCCCAGGAAGATGCCGATGAGGCCGCCGATGCCGGTCAACGTCGCCGCTTCGACCAGGAACTGGAGCAGGATGTCGAGCCGCGTGGCTCCGAGCGCTTTGCGAACGCCGATCTCGCGCGTGCGGTCGGTGACGGACACCATCATGATCGCCATCACCCCGATGCCACCCACCAGCAGCGCGACCGCCGACAGCACGATCATGACGAGAAAGAAGACGCCGGTGAGCTTGTTGAACGTGTCGAGAATCTGATCCTGCGTGAGCAGGTCGAACGAGTTGGCTTGCGACGGGCGCAGGTGCCGCATCCGCCTGAGCGTCACCATCACAGCCTCTTCCGCGTCCGCCACCGTTACGTTAGGCCGCGGCTTGACCACGATCCACAGGGCGTTGGTGCGGTCGAACGGCAGCTGGTGGTCGAGCATCGCGTACGGCACGATAGCGCCGGTGGACTGGCCGGGCGGGTTGAAGATGTTGGCGGGCGCGACGTACACGCCGATCACGCGCGCCGCGCGTCCACCGATGCCGACCACTTTCCCGAGCGGGTCGATGCGGCCGAACAGCGTGCGCGCGACGTCCTGATCGATTACGGCCACGGCGCTGCCGGCCACGAGCTCGGGGTGCGTGAACCATCGGCCTTCCGACAGGTCACCGCCCTGGATGTCGGTGAAGCGGTTGTCGGCGCCGAAGACCGCGACCTGCTGCGTGCGCGCGCCCTGGTAATCCATGCGCGCCTGCGCCTGTCCCCAGATGGCGGCGTAATCGATGCCCGGGAGCATGCGGATGCGCTCGGCCTCGTCGGCTTTGATTTCGGGGCGGTCCCGGATTTCGGGCGGCGGGTTCCCCGGATTGACCGGCGTCGCCGAGCGCGTCACGTAGAACGTCGTTGGGCCGGCGATCTCGATGGTGTGCACGATCTGCTGGCGGACGCCCTGGACGATCGCGGCCATGGCCATGACGGTGGCGACACCGATCACGACGCCCAGTATCGTGAGCCCGCTGCGCAGCTTGCTCACGCGCAGCGTGTCGATCGCGATGCCGATGTTCTCGCTGATGCGCTCGGCGGTTCTCATTCGGCGCGCATGGCGTTGATGGGGTCGAGGCGGGCGGCCCGGCTGGCGGGATACACACCGAACAGGACGCCGATGCCGGCGCCTAACGAAATGGCGACGCCTACCGACCAGGCAGTGACCCGCGCCGGGAGCGGCGACGCACTCGCGATGGCGAGCGCCAGCGCCCATCCGGACGCGACGCCGAGGAGTCCGCCTAACGTTGCCAGCGCGACGGCTTCGGCCAGGAACTGCCGCCGGATGTCGCGCTGGCGCGCGCCCACCGACTTCCGGATCCCGATCTCGTGCGTCCGCTCGTTGACCGCCATGAGCATGATGTTCATGATCACGATGCCGCCCACGACGATGCCGATCGCGACCACCGCCGGGATGACGCTGAACAACACGCGCGTCAGGTTCTTCCAGAAGTCGACCAGCGCGTCGGCGGTTTCGACGGTGAAGTCGTCGCCCTGCTCCGGCCGCAGGCGGTGGGCGACGCGCATGGCCTCTTCGGCGGCGGCCATCCCCGCCGGAATCGACTCCGCGTTAGGCATCTTGACCGAGATCGTGGTCGTCGCGCGGCGGCCGTACAGGAGCTCGAAGCTCGTGATCGGCATGATCACGAACGAGTCGAACGATTGCCCGAGGACGCGTCCCTTGGGCGCGATGACGCCGATGATCGTGAACCGCGCGCCCAAGATGCGCACGGTGTGTCCGATCGGATCGGCGTCGCCGAACACCTTGTCCGCCACGTCGGCGCCGATGGCGATTACCTGGCGCCGCTCACGCACATCCACGTCGGTGATGGGGCTGCCGCTGCGGAAGCGGTAGTCCTGCACCGTCTGGTAAGGCGCGGTGACGCCGAACACGAACACGTTCTCGAGCGTGTGGCCGTGCCACGCGACCTGCGTAGCGGGGGTGGGGAACCCGCTCTGGAGGGCGACCGCGACCGCCCCGGGGACGGCGCGCGCCACCACCTGCGCATCGGCCATCGAAATCTTGGGCCGCTTCCGGATGGCGCGCAGCTCGTCGTCGGTGAAGAGGCCGATCTTGATCGGGATGCGGCGCACCTGGAACGTGTTCACGCCGACGATGGCGTCGGCCACGTTCTCTTTCACGTACGCGTTCATCCCCTGGATGATCGCGACCACGGCCACGAGAAAGCCGACGGACACGATGATGCCTAACAGAGTGAAGAACGACCGCAGCTTGTTCGCCCGGATCTGCCCGAATGCGGTGCGCAGGACGTCGGCGAGACTCACCGATCCAACATAACGCCTTTCCTATTTCGTCGTCACTTCGATCACGCCCTCGGGATACCCGGTTCCGTGGCGCAGGCTGGCCTCGCTCGCCGAGTAGAAGTGGATCTGATCGATGTCCTTGGCGGGGATGCGGCGGAGCGACTGGATGTCGCCGTATTGGGTCCCGTTGAGGAACACGACGATGCCCGGGTCCGAGTTCATGAACGTGGACTGTCCGCGTGTCGTCAGCATGTTGGGGCGGATGGCGCGGACCACATCGTAGGCATTGCCCTCGTGGCTGTTCTCGACCTCGTCGGAGGTGATCGTGTTGGGATCGTGACCGCCGCCGCTGTGGGGGCCGCCGCCCGTTGCGCAGGCGGAGAGCGCGAAGACGAGACAGCAGGCGACGAGACGGGCGCGCATTGGAACCTCCGGGCACGGGTGGCCGCGTTAGACGATGCCCAACCGGGTTAGTCAGAGCGCCCTATCATAGCGCGCGGGGCCGCGGCGCGAAACCGCCGCCGGCGCGGCGCCGGGCGGAGGGCCGGGCTGGCGGGCTCGGCCATCGGTCAAACCGTTCTCGCCAACTGGGTGTCGAAGTGCTATAGTCGTTTTGCCTATATCGAGGATGCCCATGCCGCCCGCGCCCAAGTCCGCCTGGCCGGAACCCGAGTCGCTCCTGCCGCTCAAATCCGTCGACACGCTCATCCTCACCATGCTCGCGGCCGGCGACCGCCACGGCTACGGGATCCGGCAGGACATCCTCGCGCACAGCGACGGGAAGATCGAGCTCGAGGCGGGAAACCTCTACCGGCACATGCGCCGGCTCGAGGCGAAGGGCCTCATCGAGCAAGCGCCGCAGCGCCGCGAACCCGACGGCGACGAGCGGCGCATCTATCACCGATTGACCCCGTTCGGACACCGCGTGCTCGCCGCCGAGATGCTGCGGCTGCGGGCACTCGTGCGGCTGGCCGTGTCGAGGCAGATCATCGCGCCGGGGCGGGCGTGACGCCGCGCGCGGCCGGGCCCGATCCGATTCGCGTCCCGCTCGCATGGCGCGCGCTCGTGCGCACGCTGCCGCGCGCGTTTCGCGCGCGGTACGGCGCCGCCATCGCCGACTTCCATCGCGAGCGCCTGGCGGAGGCCGATCGGTCGGGCGAGTCGCCATTCCGGGTGTGGCGGCGCGGTTCGGCGGACCTCTTCGCGCTCGTGGCCATGGAATGGTGGCACACCCTGGCGGTGCGTCCGCCGGTGCGCACGGTTTCTTCCTTTACACCGCGGCTCTCCGCGGAGGACCGGATGTCGATCATCGTGCAAGAGGCGGTGCAGGCCGTCCGCTCGCTGCGCCGGAGCGCCGCGTTCACGGTCGCGGCCGTCGTCACGCTTGCGTTAGGCATCGGGTCGACCACGGCGATCTTCAGCGTCGTGCGCTCGGTGCTGCTCGCGCCGCTGCCGTTTCCCGACGCCGATCGCGTGGTCGAGCCGGACGCGCGGAAGGTCGGGACCAATGGGACGTGGTCGGTCACGTATGCCGACTTCATGGATTGGCGCGACCAGCACCTGTTCGCGCAGGTCGCCGTCTACCAGCCGGCCAACATGGACCTCACCGGCCCCACGGAACCCGTGCGCGTGTCGGCGGCCGCCGTGAGCCCGCAGTTCTTCGGCGCACTCGGCGTTAGGCAGCAGTTGGGCAGACCGTTGCAGGCGGCGGACTTCGCGCTCGACGCCGGGTATGCGGCGGTGATCTCCGACCGCCTCTGGCGGAGCCAGTTCGGCGCGCGCCCCGACATCATCGGCCACGTCGTGGAAATCAACGCGATCAAGCGGACGATCGTCGGCGTGATGCCGGCCGACGCGCGGTGGCCGATCGACGCCGACCTCTGGGTGCCGCTCCGCATCTCTTCCGAGCTCGACCCCGACCTGCAGCGCCGTGACAACTTCGTCTTTGAAGCGATCGCGCGGCTCAAGCCCGGCGCGACGCTCGCGAGCACCGACGCCCAGATGGCCACACTCGCCGCGCGCGTCGCGGCCGAGCACCCAGACATTCGCGGTGGCGTGACGACGGTGGCCACGCCGGTGATCCAGGCGATGCTCGGATCCACCACGCCCCGCGCGCTGTGGCTCCTGCTCGGCGCGGTGACGCTGTTGCTGCTCATCGGATGCGTCAACGTGGCCAACCTGCAGCTGGCACGCGCCGCGGCGCGGCAGCGCGAGATCGCGGTGCGGGTCGCGTTGGGCGCGAGCCGGTGGCGGCTCGTGCGGCAGAGCCTGGTCGAGAGCGGCGCGCTCGGCTTGGCCGGCGGCGTGCTGGGCGTCGCGATCGCCATCTGGCTGGTGAAGGGCATCGTGGCGATCGCGCCGCAAGACGTCCCGCGCATCGCGACGGCGTCGCTCGACCGGTGGGCGTTAGGCTTCGGGCTCGCGATCTCGCTGGGCGTGTCGCTGTTGTTCGGTCTCGCCCCCGCGGTGCACGCGGTGCGGCAGCGGGACCATCTCGCCATGGGCGAGGGCGGCGCGCGCACGAGCGTCGGCCGCAGCAGCGCGCGGACGCGGCGGACGTTGGTGACGGTCGAGCTCGCGTTGTCGGTGGTCCTGCTGGTGGGCGCGGGCCTCGCCGTGCGGAGCATTGCGCGGCTGCGCCGCGTGGACACCGGCTTCGACCGGCGCAACGTGCTCACCGCGTCGATCTCCGTGCCCGGCATCAAGTACGACACGCCGGCGAAAGTGGTCGCCTTCATGTATCAATTGCGCGAGCGCCTGGCCGAGGCGCCCGGCATCGAGGCGGCCGGCATCGCCAGCGCCAGTCCGTTAGGCGCCGGCGGTTTTTACCTCGGCCGCGAGATGGTAGCCGAAGGACGCGATCCGTCGCCGGCGAACGAGGTGTCGATCAACTGGAACGTGGCCACGCCGGGCTACTTCGCCGCGCTCGGCGTGCCGCTGGTGGCCGGCCGCGACTTTCGCCTAACGGATGACACCGCCGCCCCGCCGGTGATGATCGTGAATCAGACGTTCGCCAGAAGGATGTTCGGTTCGGAAAACCCGATCGGCCGGCGCGCGATGTCGTCGCGCGACGAGAAAGTGGAGCGTGAGATCATCGGTGTCGTGGGCGACGTGAAGTACTACGCGGCGGCTGATTCGAGCCGCGCGCTCGTGTGGGTCCCATACGCGCAGCACAACGCCTGGCACCAGGGCATCATCACCGTGCGCGCACGCGGCGGCGGCCTGAACGCACTGGCCGTGGTGCGCCGCGAGCTGCACGCGCTCGACCCGAACATCGCGCTCGCCAACGTCATCACCATGGACGAAGCGATGAGCCGCTCGATGGCCGGCGACCGCCTGGTGGCGATTCTGCTCACCACGTTCGCCAGCCTCGCGCTGGTGCTCGCGGCGATCGGCGTATTCGGCGTGTTGTCGTACGCGGTGGCGCAGCGCACGCGCGAGATGGGCATCCGGTTGGCCCTCGGCGCGCGCCCGAGGGATATCCGGCGGTTGGTCGCCGGCGAGACGGGGCCCATGGTCTGCGCCGGGGTCGCGGTCGGGCTGGCGGCGGCGTTCGGCCTGGCGCGCCTGGCGCGTTCGATGTGGTACGACGTCGGGCCTAACGATCCGGCGACGTTCATCGGCGTCGCGATCGTGCTGGGCGCCGTGGCGGTCGCCGCAGCGCTGGTGCCGGCCCGGCGCGCGGCGCGCGTGGATCCGGTGATCGCGATCCGGAACGAGTAGCACGCCGCGCCGCCCGGACGGCCCAGATAACGCCGGGTAAACGCGGGAGTCACGGAACCCGCTGAATGTCGTGTGAACCATACGACCACACCATTCAGTGGGGTTCCATGAGCACACGATGCATGCCGGTCGCCAGCGCGGCCGGTTCGGTGCGCGGCCGATGACGGCCGCGTCAGTGCCTAACGAGTCGGCGGCGCCGCCGGCCGCGGGCCAGACCAAGCGCCGCCTTCTCTGGGCGGTGAGCATCATCCTGGCGTTCATCATCGGCTTCTTCCTCGGCCGGAAATTCTGCCAGTCCAACGGATCCGCGACGAGTGATGCGGGGCAGGTCGTGGGCGGAGGCCACGCGAATGCCGGCGCGAATCGAGCGCAACTGGGCCCCGGATCGGGTCAGGCGCAGAACAAGGTGCGCGGTGGCGGGAGCGGTCATACCGGCGCCGACACCGACACGGTGGGCGGCGACATGAACGCCGCGGGCGGCAGCGGCGTGCTGGGCGGAGGGGGCAACGGCAACGGCTCCGGCGATGTGCCGCCGGGCGACAAGTCCAAGAAGCCTCCCACCCAGGTGGACACGCTGAGCGCCGGCTTCGTGGCGCACATGTCCGGCGATCTGGCGACGGGCGAAAGAACGCCGCTCACGTCACCGCCCGATGTGCGCCTGAAAACAAAAACCGCCGACGACTTCAGTCTCGATGCGACCGAGCTGCCCCGCTACCCGATGAATGTCACGCAAGCGTTCAGCGGCATATCGACGCTCACGGACAAACCGGCGGACACGGGCACGGCCGCCGTGTTCTCGAGCAGTGACACGTACGACAGCGTGACGGCGTGGTATCGGTCGCACATGCCGCCGGGTGCGAAAGAGACGAACGCCGACGTGAATCAGCTGCGCCAGCTCGCCACACAACTATCACCCAAGAACCTCATGAAGATGCTCGGGGCGGCGACCGGCTCTCGGCCGGTCACTCCCGACACGACGCCGCCGCAGCCCGCGGACACGACTGCGGCCGGCTCCCGGCTCGACGGATGGCAGCTGCTGGACGACGGCGTGCACGGCGAGCGGAGCGTGATGGTGATCTCGACGCCTGGGAAGCCGACGACGGTGTTGGTCAGCCGATCGCGACGCCCCTAGCTCCGGCTCGGGCGCCGTTTCACTTGCCGTGCAGCGCGCGCAGCACGTCGAGTCGGGCGGCGCGGACGGCGGGCGGCGCGCCGAGCGCCGCGCCGGCGACGATCGTTAGGCCAAGCGTCGTGACCGCTGCGGCGCCGCTGACCGAGGCCGGAATGGGTGTGGCGCCGGCGAGGAGCATGGCGATGCCGCGTCCCGCGGCGAGCCCTGTGAGACCGCCGAGCATCGCCAGCGTGGTCGATTCGGCGACGATCTCGAGCAGGATCGCCGCGCGCGTGGCCCCGAGCACCTTGCGCATGCCGATCTCGCGCGTGCGGTCGCCGACGGCGCGGCGCATGAGGAGCAGCAGGGCCAATCCGGCGAGCGTTAGGCCGAGCGCGGCGAGCGCGCCGGTCGTGCGGCGCGATGCGAGCGGGACGATGCGCGTGCCGGCGCGCAGGCTCGCGGCGCCGGCGATCACGACGTCCGGTGGCGTGTCGCCCGGGCGGCGCGCGCGTCGCAGGAGCGTCGCAGCCGCGTGCATCGCGTCGCCGATCGGGACGCTCTCGCGCGCCCGCACGACGATTTCCGTCCAGCCG
>Ga0075426_10004143_pt1 | contig 10320 bp, 11 predicted proteins | sample SoiMethybrSBSTD5_FD_75304 | JGI IMG/M metagenome (GOLD analysis project Ga0075426, IMG submission 75304) | Bulk soil microbial communities from a Populus tree surrounding site in Tennessee, USA - Soil MetaG P. TD hybrid SBSTD5 | ecosystem: Environmental > Terrestrial > Soil > Tree plantation...
CACCCAGCACACCGTAGTGGCACTGGCTACCTCGACTCCCGGGTCACGTAACGCGCCGTACTCGTACCGACAGCATCGTCAGTTATCGAATAGTTGTTCGAATCTATGCCTCTGTGGAGGACGCTATCTGAACCCTGCCGCTGCTGTCCACCGTCCGCCAGGTGCGGCCGCTGGTTCCCGGCGGTGGCATCGCCCCCAGGGGGCATGCTGACTGCCCCGGGCGCATACCGCTCCCCCGCGGCGCTCCGGCGCCGTGGCCGTGACCGGTCGCCGCGGCCAAAACTGGCCGTCCGATCCCGGCCGCCGCGGTCAAGGACCAGCCGTCCGATCTCGGTCGCCGCGGCCAGAGACCAGCCGTCCCGATCCCGTCGCCGCGGCCAAAGACTAACCGTCCCGATCCCCGTCGCCGCGGCCAAAGCTGGCTGTCCGATCCCGGACGCCGCCGGGGTTATGGTGGAAGCAGGTGCCATGGCGCTGGCGGATCCGCCCACCGGGTCGTGCCGTTGCTGGCCGGCAGACGCGGCCCGCGCCACGCCCCCTTATCGGGAGCCGTGTCCCCGCTCCACGGAGTGGCGCGGGCCGTCCAGCCACTCGGGCCCGGTCTGAGCCCTGCTCGCTCACTGCCACCCTCATTGACGTAGCTGATACCACATGCTTATCATAATGATATCACTTTAAGGGTATGCCATCCTGCGGACTGGCACCAGGCTCAAGGTCCGGCGAGTGCTCGGGTCCGCCAGTTGGCCAGCCCAGCCCGATGCACGCCGCGGGAGGCATCGTCATGAACCAGCCCCACGACCCCGCCGCCCCCATTCCGGCAGCCGGCCCGGCGGTCACACCGGTACCGCAGGCACCAGAGTCCCCCTCCGACCGCGTTCCGGCGCTCGCGTGGGTGATCGGCGCGGGGTTTGTAGCGGTCGAGCTCGCGGTGAGCGGCCGGTACGGCTTTCAGCAGGACGAGCTGTACTTCATCGTGGCGGGGCACCATCTCGGTTTCGGCTACGTGGACCAGCCGCCGCTGGTCCCGCTGCTCACCCGGATCACGGACATTCTCGGCATCAGCCCGACGGCGATCCGGGTCATCCCGGCGCTGGCCGGCGGGGCCGTCGTGGTCGCGGCGGCCAAGTTCGCGGCGCTGTTCGGCGCGGGCCGGTTCGGCCGGGTACTCGCCGCCCTCGCAGCGGCGTGCGCTCCCATCGTCATCGGCGCCACACACATCGGCAACACCACGCCGCTGGATCTGCTGGCCTGGGCGGCGGTCCTGCTGTGCGTCACGACGGCGCTGTTGCGCCACCGGCCGCGCTGGTGGGTGGGTGCCGGCGTCGCGGCCGGTGCCGGGCTCGAGAACAACAACCTGATGCTCCTGCTGCTGGCCGGCCTGGCCATCGGCATCCTCGTCTCGCAGCAGCGCTCCGTGCTGCGCACCGGATGGCCATGGGCGGGCGCCGGCATCGCCGCGGCGATCTGGGCGCCGAACATTATCTGGCAGGCAACGCACGGGTGGCCGCAGCTGGCCATGGCCTCTGCGCTGCACCAGCAGAACATCTCTCTGGCCGACTACCTTGGCGGCTTGCCGGCCCAGCTGGTCTACCCGGGACTGCTCCTCGCGCCGTTGCTCATCGCGGGCTTCATCAGGCTCTGGCGGACCCCGGAGCTGCGGTTTCTCGCCGTGACCTGCACGCTCATCGTCCTCTATGTGCTCGCCTGGGTGCCGGGCAAGACGTACTACAGCGACGGAATGGCGCCGGTGGTGCTGGCGGCGGGATCGGTGGCGGCCGAGCGCTGGATCACCCGCGCCCGCCGACCGCAGCTGCGGCGGGCGATCGTGGTGGCCGCGCCGCTCGTGGGCGTGGCCATCGCCCTGCCGGCCGTCCTGCCCATCCTGCCCGCCGCCGACGTGCACGACCTCCCGGCCTCGTCGCAGCGATCCGACGTCGGGGACACCGTCGGCTGGCCGCAGCTCACCCACGCGGTCGCAGCCGAGGACGCGGCCCTGGTCCGTACCGGCCAGCCGCCCACCTCGATCTTCACCGGCTACTACGCAGAGGCCGGTGCGCTCGACGTCCTTGGCTCCGCCGACCACCTGCCGCCCGTGCTCTCGGGCCACAACGCCTTCTGGATGTGGGGACCCGGGCAGGCCTCCGACCACACCGTGCTCGCCGTCGACGCGCTCGGCCAGCTACGGCCCTACTTCGCCAGCTGCCGCCTGCTGACCACCTACGACGCCCCCGATCACGTGCACAACGACTGGACCGGCCTGCACATCGGCGTCTGCACCGGCCCGTCCGCCAGCTGGCGCACCCTGTGGCCACACCTCAAGCACTACGGCTGACAGGCCGCTGTATGCGCCGCGGTGGACGAGGTGACCGCGGCACGGGCGACGCCTGGTGTTCATCTTGGAGGGCGCCGAGATGGCCGGGACTGGTGACCGGTCTGACCCCGGTAAGGCCTCCGGCTCGTGCCGCGGCCGGTACCAGACTGATTGGCAGCCCTTCACGTTGCAGAACACGGCCATGTGCCCGGCCGCCCCGCCGCCGCTGGTGGCCCGCGCCGTTGGGCAGTCGCACAGCACCCAGGACACGGTGATCAGGCCCGGGCCCCACTCATGCCCCTTCTGGCAGCGCTCCGGGTAACACCACCAGTCCGGACGCCGCACCCCCATGACACGATTAGAACATACGTACGAACTGATTTCGTCTCATACTGGTGCATAACGGCATCCAGCCGAATCAGCACGGAATCCCGGCCCATATGGCTAGAAGTCCGTGACGACCTCTCCGCCAGATACGGTGGTCAGCGCCCTGAGCACCTGCCCGCCAGATGCGGTAGTCAGCGCTCTGACCGAGCCGTCCGAGGCCGAGGCCGCGACGGGCGCAGCGGCGCCAAAGCCAAGGGTGGCCGCGGCGGGCGCGACGGCGCCAAGGCCCAGGGCAGCTGCGGCGGCCACGACGGCGATGTAGCTCTTGATGTTCCGGGTTGGCATGGCCGACACTCCATTCTCAACATGTTTCACTGTGCGTCTGCCCGGTAGTTCGTCGCCCGGCGGCGGGCGGACGGCCCGTAATCCCCACCGTTGAAGATCGTTAGTTCCCGCCTCGGCCGGGTGCGATGTGGTGACCGTCCAGCGCGCACTCGGCCACGCGAGCGCGACCGTCACGCTGAACACCTGCGCGCACCTATGGCCGACGGCCGAGGACCGGACGCGGGCCGCCGCGGCGTCGTTGCTCGCCGAAACGCCAAGTCCTGAAGTGGCTCAGCGAAGCTGCGGTCCTGTCGGTGGTTGACGGAGCCGACAATGCGCCGCAGTGAAGCGGGGAAGCTCCGCCGGTCTCCGGCGGTGTCGTCGGTGTGGCAGTCGGCGCAGCTGGGGGTGCCGCACGTCGATGTGATGGCGGGCGACACGTGCTCCAGCTCAGCGGATGGGCGGGCTGGCGCGGGAATGCGCGGGCTGCAAGCTCCCGGCCGCGAGCGGGCTGTACGGGAGCCGCTAGACATCGCCGCCGTTGATAGGCGTCCTGCGATACCGGGGTGGCCCGGCAAGGTAAAGCGCTGTTAAAGTGCCATTCAAATTGTCACCAAGAATGGCAACGCATTATTGATGTTTCCCCCAACGGGTGGTAAAGCGAGCCGTGTCGGCCATCGCCACCGCGGCCCGTTCTGCGGCTGGACGATCTGCCCGGCACCGGGCCACAGTGCGGTGGCGCGGAGGGGGTGATCGCCATGAGGCGATTTGGAGTAATCGTGGCGCTCGGCGCGCTGCTGAGCATGTTCGGAGGGGCCGTGACGGCCACCCCAGCCCTCGCCGGCGGGCGGGGTGACGGATGGGAGTTCTTCCCGTTCGGGTCCGGGACCGTAGACGGATTCTGCCCGTTCCCCGTGTTCATAGGGGTGCCGGCCCAAAACGCATTCCAGAAGATACTCACATCCCCGCCCGGGACGACCATCCTTCTGCTCAACGGCTCCCTGCGGATGTCGTTCACGAACGAGAACACCGGAAAGACCATCACCGAGAACGTGACCGGCTCCGGGAAAGCCATCGTCAATCCTGACGACTCCCTGTCCATCCGGCAGGAGGGACACCTGGGACTGATCACCCTCGAGGCTGCCGACGCGGAGCGCTTCGGACTGCCGCCGCTGGCTGTGATCGGGGGCGTGCTGTTCGAGGAAGTCACCCCGGAATTCACCTATACCTCGGTGTCCATGCAGGGTCACATCCTCGTGAACATCTGCGCCGCGCTGAGCTAAGGAGCACCCCGCCCGGGCCGTTACGGCACGCAGGCAGTTCGCTGCAGGCCGCGGCACCTGGCGGCCCGGGCCGGGTGGAGCTCCGGACACTTGCCTGCAGATGGGCCGCCGTATCCTGACGACGGCCTGCGGAGGGGTGACGCCGCGAGTCGTACACGTGTTCTGATCGTGCCTATGGGGTTAGGCGGCCGGACCGGTGGTGTTACCCGGAGCGGTGCCAGAACGGGCACGAGTGGGGACCGGGCCTGATCACCGTGTCGTGGGTGCTGTGCGACTGCCCAGCGGCGCAGGCCGCGTCCGGGGGCGGCGCGGCCGGGCATATGGCGGTGTTCTGCAACGCGGCGCCGGGCTGCCGGTCGGCGTGGTACCGGCCAAGGCATAAACCCGGATTACCCAGCTGGCGGATAATCGGTGGCCTGCCGCATATCCGGGCCCCTCCTGGGTAGCGGGCCGCATGCGCAGCCCGGGGGCTTAGCAGCTGCGCATGCAGCTCGAGGGGCTGCTGTTGCCCCAAGCGCAGGGGCGCCCCCGGGCTGCGCCTCTCACTCACATGACGGCGGGATTGGGTGAGCTTGCTTCAGCGGCCCTTGGCTGGCTTGTTCAGGATCCGCTTGATGGAGCCTGCGGCGCCAACCCCCACCCCCGGGTACCCCGCCGCGGGCTTCCCGGCCGGGCACATGGCGGTGTTCTGCAACGCGGCGCCGGGCTGCCGGTCGGTGTGGTACCGGCCGCGGGCATGAGCCGGGCCCGGAGCGGGGTGACCGTTCAACCTGTGCTGGGTTCGGGCGCGCTGCGAACGGGCTGTGGGTGGGTGTGCATGCCGGGCTTGAGGCGCCGCCGCGGGTGCGGTGTCCGGGAGGCGGTGGCTGGTGCCGGTACCACGGCCTCGTACAGGCTCGGGAAGTTGGGGATCACCTGGTCGATGCCGCTGAGCGCGAACACGCGCAGCACCATGGCACTGGCGGGGATGACCAGCCGCAGCTCGCCGCCTTCGGCCAGGGCACGGGAGTGCGCTCGCACCAGGACGCCCAGCCCGGCCGAATCGCAGAAATGAGTGCGGGTCATGTCCACCACGAACGTCTCGTGGCCGCGGGCCGCTGCTTCCAGCAGAACCGCCCGCAGCCACCCGGCGTTGCTGGCATCGATTTCTTCGGGCGCTGCCACCACGGGAACGCCGTTGACCATCTCAATGGGATACCTGACGCCTGCCATCTGCGCCCCACCTCCCGGCCTGATGCGCACGACAGTGTCGCGAACCCACGGGGTCTGGATGGGGTGGTTGGCCCAAGTGGGCCAGCCCGGAACGACGAACCGGCTGTTTCGCCAGCCGATGCCCCGATCGTACTGCCCACCACAACGGCGGTCCATCCCGAGCCGTTACGGCTGAGAGCCGCTTAGCGGCCCGGCCGCGGTGTACCTCGCCCTGACAAGGGGCTGTAACAGGACGAGGGCTCTCGTCGCTGATCGTTATGATGGGCCTCTTTGGGCACCGTCTGGGCCACGCTGACGGCGTCGGCGTGGCCCATGGAGCCCGCGGCCCCGTAATTCCCCCGAGTCACGTTGTGGCCGCGGGCTCCCTCAGTCCACGCGGCACGACCCGCAGCAGGGTTAACATATCGACGGCCTGCTGCCCGACAACGGCACCAGCGGGCCCTGGCCGCCGAGCTTCGGAAACTGGCTCGTGAGTGGAGGCACGCTGATGGCTGACGTGCGCAGGATCGACATCGACTTCATCGAGGGCACCGCGCTTCAGCCGGAGGTCACGCTGTGCGGGGAGGTCCTGGACGCGGCCGAGGCTGCCGAGAGGGCTGGCGAGGTCACGATCCTGGTCCACGAAGGCCGGGAGGTGGCGGCGATCGTGCCCATCGAGGTGGTGACGAAGTGACCAGGCTCATTCCGGGTGCCCGGCCTGGCTGCCTGTTCGCCATGTACCCCGCCGACGGGCATGAAAGGTGCCTCGGCCCGGCGAGCGGGATGCGTCGGAACCCGAGGCGGGGCACGTCTGATAGACGCTGCCAATGCGCTCCGCTTACCGGGCGCGCCTGACATCCGCAGCGGCCTCGGCCAGCTCCTCGGCCAGCCGGTCGAGAATCCTGGCCGTCCGCTCGGCGTCGAAGTCGGTCATCTGCACGCACGACGGAAGGCGCCTGGCGACCTCGGATGCGTCGGTTGCCGCTTGGCTTACCGTGATCGACACGTTGATCATGGGATGGTCGTTCACAGCCGGACCTCGTTTCCGGTCAGGCCCCGGTTTGGTGTGCGAGCACCGGTCGGGGCCGCTTGTGCTGGCCGCTCTCCACCGTACGCCCAAATGGCTGTGCACGGCAGTGCCAGGCAGTGCACGGCATACAGAGGCGCAGGTCAGCCGTGCAATACCGTGTGCGGTGTGAGCAATCGGCCACCTATAGACCCGGCTCGGCCTGTGCATGTCTATGTCCAGCTCGCCGACCACATCGCCGCACGCATCGCCGCCGGGGACCTGCAGCCGGGCGCGCGGCTGCCTGCAGAGCGTGATCTTGCGGCCGAATACGGCGTGTCCACCGACACGGTGCGGCGGGCGGTTGCAGTGCTCCGCGAGCGCGCGCTGATCGTCACACTCACCGGCCGCGGGAGTTACGTCAACGAGCGGTAGTGCCTACCTACCTACCTACCTACATGAAGCCTTGGTCACGCGACCGCTTCACCCTGTCTCGCGTCTCAGGCGTCTGCAACTTGGTGAGGTGTTCGTCAATACGCTTCTTGGCACGACGCCAACGCCAGGTGTGCAGCAGTGTCGGTGACCAGGCCATAACAGCTACTGCTCCGATTTCAGGCCTGCAGCGACGGCTCAGTGTGCAGCCTTGCCACCTGATGTTGTTTGAAAGCGGAACTCGACGACGTCGCTGTCGCGCATCACGTAGTCCTTGCCCTCGACGCGCGCCTTGCCCGCGGCACGTGCCGCCGCCACCGAGCCCACGGCGACCAGGTCGTCATAGGACACCACTTCAGCCTTGATGAATCCCCGCTGGAAGTCGCTGTGGATCACCCCGGCCGCCTCCGGCGCGGTAGCGCCGATCGGGATCTCCCAGGCCCGCGCCTCCTTCGGGCCAGCGGTCAGGAACGTGGTCAGTCCGAGGGCGTGGAACGCGGCTCTGACCAGCCGGGACAGCCCGGGCTCGCCCAAGCCGAGCCCGGCCGCCATCTCGGCCGCGTCGTCCTCGGGCAGCTCGGCCAGCTCCGCCTCGGTCTTCACGTCGAGGAAAATCGACTCCGCCGGCGCGACCAGGGCCGCGAGCTGGTCGCGCGCTACCTTGTCCTCCAGCCCGGCCGCATCGACGTTGAACACGTACAGGAACGGCTTGGCTGTGAGCAGGTGCAGTTCGGCCAGGTCCGCCAAGCCGATGCCCGCCCCGGCCGCGCCGGCGAACAGCGTTTTCCCGTCATCGAGCAGGCGCTGCGCCGTGGCAGCGGCATCCGCCACGCGCATCCGTTGCGCATCCTTGGCGGATCTTGCCTCTTTGGTGAGCCGCGGCACAGCCCTGTCCAGCGTCTGCAGGTCGGCCAGGATCAGCTCGGTCGCGATCGTCTCGATGTCGCGCTCGGGTGAGACAGCGCCATCGACGTGGCTCACGTCCGAGTCCGCGAACACCCGGACCACCTGGCAGATCGCGCCGGTCTCGCGGATATGGGACAGGAACTGGTTGCCGAGGCCCTGGCCCTGGGACGCGCCGCGCACCAGGCCAGCGATGTCCACGAACCGGACGGTGGCGGGGACCACCCGCGCGGAGCCGCACAGCCGGGCGAGCACCCCCAGACGCGGATCCGGGATGCCGACGATGCCCACGTTTGGCTCGATGGTCGCGAAAGGATAATTCGACGCCAGCGCACTCGCCCTGGTCAACGCGTTGAAAAGGGTGGACTTACCGACGTTCGGCAGTCCGACGATGCCGATGGACAGGCTCACCCGGGCGAGTCTAATTGGGCTCCCGACCCGCTCCGCGTGGCTACCGGCCAGTGTCACACCCGGCTGGGAAGATCGACACATGACAGTCATCTCGCTACTGGCTGTGCTCATCGGCATCGCCATCGGGGCGGTGCTCGGGTTTCTCTTCGCCCGCAGCCGGGAGGCGAGCGCGGCCGCCGACCTGGCCGCCCAGGCGAGCGCGGCCGGCGAGCGGGCCCGAGCGGCCGACGAGCGGGCCGCGCTGGTCGAGAGCCAGCTCGCCGAGCGGTTCCAGTCACTGTCGGCGCAGGCACTCGACGCCAGCACCCGGCGGTTCCTGGAAATGGCCGAGGGAAGGCTGGACGCCGCCAACGCGAAGGCCGCCGGCGAGCTGGAGACCCGCCGCGCGGCGGTCGAGAGCCTGGTCGGGCCGCTGAAGGAGACGCTCGCCCGGGTGGAGGGCCAGCTCCGGGACTCGGACGCGGAGCGGGTGCGCTCACACGCGGCGCTGGCCGAACAGGTCCACCTCGCGCGCCAGAGCTCGGAGCAGCTCAAGATCGAGACTCAGGCCCTGGTCACCGCCCTACGCCGGCCGGAGGCCCGCGGCCGCTGGGGCGAGATGCAGTTGCGCCGCGTGGTGGAACTGGCCGGGATGAGCGCCCGCTGCGACTTCGATGAGCAGGTGGGGGTGGCCACGGACGACGGCGCGTTGCGCCCGGACATGGTGGTGCGGCTGGCAGGCGGCAAGAACATCGTCGTCGACTCCAAGGTCTCGCTCGCGGCATATCTGGAGGCCGCGGAGGCCACCGACGACTCTGTCCGCCAAACGAGACTGGGGGCGCATGCCCGCCACCTGCGCGAGCACGTGGACCGGCTGGCCGCCAAGGCGTACTGGGCCGCGCTCAGCCCGGCACCGGAGTTCGTGGTGCTGTTCATCCCGGGCGAGGCGTTCCTGGCGCCGGCCCTGGAGCGTGATCCTGACCTGCTCGAGCACGCGATGGCGCGCAAGGTGCATATCGCCACCCCCATCACGCTGGTCACCATGTTGCGGACCGCGCAGTACGCCTGGCAGCAGGCGGCCCTGTCGGAAAACGCCCGGGCCGTGTTCGACGTCGGCCGGCAGCTTCACGACCGGCTGGGCGCCATGGGCAGGCATATGGACCGGCTCGGCAAGGCTCTGTCCAACGCGGTGATCACCTACAACCAGACGGTCGGCTCGCTGGAGAGCAAGGTGCTGGTGAGTGCGCGCCGTTTCAGTCAGCTTGGGCTGGTCGACGCCGGACTGGAGGCACCGGGCCTCGTCGAGGACACGGCGCGGGCCCTGTCCGCACCGGAACTCACCGCCGAGGTCGCGGCTGAGGCGGGCACCGGGCAGGCCGCGCCGGGGCCGGGCGCCGGGCAGGGCACGCCGGGGCCGGGCACGTCCCCGGATCCGGCCGGGCTGACCGGCGCCCGGTACCGTAGCGAAACCGGGTAGCAGCGGCGGGCGGCAGGCACGAGCCGGCGGAGCGGATGAGCCGGCCCGGCCGCGGGCGAGCAGCCCGGTAACGACGGGTCACGGATGAAAGGTCCGGCAGGCGATGACGGACGGCGGTGAGCTACCGGCCCGTGCGGACGATCCTCCGCCCGGGGCAGGCGTGGTCCCGCAACGCGCCCGCACGGCGCTGAACCCGCTCGCCATCGCCGGGCATCTGGAGTACGACCGGGTGCTGTTCTTCAGCGACGCGGTCTTCGCCATCGCCATCACCCTGCTGGTGGTGGACCTCCGGGTGCCCGACGAAGTGCTCAACACCGGTGACCAGCTTCATGCCGACAAGTACCGAATCCTCGGTTTCGCCATCAGCTTCCTGGTCATCGGGCTGTTCTGGATGGGCCATCACCGCTTGTTCCGGTACATCACGGCGCTGGACCGGCCGGTCATCTTTCTTAACCTTCTCTTTCTCGGCACAATCGCTTTCCTGCCCTACCCGACCGCGCTGCTCTTCGCGAGCTCGACCAAGCAGGTGCCCGCCACGGTCTTCTACGCCGCATGCGTGGCCGGCGCCGGCCTGGTGGAGCTGGCTATCTGGCTCTACGCTCTACGGGCCGACGGCCTGGTCCCGGCCAGCATCTCCCCGGTATCGCGGCGCTATGTGACAGCGCAGATCCTGCCG
>Ga0075426_10004146_pt1 | contig 10319 bp, 8 predicted proteins | sample SoiMethybrSBSTD5_FD_75304 | JGI IMG/M metagenome (GOLD analysis project Ga0075426, IMG submission 75304) | Bulk soil microbial communities from a Populus tree surrounding site in Tennessee, USA - Soil MetaG P. TD hybrid SBSTD5 | ecosystem: Environmental > Terrestrial > Soil > Tree plantation...
TCAGCTGGGAGAGCGTCCGCTTCACGCGCGGAAGGTCACAGGTTCGAGCCCTGTTGCGCCCATTTTTCCCGCTCAACCATGCGGGTTCGGACGCTGCGTCGAGTGGGATCGAACCGTCAACCCAGGCTACATAAGCCGCGGACTTGCCTCAAGGATACGTTCTTGCCGCTTGATCGCAGTCTTCGGTCGCTCTAGAGATCGACGTAGGTCGCGGCGTCGCGGCAATTCGCAGCGTTACGCTGTGCGGGAGATGGAAATGCCCTCGCCGCACTCCGCCGTGCCGTGGTTGCAGCGTCAACTGCTGCCGACGGCGGTGATGGAGCCGTCCGAGGATGGGCCCGCCGTGCGCGACCGTGTGATCGACGGCGCGCTCGTGCTGGTGGCAGCTGCGCTGGGAGCCGTTACGCTCGCGTCTAGCTGGGCGGCGCGGGATGCGTGGAGCCTTTGGCTTGACGTTGGGCTCGGCTCTGTCGCGTGTCTGGCGGTCGCGTTTCGCCGTCGGTATCCAACTGGCGTCGCCGTCCTCGCGCTTTCGGCGACGGCCGTGTCGCTGCTGGCGGGGTTTGCGGCGATGGTCGCGCTGTTCAACGCCGCGGTGAGGGCGTCGCCTCGCGCGCTGGCGTGGATCTTCGCGCTGTCCCTCGTCTCAAACGCGATCGCCCCGCTCGTCTACGGCAATGGAGATTTTGGCGGCTATTGGGGCACGTTCGCCCTCTGCGTGCTTGTGATGTCGGTGGCAATCGGCTGGGGACTGTTCGCACGAACGCGACGGGAGCTGGTCGCGTCACTGCACGAACGCGCTCAGCGGCTCGAGGCCGAGCAGCAGCTGCGGGTCGAGCAGGCGCGCGACGCAGAGCGCCGACGGATTGCGCGGGAGATGCACGACGTGCTCGGGCACCGTCTCTCGCTCCTGAGTCTCCACGCGGGCGCGCTTGAGTTCAGACGCGACGCCTCGCCGGAGGAGGTTGCGGAAGCCGCCGGCGTGATCCGCGCCAGCGGGCAGGCCGCGCTGGAGGAGCTGAGGGCCGTGATCGGCGTGCTGCGCGAGCAGGACGACGGCGCCAGCTTGGAGGCGCCACAGCCGACGCTGGCGCAGATCCCGGCCCTCCTCGAGGAGTCGCGCGCTGCGGGGATGGATGTCCGCTTGGACGAGCGTGCCGCGACGGGAGCCGTTCCGTCCGCTGTTGGACGCGCTGCCTTCCGCGTCCTTCAGGAAGCTCTGACGAACGCGCGAAAGCATGCCCGCGGCGCGCCGGTCACCGTCAGCCTCGACCCGGGGCCGCCACTGGTGCTCGAGGTGGTCAGCGGTCGCGCGCCTGAGCTCCTCGACGACGAACCGCCGCCCGGTGCGGGTCTGGGGCTGGTCGGTCTCGCGGAGCGCGTCGCGCTCGCGGACGGCTCGCTCGAGCACGGCGAGGATCCGGCCGGTCGCTTCGTCGTGCGGGCCACGCTGCCGTGGACGCCGTGAGCGGGACGACCCGCGTCCTGATCGTCGATGACGACGCGCTCGTCCGCTCGGGCCTGCAGCTCATGCTCGCCGGAGCTGCGGGGATCGACGTGGTCGGCGAGGTCGCAGACGGCCGCGGTGTGCTGGCCGCGATCGACAGGTACCACACGGACGTCGTCCTGATGGACATCCGGATGCCGCAGTTGGATGGGATCGCCGCCACGCGGCTCCTACGAAGCCAGCCGCGGCCACCGGCGGTGCTGATGCTGACGACGTTCCAGGACGACGAGCTCGTGTTGCGGGCGCTGCGTGCGGGCGCAGCCGGCTTCCTGCTCAAAGACACGCCGCCTGCTGAGATCGTCCGCGCGATCGAGCTTGTGGGCGCGGGCGAAAGCATGCTCTCGCCGGCCATCGCTCGTCGGTTGATCGCCCTCGTCGCGGGCGACCCGGACACGGCTGCCCGCTACGACGACGCGCGTGAGAAGATGGCCCGGCTGAGCGGGCGCGAGCGTGAGGTGGCCTTGGCGGTCGGCCGTGGGCTTGCGAACGCCGACATCGCCGCGGAGCTCTACATGAGCACGGCCACCGTGAAGGCGCATGTGTCTCGGCTCTTGACGAAGCTCGAAGTGGACAACCGCGTCCAGATCGCGCTGCTCGTCCGCGAAGCCGAGAACTGAGCGGGCCGACCCACCGCCGCCACGCCGAAGCCCGCGACTCGCCCACGCGGCCGGCTCTGTTCCCGCCCTGATCGGGAGTCGTCGCTTGCGCTCGGTCGACTTCGAAGGTCGGTGTGGACCGCGACTTTGGTCGCGTCGACGATCGCCGATGGATCGATGCGGGCGGGGGGCGCCGCGGCGGATCCTCCCCGTGACGGATCTCGACGACTGCCGACAGGAGAGTCTCATGCTCGCCCGCTTCGCATACGTGACAAACCACTACCGCTGGGCCGTGATCGGCGCCTGGGCGGTTCTCACGCTCTTCGGCGCCTTCGCTGCCGGAGAGGTCTCCAGCCGCTGGTACCAGGGCCTCGCGATCCCGGGTGGCCCTGCCTACGAAGCGAGCCAGCGGACGCTGCACGCGTTCGGCGCCGGCGCGCGCGCACCGAACGTCGTCGTCTTCCATACGGCTGGTGACGCGACGAAGAGCATGGCGATCGACCGCGCGACGCGGCGAGCCGCCGCCACCATGCCCGGGGCCCTCGTAAGCTCGTACTTCACAACCGGCGACGCGATGTACGTCTCGCGCGACCGGCACACCACCTTCGCAGAGGTCTATCCACCCGGCCCGGCCACCGTCGCCACGCAGAGCGGCGCCGCGAAGATGCGGGCCGCGGCCGCGGCGGGCCTGCCTTCCGGGATCACGGTGAACATCACCGGCCACAACGCCCTCGACGAGGCGAGCGCCGATGGCTCGAGCGGCGGTCCGAGCCTCCTGGTGGAGGCTGTCATCGGAGCGCTGGGCGCGCTTGTGATCCTGTTGTTCGTCTTCGGGACGCTGCCGGCCGTGCTGATGCCGGTGGTCGTCGCGATGGCTTCGATCCTCAACACGTTCACGCTCGTGTGGGCACTGACGTATGTGACCGATGTATCGATCATCGTTCAGTTCCTGATCGCGCTGGTCGGCCTCGGCGTCGCGATCGACTACGCGCTGGTCATGATCTTCCGCTTCCGCGACGAGTTGCGCGACGGCGCCGAGGTCGACGCGGCGCTGGTCGAGACGGTCACCCACGCGGGGCGCTCCGTGATCGTGTCTGGCTCGACGGTCGCGATCGGACTGCTCGCGCTGATCGCAGTGCCGCTGCCGCTCGTCCGCTCGATGGGCCTCGCCGGCTTGCTGATCCCCGCCGTCTCGGTGCTCGCGTCGCTGACGCTGCTACCCGCGCTCCTTGCCGTGCTCGGAGAGCACATCAACAGTCTTCGTGTGATACCGCGCCGCTTCGTCGACCGTGGCCATCCCGAGCAAGGAGCGTGGGGCCGCTGGGCACGCTTCGTGCTTCGCCACCCGCTCGCGGTCGCAGCGGCCGGTCTAGCGATTGTGGGGCTGTTCGCGGGCCTCGGAACGCAGCTCAACCCCAATGAGCCACAGCTCAAGAACTTCCCTGGCACCGGCACCGCGATCGCCGGCCGCCAGATGCTCGCCGACGCGCACATCAGCCCGGGCGTGATGAAGCCGCTCGACGTGCTTGTCGAGCGCGGCGGCCACGCGCAACGGATCGCCGCACAGCTGCGAACGGTTCCGGGCATCGTCGGAGCGACCGCACCACCAGCGTGGAGCCGCCGCTCGACCGCGCTGGTTGAGGCATTCCCCGCCATCGACGGCTCAGCGCCCGGCATTCAGGCGATCGTCGACCGCGCACATGACAGGCTGAAGGGCACGAACGGCACACTCACCGGTGTCACGGCAGTGGACCGCGACTTCATCCATACGCTCTTCCGCAGCTTCCCCTACGTGCTCGCTCTGATCCTGGTCCTCACGCTGATCCTGCTCGCACGCGCGTTTCGCTCGATCGTGCTCGCAGTCAAGGCCGTACTGCTCAACCTCATCTCGCTCACGGCGACCTTCGGCGTCGTCGTGCTCGTCTTCCAGCAGGGCCACGGCTCCCAGCTCTGGGACATCCCGGCGAGCGGATCCGTGATCGCCTGGATCCCGCTGATGATCTTCGCCTTCCTCTACGGCCTCTCGATGGACTACGAGGTCTTCATGCTCAGCCGCATCCGCGAGGCCTACGACGAGACCGGCTCCACCGAGAAGGCGATCGAGCTCGGGCTCGCCCGCACAGCAAAGCTCGTCACCAGCGGCGCCCTCGTCCTCATGTTCGCCTTCCTCGTCCTCTCGACCGGTCCCGGCTACGAGTTCAAGCCCCTCGCGATCGGCCTCGCCGCCGGCATCATCCTCGACGCGACGCTCATCCGCGCCCTGCTCGTGCCGGCGCTGATGCGCCTGCTCGGCGACGCAAACTGGTGGATGCCGAGATGGACACAGACCGCGTTGCACGTCCGCGTGGAGCCTGCTCACGAACTTGCCGCTGACGACCGCTGACCGGTCGCTCCCTCGACAAGCGAGGGCGCTCCACAGGGGCGATCCCGTGGCCCCGAGCGCTTCAGCCGGGGTCGCCGGTGGACGCGCTCTGTCCGTTCGACAGGGTCACTCCTACCCCCAACGGCTCGCATCACCTTCTGGACGGTCGAACTCCCGGCGCGCACGCCGTAGTTCGGTGTCCGCGGGAATCGAACCCGCGTTCGGTTCCTGACGCACTCCGCTGCGACCAGAGCCCACCTCGTAGCCAAAACCGGGGTGGACACGTTTTGGACATCGGCTCCGGCGTATCGCACCGAACCATCCCGGGGTCGACGCCGCCGCGCAGGCGACTCGATCTCGACCCTCGGCGTGCGGGCAGATGTCTGTCACTGGTCGCCGCTAACGGATCTCCACGGTGAATGACGGCGCCGCGGGTGGCGCGAAGGCCGCGAAGACGCCGCTCTCGCGCCCGGGTCGCCGTTTGCACCGTCGATAGGCGAGTCGTCTGCCAGATTCGGCACGCGGAACCCGCCAATCGCCAGATGGATGCTGTTATGCGGGCTCTCAAGCGACATTATGGACTTGCCGGGCGGGTGTGAGGCGTTATGCGCCGCCATTGACGTCGTGTTGGAGAACACGGTGTAGCTCGGCGCGTCCATACACTTGACGAACTTGCATTTGACGAAGCCGGCGCGTTGACTCCGACCCTGCGAACCCTCGGGCGGGACGTCGAGCGGACGCTTTCAGCGCGGAGCTATCCGGACGCTGAGGCATGGCTGGCGCGGGCGTGACGGGCGACGCGAAGCCGGCGGAAGGCAAGCGTGAATGTCAGCCCGAGCAGGACACCCTCGTAGGCGAGGCAGACCCAGACCGCGTGTGAGGTGGAGATGGGAGTCCCGAGCGAGCCCTCCAGGAGCTGGCGTGGGCCCCAGAACGGCAGCAGCTTGCCCACGCGCGCCGTCTGGTCGAGCGTGAGCTGGATTCCGACCGTGCCGATCATCACCAGCACCGCCTCGAGCTCGCTCGGCAAGACCCCGCCTAGCACCAACCCGAACGGCACCGCCACGAGGCCGACCATAACCACGCCCGCAACCAGCAGAGCGGAGCGCGTCGGGTCGGAATGCGCGACCATCACCGCCGCGAAGAACAGCGCGACGACGGCGCCGTACCCCTCGAGCACGAGCAGCCGGGCGAGCACGAGCTCCGCCGGCCGATACCCGGTCAGCACCAAGCGCTGGTCGGCGGCGCGGGAGGCGATGGTGGCGAAGATCGGCGCGCCTGTGAGCGAGAACGCGAGCGCGATCCCGCCGATGACGGGGGCGTGCGGATTGTGGCCCGTGCTGGCGGCGTAGAAGGCAAGCGGCAGCCCGGTCAGCAGCGCGAGCGCCCGCCAGCGCCGCCACAACTGACGCATGTCCGCCTTCGCCGCTGTCCGCACTCGACGAACGCCCGTCACCGCCGTTCACCCCCCATCGCGATTGCGAAGGTTGGGAGTGAGAGCTCGACCACCCGGTCGACCAGCCTCGAGTCGGGCAGCACATGCGTGACGATGATGATCGCCTTGCCCTGGGCGCGCCAGTGGGAGACGTGCTCCCAAAAGCTCACATAGCTACCCTGATCGAAACCCTGATACGGCTCGTCCAGGAGCAGGACCGGCGGGTCGCCGAAAACCGCCAGGGCGAGGTTGAGCTTCTGCCGGGAACCGCCGGAGAGCTCGCCGGCGCGGGTAGGATCACCGACCGGGAATCGCAGCTCGGCCAACACCTGACGGCCCTCGGCGACCGCGTCGTGCGCTGAGACTCCCAGGGCCGCGCCGAACAGCGCCAGGTGCTCGTCCGCGTTGAGCAGGTCAAGCAGCGCCGGGCGCTGAGGGCAGTAGCCGACGCGGCCCGCCACCGCCACATCGCCAGCATCCGGCCGCAGGACGCCGGCGCAGATACGCAACAACGTCGTCTTGCCGGACCCGTTCTCGCCCACCAGCGCCACCACTTCGCCCGCGGCGACCCGCAGCGAAACAGCGTCAAGCGCCAACCTGCGCCCGTAACGCTTACGGATCCCAACGGCCGCAAGCGCGGGCTGTTCGAGCTGCGCATCGATGGTCATCCGTGCCTCTCCTCTCGTCCGTCCGACGTCGTTCGAAGTGGACGGGCCAGGAGGGGCCCGAGCGCCGCCACCGAGCCGCTCGGGCGCGCATAACTCGCCGCGCGCACAGGCGCGCGTCCGGCGCTCGCCGGCACCGCGGCGGTCACGGTAGTTTTGGGCGCTCTAGCGTCAACCAGGCACGACAGCGAGCATAGGCCCAGAGGCCACTCCCCGCAAGGCCCCTGCCGCGTCCTTGCGACAGCTACTCGCCGCCGAGCTCCTGCCAGGTGTAGTTGACGTCCTCGTCGCCGTATGAGAAGGCCCACCCGGTCAGCCGGTAGGCGCCTTCCCGTCAACGCAAAGCCACGCCTCGGCGTCCTCGCTCTCGAGCGTCCGTCCGTTCCAGGGGGCACCGGTGAAGCTGAGGGTTACAAGAGTCGTGGGCGCATCGGGTATGTGCGTTCGGACGCGAAATCGTCTAGTGCGCTTGCCAGCCTTCGTGCCGATGAAGAGGACGCAGCGGCTACCTTGAGCCCGCGGCGCCTGGCTGATGAGGGCGGTAGCTCGGCCAGGCCGGGTGCCGCGAGCGCACACGAAACTCGACTCGCCTACCAGCCGGGGCCGGTTTTTAGACCCCTTATCTCCTAACCCGACCGGACGCATACGGGAGATCGACCCGATCGTCGTGGGATCGTTCGTGACGTCCGTGGTGCTGGGCGCCGCGTCCATGGTCCGGGAGCTGCGCACGGACGAGCCCATGCTGAACCTGTCCTACTTCTCTAACCCCCGGTTCAGCGTGGCATCGATGGGGATCGCGCTGGCCTCGTTCTGCCTGTTCGGCGGCATCTTCGCCCTGACCCAGTTCCTGCAGGACGCCCGCGGGTACTCGGCCGTTCGCGCGGGCTGCGCCATGGTGCCGCTCGCCTTCGGGCTCGTCATCGGCGCCGGGTCGAGCGTGAAGCTCGTCGCGAAGGTCGGCACGACCCGCGTCGTCATGGCCGGCCTGCTGGGGTTCAGCGCCCTGCTCGGCGCGACGCTGACGTGGAGCTACGAGATGCCGTACTGGCCGCTCGGGATCTGGATCTTCGTCCTGGCGCTGTCTATGGGGTGGGTCATGGCTCCGTCCACCGACTCCGTCATGGGCGCCGTCCCGGAGGAGAAGTCGGGCGTCGCCTCGGCGATGAACGATGTCACCCGCCAGGTGGCCGGCGCGCTGGGAACGGCCGTCGTCGGCTCGCTGATCAGCTCGGTCTACCAGTCGCGCGTCTCGAGCGATGCGGCCGCCCTCCCCGAGCCCGCCCGCTCGGCGGTGGAGGACTCCGTCGGGCGCGCGCACGCGGTCGCCGCGACGCTGCCGTCGTCCGAAGGCGCGAGCATCGCACACGCCGCCAACGTCGCGTTCACCGACGCGATGGGCATCGGCTTCGCAGTCGCGGGAGTTGTGGCCCTGTTCGCAGCCTTGGCGGTTCGCCGCTGGCTGCCGCCGCGTCGTGCGGAGGCCATGACGCAGCAGGACGTCGCCGCTGATCCCATTGCAGCTTGAGCACACGCCATCGGGGGCGGCGCTGAGGCGCCGCCCCCGACCAACGGCCTCGCCGATGACGGGCTGTCGCCCGCTCCGGCGAGACGGTCGCGTCGGGTTACCGGCAGGGCAGCGGCCCGACATGACCGCCCGGCGACAGAAGTGGTTGAGCACAAGGAGCACCTTCCGGCGGCTGTTCTGGCATCACCGTCCACGTGAACGTACTGCGGTTCGGTCGCTTCGCTCGATGGCGCTAGTTGCCGGATCCGGGCTCGACGAGTCCCGTCTCGTAGGCGATGACGACGGCCTGGGCGCGGTCGCGTAATCGGAGCTTCGTAAGAACGCGCGCAACATGCGTTTTCACGGTCGTCTCTGCCACCACGAGTGTCTCGGCGATCTCGGCATTGGACAGGCCGCGTCCGAGCAGCGTCAACACTTCGATCTCGCGAGGCGTCAGATCGGCGAGCTCGTTGTGTCGTGCCTCGAGCGAGGACGGCCGGCGGCAGAACTCCTCGATCAGGCGCCGCGTGATGGTGGGCGCCACGAGGGTGTCTCCGGCGACGACCTTGCGGATGGCGTCGGTCAACTGGCCGCGGCGCACGTCTTTGAGCAAGAAGCCGCTGGCGCCCGCCCGCATGGCTTCGTAAACATATTCGTTTCGGTCGAAGGTCGTGAGCACAACCACGCGAGGAGGCTGTGGCAAGGCAAGGATCCGGCGCGTCGCTTCGAGCCCGTCGACGTGCGGCATGCGGATATCGACGAGCGCCACGTCGGGCGAGAGCGTCCGGGCGAGATCGACTGCTTCGCCGCCGTTGGCCGCCTCCCCCACCACTTCCATGTCGGCCTCGAGCTCGACGATCGCGCGCAGGCCGTCGCGGACGATCGCCTCGTCGTCTGCGAGCAGAACGCGGGTCCGAGTCACGACCCCAGCACCGGGAACGACGCGCGCACTCCGAATCCGCCGCCTGGCCGCGGGCCGACGATGAGCTCGCCGTCATACAGCGCGACTCGCTCCTTCATACCGGCCAGCCCACGCCCCACCCGACCGGGGTCTGACAGGGACTGGCCGTCGTCGCGCACCTCGACCGTCAGCCTGCCGTCGGCGCACGCCACCTGTACGTGTGCGCGCGCCGGTCGCGCGTGCCTGATCACGTTCGTCAGCGCCTCCTGGACGATGCGGTAGGCAGCGAGCTCGAGGCCGGGCGGCAGCTGGATCGGCTCGCCGTGCACCTCCAGATCGATGTCGACTCCGGCGAGGCGCGTCTCCTCGACGAGGCGGCCGAGGTCTCGCAGGCTCGGCTGCGGCGCGAGCGATGCGTCATGCTCGTCAAGCAGACCGAGCAGCCGGCGCATCTCCGCCAGCGCCTCGCGTGCGCTCCGCTCCGTCGCCACGAGGCGCTGCGACGCGGCGGGCCGGTCGCCGCCCTCCAGCATCCCCTGCGCGGCCACGAGTTGCAGAACGACGACGCTCAGCCCATGGCCGACGACGTCGTGCAGCTCACGCGCGATGCGCGCCCGTTCCGCGGCGACGGCCGCCTCGGCCTCACGCGCCTGGCGAACACGAAGCTCGCCGGCCTCACGCGAGAGCGACTCGACCGCCTGCTCGCGCAGCCGGAACGCGCGGCCAACAGGCCACGCGGCGGCAAGCAGCGCCCAGAAGAACAGCGCCGGGCCGCTCATCGCGAACAGCGGATCCATCGTCTCGTGAGCGAGCGTGCCGAGAAGCGCCACGGGAGCGGCGACCACCAGCGCCCGCGGCTCCGCGTAACGGCCGACGGAGTAGATCGCGACCAGGGGCGGCAAGAACGTCCCCAGCGCCTCCGGTGCACTGCCCATCACGAGGTACGACAGCGTCAAGCTCGCAAACACGAACACCAGCACGGCCACCGGCGCATACCGTCGCCACGCGAGCGCGAAGGCGTCGGCCAGGAAGACAACGCTGAGCAGCACACGATGGTGCTGCGGCGTCACGAACGACGGCGGCGCCCAAACGTCGAGCATTGCCAGCGCTGCCACGATCGCCGGCACTATCAGGTCTCCCGGCGGAGGGCTCGTCAAGCGCCGGGGCCGCGGAAGGGCGAACACATCCACGAGAAGACCGTACTCCCGGACATCACGTCGCGCATCCTCCCCAGGATGATCCGTGTCATCCCATCGGAGTACGGGATGGACCACCCGAGGCTCCAGAATCGGCCGGCGGATCGTCCTTCCGGCCGACGACCACGGCGCGACCGGGTCGTACCGTCGACC
>Ga0075426_10004147_pt1 | contig 10316 bp, 10 predicted proteins | sample SoiMethybrSBSTD5_FD_75304 | JGI IMG/M metagenome (GOLD analysis project Ga0075426, IMG submission 75304) | Bulk soil microbial communities from a Populus tree surrounding site in Tennessee, USA - Soil MetaG P. TD hybrid SBSTD5 | ecosystem: Environmental > Terrestrial > Soil > Tree plantation...
GCGCTGTTTGACGTTCCCGTTGGGCTCACCATTCATCGGGCTTCCTCCCCTGGAATCGCGAAGACATCATCTTGGCTTGAAGAGGACGCGGCAGCAGCGCTGTCCTCAAAAATTCCGCCGGACAGGGCCGATGCGCGATAGCTGCCGGTGAAGAGCCAAGTCCCCGCTGCGACCAGCAAGATCGCCGCGATGGCCGAAAGACGCGATGCAAAGGCAGGCACGGCGGCCCAGGCACGGGACCGTCGGGCGAGTTCCGCTTCCGTGGCGTTGATCGCGGCCATGACACGCTTGGCGAAGAACGGGCTCGGCTCCGCGCGGCGAGACTCCAATCCGCGCAAAAGCTCCTGCACTTCCGAAACACCCTGTTCGTCGTTTCTTGCCTCGCTGCCACGAGTTAGCCAGTTCCACATACTCAACCTCCCTGCTCTTCCCCTTCTTCGCGCGAGGCCTATTTCTTAGCCTTTTTTAACTGCGAAAGAATACGCTGCCTCGCTCGAAAAAGCCTAACTTTGACCGTGTTTGTATTCAGGTCAAAAACCTCGGCGATCTCTTCGATCGCAAACCCTTCGACTTCCTTGAGCACCAACATGCCCCGGTCGCGTTCATCGAGAAACCCGAGAAGGCGTTCGACGCGATCCCTGGCATCCAATCTGTCCACGAGGTCTGGAGCGCCATCGCTCTGTTCTTTCGTGGCTTGATAGTGCCGCGTTTGCTCCTCGCTAAAGTCGGCTTCGTAAACAAGCGGACGAACTTTTTTCTTGCGCAACAGGTCCCAGCATTCATTTACGGTGATCTTATAAAGCCAGGTCGTGAAAGCCGAACGCTGGTCGAACTTCTTCAGCGCAAAGTACGCTTTCACGAAAACCTGCTGCGAAATGTCTTCCACATCCTCCTGCCGCTTCAGAATTCCGCGCGCGACGGCAAACACGCGATTCTGGTGGCGGCGAATGAGTTCCTCAAAAGCCTCTTTGGCGCCTCGTTGCGCCGCGCGGACCAGTTCGCGGTCCGGCGGATGGCCGGGCTTTCTGAGAGACTTCTCCGCGGAGACAGCCGGTTCGACCGGATCTGCCTCTCTATTTGTGACGCGCGCCATGGTTGCCAGGTTACGCCTGGAGGTCCCTTTGTGGTTCTCTAATAAACCCGCCGTGATTCCCTACTGTGCTACAGGCGTTTCACTTCGTCTACTGCAAGTTTATGCTTGCCTATAAACTTACCTACATGGAATAATGTATTCATGATTATTGGTGACCGGCTTCGCGCTCTGCGCGAAGAAAAGAAACTCTCCCAAGGCGACATCGAGAAGCGTACTGGTTTACTTCGCTGTTATATCTCGCGCGTAGAAAATGGCCACACCGTCCCCGCCATTGAAACGCTCGAGAAGCTGGCACGCGCACTCGAAGTCCCTCTCTATCAACTCTTCTACGACGGCGAAGAGCCGCCGCAGTTGCCGAACCTGCCCAAGCGTAAGTCGTCTGACGACATCGCATGGGGCAGCGCCGGCAAAGAAGCCCGCTACCTCAACAAGCTTCGCCGCTTGCTGAGCAAGGCCGATGACGAGGATCGCAAGCTGATTCTCTACATGGCCCAGAAAGTCGCGAACCGGTAAAAGCCGCAGTTTTGGCGTGCCGGATGGAATCTTCAAGTCGTGAAAAGGCTGCGTGTACGTCGCGCAGCCTTTTTTATTCCTCTATTCCCACTCGATCGTTCCCGGCGGCTTGGAAGTGATGTCGTAAACCACGCGCGTAATTCCCCTCACTTCGTTCACGATTCGCAGAGACATCTTTTCAAGCACTTCGCCCGGAAGCCGCGCCCAGTCCGCGGTCATGGCGTCGTCGCTTTCGACCACGCGAACGGCAACCGTCAAGCCGTATGTCCGGCCGTCACCCATCACGCCCACGCTGCGAACGGGGAGGAGCACGGCAAAAGCTTGCCAGATCTTTCCGTAGAGACCCGCACGTTTGATTTCTTCGCGAACGATTGCGTCGGCTTCGCGAAGAAGTTTCAGGTGATCCGCTGTCACTTCGCCCAATAAACGAACTGCCAAACCCGGACCGGGAAACGGATGTTTCAGCAATATCTCGTCCGGCAACCCCAGGTCTTTTCCAATGCGGCGGACCTCATCTTTGAACAGGTCGCGAAGAGGCTCAATGAGGGCGAACGGCATTTTTTCCGGCAGGCCGCCGACATTGTGATGGGTTTTGATGGTGGCGGACGGGCCCTTCACCGACACAGACTCGATAACGTCCGGATACAGAGTACCCTGAACAAGGAAGCCGATTTCGCCGTGGGCTTCGCCCTGTTGCAGATTCCGCGCGGCTTCGTCGAAAACCGCGATGAATTCCCTGCCAATTCGCTTGCGCTTCTCTTCGGGGTCGGTGATGCCCTTGAGCTGGGCGAGGAAACGGTCTGTGGCATCGACGCCAATCACGTGAAGGCCGAGGCGGTCGCGATACATGGTCAGCGTGTCTTCGAACTCGTTCTTGCGGAGGAGGCCGGTGTTCACGAAGATGTTCGTCAAGCGCGTTCCCATTGCTTTGTGGACGAGCACCGCCGCGACAGTGGAGTCCACTCCGCCGCTTAAACCGCAGATGGCCCATTTGTCGCCGACCTTTTGGCGAATTGCCTCTACGGTTTCTTCAATGAAGGCCGCGCCATTCCACTTGGGTTCGGCTTTACAGACTTCGAACAGGAAATTGCGAAGGATCTCGGTGCCGCGATCGGTGTGATTCACTTCGGGATGAAATTCGACGGCGTAAATCTTGCGCTGTACGTCTTCGATGGCGCCAACCGCGTTGGCCGTCTTTGCAACGCAACGAAAGCCCGCAGGCAACGCACGCACATGGTCGCCGTGACTGTTCCAAACGTTGGCGCCATTGGGAAAATTCTTGAAGAGCAATGAGCCGTGGTGGCCGGCAGCCCCTTCAAATTGAAGTTGCGCGCGGCCATATTCGCGGCGGCCGGCGGGCTCGACGTTACCGCCGAGCGTATGCGTAATCCACTGCATGCCGTAGCAAATGCCAAGCACTGGCACGCCTTGCGACAAAACGGCAGGGGAACATTTCGGAGCGTCCACGTCGTACACGGAACTCGGACCGCCGGAGAGGATGATGCCCGCCGGCTCGTATTTACGGATTTCCTCCACCGAAGTTGTGCACGGAAGAATCGCGCTGAAGACTTTTTGCTCGCGGATCCGCCGCGCGATGAGCTGCGTATATTGGCCGCCGAAATCGAGCACAACCACGCCGCCGCGCTCGGACTGCGGCTTCAGGTGTTCTTCCTGCAGTTTCGCTCCGGTGGTCATGGCGGGCTCCGTGGTCATGTTGTTTAGGCTACAACGAGATTGAGCAATTTGTCCGGTACGTAAATTCGTTTCACGAGGCGCTTTCCATTGAGGTGTGGCGCGATGGCGGAGTCCTTCTGGGCTATCTCCACGACGGCATCTTCTTTGGCACCAGCCGCGATTTTCAGCCGGCCGCGCACTTTGCCATTTATCTGCACGGGTATTTCGACCTCGTCGTCGCGGGCGAAGTCTTCATTGTGGGTTGGCCAGGCGGATTTCCAGAGGCCGTCGGCGTGTCCCAGCATTTCCCACAGCTCTTCGGAGAGATGCGGCGTCATCGGCGCGAGCATGAGTGTCAGCAGTTCGAGCACTTCCCTGCGAACTTCCGGTCGAATATTCTTTTCGAGCGGCTCGGCTCCGTAAATTTCGTTTGTCAGTTCCATCACCAATGCGATCGCGGAATTGAAATGCCAGCGCGTTTCGAAATCGGACGTAACGCGGCGAAGAGTCTGGTGCGCTTTGCGGAGCAGTCCTTTTTCCTTCTCATTGAGACTCGCGGCATCGTATTTCCCGTTCGACGCGCCGCGAATCGCTTCCGAATGTTTGTCTACAAGACGAAACACGCGATTCAGGAATCGCCACGCGCCCTCGATACTTTCTTCGCCCCATTCAAGATCCTTTTCCGGAGGAGCGGCAAAGAGCGTGTAGAGCCGGCCAGTGTCCGCGCCAAATTTGTCGGCCATTTCGTAAGCACCGACGACGTTGCCTTTGGACTTGGACATGGCCGTGCCGCCCTTGAGCACCATGCCTTGCGTGAAGAGTCTCTTAATCGGCTCGTCGTGCTTCACCAGACCAATATCGCGCATCACTTTGCACCAGAAGCGCGAATAGAGCAGGTGCAGAATGGCGTGCGTGATGCCGCCGATATATTGGTCGATCGGAAACCAATACGCGATTTTGGCAGGGTCGAACGGCGCAGCAGCGTTGTGCGGATCGCAGTAGCGGTAAAAATACCAGGACGAATCGACAAACGTGTCCATGGTGTCCGTTTCGCGGCGAGCGGGGCCGCCACATTTCGGACAGGTCGTGTTTACAAATTCCGGCGTCGACGCCAGCGGCGATTCGCCTTCGCCGGTAAGTTTGGGATTCGGCGGCAGCAGCACCGGCAAGTCTTTGTCCGGCACGGGAACGAGGCCGTCTTTCGCGCAGTAAATCACCGGAATCGGCGTTCCCCAATAACGCTGGCGCGAAATGCCCCAGTCGCGCAGCCGGAAAATCGTTTCACGCTTCCCGAAGCCTTTGGCTTCAGCGTCAGCGCCCATTTTCGCTATCGCTTCTTCGGGAGAGAGGCCATTATACGGTCCGGAATTGACGAGCCTTCCCTGTTGATGCTCGGAGAATGCTTCCGTCATCGTCCCGCCGTCGAGCGATGCGCCGTCCTCCGCCTGAACGACCACGCGAATCGGCAACCCATATTTTTTGCAGAATTCGAAATCGCGTTCATCGTGCGCGGGCACAGCCATAATCGCGCCCGTGCCGTATTCCATCAGAACGAAGTTGCCAACCCAGATCGGCATCCGCTCACCACTGAACGGATTCGTCGCGTGACGCCCGGTGAAAAAGCCTTCTTTTTCGGCCGTCGCAACGTCTTCCGCCTTCACCGACGATTTCTTCAGCTTCGCAAGCATTTCTTCGCCTTGCGCACGAACCGGCGAACCATCGAGAAGTTTCGCGACATGGGGATGATTCGGCGCCAGTATCAACGCGGTCGCGCCGTAGATCGTATCGATTCGCGTGGTGAAAACTTCAATCGCGTCCAGCCCCGCCACATCGGCCACCGCAAACTTCACTTTCGCGCCCTGCGATTTACCAATCCAGTTGCGCTGCATGGTTATTACGCGGTCCGGCCAGCCGCCTTCTAACTGTTTCAAATCATCGAGAAGCTGATCCGAATACGCAGTCGTCTTCAAAAACCATTGTTCAATTTCGCGAACTTCCACCAGCGTGTCTTCATGTCGCCAACAATATCCGCCGTTTATGACCTGCTCGTTCGCAAGCACCGTGCAACATTTGGGGCACCAGTTGACGCGGCTCTTCTTGCGGTAAGCGAGACCCTTTTCCAGCATGCGCAGAAAAAACCACTGGTTCCAGCGATAGTATTCTGGCTCGCACGTGGAAATTTCGCGGCGCCAATCGTAGCTGAATCCAAACCGCCGCAGCGTCCGCTGAAATTCCGCAATGTTGGCATTGGTCCAAGCGCGAGGATGCGTCTTGTTCTTAATCGCGGCGTTTTCCGCGGGCAAGCCGAACGCGTCCCATCCCATCGGATGAATCACGTTGAAGCCGCGCATGCGCTTCACGCGCGCGACGACGTCGCCAATCGCGTAATTCCGCATGTGGCCCATGTGCAGCGTGCCGGAAGGATACGGCAGCATTTCCAGGACGTAATATTTCTTTTTTGCGGGATCTGCGTCAGTCTCAAAGACGCGGGCGTCTTCCCATCGCTTCTGCCATTTGGCTTCGATGGATTGGGGGTTGTACTCCGCCACTCGCGATTATCCTTTTCCCTTTGATTTCGCTTTCTTTTTTGCGCTTGCGGCCCTCGCAAGCTTTTTTACTTCTTTTTTGTGCGCGACAAGCTTTTTCTTGATCGCGCTCGTCAACATCGAAAAACCCTTTTCCACCGGAGGAGCAACTTCCTCCAGGTCGGCAAGCTCCCACAACTTCGCGATATTGCGGCGGTCGTCGCCCGGATCGTCAATCGGCGTCTCCAGCAAAAACGCACGGCCCAGCACGCCGGAAGGCGGCAGCGCGCCGAGACGCGGATGCTTCAGGATTCTGCCGAACGCCGCCGCGCCGATCTTTCCTTCACCGATGTGCTCGTGACGGTCCACGCGCCCGCCGAGAGCGATTTTGGAATCGTTGACGTGAAACACAGGAACGTTCGCAAGCCCAATTGTATTTTCGATGTGCTCGATCGTTTGTTCGAGGCCTTTTTCCGAACTCACGTCGTAGCCAGCGGCAAATAGATGCGCTGTATCCAGGCAGGCGCCGGCATTTAGCGATGCGAGTCCCGCGACAAGGTCTGCAACTTCTTCAAGCGATGAACCAACGGCGGTGCCCATTCCCGCCGTATTCTCGATCAGGATGCGAAGCTTGCCGAGCGGCACGCGCTTGGCCGCTTGCTTGATGCCCTCAATGATGATGCCGACGGCGTGCTGCGAGCTGTTTTCGCCGCGCGCACCAGGATGTACGACTAGAAAATCCGCGCCCAGCGCTATGCCGCGAACCAGTTCGTCATGAAATGCCTGAATGGACCGCGTGCGCAACATAGGCTGAGACGCAGCCAGATTGATCAGGTAATTCGCGTGAATAACCAGCGGCCCCAGTCCAAGTTCCGCGCGCCGTGCACGAAACGCGGACGCATCGGAGTCCGGAATACGCGAAGGGCCTTGTGCCCACATCCGTGGGCTAGCCGAAAATACTTGTAGCGCGTTGCAGCCGAGTTTCCGCGCCGATTCGAGCGCGTTCAGGTAGCTGCCAGCGATCGAAGTATGAATCCCGATGCGCAGGCTGCCGTCCATCCACGCTGGCGCTTGCGGCTCGGGCTCCGGTTCAGGGCGATACTCGTCTTCCGGGTCGAATTGCGTGTCTAGAATTTGTGTTTCTTCCGCCATGCTCAGTCAAAAATTCCAATGTGTGAGTAACACTATATTCTATCACAACCGTCAAAATTGCTTTGGAGCCGCTACCCTACCGCGCGGATGGGCCATGAAGGTCAAACACTTCTAATCGAGGATTCTGCGGCGGAGCGCCGCCTGCACTGATGACGAATAAAAAGAAGACCGAATAGTCTCGTCAGACTCCCGCGTACCACGCGTACCCGTATTCCGGTGACACTGAACCCAATCCCTTGCCAAATTTCTTGATGTCGTCCGTCACAGTCAGTCGGTTGACGAACTTCACGTTCTTATATCCCAGTTGCCTCGGCACTCTGATGCGCAGAGGCCCTCCGTGAACGACCGGCAACTCAGCGTCGTTCATTCCATACGCGAGCAAAGTTTGCGGATGCCGCGCCTCGTCCATGTCGATGCTGTCCCACGTATCCGGCTCCATCGAAACGTAGACCACATACTTCGCTTGTGGCTGAACGCCAACCACGTCAAGAACGTGCGCGAGCGGCACGCCATGCCATTCCGCAATGTACGACCATCCCTCTTCGCAAGCCAACTCCGTAATGTGCCCGCGCGATGGATATTTCTTCAGCTCCGCAACCGAAAACGTCCCGGGATGGTCGACGAGTCCGTCGATCGTCAGCCGCCAATCTGCAAATCCTCCCGCTTGCAATTTCTTGAATGCATCGCTCGGCGGAGCAATCTCATTCGCAAACGGCGGCTTCGAAATCTGGCTCTTCGAAAATTCCCGCGCCTTCGAGTGTCTCGCCAGCACGCGTTGCGTCGCATAGTTCAGTGTCTCGCCCGGCCCGTAAATCCCGCCCGCATCCGGAGGCACCAATCCGTACCTCTTCGCCAGCCGCGCCGCCACGCCGAGCCCCGTCACGCCGGCCACCGCCGCCAGTCCGCCCGTAATCAGCTTTCTTCTCGAGTTCCCTGTTGCGTTTCCTGTAGAAGAGTCGCTCATTTCCCCTCCTTAACCCGTCCAGTAATCATCGCCAGCGTCCGGCTCCAGAATCCCGCAAACCACACCATCAGTACGTGCACCAGCACAAACAACAGCAAAAACACGGAATCAAAAAAATGAATCGTCCGCGCCGACTGCCGCCCGCCCAGCAAATTCACCGTCGCCGGAAACGCCGCATCCCACGTCGGCGACATCGCCAGCCCGGTCCAAACCACCAGCGGAAACGCCACAAAAATCACAAACAGGTACGAAAGCCGCTGCAACAAATTGTACGAATGCGCTTCTTCGGGACCCGGCCGCGCAAATCGCAAATGGCTCTTGAGCGTTGCAAAGAACGCTCCCAGCGAACGATCCCCCTTCGCAGGCAAAAGCTCACGCCGAAAATATCCCGAGAGAACTCCCGAAATCACGTAAAGCAGTCCCGTCAGCACCACAAACCAGGCCGCCTGAAAATGCAGCGCCCGGCTCCAACCGTTCTGGTCCCGCAACGTGTAGTTGTATCCCGTCGGCACCAAATGCCGCGAAGCCGGCACCGGTATCTTGAACAACACGGGAGTGCCCACATTCCCCGTCTCACCCCAATAAAAACGCGGATGCGAAAGCACAATCTCCGCGCCCGTCACCAGCAACGCAATAAAACAAAGCGTAGAAACCCAATGTGTGATTCGTACCAGGAGTGAATGTCGCCGCGCCGCTCTGGCATCCGCGCCAGCCGCACTTGCACTTGCCACGCTGCCGCCCACCGGCATCCCCACGGATTCGCTTCCACCCATGTCGCCCCCTCCGAGCAGCCCTACTGCCGTCCCAATTGCGCGCTATCCTATCACGCCCCTCCCCCCATAGACGCACCCGCCCTCATTTCGTACCGCTGTTTATCCTGAGCGCAGCCGAAGGGCGTCCTGGCGGCGCCTTCTTCTCTTCGGTAGCACGGGCAATTTGCCTGTGTCTTTCTTATGTAGCGGCGGCGCTTCTGCGCGTCCCATGAACGAAGCCGAACGGGGACCTCTCTTCAGAACTTTCGCCTGGGCGCGCTGTCACCGGCCGTCGGATATGTCTGATCGGTGTTGCATGATTTGAAATCTCAGTTGCACTTGACTTGACACTCGCGGAATTCACGATACTCGTCGCCATCAGACTCCACGAACGATTACAATATCGCCGTCATCAAGCGTCAACCACGCCGCAGGAAATAATTTGGCGGCCCCACCTCTAGGAGGTCGTAAATGCCGGAAGAAACCCGCCAATCCATCATTGATGAAGAACATCTCAAGATGCTATCTCTTGGCTACGCAGTCTCGGCTGGGGTCAGCGCTCTCTATTCGCTGTTCGGTCTCTTGTACGTGTTCATGGGAATCATGATGAGCACGGCCCTCTCTCATTTACCTGAAACTCCCGCGAATCCGGCCCAGGCACCTCCTCCAGCTTTTGTAGGATGGATTTTCGGCTTCATTGGGCTGGCATTCTTCCTCATTGCGACAGCCGTGACAGCCGCCAGATTTCGCGCCGCTTGGTGCATTAAGCACCGTAAGTCGCGAGTATTTTGTATGGTCATTGCTGGAATCGGCTGCCTTGAATTTCCCTACGGCACCGTCCTGGGCATCTTCTCGTTCCTCGTATTGGGGCGCGACTCAGTCGTCCCGTTGTTCGGTCCAAGGCCTCCAGTCGACTCTCTCGTTGGAAGCTGATTCGCCGTCGGCGCTTGCGAATACAGGACTTATCCGCGGAGGTATACTGAGCGCATGTCGCAAAGTAATTTAGTTGTTGTCCAGTCTTACGCCACTGAAGGCGAGGCCGGGATCGCGAAGGGCGTTCTTGAATCCTCAGGCATCGATGCGATGATTCAGGCGGATACCGCTGGTCGCATGCGAGAGCATCTGGCATGGAGCGGCTTGGGACATCGGGTGCTTGTGCGCGAAGAGGATGCAGCCGCCGCGCGAAGCCTTCTTGCATTGCCCCAAAACGATGAACTCGTGCTGCTTCAGAATGCAACGGAGATCCAAGTGGAAATTCTGCAAGGTGCGCTTTTGTCCGCAGGCATTTTCGCAACGGTCCGATATGACGGCACGTATTATCAGCTGCTCGCGAATGAAGAAGATGCAGCCGCAGCACGCAAGGTGATTGAGACGCTCCCAGAAGCGCGACCATAGCGACAAACGGTCCGCCCTGATCGAGCGCAAGGAGCACACGAACATGAAGCCAAAGAACACGATCTGCCTCTGGTTCGATCGAGACGCCCACGAGGCGGCGCGCTTCTACGCCTCCACCTTTCCGGATAGTAAAGTAACCGCAGTTCACGAGGCTCCCGCTGATTATCCGAGCGGCAAGAAGGGCGATGTGCTTACTGTGGAGTTCACCGTCCTGGGCATTCCCTGTCTCGGTCTCAACGGCGGCCCCG
>Ga0075426_10004148_pt1 | contig 10314 bp, 10 predicted proteins | sample SoiMethybrSBSTD5_FD_75304 | JGI IMG/M metagenome (GOLD analysis project Ga0075426, IMG submission 75304) | Bulk soil microbial communities from a Populus tree surrounding site in Tennessee, USA - Soil MetaG P. TD hybrid SBSTD5 | ecosystem: Environmental > Terrestrial > Soil > Tree plantation...
AAAGGCGCGCGCGCCAATCCGCAGAGCCAGGACTTCATGACGCGCAACCCGAACGTCACCGTGTGGGACGGCTCCACCGAGGCGCCCGACGAGACCGCACGCGGCGACTGGATGAAGCTCGTCGCCGGCGCCGGCCTGCAATGGGACAAGGCGATTCTCGAATACCTGGTTCAGGGAAAGCACGAGGTCGAGCGGAAGGTCGAGCCGTTCTGGAACGGCGTCAGCTTGAGCATGAATCGTCCGCGGCCGCCGAAGCCTCCGTCGGATGCGCAAAAGAAGACGTCGACCGAGCCGCCGCAGTGATCGTGTTCGTTCGAGCAGCGAAGCAGATTGAATAAGGTGCCTTGCACCATAAAGTGCTTCGTGATTTCGTGTGGAGCGTTCTCTCTTGGACGAGCTCGTGGTGACGTTCTGTGCTAAATACGCGCGAGGGCTACGGCCCGAGCGCGTCAGCGCGTGGGGGTGGGGCCCCACGCAAAGTAGAAGATGCGAATCGATATCAATTCCGACATGGGCGAGTCGTTCGGCGCCTACACGATCGGGCGCGATCCCGGCCTGATGAAATCGATCACGTCGGCGAACGTGGCGGCGGGATTTCATGCCGGCGATCCGACGGTGCTCCGCGACACGATTCGCCTGGCGAAGGCGAACGGCGTCGCCGTCGGCGCGCATCCCGGGTTTCCCGATCTCGTCGGCTTCGGGCGCCGCGAGCTGAACGTGACGCCCGGGGAAGCGGAGGACTTCGTCCTCTATCAGATCGCCGCGGTCGCCGGCGTCGCTGCAGCCGAAGGCGTGCCGATGCAGCACGTGAAGCCGCACGGCGCGCTGTTCAACATGGCGGTGCGCAATCGCGAACTCTCGGCGGCGATTGCGCGCGCGGTCGCGGCGTTCGACAGGAGACTCATCCTCTTCGGCCTCCCCGGCTCGGAGATTCTCGAGGCCGGACGGGCCGCGGGCCTCCGCGTCGCGGCCGAGGTGTTCGCCGATCGCGCGTACGAACCGGACGGATCGCTCGCCTCACGCCGCAAGCCCGGGTCGGTCGTTCACGATCCCGATGCGGTCGTGGCGCGCGCCGTCCGGATGGTGAAGGACCGCAACGTCGTCGCCATCGACGGGTCGGTCGTGGCGCTGGAGGCGGATACGATTTGCGTTCACGGCGACACCCCGGGATCCGACGATCTCGCCGCCCGAATCCGCGCCGGCCTTCAGGCGGCCGGCGTCACGGTGAAAGCGATTGGCCTCTCATGAGCACGATCCCTCAGCGCGTCCGCGATACCGAAAGCGAAACGCCCGGCGTGGCTCGCCGCGGCGCCGAAGGCGCGGCGGCGGCAGGCGCGACGTCGGGACTGTTCGGATGGTGGCGCGAAGCGGACGCGCGCGCGCGCAACGCGTTCGTCGCCGCGTCGCTCGGGTGGATGCTCGACTCGTTCGACGTCATGCTCTATTCGATCGTGCTCGCGGCGCTCGTCGAGGATCCGACGCTGCACCTGTCGCTGCAGACCGCGGGGATTCTGAACTCGATTACGCTCATCGCGGCGGCCGGCGGCGGCATCGCCTTCGGCGTCATCGCCGATCGCATCGGAAGAAAGCGCGCGTTGATGGCGGCGGTGCTGATCTACTCGATCTTCACCGGCGCGTGCGGCTTCGCGCAGTCGGCCCTGCAGCTGGCGCTGTTTCGCGTCGGCCTCGGTCTCGGCATGGGTGGCGAGTGGGCTACGGGCGCCGCGCTCGTCTCCGAGACGTTTCCGGCGCGTCATCGCGGCAAGGCGCTCGCGTTCGTGCAGAGCGCGTGGGCGATCGGGTACGGGCTCGCGGCGCTCGTCAACCTGCTCGTCCTGCCTGTGTGGGGGTGGCGCGGAGTGTTCTTCGTCGGCATCCTGCCTGCGCTGTTCACGATCTGGATCCAGCGCCGCATCGAGGAGCCGAAGATCTGGCGATCGGCAGAGCCCGCCGAACGCGGCCGCTTCAGCGCGCTCTTCACGCCGAACATCGCGCGCGTGACGATTGCGATCGCCTTGATGAACTCCTGTTGTCTGTTCGCGTGGTGGGGGTTGAACGCGTGGGTGCCGGCCTACCTGCGGCTGTCGCCGGCGCAGGGCGGCATCGGGCTCTCGTCGTCGACGATGTCGCTGTTCGTGATCGCGATGCAGGTCGGGATGTGGTTCGGCTACGTCGCCTTCGGCTTCATCGCGGACGCGATCGGCCGCAAGCCGACGTACATCCTGTACGTGCTCGGCGCGGCCATCCTGCTGCCGCTGTACGGCGTGCTGCGAACGCCGGCGGCGCTGCTGCTCCTCGGGCCGTTCGTCGCCTTCTTCGGCACCGGCTACTTCAGCGGTCTGGGCGCCGTCGTCGCGGAGCTCTACCCGACGGCGATACGCGCGACCGCCGCGGGCTTCTGCTACAACTTCGGCCGCATTGCCAGCGCCGCGGCGCCCTACTCGATCGGATCGATCGCCGCAACGCGCGGCTTCGGCGTCGCGTTCACGATCACCGGAGCCGCGTTCGTGCTCGCCGCCGTCTGCTGGATCTGGATCCCCAACACCCGCAATCGCGAGCTTACGTAGCCGAGCCTCGGACGTTCTTGTTGAAGAAGTCGAGCGTACGCTGCCAGGCGAGCTTGGCGGCCGCTTCGTCGTAGCGCGGCGTCGTGTCGTTGTGGAAGCCGTGCTGCGTCCCGTCATACACGTACTTCGTGTACGTCTTGCCGTTCGCCTTCAGCGCTTCCTCGAATGCGGGGATGCCGGCGTTCACGCCCTGATCGTTGCCCGCGTAGTGGAGCATCAGCGGCGCCTTGATCTTCGCCGTGTCCTCCGCGCTCGGCTGCCGGCCGTAGAACGGCGCGCCGGCCGCGAGATCCGATCCGAGGCGCACGGCGAGCGAATTCACCACGCCGCCGCCGAAGCAGAAGCCGACAGCGCCGAGCCTGCCGGTCGATTCGGGACGCCCTTTCAACCACTTCGCCGACGCGACGAAATCCTCGAGCATCTTCGGCCCGTTGACTTCGCGGAACTTGGCGGCGCCCTTCTCGTCGTCGCCGGGATACCCGCCGACCGAGGTCAAACCGTCGGGCGCGAACGCGACGAAGTTCGCGATCGCGAATCGACGCGCGACGTCCTCGATGTACGGATTGAGGCCGCGGTTCTCGTGGATCACCAGGATCGCCGGGAGCTTGCCGCCCGCGTTCGCCGGCCGCACCAAGTAGCCTTTGATCGATCCGTTGCCTTCGGGCGACGACACGGTTTCGTACGACGTCTTCAGCCGCTTGTCGTCCTTCGGGACCTGCTGCGCCCACGCATAGTTCGGCTTGAGGCTCTCGAAGATGGCCATCGCGGTGACGCCGCCGACGGCGTACTTGCCCAGCCGATCGATGAAATCGCGGCGGTTCATATCGCCGTGCTGGTACTCGTGAAACAGATCGAGGACTTCCTGCGGATAGTCTGACGCCTTCTTTCGTTCCATCGCAGTCACTCCTTGAAAGCAGACCCGCTGTCGATGATGAAGGCGAGAGTATACTGCGGTCGTGCGCCGCGCGAGCTCCGTTGCGTTGTTTTTTGCCGCGCTGCTCTCGCCGGGCTGCCTCGTCCTTTCGCTGCAGCCGGCGTACGACAACGAATCGATCGTCTCAGACGATACGCTCGTCGGAAACTGGTCGAACACCGACGATCAGACCGAGGCGACGATCGAGCGTGGCGAATGGCGGTCCTACCGGATTGTCTACAAGGATCGTTTCGCGACTCGTGCGTTTCAGGGCAACCTGACGAAGATCGGCGCCGCGGTCTTCCTCGATCTCACCGAGCTGCGCGGCGTGGAGCCGGGTCCGTACCTCGTCCCGGTGCACGGCGTCTTCCGCGTCGAGATCGCCGGCAACACGCTGACCGCGACGCCGTTCGACTACAACTGGTTCTCGCGCGCAATCGCGCAGAAGACGATGGTCCGCCTGTCGGCCGCGCTCGACGACCGGCGCAACGCGATCGTCGCATCGCCGACCGCCGAATTCCGCCGCTGGCTCGCGCAGCCGCCCGACGAGGCGTTCGCCGCGCCAATGACCTTCAAGAAAACGCGATAGCCTATTGCACCGTAATCGTTCCGATCATTCCGGGATGGATGGTGCAGTGGTACGTAAACGTCCCGGCAGTGCTCATCATGATCGGCGAGCTCACCGCGCCGGCGACGATCGTCCCGGTGGCGAAGCCGTTCGCGTCCTGCGTCGCGTTGTGCGTCGTCGAATCGGCGTTGTGCCACGCGACCGTCTGGCCGACGCGCATCGTCGTCGGATTCGGTGCGTACGACGAGCTGCCGCGATCGCCCTGAATCTGAATCGTGACGTCCGCGTTGGTGGCGCTCGGCGAAGAGGGAGAAGACGACGAACCGCAGGCCGACGCGAACGCGATGATGATGAAGAGCGTGAAGACGTAAAGAATTTGTCGGGTCATGCAGCTTGCCGTCGCAAGCTCGATGCCGAAGCACCGGTGTGAGTTCGCGAATCACGTCACCATGATCTCTGGCGCAAAAGCGCTCCACGATCGCGCAATCTTTAAGTTTCAGTTATGGCGTTTTTGTGTCTCAGCGGTTCTCTCGTGACCGCGGTGGGTAACGACTTACTCGATTCGAACGATTCGATCGGCGATTCTGGGAAACCGCTCGAAGACCGCCGGGTCGTGCCCGGGGATGACGAGCTTCGGATCGCTCGCGAGGCTGCGCATCCGATCCAGCGTCCGCAGATTCGATGCGGCATCGAGTGTCTGCGCGACGGGACGGTGCGTGTCCAGATTCTCGTACAGATACATGTTGTCAGACGCGAGCACCACAGTATTCCCGCTGCGCGCCTGCGCGGTGACGAACTGCGACTGCCACGTATGGCGCCCGCCGATGCCGAACGCGATCCCCGACAGCGACGTCTCGTCGTCTCCGCGCACGAACGAGACTCTCCCCTGCGTGTTCCGCTTCACGATTTCGAGCACGTCGTCGGCGTCGATGCCGCCGTGCGTGTTCGGGGCCTGCCACGCGGCTCCGGTGTAGTAGTCGTACTCGTCCTTCTGAATCCAGACGCGCGCCGACGGGAAGAGATCGATCCCGCCGGCGTGATCCCAGTGCATGTGCGTCAGGAAGATGTCGGTCACATCCTGCGGCTTCAGGCCGAGCGGCGCGATCGCATCCGACGGTTTGACGAAATCCCTCACGGTGAACTGCTGGAAGTACCTGTCGCGGTGAAATCCTGAATCGACGATCGCGATCCGTCCGTCTAACCCCTTCAACACCCAGATCATCATCGCGATGTCGAGCCTACGCCCACGCTCGGCGCCGGCGACGAGGCTCGCGACAGGAAAGTTGGCGAGCGTCGCGTACCGGACGGCGTATATCTCGTACTTGTCCGCCTCTCCGCGCACGATCGCGCACCAGGCGAAGACGAGCAGCACGATCGATGTTCTCTTCACGAATCCCTCAGCGCGCGGCGCAGGACCTTGCCAACCATCGTTTTCGGCAGCTCGGCGCGGAATTCGATCGCCGCCGGAACCTTGTACGGGGCGAGCTTCTCGCGGCAGTACGCACGGAGATCGGCTTCGGTCACCGACTGGCCGACGCGCAGCACGACCCACGCCTTCACCACCTCGCCTTTGGTGACGTCGGGCATCCCGGCTGCGCCGACTTCTGCGACCGCGGGGTGCGAGGCCAGCGCCTCCTCGATCTCGCGCGGCCAGACCTGGTATCCGCTCGTTTTGATCAGGTCCTTCTTGCGATCGACGATGAACACATACCCGTCGTCGTCGAGATATCCGAGGTCGCCGGTGTGCAGCCATCGGCGCGTTCCCTGCTCGTCGAGGTGATCGCGCAGGACGAGCGCGGTCTCGTCCGGCCGATTCCAGTAACCGGTCATGAGCTGCGGCGCCGACAGGGCGATCTCGCCGATCTCGTTCGCTGCCATGACGCGCGTTCCCTCCTCGGCATCGAACACGCGCACGTGAACGTCCGGCAGCGGCATGCCGACCGACCCGATCTTGTTCGGGCCGCGCAGCGGGTTGACCGACAGCGCCATCATCGATTCGGTCAGGCCGTAGCCTTCGACGATGCGGCCGCCGGTCATCGATTCGAACCGCATCTTGGTGTCGGCCATCAGCGCCGATGCGCCCGAGAAGCAGAGGCGGATCGACTTGAAGTCGACCTTGCCGTTCTGCACGTGGCGATGGTTGAGCAGCGCGATGTACAGCGTCGGCACGCCGTTGAAGAACGTCGGCTTGACGCGCCGGATGGTCGCGACGACGTCGTCCAGATCGCGTGGATTCGGGACCAGCGCGATCGCGTTGCCGGAGATGAACGAGAGCGCCTGCACGCCGACGTTGCCGTAGACGTGGAACAACGGCAGCGGCAGGAGGCAGATGTCGCTCGGCCCGCCCGCCGCCGACGCGTTCCACGCCTTGATTTGCAGTCCGGCCATCACGTAGGCGCCGTGGCGGCCGAGCACGCCTTTCGGCGTGCCCGTGGTGCCGCCGCTCATGAGCAGCACCGCCGCATCGTCGGCGGAGACATCGAGGCGAGGCGGCCGGTGCCCTTTGTTGACGAGGAGCAGATGCGCGAAGTCGTGGTCGCCGGCCGCGAGCGTCACGCGGTCGCCGTCGCGCTTTTCGCGCGCGATGGTGAACAGGAGCCGCAGCAGCGGCGGAAAGTATTCCTTGATGTTCGTCGCAATCACACGCTTGAGCGGCGTGCCCCGCTGCACACGCTTCACGCGCGGATAGAACCGCGTCAGCGTGACGATGGTCTCGATGTCGTGGTCGCGCAGCGGACCCTCGAGCTCGGGCTCCGTGTAGATCGGGTTCAGCGGCGCGACGATCGCGCCGGTCTTCCACGCGCCGAATTGCGCGATCTGGAACTGCGGGCAGTTGGGTAACAGCAACGCGACACGGTCGCCGCGCTTGACGCCGAGCGAGGCGAACGCCGCGGCGCACGCGTCGCTCAGGCGGTCGAGCGCGCCGTAGGTGATCGTCGCGCCCTTGAAGAGCAGCGCGGGTTGATTCGGATGGTCGCGCGACCAGTCGGCGAGGTAATCGATGAGCGTGCGATGGGGATAAGGGGCCAGCGTGCGGGGAACGCCTTCGTCGTAGTGCGCGAACCAGGGCGCATGCATCCGCGCGCGATTATATCGGCGGGAGCAAGCGGGCCGGCGCGGCGGTGTGAAGCACGCTCGAGCCGAGCACGCTCGGCCCCTACACCGTCGGTGACGCGAGCAGCATCAGCAGCAGCGCCTTCTGTCCGTGCAGACGGTTCTCCGCCTGATCGAACACGACCGACACGGCCGACTCGAAGACGTCGGCGGTCACTTCTTCGCCGCGGTGCGCGGGCAGGCAGTGCATGAAGAGTGCGCCCGGCCGTGCCGCTGCCATCACGCCTTCGTTCACCTGGAACGGCGCGAACACGCGACGCCGGACATCCGCTTCCGCCTCCTGACCCATCGACGTCCACGTGTCGGTGTACACCGCGTCGACGCCGGCGACCGCATCGATGGCTTCGTTGAACAGCCGCAGCCGTGCGCCGTGCCGCGCGACGCTCGTCGCCTGCTGCACGACGGAATGCGGCAGCTGATACGGCTCCGGGCTCGCGACGTGCACGTGCACGCCGAGCATCGCCGCGGCGTGGACGAGCGAGGTCGCCACGTTGTTGCCGTCACCCACGTACGCGATGGTGCGCCCGCGCAGCGTGCCGAGCCGCTCGCGAAGCGTGAGGAAGTCGGCAATGGCCTGGCACGGATGCTCTTCGTCGGTGAGCGCGTTCACCACGTGCAGCCGCCGGGCCGAGGCGGCGAATTCCTGCAGCACCTGCTGCGAGAACGTACGAATGACGACCCCGTCGACCCACCGCTCCAGATTCCGGGCGACGTCGCCGACCGGCTCGCGGCGTCCCAGCGCCACGTCGGGCTGCAGCGGCAGGATGTGGCCGCCGAGCTCGCGCACCGCGATCTCGAAGGTCGTTCGCGTTCGCAGCGACGGCTTGTCGAACAGCAGCGCGACGTGCCGGCCGTTGAGCGCGTCGGCGGTCGGCGCATGCCGGCCGAGAGCGCGATCGGCTTTCACCTGCGCAGCGAGCGACAGGCAATTCTCGAGATCGGCGGCGTCGAAATCGAGGACTGAAAGGAAATCTTTCTTTCGGGCGACCGTTGTTGGCATGGCGATATCAGGTTCGGTAGTCGGCGTTGATCCGGACGTACTCCGCACTCAAGTCGCACGTCCACACGGTCGACGATGCCGTGCCCGCGCCGAGGTCGACCGAAACGGCGACCTCCTTCCCCTTCAGGTACGCGGCGGCCTGCGGCGCAGCGTCGTCGTACGGTTTGCCGTTCTTGAAGAGGACGATCGAGCCAATCATCACGGCGGCGCGCTCGAGCTCGAACGCGACGCCGGCGCGGCCGGCGACCGCGATCAGGCGGCCCCAGTTCGGGTCGCCGCCGTGAATGGCCGTCTTCACCAGCGGCGAGTTCGCAATCGCCTTCGCGGCGCGGCGCGCCTCGGCGGTCGATGCGCCGCCGGTCACGGTGACCGTTACCAGTTTGGTCGCGCCCTCGCCGCCGCGCACGATGCCGAGCGCGAGCTCGCGGCACACCGCCTTGAGCCCTGCGACGAACGCGCCGTAGGACGTTTCGTCGACGACCGCGCCGCTCGCGCCGTTGGCGAGCAGCATCACGCAATCGTTCGTCGAACACTCGCCGTCCACGGTGATCGCGTTGAACGAGTCGTCGACCGCCTCGCCGAGCGCGCGCGCGAGCAGCGGCTGCGGCGCGGCCGCGTCGGTCGTCACGAACGCGAGCATGGTCGCCATCATCGGCTCGATCATGCCCGACCCCTTGGCCATGCCACCGATGGCGACCTCGCGCGATCCGATCGTGATCTGCGCCGCCGCTTCTTTCGGAAACGGATCGGTCGTCATGATCGCGCGCGCCGCCGCCGCGCCCTGATCGGCGCCGAGCGCACGCATCGCATCCGGCAGACCGCGGCGCACTTTTTCGATTGGCAGCGCCACGCCGATGACGCCGGTCGAGGCGACGAGCACCTGGTCGATCGGACAGTTCACGAGCCGCGCCGTCTCGGCGGCCATCTCGCGCGCGACCTGCAGACCCTCGTCGCCCGTGCAGGCGTTGGCGCAGCCGCTGTTGACGACGATCGCGCGCGCGACGCCGCCCGAGCGCGCCAGATGTTGCCGCGACACGACCACCGGCGCCGCCTGGGCGCGATTGAGTGTGAAGACCGCCGCCGCCGTCGCCGGCGACTCGGAGACGAGCAGCGCCAGGTCGAGCCCCTTGTTCGCCTTGATGCCAGCGCTGATGCCAGCCGCCCGGAAGCCGCGCGGCGTCGTCACGCCCCCTGTGACCGCGGAGAACGCCAGGGCCATCACGCGAGCGGCGCCGCCGCCGGCTGGGTGTCGCCGTGCTCGACGTGGATGGCTTTCCGTGGCGACGTGTCGAGCGGAACGACCATCCCGTACTGACCGCAGGTGCGAAAGTGGGGACACTTCACGCAGTCGGTGAAGATCTTCTCGAGCAGCCACGAGTGCGGGACGATCGAGAATCCCATCTGGCTGAAATATCCGGGCGCGTGCGTGAACGCGCAGAGCTTCTCGAAGCCTTCCCTCCGTGCACGCCGCCGCAGCTCGTCGACGATCATCACGCCGACGCGGCCGCCGCGCGCCTTTCTGTCGACGGCCAGCGACCGCACCTCGGCGACGTGCGGGCTGAGCGGCGCGAGCTCGGCGCAGCCGACGATCCGCCTGCCGCGAACGGCGACGACGAAGCGGTTCGCGTGGACGGCGAGCTCGCCGAGCGTCCGCGGCAGCAGGTGTCCTTCCTCGCGGTTCGCCGCGATCAGCGCGTGCAGCTTCTTCGCTTCCGCAGCGTCGGCCGTCCTCAACGTGATGCGGCCCGCCGACGCCGTGCGCGGCCGTGGCATGGTCTCGATCATGCGGCAGCTCCGAACGCGGTCAGCGCCGCGTCGAGACGGCCGAGCGCCTCGTCGGCCTCGGCCTCGGTGATGACCAGCGGCGGCAGCAGCCGCACGACGGTATCGGCCGTCCGGTTCACGATGACGCCGCGCTCGAGACCCGCGGCGACGACCGGCGCCGCTTCGCGCGTCAGATCCAGTCCCCACATCAAGCCCGCGCCGCGTACCTCTTTCACGAACGCGTGCTTCGACGCAATCCCTCTGAGCCTGGTCTCGAAATGCCGTCCGACGCGGTTCACCTGCGCGATCAGCCCGCGGTCGACGAGCTCCTCGAGGACGCAGAGCGCGGCGCGGCAGGCGAGCAGATTGCCGCCGTACGTGCTGCCGT
>Ga0075426_10004150_pt1 | contig 10312 bp, 9 predicted proteins | sample SoiMethybrSBSTD5_FD_75304 | JGI IMG/M metagenome (GOLD analysis project Ga0075426, IMG submission 75304) | Bulk soil microbial communities from a Populus tree surrounding site in Tennessee, USA - Soil MetaG P. TD hybrid SBSTD5 | ecosystem: Environmental > Terrestrial > Soil > Tree plantation...
GCATTCCCGACGCGCTCTTCGTGATCGACGTGGGCTTCCACAAGATCGCGGTGACCGAGGCGCGCGTGCTCGGCATCCCCATCATCGGCGTCGTGGACTCGAACAACTCGCTCGACGGCATCGACTACGTGATCCCGGGCAACGACGACTCCACCCGCGCGATCCGGCTCTATTCCCGCGGCGTCGCGGATGCAATCCTCGAAGGCCGCAGCCAGGTGATCAACGAGATGGTGAGCCCCTCGAGCAACGAAGATTTCGTCGAGGTCGAGGAATCCGACAAGCAGTGAACGGTCTTACCGGCAACGCGAACACGAAAAAGGGGCGTTGAAGCCCCTTTTTCCTAGAGAAAGAGAGAAATGGCAGAGATCACGGCTGGAATGGTGAAGGAGCTCCGGGAGCGCACCGGGCTCGGCATGATGGAATGCAAGAAGGCGCTCGAGGAAGCCGGCGGCGACATAAAGAAGGCCGAGGAGCTCCTGCGCATCAAGAGCGGAGCGAAGGCGTCGAAGGCCGCCTCGCGCGTCGCCTCCGAGGGCGTGATCGCGGCGTACATCGCCGCCGACGGCAAGGTGGCGGGCCTCGCGGAAGTGAACAGCGAGACCGATTTCGTCGCGAAGAACCCCGACTTCCAGGCGTTCGCGAAGAATGTCGCGGAGCTCGTGGCGAAGACGAGCCCGCGCGACCTCGGGGCGCTCGCCGCGGCGAAGCTGGGCGACAAGACCGTCGAGGAGACGCGCCAGGCGCTGGTGCAGAAGATCGGCGAGAACATCGCCGTGCGCCGCTTCGAGCGCATCGAGACGATCGGCAAGCTCGCGGCCTACGTCCACCCGCCGGGCAAGATCGGCGTGCTGGTCGAGTACGAGGGCAGCGACATCGCCGCGAAGGACATCGCGATGCACATCGCCTTCGCGCAGCCGCGCTATCTTTCCCGCGACCAGGTCGCAGCCGACGAGATCGCGGCCGAGCGCCGCATCCTCGAGGCTCGCGCGAAGGAGTCCGGCAAGCCCCCGGAGATCGTCGCCAAGATGGTCGAGGGCGGCATCAACAAGTACCTCGCGGAGAAGACGCTCTTCGGGCAACCGTTCGTGAAGGACGACAAGCAGACGGTCGAGAGGATGCTCGCCGCGCAGAAGACCCGGGTCCTCGGCTACCGTTTTCTCGTGGTCGGCGAAGGCATCGAGAAGCGGCAGAACGACTTCGCCGCCGAGGTGGCGGCGATCACGAAGAACGCCGCCTGAGCATGACGGTGCGCACCGAGCCCGCGAAACCGGTTCTCGCCGCGGTCGAGGGAGCGAAGACCGAGGCCAACGCGCCGGCGAAACCGGCGTATCCGCGCATCCTGCTCAAGCTCTCGGGCGAAGCGCTGATGGGCACGGACGCCTTCGGCATCAACCGCGAGACGGTCGATCGCATCGTGGGCGAGGTGAAGGAAGTCTCAGACCTCGGCGTGCAGGTGGGCATCGTCATCGGCGGAGGCAACATCTTCCGCGGCGTCTCGCAGGGCGCGGCCGGAATGGACCGCGCGACCGCGGACTACATGGGCATGCTCGCGACCGTGATCAACGCGCTCGCCCTCGGCGACGCGATGAACCGCGCGGGCCTGGTCGCGCGCGTGCAATCGGCGCTCTCCATCGAGCCGGTGGTCGAGCCGTACATCCGCGGCAAGGCGATCCGCTACCTCGAGGAAGGCAAGGTCGTGATCTTCGCCGCGGGCACCGGCAACCCGTTCTTCACCACGGATACGGCGGCGGCGCTTCGCGGGCGCGAGGTCGAAGCGACGATCGTCCTCAAGGCGACCAAGGTCGACGGCGTCTACACGGCCGATCCGATGAAGGACAAGACCGCGACGCGCTACGCGCGCATCACCTTCGACGAGGCGTTCGTGAAGAACCTCAAGGTGATGGACGCGACCGCGCTCGCGCTGTGCCGTGACCAGAAGCTCCCCATCAACGTGTTCAGCATCTTCAAGGATGGTGCCCTCAAGCGTGTCGTCATGGGTGAGGACGAAGGCACACTTGTGCACAATTGATGGAGCGGGGAGGATAACAACATGAACATCGCGGAGATCAAGAAGCAGGCGGGCGACAAGATGACGAAGTCGGTCGAGACGCTGAAGCACAACCTCGCGAAGGTGCGCACCGGGCGCGCGCATCCGGGCCTCGTCGACCACCTGAAGGTCGATTACTACGGCACCGAGACGCCCATCCCGCAGGTCGCGAACGTGACGCTCGCCGATGCGCGCACCATCGCGATCCAGCCGTGGGACAAGAAGATGGTCCAGGCGGTGGAAAAGGCGATCCGCGACTCCGACCTGGGCGTGAACCCCGCGACCTCGGGCGATGTCATCCGCGTGCCGATGCCGCCGCTCACCGAGGAGCGCCGCCGCGAGATGACGAAGATCGTGAAGCACGAGGGCGAGGAGGCGAAGGTCGCGGTGCGCAACATCCGCCGCGACGCGATCACGCACATCAAGGACCTCGCCAAGAAGCACGAGGTGAGCGAGGACGACGACAAGCGCGCCGAGACCGAGATCCAGAAGATGACCGACAAGGCGACCGCGGACATCGACAAGCTCATCGCGGAAAAAGAGAAGGACCTCATGGCGGTATAACGATGACCGACTTCGAATCGTCCACCCAGGTCATTCCGGAAGTGACGCGCGTCCCGCGGCACGTGGCCATCATCATGGACGGCAACGGCCGCTGGGCGAAGAAGCGCTTCCTGCCGCGGGTCGCCGGCCACCGCAAGGGCGTGGAGGCGGTGCGCGAGACCGTCAAGGCCTGCGGCGAGCGCGGCATCGAGTTCCTCACGCTCTTCGCGTTCTCGAGCGAGAACTGGCGCCGTCCGCCCGAGGAGGTGACCTTCCTCATGCAGCTGTTCCTGCGCGCGCTCGAGCAGGAGGTCGGGAAGCTGCACGCGAACGGCATCCGCTTCAAGGTCGTCGGCGACCTCGCGCCCTTCGACGCGCGGATCGTCTCGCACATCCGCCGCGGTGAAGAGCTCACGCGCGACAACCGCCGGCTCACGCTCACGGTCGCGGCGAACTACGGCGGGCGCTGGGACATCCTGCAGGCGGCGAACCGCTGCCGCGAGGAAGATCCGAACGCTCCCATCACCGAGGAGCTGCTCACGCGATTCCTGTCCATGAGCTACGCGCCGGAGCCGGACCTCTTCATCCGCACCGGCGGCGAAGAGCGCGTGTCGAACTTCCTGCTCTGGCAGCTCGCCTACACCGAGCTCTACTTCACCGACGCGCTCTGGCCGGACTTCGGCGCCGAGGCGCTCGATGCCGCCATCGCCTCGTACCGCCGGCGCGAGCGGCGCTTCGGAAGGACGAGCGAGCAGCTGCGCGAAGGCGAGCCGGTCCCGCAGACCGGCTGACGCGTGCTCGCGACCCGCGTAGCGACCGCGGTCGTCATCCTGATCGTCCTGGTCGCGATGCTGTTCTTCGCGCCTGCCGCGGTGTGGGCGATCTTCGTGCTGGCGATCGCGCTCGTCGCGTGCTGGGAGTGGTCGCGGCTCTGCGGCCTTTCGGCGCGCGCGCTCGCGCTCTACCAGCTCGCCTCCGGCGCGATCGGCGCGGCGTTCTGGGTGCTCGCGGTGATCGATACCGAATCGGCGTTCACTGCCGCCGCTTCCACTGCGTTCATTCTCGCAGCCGTCTTCTGGATCCTCGCCGCTCCGTTCTGGCTCGCGAAGCGGCTGCGGCCGGGCGGCGCGGTGTGCGCCGCCGCCGGCTGGCTCGTCGTCTGGCCCACGTGGTTCGCGTTCGTCGTGCTGCGCGAATGGGGCCCGTGGCTGCTGCTCGCGGTCGCCGCGATCGTGTGGGTCGCCGACATCGCGGCGTATTTCGCGGGCCGGCGCTTCGGACGCCACAAGCTCGCTCCTGCGGTGAGCCCCGGCAAGACGTGGGAAGGTGTGGCGGGCGCGCTCGCGGGCGTTGCGCTCTACGGCGTGACGCTCTCGTGGATCGCGCATGCGCAGTCCACGCCGCTCTCGGCGGTGTTCGAGTCGGCGCTCGGCGCCCCGGTCATCGTGGCGATGCTCGCGCTCGCGCTCCTCAGCGTCGTCGGCGACCTGCTGGAGTCATGGATGAAACGCGGCGCCGGCGTGAAGGATTCGAGCGCGCTCCTGCCCGGGCATGGGGGCGTGCTCGACCGCATCGACGCGCTCACGTCCACGTTGCCGATCGCCGCGCTCGCATTGTCCTTGAGGGTCGGCGGGCCATGAGGCGAATCGCCGTCCTGGGATCCACGGGTTCGATCGGCAAGAACACCCTCGACGTCGTCGCACGCCATCGCGACCGCTTCCGGGTGACCGCGCTCGCCGCGGGCAAGAACGATCGCGCGCTGCTGGAGCAATGCGTCGCTTTCCGCCCGGCGCACGCGGTGCTTTCCGATGCGGCGGCAGCCGAGCGGCTCGCCGCGGCGGTGCGCGCGCACGGGCTCGCGACCGAGGTGCACCAGGGCAACGAAGCGCTCGAGCGCATCGTCGCGCTCGAGGCGGTGGACGTCGTCATGGCGGCGATCGTCGGCGCGGCGGGACTTCCCGCGACCCTCGCCGCGGCGCGCGCCGGCAAGGACGTGCTCCTCGCCAACAAGGAAGCTCTCGTCATGTCGGGCGCGCTCTTCATGGCCGCGATGGCGCAGGGCCGCGGAGGGCTGCTTCCGATCGACAGCGAGCATTCGGCGCTGCTGCAGGCGCTGCCGCGCGATTTCGTCTGCGGCCGCGCGGGCGAGCTCGAGCGCGCGGGCGTGCGGCGTCTGCTGCTCACCGCCTCGGGCGGTCCCTTCCGCACGACCCCCGTGGACCGGCTCGAGCGCGTGACGCCGGCGCAGGCGTGCGCGCATCCCAACTGGGTGATGGGGCCGAAGATCTCGGTCGATTCGGCGACCATGATGAACAAGGGCCTGGAAGTGATCGAGGCCCACTGGCTCTTCGGCGCGCCGCTCGAGGCGATCGAGATCGTGGTGCATCCGCAAAGCGTCATCCACTCGATGGTCGAGTACCGCGACGGGTCGGTCATCGCGCAGCTCGGCACCCCCGACATGCGCACGCCCATCGCCTGCGCGCTCGCCTGGCCCGCGCGCATCGAATCGGGCGTCGCGCCGCTCGACTTCGCCGCCTGCGGCTCGCTCGCCTTCGAGCACGTGGACGGCGGACGTTTCCCCTGCGTGGGGCTCGCGCGCGAGGCGATCCGCCAGGGCGGCACGGCTCCGGCCGCGCTCAACGCCGCGAACGAGGCCGCGGTCGAAGCGTTCCTCGCCGGGCGCCTGCCGTTCACGGGTATCGCCGACGTGATCGAGCGCGTGCTGGGCGAGACGCCGGTGGAACCGCTCGTCTCGCTCGACCAGGTGTATGCCGCCGATCTCGAGGCGCGCGCGCTTGCTTCGCGTTTCATCTCGCGCCACGCGAGTAACAAGCGCATGAGCGCCATACCATGACGAGTGCATCGCCACCATGACGAACGCGTTGATCACGATCGTCTCGTTCCTCGTCACCGTCGGCGTGCTGGTCGTCGTGCACGAGTTCGGGCATTACCTCGCCGCGCGCCTGATCGGCGTGAAGATCCTCAGGTTCTCGGTGGGCTTCGGCAAGCCCCTCGTGGTGCGCCGCCGCGGCGCCGACCAGACCGAGTGGGTGCTCGCCGCGGTTCCGCTCGGCGGCTACGTGAAGATGCTCGACGAGCGCGAAGGCGAGGTGCGGCCCGAGGAGCTGCCGCGCGCGTTCAACCGCCAGGGCGTCCTGCCGCGAACCCTCATCGTGCTCGCGGGGCCGGCCGCCAATTTCTTCCTCGCCTTCCTCGTCTACTGGGCGCTCTTCATCGCCGGGCTTCCCGGCGTGAAGCCGGTGCTGGGCGATCCGCCGCGCAATTCGCCGGCCGCCGTCGCGGGCCTCGTGAACGGCGACACCGTGGTCGCGATCGCCGAGGAGCCGGTGGCCACATGGACGGACGTGCGCTGGCTGCTGCTCAAGGAAGCGGTGAAGCGCGAGACGACCGTCGTCGAGGTGGAGACCGACCAGGGCACGCACGCGACGCGGCGCCTCGACATGTCGGCGCTCTCGAAGGACGACCTCGACAAGGATTTCCTGCAGAAGCTGGGATTGCGCCCGTTCCGGCCGCGCACGCCCGCGCTCCTCGGCCGCATCCTTCCCGGCAGCGCCGCGGAGCGCGCCGGGCTCGCGACCGGCGATCGCGTCGTCGCCATCGGCACGAAGCCCATCGCCACCTGGTTCGATTTCACCACCGAGGTGACGGCGAGCGCGGGGCGCACGCTCGACATCGAGATCGAGCGCAACGCCCGGCGCATGCGCGTGCGCGCGACACCCGACGCGGTGGGCGAAGGCGACAACCGCATCGGGCGGCTCGGCATCGAAGCGCCCGACGTGCTCAAGCGCGAATACGAGCGCATGACGACGACGGTGCGCTACGGGCCGCTCGCCGCCGTCGGGCGCGCCGCGGGCAAGGTCTTCGACCTGTCCATCTTCAGCGTGAAGATGCTCGGCCGCATGGTCGTGGGCGACGTCTCGTGGAAGAACATCTCCGGGCCGATCACCATCGCCGACTACGCCGGCCAGTCGGCGCAGCTCGGCTGGATTTCGTGGCTCGGCTTCCTCGCGCTCGTGAGCGTGAGCCTCGGCGTGCTCAATCTCCTGCCGATTCCGCTCCTCGATGGGGGGCACCTGGTGTATTATTTCGCCGAAATCGTGAAGGGCCGACCCGTGTCGGAACGCACGATGGAGATCGGCCAGCGGCTGGGGCTCGCTCTCCTCCTGGGGCTCACGTTCTTCGCCTTCTACAACGACATCAACCGGCTGTTCACGGGCTGACTCGAGCATTTTGATTCGTCCTCTCAGCGGGCTCACCGCAGCGCTTCTCCTGTTGCTTCTCGGCTTGTCCGCCGCGGCGCTCGCCATCGAGCCGTTCGTCGTGAAGGACATCCGCGTGGAGGGCGTGCAGCGCACCGAGCCGGGAACGGTGTTCACGTACCTGCCGGTGAAGGTCGGCGAGCGCATCGACGACGAGAAGGCGGCGCAGGCCGTGAAGGCGCTCTACGCGACCGGTTTCTACCAGGACGTGCGGCTGGAAGCCGACGGCGACGTCCTCATCGTGTTCGTGCAGGAGCGTCCCGCGATCGCCTCGATCGACATCGAGGGCGCGAAGGAATTCACCAAGGACAACCTCAAGGACGGCTTGAAGCAGGCGGGCATCTCGGAATCGAAGATCTACGACAAGTCGCTGCTCGACCGCGCCGAGAAGGAGCTCAAGCGCCAGTACACGAGCCGCGGCTTCTACGGCGCCGTGGTGAAGACGACGGTGACGCCGCTCGAGAGGAACCGCGTGGCGCTGCGCTTCGACATCGAGGAGGGCACGGTCACCAAGATCGCCGACATCAACATCATCGGCGCGAAGGACTTCCCCGAGCGCGAGCTCCTGCGGCAGCTGAAGCTCACCACGCCGGGCATCTTCACCTGGTTCACGAAGAACGACCAGTACTCGAAGCAGCAGCTCACCGCCGACCTCGAGGCGCTGCGCTCCTTCTACCTGAACCGCGGCTACCTCGAGTTCAACATCGATTCCACGCAGGTCTCGATCACGCCCGACCGCGAGAAGATCTACATCGCCATCGCGATCACCGAGGGGCCGGTATACCGCCTGGGCGAGGTCAAGTTCAGCGGCGACCTCGTGGTGAAGGAAGACATCCTGCGCGGGCTCGTCACCATGCGCCCCGGCGACGTGTTCTCGCGCGAGAAGATCGTCGATTCCACCAAGAAAGTCACCGACCGGCTCGGCAACGAGGGCTACTCGTTCGCGAACGTGAACCCGGTGCCGGACCTCGACCGGGCGAAGCGCATCGCGAGCTTCACCTTCTTCGTCGATCCCGGCAGGCGCGTCTACGTGCGGCGCGTGAACATCACCGGCAACCTGCGCACGCAGGACGAGGTGATCCGGCGCGAGCTCCGGCAGCTCGAAGGCTCGTGGTACTCGCTGGAGAAGATCGCGCGCTCGAAGGAGCGGCTGCAGCGCACGTCGTTCTTCTCCGAGGTCACGATCGAGACGCCCGCGGTGCCGGGAACGACCGACCAGGTCGACGTGAACGTGAACGTGACCGAGCGCAACACCGGGCAGCTCACCTTCGGCCTGGGCTACTCCGCGGCAGAGCGCCTCACGGTGCAGGCCTCGGTCTCGCAGGCGAACGTGCTCGGCACGGGCAACCTCGTCGCCTTCCAGGTGAGCAACGGCGCGGTGAACAAGATCTACTCGTTCAGCTACCTCAACCCGTACTGGACGCCCGACGGCATCTCGCGCGGCTTCGACATCTTCCGGCGCGACGTCGACACCTCGACCCTGTCGATCGCCTCGTACCACACGTATTCGACCGGCGCCGGCGTGCGCTTCGGCATCCCGGTGACCGAATACGACACCCTCAACGCGGGCCTCACCTTCGAACGCACCAAGCTCGCGATCACCGACACGGCGCCGCAGCGCTACATCGACTTCGTGAACCTGTTCGGCGAGACCACCAACACGTTCCGCGTCAACACCTCGTTCGCGCGCGACACGCGCGACAGCCTCACGTGGCCCACGCGCGGATGGCTCAACGAGGCGGGCGCCGAGTTCGGCGTCCCGCCGCTGGACCTCACGTATTACCGCCTGAGCTACCAGTCGCAGTATTTCTACACGCCGCCGCGCGTCGACTTCATCACCATCATGCTGAACGGCGAGTGGGGCTACGCCAACGGCTACCGCGGCAAGCCCCTGCCGTTCTTCAAGAACTTCTACGCGGGCGGCGTCGGCTCGGTGCGCGGCTTCGAGACCGCGAGCCTCGGCCCGCGCGACACCAACGGCGACATCGTCGGCGGCAACCGGCGCCTCGTCGGCAACGTCGAGGTGCTCTTCCCGATGCCGGGCTATCGCGAGAAAAACGTGCGGCTCGCCGTCTTCGCCGACGCGGGAGATGTCTGGGGACAGAACGAGAAAGTGCAGGTGAAGGACATCCGCGCCTCGGTCGGCCTCGCGGTGAGCTGGGATTCGCCGGTGGGGCCGCTGCGCTTTTCCTTCGGCACCCCGGTGAGGAAGGTGGAAGGCGACAAGGTCGAGCGCTTCCAGTTCCAGTTGGGGAGGGTATTCTAGGCGGCTGTATGAAGCGAATCCTGGCGATTCTCCTGGCCGGTTGGGCCGTCGCGGCGGGCGCGGTCGAGCTCAAGATCGGCTTCGTCAACACCGAGCGCGTGTTCCGCGAGGCGGCGCCGGCGAAGCGCGCGCAGCAGAAGCTCGAGCGCGAGTTCGCCAAGCGCAACGAGGAGCTCTCGCGCATCGAGAAGCAGGGGCGCGACCTGCAGGCGGAGCTCGAGCGCGAGAACGTGACCATCACCGAGACGGCGCGCCGCGAGAAGGAGCGCCAGCTCGCCGACATCAGCCGCAACTTCCAGCGCCTGCAGCGCGAGATCCGCGAGGACCTGAACCTGCGCCGCAACGAGGAGCTCGCCGCGGTGCAGGAGCGCGCCACGCGCGTGATCAACCAGATCGCCGAGCAGGAGAAGTTCGACCTGATCCTGCAGGAAGCCGTGTTCGCGAGCGGCCGCATCGACATCACCGACAAGGTCATCAAGGCTCTCTCCGACAAGTGAGCGATGGCCGCCCTCACTCTCAGGGACATCGTCGCTAAGCTCGGAGGCGAGGCAGTCGGCGAGGTTCGTTCGCCGCTCACCGGCGTGGCGACGCTCGATTCCGCCGGGCCCGGAGACATCGCGTTCCTCGCGAATCCGAAGTACCGCGGCCGCCTCGCCACCACGCGCGCGGGCGCCGTGATCCTGGGCCCCGGCGACCGCGACGCGGCGGCGATGCCGCGGATCGTCTCCGACAATCCGTACGCCTACTACGCGAAGACCGTCGCGCTGTTTCACCCGGAAGAGCCGGTGCGGCCCGGCATCCACCCGTTCGCGCAGATCGACGGCTCGGCGACCGTGGATGCGTTCGCGGAGATCGGCGCTTTCGTGGTGATCGGCTCGGGCGCCGTCGTTTCGAAGGGCGTGCGCATCGGCGCGCATTGCGTCCTGGGAGAGGGCGTGCGCGTCGGGGCGGGGACGCGGCTCCATCCGCGCGTCACGATCTACCACGGCTGCGCGGTCGGCAGCCGCTGCATCGTGCACTCGGGTGTGGTCATCGGCGCCGACGGCTTCGGCATGGCGCGCGACGAGGGCGGCTGGGTGAAGATCCTGCAGGTGGGGGGCGTGCGCATCGGCGACGACGTCGAGATCGGCGCCAACACGACGATCGACCGCGGCGCGCTCGACGACACCGTGATCG
>Ga0075426_10004152_pt1 | contig 10310 bp, 7 predicted proteins | sample SoiMethybrSBSTD5_FD_75304 | JGI IMG/M metagenome (GOLD analysis project Ga0075426, IMG submission 75304) | Bulk soil microbial communities from a Populus tree surrounding site in Tennessee, USA - Soil MetaG P. TD hybrid SBSTD5 | ecosystem: Environmental > Terrestrial > Soil > Tree plantation...
CGTAGCTCAGGGGATAGAGCAGGACGGTCCTAACGTCAAGGTCGGGGGTTCGATTCCCTCCGGGGGCACCAGCCCGATCCCCAGCTCGTTGGGAACGATCAACAGCTCACGACTCGCGTCGAGATCGATGTCAAAATCCTGGCATCGGCAAGGAATACAGGCACACGATCGGGAAGCGTGTCGGGAACGGTCTACTTACTCTCCTGGTGCGTGGCGGGTTGGGACCAAAGGCCGTTCGGCTCGTAACCGTTCGCGGCCGGACGAGCGGCAGGGAATACTCGAACCCGATCTGGCTGGTGGAACGAGCCGGTGGGCGGTACTGGGTCGCCGTGTTCGGCGAAACGAACACGATCAGGAATGCGCGGGCGGCTGGTCAGGTGACCTTGAGCCGCGGTCCCGCCCGTGAAACTGTCCGCCTGAGCGAGGTCCCCGTCTCCGAACGCGTACCGGTCCTCCGAGCGAGGATCGGCCTCCCAGGCAGCCGGATGCTGCGGCCTTACTTCGAAGCGACGCCCGAATCGTCAGACGCTGAATTCGCCGCGATCGCAGCGGAGCACACGGTATTCGAGCTCGAGCCGGTCTAACCGCGACAATCAGGGCGACTCGCCACCCCTGACTCGGTTGGCTCCGAAAGGCAGCAGATTCGATTCGCGGGATCTGCTCCCAGCGACTCCTCAGCCAGGTCATAGGTACGGTTCAGCGCCGCTCATCAAGCTCCGCGCCATCGAAGGCACCGAAAGCCGCGTCAGGACTCGTGATCGCTCGCTTCGACAAATCGAAGCTGTTCCCCACAATTCTCTGAGCAAATCCCCAGGAAACCAGATCAGCATGGTCGTGGTGAGCAAGGACGGAGCCCGGGTGCTCGTGGTCGACGACGAGCCGAACATCACGGAGCTCGTGGCCATGGCCCTGCGCTACGAAGGCTTCGACGTGAAGACCGCAACGACCGGACGGGCGGCCCTGACCGCGGTCTCCCAGTTCTCCCCTTCGCTGGTGATCCTCGACGTGATGCTGCCCGACATCGACGGCCTCGAAGTCCTGAAGCGGCTCAACAGCTCCGGCAACAAGGTGCCCATCATCTTCCTGACCGCGAAGGACGCGACCGAGGACAAGGTCCATGGACTGACGATCGGCGGCGACGACTACGTGACCAAGCCCTTCAGCATCGCCGAGCTGATGGCCCGAGTCCGCGTCGTGCTCCGCCGGCACGGCAACAACTCAGACTCCTCCAAGCTTTCCCTCGCCGACCTCGAGCTGGATGACGAGGCGCACGAGGTCCGCCGCAACGGGCACGTCGTCGAGCTGACGAACACCGAATACCGGTTGCTGCGGTACCTCCTGATCAACGCCGGCCGGGTCCTGACGCGAAGCCAGATCCTCGACCACGTGTGGCACTACGACTTCGGCGGTGACGCGAGCGTGCTCGAGACGTACATCAGCTACCTGCGGCGCAAGGTCGACCGCTACGATCCGCCCCTGGTGCACACCGTCCGCGGCGTGGGGTACGTGCTCCGAACGCCACGAAAATGACGCTGTCGCTCCGAGGGCGGCTGCTGATCGGGGTCATGTCGCTCGTCGTCATCGGGCTGCTGGTCGCAAACGTAGCGATGTACCTCTCGCTTCGGACATTCCTGATGGGCCGGGTTGACGATCAGCTCACCAACGGCGTCGACGAAGCAGCCAACGCACTGGGGGCGACCGGTCCTTTCTCACAGCGCACGCCGTACTTCCCCGTCGGCACGGTGGTCGAGCTGATCGCCGCCGACGGCTCAGTCGCCGACGGCAAGGTCGTGGCTCCTTTCGGAACCAATGGCCCGACCGCGCGACCGAACCTGCCCCGGACGCTGCCCAACTACGGAACCGACAAGCCCGCGCCGCCGTACACGGTCGCAGGTACCGAGGGAGTGCAGTTCCGCATGACGGACTGGCCTGAGGGTCGGTTCCACGGCCAGTTCATCGTGCTGGCGATTCCGTTGACCGAGGTGCAGTCGACCCTCACCCAGCTGCTGGCGCAGGAAGCCGTGATCAGCGCCGCCGTGATCGCCGGCACGCTGATCCTTGCCCTGCTGATCGTCCAGCTCGGGCTGCGTCCCCTGCGCCGGATGGGTGCGGTCGCAGGCGAGATCGCCGTGGGCGATTACAGCCGGCGGGTCGAACCCGCGACGCCAAAGACCGAGATCGGGCGGCTCGGAATGGCGTTGAACGCGATGCTGACGCAGATCGAGGCCGCTTTTGCCGAGCGAACCGCTTCGGAGGGCAGGCTGCGCCGCTTCATCGCCGATGCATCCCACGAGCTGCGCACACCCCTGACCTCGATTCGCGGTTACTCCGAGATGCTGCGCCGGGGCGCATCCGAATCGGCGGCCGACGCCGACCTCGCGCGGCGGCGTATCGAGGAGGAATCGGTCCGCATGTCCACTCTGGTCGACGACATGCTGCTGATCGCGCGGCTCGACCAGGGTCGGCCACTCGCCAGCGAGGCGGTCGACCTCCAGGTCATCGCGCGGGATGCCGCCGCGGACGCGCGCGCGGTGGCGCCACAGCGCGAGATCACGCTGAACGCGCCGGACAGGGTAGTGGTCTCAGGCGACGACACACGCCTCCGCCAGGTGGTGGGCAACCTCGTCCGCAACGCCCTCGTCCACACGCCGGGGCGAACGGCCATCGAGATCGCGGTGACGACCCAGAACGGAACCGCCCAGCTGTCGGTGGCCGACCACGGTCCCGGGCTGCGCGCCGAGGACAGAGAGCGAATCTTCGAACCGTTCTACCGGGCGGATCCCAGCCGCAGCCGCGACAGCGGCGGCGCCGGACTCGGGCTGTCGATCGTCAACGCGGTGGTGTTGGCGCACGGCGGACGCGTCCAGGTGAAGGAAACGAACGGAGGCGGCGCCACATTCGAGGTGGAGCTTCCCCTCGCCTCCGACTCCAACTAGCTGTTATTCAGGTGCAGGCAAACGCGGCGTCGTGAGCGGGGCAGCTGCCCGCGATCGTGTCGAGGACAGCGCATCTAATCACGCTCGCGCGAGCCGCGCCACTAGCCGCTTGGCCGGAAGGCGATGACGTCGCCGCCCGCGTCGCCGGCAACCACCAGGTCGCCGGCAATTGCGGGACCGCTGCGCACCGCGGACGGGAGGTCGACGCTCCACAGGGCCCGGCCGTCTCTTGTCGACAGGGCAATCAACGAGCCCGACCTGACATCCCCGAAGACCGCGCCGGTGCCGAAGATCACGACCCCATTCCCGACGGCGGGCGCCGAATAGACGGGGAGCTGGGTGTCGTGGCGCCAGAGCTCAGACCCATCTGCGGCGCGGAGCGCGACCAGCCCTGTGGGCGGACTTGCCGACGCGACGTAGACCGCCCGCCCGTCGTAGGCAGGCGATGCGAGAAGGCCGTGCACCGCCGTCCCCTTGACGAGCTCGCGCGACCAGACGATTGAGCCGTTCGACGCGTCGACCACCGCCAACAAACCCTCAACCGCTGCCTGGGCGACCACCTCGTGACCGGCCAGCTGAAAGATGACAGGCGACGCTCCGACATCCAGGTCTCGGTCATCGTCGGGATAGAGACTGACGAGCCATCTTTGCTTTCCGGTTGCCGGATCGAACGCGAGCACGCCATCGTCCGGATTGCCAACACCGACGAAAGCGTTGCCCTGCGCGTCGATGGCAGGAGTCGACCACACCCCGCCGCCCGGCGCGCAAGCGGCCCGAATGCAGGTGCTCCATCGCTCTTGCCCGGTCGATTCGTCGAGGCCGTACAACCGGCCCGGCACGAGCGGTTTGTCCCCATAGGGCGACGCCACTCCGATGATCACCAGTCCTCCATGCACGACCGGCGATGCCCAGATCGCGGCGTTCGGGGGGCCCCTCCACACCCATGCCGGAGAGCCGTCCGAAGTCCGAAATGCGTGCACGAAGCCCGTGAGGGTGCCCACGAATACGCGTTCTCCTTCGGCTGAGGCTGAGCCCGAGATCGCACCGAGGCCCCTGCGCGACCACACGGTCCTCCCAGATCTCGAGTCGAGCGCGACGAGCGTTCCACCGGCGCTCCCCGCAATGACCAATCCACCCGATACCGCGGGGGTGCCATCGACTGCGCCGCCGACGTGCGCGCGCCAGGCGCTTCGGAGCCTACTTGCCGCCTGCTCGTCCAGGGTGGCTCCCGGCGGGCGACCATCGCGAACCAGGTCTCCGCGGTACATCGTCCAGCTCTCGCCGGCGGGATTCGGTGACACGGTGGAGACCGGCGCGCCGGCGCTGCACGCGATCAGCAGGCAAGCCGCGGCAAGACTCTGAGCCATCTCCCAGCCTTGCCCCAGGCGGCATTGAGAAATCACTGCCATCGTGGTGAATGCCCGAATGCCACCTCGGGCCTTTCCCCTAAGCGTAGGGGGCGCCCAAAGCGCCCCCTACACCCGCTCCTCCACCGGCAGGCCCGCACGCGCGCTCGGTTCGCCGGCGGCCAGGCGCCGGTACAGCGAAGCCAGCGGGCGCGGCGCCCACCAGTTGGCCTCGCCGAGGATCCTCATCACGGCCGGGACGATCAGGATGCGCACGATCGTGGCGTCGATCGCGATCGCGACCGTGAGACCGACCCCGATCGACTTGATGATGACGACGTCGGCAAGGCCGAAGGCGATGAAGACGGCGCACATGATCGCGGCGGCGCCCGTGATCAAACGCCCGCTCTTCTCCAGCCCCATTGCGACGCCAACCTGGTTGTCGTCCGCACGCCGGTACTCCTCCTGGATCCGGCTGATCAGGAGGACCTCGTAGTCCATCGACATCCCGAAGACGATGCTGAAAAGCAGGACGGGGATGCTGGGGTCGATCGATTGAGGTGTGAATCCGAGCAGGCTGCTGAAGTGGCCCTGCTGGAACACGAAGACGAGCGCGCCGAATGATGCTGAGATCGAAACGAGATTCGTGAGCACCGCCTTCAACGGCAGCACGACAGATCCCGTCAGCAAGAAGAGGATGACGTACGTGACCACGATCACCGAGCCGACCGCGAGCGGTGTCCGCTGCAGGATGTAGTTCACCAGGTCGAGGTCGAACGCCGTGCCGTTGGTGGCAAGTACCTGCGCCTCCGGCACATTTTCGGCGCGAACTGCATTGACGATTTCGCGCGCTGCGTCGCTGGAATAGGGCTTGTTCGACAAGACGCTCAGCAGAACAATGTGTGGCCCGGTGCTGTTCTTCAACGCCTCCTGGAGAGCGGGCGGAAGCGATTCCCGCGGACCTGAATAAAGGCGTTGATAGTCGGTGCGTCCCAGGCTCGGATCAGCTTCCAGGATGCTGTCGACACGAATCACGTTCGGCAGCTGCGCAAGTCGGCGGCTCAGGTCATAGAGGTCGCCGATGTGCTCGGGCGTCAAGGGCGACGAGTCCGGGTAGTAGACGACCGCCTCGATCGAGGTCTGGTTCCTGCCTGGAAATTCGTTGATGAGCGTGTCATAGCCCTGGCGCGCCTGGTTCCATGGCGGGAGCGCATCGACATCGCTGCTTGCCAGCCGCAGCTGCAAGAAAGGTGTGCCCGCGACGACGAGCAGCGTCAAGGCCGGGATCAGAACCAACCATGGCCTCCGCATCACCCAGGTGGCCATCGCGTGCCAGGCACCCGCGCCGGCCGGGCGGCGCATGCCCAACCGCGGCATGATCCGCTTCGCCCAGCGAGGCCACCAGTCCACCAGGTTCCCGAGGACGGCCAGCGAAGCGGGGAGGAACGTCAGGCCGTAGAAGACGGCGATGGCGACCACGATCGCGCCGGCTGCGCCCAACGACGCCATGAACGTGCCTTGATAGAACAGCATCGCGGAGAGGCCGATGGCGACGGTGATCCCGGAAAACGTGATCGCACGGCCGGCGGTCGACATGGCGATCGCGATCGCATCCTCTCGGCTCGCGCCGGCGGCCATCTCATCACGAAAGCGGTTGACGATGAACAGCGAGTAATCGATCGCGAGCGCGAGACCGATCAGGGTCACGATGTTGGTCGCGTACTGCGAGACGTCGGTGAAGCGTGCGAGCAGCATCGTGCCGCCCAGTCCGCCGACTATCGCGAGCAGCCCAACGCCGAGCGGGAGAAGCGCCGCCACGATCGCGGCGAAGATGATCACGAGCATCATGAACGCGACTGGAAGCGCGACGTACTCCGCGCGCTGAAGGTCCGCGTTGAGTGTCGAGTCAAATGCGAGATTGAGTGGAACCTGGCCGGTGGCAACCACAGACAGTGGGCCAGGCCGCAGCTCGGCGACGACGGCGTCGACGTATCTCTGGGCGTCCACCGACCGGTCTTTGAACTCCACCGTGACCAGCGCCCTGTGGCCGTCGCGCGAGATCAGGGCGGATTGCTCACTCGCCGGCACGCTGTATGGCGTTGCGAGACCGGAGACCCTCGAATCGCTGCTGAGCGGCGCCACCGCATCTTCGACAGCGGTCTGAAAAGGAGCGTCGGTTGCCTTCCAGGTGGGGCTGCTGAAGATCAGGGTCATGCCCGAGCGCACCTCGACCGGCTGCTCGACGCGGATCTCTCGCGTGATCAGGTTGGCCGCCCGGACTGCCTCCAGGTTCGCCCCGAAATCTTCGTTGCCGGCGCGCGCGGTTCCCGTGAGGACTCCGATCACGGACACCCCAAGCAGAAGCGCCGACGCGACCAGCGTGGCCCAGCGGAACCGATACACAAAGCGGCCCCAGCGCGCGAACACCGCGCCACTGTACCTGCCGGTCTTCAGGGCTCGGTCAGGTCAATTTCCACTGGACCGACTGCAGGACCGGTTTCGCTTTCACCAGAAAAGCCGACAGGTTGTCCTGCCTGGTCAGCACCAGCACGGCGTAGTAGACGCTGCCGGTCGAGTTCGCCCCCGCAAAGAGGGATGCGGCCGCCGGGAGTGAATGGCCCCCCTGGGTGAGCGTGAAGCACATCGTCCATGAGATGCCGGTCGCGCCATTGAACGAAGTCGTGGTCGTCGTCGTGTTGGGACAGTTCCGCGCGTCTGGGTACCTGGTCTTCAGCTCGGTGTCGACCGTGTTCTTGTTGTCCTGGGCCGTCTGGGGCGGGCTCGAAGGCCCGCTCGCGACCGTTACCGTCCCTTCGGAGTTGGGATCGCTCAGGGTGATCGACTCGACATCCTTGTTCGCAACCGACCACTGGGCCGGGACCTTCACCGAAACGCCATCGTTTGATTCGGTGGTTGCGCCCAGCGGCGCCGACGTCGGCGACGCGATGGGGGTCGGCGTGACGCCCGGCGTCGGACTCGGGAGCTCGGTGCCGACGCCGGGTCCGGAGTTGTTGGCCGTGCTTCGGTTGCCAAGGATCGCCAGCGCGGTGCCGCATCCCGCCATCAAAACCGTCAGCGCCACGACCGCTGCGATGATCAGCATCCAGGGCGTCCTGTGCACGGGCGCCACCGGTGCGGCGGGCGCGTAGTAAGGGCTCTGGTATCCGGTCGGGGCCTGGTAACCGGTGGGGCCGGCCACCGGAGGCGCAATACCTGGAGGAGGGCCGACAAAGGCTGGGGGTTCCGACGCGGCTCCTGGCGGGGATGGCGACGGTGCGGCCGCGGCCGGCGCTGCGGCCAGTGGGTTGCCACACGACTGGCAGTAGAGGTTTCCCTCCGGGTTCTGGGCGCCGCAGCGAGCGCAGGTCAGCGCCATGGAGGCCTTAGGCCTTTGCTGCTCGCGGCTTGCGGGCTCGCTTGATAGTCGCAGGCGCCGCGGTAAGTGCCATCCCACAGTTGGGGCAGAAGCCGGACGCAACGATGTTCATGTGGCAGTTCGGGCACACCGTCTCCGCGAAGCCCATGTGGGCGGCTTCCTCGAGCAGGGCGTGGTGCAGCACGTACCGGACGTAGATGAGGACTACACCCACGACCACCGCCTGCCAGACGAGGATGAAAAGTGGATTGAGCAGCGCGTCTTTCATGAGCAGGGTTCCGAGCGCAAACGCCACGTGTGCGAGAACGGCTGTCGCGATGCCGCCGGCCTCACGCCCGGCGAGGCGGCCGCGACGGAGCCTCCACACCGTCGCGACGATCATCCCGGTGGTGCTCGCCTGCAGGAGAGGTTGGAACACGGCGATTGTCGCCAGGTCGAAGATCCAGTTCCCTGGCGTCAGATGCGCGGGAAGGCCCGTGATCGCCCCGGAGAACGTCACGAGCGACTCCGCGACGCTGAAACCGAGACCGGCGGCAATCCCGAAGACGAGTCCGTCGACGGTCTCCGGAAAGTCGGCCCGGTTGGGCAGTAACAAAGCGGGCAGGGGCTTCAGCGCCTCTTGCAGGACCGGCACCAGGAGGCCGAGGAAAAGCAGCGTGCCGACGTCGATGGCTGCGCTGCGCAGCGGGTTGCCCACGCTTGGGAGCGGGTTGTATGCGCCGCGCTCGACCAGCGTGAACACCACGCCCAGGACCACGCCGCCGCCGATCGTGAATCCCAGCACAGTGGCCGGCTCGTCGCGATAAACCTGCGCCTCGTAGAGGTAGATCAGGTACAGGACCGGTACGAGGAAGGTCGCGACGAGGATCGCGGCAGTGATCAGTCCGGCGATGTACAGAATCAGGATCCCGGCGACGCCGACCGCGAAAGCCCATCGGAACTCATGGACCTTGCTCTCACCGAGGTGCGGAAACAGGGTCGTGAACACGGACGGCTGCACGACGTGCTCGCCAGGATGCGCGGCGTAGCGGTGCCTGCGCGTCCTGGCGTTGCCTACCTCCGCCGTCTTGCCCTGGTGCGCTCCGCAACGGGTGCAGAACACGCCGTCGGGCACGTCGTTCGCGCAGTGGTCACACCGCACGGGCGGTAAGGATATCGAGCGCGGCCCGCTTAGGCTTGCCTGGCTTCCTCAGGCTCCGCGGGCACCCAGCCGCGGATGAAGTGGCACGAATAGTGTCCGGGATGCTTGTCGAAGTACCGCTGGTGGTACTCCTCGGCGCGCCAGAAGTCGGTGGCGGGGACGATCTCGGTCACGATCTTGCGGTCGAAGAACTTCTGCGCCTCGTCCCTTGACTTGAGCGCCGCTTTCTCCTGCTCGGGGTTGTGGAAGAAGATCACCGATCGATACTGGTGACCCATGTCCGGGCCCTGGCGATTCAGCGTCGTCGGGTCGTGCATGTTCCAGAACTGGTTGAGCAGCTGCTCGTAGGAGACCTTGGCCGGGTCGTATGTGACCTCGACAGCCTCGGCGTGGCCGGTACGCCCCATGCAGACCTGCTCGTAGGTTGGATGGTCGACCTTTCCGCCCTCATAGCCCGAGACGGCCTCGATCACGCCCGGTACCTCGTTGAAGAGATGCTCGACGCCCCAGAAGCACCCGCCGGCAAAAGTCGCTTTCTCCATGTCACCCTCCAAACTACGTCGGACAAATCATGATTCCCCCCGACGATGATTCGCTAACCCCGCCGCCGAGGCGGCGCTGGTGGCACCTGGCGACGGTCGACGTCACCCCGCTCCGCCGCCACCGCGACTTCCGCCTCCTTTTCATCGGTCGGTTCGTCTCGTTCTTCGGCTCGATGGTCAGCTCGGTGGCCTTCCCGTACCAGGTCTATCAGCTCACCCATAGCGTCCTGCTGGTCGGCGTTCTTGGTGTGCTCGAGTTCGCGGCGATCCTCGTCTTCGCCTTTCTCGGCGGAGCGCTGGCCGACGCGCGAGACCGGCGCTCCATGGTGCTGGCGTCCGAGGCAGCCCTGATGGGATGCAGCCTTCTCCTTGCCGGCAACGCGGCCCTCCCCAATCCCCAGGTCTGGCTGCTCTTCCTGGTGGCGACGGCCTGGGGCGTGCTGGACGCGATCCAGCGACCATCGCTCGACGCCATGCTGCCGCGACTGGTCGAGCGGGACGAGCTCGCCGCGGCCGCCGCGCTCGGCAGCCTCCGCGGCACCCTCGGCATGATCCTCGGACCCGCGCTCGGCGGGGTGCTGCTCGCCGCATTCGGGCTCACCGTCACCTACCTGTTCGACGTCGCCTCGTTTGTGGTCGGGCTGGCGTGTCTCTGGCTCATGCGCGCCGTCCCGCCACCTGTGGACGCCGAGCGGCCGAGCCTTCGCCGGGTGGTCGAGGGCTTGCGCTACGCGCGCAGCCGCCAGGAGCTCATCGGCACCTACGCGGTCGACATCGTCGCCATGTTCTTCGGCATGCCGTTCGCGCTGTTTCCAGCGATCGCGCAGGGTCTGGGTGGGGCCCGGGTGCTGGGTCTCCTCTATGCAGCTCCCGCGGTGGGATCCTTTCTTTTTTCAGCCACGAGCGGCTGGACCAACCGTGTCCATCGGCACGGCATGGGCGTGATCGTCGCCGCGACGATCTGGGGTT
>Ga0075426_10004153_pt1 | contig 10309 bp, 7 predicted proteins | sample SoiMethybrSBSTD5_FD_75304 | JGI IMG/M metagenome (GOLD analysis project Ga0075426, IMG submission 75304) | Bulk soil microbial communities from a Populus tree surrounding site in Tennessee, USA - Soil MetaG P. TD hybrid SBSTD5 | ecosystem: Environmental > Terrestrial > Soil > Tree plantation...
GGCACCATGGATATGAAGGGCATCGGCATCCAGCAGATGATGGCGCTCGTCACGCTCAAAAAATCCGGCATCACGCCGGCGCGCGATATCGTCATGCTTTCGACGGCCGATGAAGAGAACAACGGAACGTACGGCATACGGTGGATGATCGACAATCATTTTTCCGATATCGACGCGGAATACGTGCTGGACGAAGGCGGCTTCGGGACACGCGACATTCTGGCGGCGGGCGAGCTGGTATTCGGGATCGAGGTGGGGGAGAAGCAGACGCTGTGGCTGCGTGTGCGGGCGCGCGGCACGGCGGCGCATGGCTCGCAGCCGATTCCTGACAACGCCAACGTCACGCTGCTGTCGGCGCTCGAGAAAGCCATGGCCCTGCCGCCGGCCAAACCGCACCCGGTGGTGGCCGAGATGATCCGGACGATCGGCGAGCCGCTGGCGGCGAACAAATATACAGCCGCCATACAGGCGAATACCGTATCGCTGACGACGCTGACGGCGGGCGTCGGGTCGCCGGTGAAGGTGAACGTGATTCCTTCGACCGCGGAAGCCACGCTCGATTGCCGGCTGCTGCCGGGCGTGAACGCGCCAGAGTTTATTTCCGACATGAAGGCGCGAATCAACGACCCGCGCGTGAGCGTTGAGGCGATCAACGAGGCGGACGACCCCGGCGCGAGTCCGAGCCACATGCCGCTTTTTGACGCCATGCGGCGAGCGATTTTGAAGACACACCCGGACGCGATTGTGACGCCGATGCTGGTGCCGCACGGAACGGATTCAAACAAACTGCGCGTGAAGGGCGTCATCGCATACGGCTTCACGCCCATGGTGCTCGACCTTTCAACGGCCGGATCGATGCACAGCGACCGGGAGCATATACCGATTGCGGAGTTTCAGAAGGGCGTGCGGATTTTCTACGACGTATTGACGGGGGAGTTTTAGGGGTTGGGGGAAGGTAGTCGGGAGTCGGAACCATGCAGGCGTCTTGAGCGGTGCGCGCGAGGCGATCTATCGGCACGGCTCCGCAGGTTGCGTCTTCCGATAACGCCGAGGCCGCTGCTCTACCCAGTCGTTGGCGTCCGAGTGGAAGCAGCGTCAGCAGTGGGCATAGTCTGAAGCGTTAGTCGGGCCGCAAAAATCGGGAAAAGCAAGGCAAAAATCCAGAACGGCACGACTGGTATATCGACGCGGCTCCAATAAAACACGTTCGGCAAGGTGATGTAGACGCCTCCCAACACGGAACCGATATAGATGCTCCGTGGGGCCGAAGCCAGATCCTTGCGCCTGAATAGGGCAAGAGCGCTACCAAATAACAGCACCCCAACCATCCCTATGACGGCATCACCGAATAACGAAAGCTCGAATGCCGCACCTGGTGCGTCCCGGAACTTCTGGTCAAACCTCTGCAGGACGAATACTGTGTAGAAGCTCTCAGCAGCGGCAACGATGACCGTGGTCAATGAAAATGAGAGAGGCACCAACCAGACAGCGGTTCGACGTATTGTTCCCACGACCGCGATCGCCACGGAAGGAAATAGGAGCATGAGCCATATGTCTACAGGAATTGCGGTGACCCGCGACATGGCTCCAGTGTAGCCCTGCCAATGACTTGTGGTCGAAAGACGCGGTTATCACCAACTTCGATGACGGACACTATGACGCCTCCAGCCGAGCGCAGTGGAAGGAAACCGGGCCCAGCTGGACACCAGCCGGTTCTGGCCGCGTTTACCGTGACGGTGCAGCGCCGGCGGCGAGCCGGCAAAAAATCCGGTCGCGTCCCGGGCCGGCTAATGTGTTTTCCCCCGCGCCACTACGGCGTTAATCCGATTCCACCATCTGCGCTCGCCTGATCTAATGGCCACGAGGTGAGTGTGTCTGCGTTCAAACGAAATCTGGTTCCCCTGCTGTGCATCGCCTTCGTGGCTGCGGCGGCGTCCACGGGAATTTTCTATAGATTGTTGGGGAGCCGGTTGCGTGACGCCTCCTCGACCCTCCCGCGCCAATCGCTGGTAGTGGCGTCGCGCAATCTGGAACGCGGCACGGTGGTGAAGTCCGAGGATCTCAAGGTTTCCACGTGGAGCGGCGCCGAGCCGTTCACTGGCGGCTACACTTTGATCAGCCAGGTGATTGGAAAGACAGTCTACGGTGCGGTGGTCGAGAATGAACCGATCACGCAGACACGCCTGGCCTCTCCCGATAGCAGCGAGGGGCTCGCGATAGCTGCCGGCATGCGCGCCGTTTCGGTGCGCGCTTCCGATTCGAGCGGCGTGCTGCGCCTGTTGAGGCCCGGCTATAAGGTGGACGTGCAAGTGGTTGGCCCGCTTCATGGCACGGAGTTGATGCTGCGGACGACACTGCAAAACCTGGAAGTGCTGGCGATCGATTTGCCGGATCCGTCGGGCGGACGCCCCGGCGCCCCGGTCGTTACTTTACTGGCGACGCCCTCGGCTGCGGACCAACTAGGGCTGGCCGATTCCGCGGCCCGCGTCCGCCTGTTGCTGCGCAATCCACTCGATCCGAGCGGCGGCGCGCGTCCCTTGCTGAGCATGGCCGGTGTGTTTGCGGACACACCCGACTGGCCGGCGTACGATCGACCCCTGCACGGCCTCGCGAGCACAAACGCACGGCCAGGTGGCATGGGGGAGCGCGCCGCGGCGCCAGCGGAACGAATCCAACTGCTGGTACAGGTCGCCGCCGCCCCACCGGAGGTTTTGGACGAACTGGCCGCAAAGTGGCATTGGCCGGCGCGAAGTGAAGCGCTGCAGGCGGTATCCATGCCACCCGGGCGCGAGGCTGGCGAAGTTTTTCGGGGCCTCGAGAAGAGCCGGCGGATCGAGGTGGTCTGGTCCGCACGGCTGAGGACCGCCAGCAACCGTTCCGTTAGCATGGATGCCGGCGCGTCCTGGCCGGCCGGCAAACGTGGGCCGCTGAATCTTCGGGCAGCCGCCAAAGACGGAGCCTGCGGTTTGCATCTCCGGTTTCGGCCCCGGCTTGATGAGACGGGGACGCTACGGATCCGCGTGCAACCAAAAATCACTGTTTCGCGTTCCGCCGGAGTCGCCTCGCGCAAGATGGACACCGAGATCGAGGTGGTGGATGGTCAGAGCTTTGTGGTGTCCGGCCTGACCACCGCCGCCGATTGGCCGGTCCTGGCGCGTTTTCTTTCCGGCCGGCCGAGGGAGAGCGGCAACCGCGAATTGCTGGTGTGGGTGACGCCGCAGGTCATGGAGCCCGTGCATACGATGGCAGCGGCTGGACGCTAGGACATGCTGGTCGCCATCCTGATCCTGTTTTTCGCGATCACGTGCCTGGTCGCCTGGGCCCTCCTGGTGGCGGGTTCGGCTCTGCTCGAGCGGCGCCTGGGCCAAGCGCCCGGCGGCACCTTTGCCGGGCCCTCGCCGGCGGACGAAACACCCCTCCTGCTGCGGCGACAACTGCTCAGTTCGATCTCGGTCTGGCATGAACTGCTCGCGCGCTTCGACTTCATAGAAATCCTCAAGCTGCGCATCGCCGAAGCGGGGCTGAAATGGTCGGTGGGTCGAACCACGCTGGTGATGCTGCTCATTGGTTCGGTGGGCGCCGCCATTCTGCTCGCCATGGACTGGGCGCCCATCATCAGCGTGCCTTTGGCCGCCGCGGCCGGCATCCTCGTCCCGTTTCTCTATATTCTCCACAAGCGAACCGAGCGCTTCCGGAAGATCGAAGAGCAGTTTCCCGACGCGCTGGATTCTTTGTCGCGAGCCATGCGCGCCGGACATCCGTTCGTGGCCGGCATGGAATTGCTGGGCTCCGAGTCGCCCGAGCCGCTGGCGCAGGAGATGCGCAAGACGTATGACGAATGGAAGCTCGGGCTCGCCTGGAATGAGGCGCTCGAGAATCTCACCCGCCGCGTGCCCCTGGTCGAGATCCGCCTGTTCGCGGCAGCAGTGGCGCTGCAAAACCGTTTCGGCGGCCGGCTGAACGAAATCCTGGAGGAACTGGCCAAATCCACGCGTGATTCCATCTCGCTACGCGGCGACGTGCGGGCCAGCTCCGCGCAGGGCCGGATGAGCGGAACCGTTCTGACCATTCTGCCCATCGTCATTACTCTGATCATGTTCGTCACCAGTCCCGCATATATCGAGGTTTTATTCAAGCATCCGGACGGCAAGTATCTCATCGCCGCCGCGCTGTGCTGCCTGGTGTTGGGGCACTTAGCTATCCGACGCATCGTGAACATCAAGGCCTAAGCTCTATGCATCTTGTCGCCATATTCGCCGGCCTCTTTCTGCTGATCATGAGCACCACGCTGGTCTTGGGTTACGCCGTGCTCGACCGCGGCGCCGTGCTCAACCGTGGCGCGGTACTGAATCGCGGCCAGGCACAAGACGAGAACGCCAGCTCCCTCATCGATACCTTGCGCCGCATCGGGCGGGCTGCGCCGGTTAGGCTGCGGGAAGCCAACCGCCTTCGCCAGCAGCTCAGTTTTGCGGGATACCGGTCTCCGTCGGCGGAACCCATCTATGCCGGAATCCGCGTGGCTTCCGCGGCGTTCGCGAGCATGATCGTATTCGGCATCGCAACGTATGAGGAGGCGGGTTTGTACCGGACGGTGCTGGCTGTTTTGTGCGCGGCCCTGGCGGGTTACATGCTGCCACATCGATTTCTCAACAGCCGCATCCAGCGGCGTTCCGCGAAACTTCGGGAGGGCCTGCCGCCGGCGTTGGACTTGATGGTCCTGGGTCTCGAAGCCGGGCAGTCCCTGGACGCCATGCTCATCGAAGCCTGCAGCCAGCTTCGCGATACCTTTCCGGAATTGTACGCTGAACTCAGCATGGTGGAGATCGAAATCATCGCCGGCAAAAGCCGGGCTGAGGCGCTGCAGGATCTGGCCGGCCGCAATCAGGAAATTGAGATCAGTCGTTTCGCGCGCCTGCTTCTCGACGCCGACCGTTTCGGAACCAGCCTGGCGCCAGCGCTGCGCGCGCACGTCCATTACCTGCGGGTCCGGACGCGGCAAAAAGCCCACGAAGCGGCGCGTAAAGTCGCTGTGAAGATGGTCTTCCCACTGTTTTTTCTGATCTTTCCGTCCATCCTCTTGGTAACCCTGGGACCGGCGGTCTTGCAGATTGTCACCCAGTTGCGACCTATGCTGAACAATTCGGTGCGGTAGCGCCCTACCCTCTGCTCGCAGGGCGTGCATGAGAAGGGCGATTTAGGAAGCGGCCCGCCGCGAGCACGGCCGCCGCCAATTTCCAGGGGCTGGACTGAATTTAGCGGGCAGGCTTTCACCCTGCCCCGCAGACCGGTTAGGAACTGGCTGTACTACCTCTCAGGTAGGATCTTGATAATTGTTACATTGCGGTCGTACCTCTTTCCGAGGTAGTAGCCGGCAATCGTGGAACCGGTCGAAACCCCGAAAAACGTAGAAATTCCTACAGCCTCCGAAGTGGCAATGTGGGCCACCAGGTCGCCCCCAAGAATCAGCCCGCCCAGCGCCCCGGCAATCACGCCAATGGTTCTGCCGCCGGAACCCTGTTTGGTTTCGAGCTGCAGTGTGGACAGCGATGCCCGGGGAATCACATTCTGCCCCTTCGGATACGCCTTGCGGTCGGACGTTTTCTTGACGTTCAGAACCAACGCGTCTTCTCGAACTGCGACCGCTAGTCCCTTAATCTCCGGCCCGCCAGGTAGCACTAATTTCACTTTGTGGCCGATTATCAGGGGCGCCAGCTCGCTCCATTTGAGCTCCAGCTGATTCGAAGATGCCATTGCGGCCGGTGCGGCGCAGCAAAGCGCACACATCAGAATAGAAGCGTACTGCAGTTGGATGATATGGCTAGACATATTGTTACCTCCGCCCCGCGATGACGTCGCGCACGGATGCCGCGGTCTCTGCACCTACATGGCCTAGCGCCCATGCGGGATGACCCACGCCCGGCAGCACCAGGGGATCGGAGTTCTTGATCTGCTGCACGGAAACAGGAGGAATGCCCGCCGCGAATTGTGTATTCAGCGCTTGAATGAACTTGTTTGCGACCAACGCGTAACCGGTATTGGTCGGGTGAACTCCATCGAGCGAGAACAGCCCGCCGAGAAAATCGAGCGTCAGCCGCTGGCCGCCGCTGACAAAACCGCCCGCCAGAAGTTCGGCCATCAGCGCATGGATATCCACAAGCGCTGCTCCATGCGATTGTGCGTTAGCCGCAATGATGGCGTTGTAGTCCGCCACTGCTGACCGGATTCTGGCGACTTCAGCTGCATCGAGGATCAGATTGGCCGGGAGCGGCCCGGCGATGGCGCCGGTAAGGATCGCCTGTATTTGCGAGAAGGCATCGCCGGTCACGAAGTCTCCCGGCCCGATCCCCAGAACTGGTCCGATCGCCGAAAGCGGGGCGCCGACGGCTGCGGCCACCTGTTCCGCCGGAGTGAGAAACGCGATCGAGGCGACGTCCGGAATGTTGGCCACCACCAGCGTTGCGCCGGTCGCGGCCATGCGATTCATCACTTCGGCATATGCAGCTTCAAAATCGGAGACCGGCGTAAGCAATGACGCGTCGCCATGCGTGGCAGGTGTGAGCGCGTCATTGTTGCCCAACCAAACGAAGATCGTCGTGGGCACGAGCGCCTCGGCCCATTCCACTTGGCTCTTTGAGATTCCCGCGAACAAACCAGGAGCTCCGAGCACTAAATCAGTCAAGCTGTCGAGCGGGAAATCGGGACGTCTGGTCAACGCGTCCCGCACGTTGGCGCCGGGCACCGCTAGATCGGTCGGCTGAACGAAAAAATCATCCCGGCCGCTGGAAACGCCCAGGGCTGGAAGAATCATTGGAGGCGGTCCGGGACTCACTAGTTCGTACACGTTGGGGATGCCCGGGGCTGCAATCAGCGGCAGCACCAATGGCACTTTGGCCTGTGATGCCACGAGGCTCGCATAACCGTGGACCTGTTGCCGGTCGAGAAGCGAGCCGCTCTGAAAACCGGCCGAGAGGGAATCACCGATCACGACCAATCGGGACAGGTCGGCTTTTCTTTGCGCAGCCGCTGGAACTGCCGCGCAGACAATGGACATGAGAAGGTGGGACGCAACGCGTGCCCACGAAATCCGGGTTCGCAGCGAGCGGCCGGAAATGACTTGCTTTGTGATTTGCATGGCTAGAGCTTGCGGCACAAGCTCTGGCATAGATAGTTCAGAGGAGTTAATTAACGGTTATGTGCTCTCGGCCCGTGTTCAGCCCGCGGTCGTCACGCGTGACACGCCGCTGAGGCCCACTTTCTTTAACAGCACGCGGAACCGCTTATGCGAGCGTATGCAATCGAATCGTCGGTCCACACCCAGCCAAACCAGCCAAGTGTCACGGACCTCGCAAGCTTTATCCAGCCAATCGAAGGCGGCGTCAGTTTCAGACAATGCGAGGTGGATGGCGGCGATGAGAACCGGAGAAAAATATCTCTCCTGGGACATGCGCATCAGTTCTTCCAGTTTCTGCCGCGCTTTGCCACGCCTGCCGATCAGCGCGTGACCGTAACTGTACTTGATGGCGTCATTGGCGGTGTCTTGCGAGAGCGCGCCGGCCTTTCGGAATTGCGCAAAAGCTTTCAGCAGCATCGAGCGATTCAGGTAACTCACACCAAGCCACCAGCGCGCCAGAAAGAAATTGGGGTCTATTTCCAGTGCTTTTTTGAAAGACTCGATGGCGTCGTCGTACTCGCCCAGCACGAAGTGGGCCAGCGCTAACGAGGTGTTGACCGAAGGCGAGAGGGGATCTAATTCGCATGCCTGTTGTGCTGCTTCGAGCGCTTCCTGGAGCCTGCCCTGTGGCATCAGGCACGCCACGCTGTAGCACTGGTAAGCGGGTGCGCTATCAGGGTCCAGTTCCATGGCGCGCGCAAATTCCCTTTCCGAACCGGTCCAGTCCCAGTCGTGTATGGCGAGCACACCTCCCAGCGCGACGTGCGCCTCGGCCAGCGAATCATCGAGCTGCAGCGCCTTCTCGGCGGCAGCCCGTGCCTTGGGCATCAACTTGTTTGGCGCCTCAGTTCCACAACACGCTAACTGAAAGAGGGCCACCGCCTGCGCCGCCCACGCCGCGGCCATGGTTTGGTCCTGCTGAATCGCCGTCTCGAAAAATGAGATGCTCTTGCGAAAGCCGGCCTCCGTCCACTTGTTGAGATAGAACCGGCCCTTAAGATATGCGTGGTATGCATCCAGGCTCTTGGTGGGGCGGCCCGCCGAACGGTCCACCATCGTGCTCAACGTCGTTACAATGGCTGCCGCAATCTCCTCCTGAACAGCGAACAGGTCCTTCATTTCGATGCGATAGGTGCGCGACCACGTGTGATATCCGCTGGCGACATCAATGAGCTGTGCCGTAATTCGCAGGTGGTCGCCTGCCTTTCTGACGCTTCCCTCGAGCACCATGCGGGCGTTCAACTGTGCGCCGATCTTTCGTACATCTTCAGCTTTGCCTTTGAACTGGAACACGGAGGTACGTGCTACGACCCGCATTCCTTTCACGTTACTCAGCGCGCTGATGAGTTCTTCGGTAAGCCCATCGCTGAAGTACTCATTTTCAGGATCCGGACTCAAATTGACAAACGGCAAGACGGCGATTGAGGCCTGCTCGGCACCGGTAGAGTCTGATTCGGCACTGAACCGGTCGCGTACCACCGGCGCATACCCACCCTTAATGTATTCAATAATGATGGGATCGTCGCGGCCTTCCTTGGCGTAATAATCCTTCAGACGTGAGCGCAGCGTGATTGCCTGCACGCGCACGATGGCGTCAATGCGCGGGTCGAAAGAATCTTTACGCCCAAACACTTCGATGCCGATCGGGTATTCTTTCAACTGCTCAGCGTGACCCGCCATGGTCTGCTCGACGGTGTACTGAAGGAAGAGAGAAAGCCGCTCGGAGCGGGCGAAACGTGCGCTCGCCAGGATCCGGCCCAACTGTACGCGGACGGCATCCGTCGATACCTCTTTTCTAGGGGGCGCTGTCACCATCGAGATTCTACAACCTATTCAAATAGAAAACCTCTGATATGTCTTGACGGATATATTCGGGCGGGATCTTTTTCGGAAAATAGCTTGGGCGTTTATCGTGGCGCGCCAGGATTAAGCCGGCTATCTTGTAAGAAATGAACGAGTTCCACCCAAAAGCTAAGCCGATCGCTCTGGCCAGCGGATGGGGGCCTCGTGACAGCTAACCCCGGGCCGCCCGGTTGAGAAGTCCGATTTTCTATGACGCGCTGGCGGGGAGTTTTAGTGTGTTGGCGGAAGCTAGTGGGAGTCGAACCCACCTGCGACAGATTAGTACCGCACGACGGGTTTGAAGCCCGCGCCCGGCACCGGCCAAGTTTAGCTTCCACCGCGATCATAGCAAATCGTTGCGGGGGATCGCCGGCCAAAGCTACACTGGAGAAGCACTTCGTCGGTAGCGCCTTTCCCCGGTCGTCTAATGGTAGGACAGCGGCCTTTGGAGCCGTGAATCGTGGTTCGAATCCATGCCGGGGAGCCACGTTATTTATAATCAATTAGATACGAACGCCAGTTGACTCCGTGTACATAATCTTGTGTACACTGAAACATGGCGTTGACCCTCTATCGTCGTCATTTGGCCGCCTGCATCGTAAGGAAGAGCAAGATTTCCGCGCGCGCCAAACGACTCGCGATGGATTGCGACTGCCCGATTTGGATGTACGGGCGGAGCGGAAACAGCCTCGTGCCCCGGCAGAGCACGGGCTTCAACAATCTCGCAAAAGCAGAGGCGTTACGCGATTCCCTGATCGCGCGATCCAAAAGCGAGTCAGCCCACTGCGTGAGGATTGACGAGTGCGTTCAGAAATACCTGGCGTCGCACAAGCACGAACTGGGAGAGAAGACGTACGGACAGTACGAACTCCACCTCGGGCGTCTCCGGGGCTACTGCGAACGTCGCGGCGTCCTCTTCATGGGAGAGTTGACTGTCGATCTTCTCGAGACCTTCAAGGTTGATGGCCTTCCCGGTTTGGCAGACACTTCAAAATCGACCGTCGTCGCGAAGCTTCGTTGTTTCCTGAGAGAGGCCTTTCGCCGCGGATGGATAACGCAATCGCTAGTGGACCGGGTGAAGGCTCATCGCGCCGTATACGATCAGAAGGAGCCGTATTCTGATGAGGACGTCGAGAAGATCCTGAACGAAGCGCTGAGACTCAGCGGCGGTACGCGCGGATACGCCAAACGTCCGAAGACCTTTCGCCTCCTCTTGGAACTGATGCTCGAAACAGGAATGCGGGTCGGTGATGCGATTCGCTTTAACCCGGCGCTTGTTACCAAGGGCGAACATCT
>Ga0075426_10004154_pt1 | contig 10307 bp, 8 predicted proteins | sample SoiMethybrSBSTD5_FD_75304 | JGI IMG/M metagenome (GOLD analysis project Ga0075426, IMG submission 75304) | Bulk soil microbial communities from a Populus tree surrounding site in Tennessee, USA - Soil MetaG P. TD hybrid SBSTD5 | ecosystem: Environmental > Terrestrial > Soil > Tree plantation...
AAGCGCATCTGCCTGGTCTAGCGTTGAGAAAAAATGGTGCCTTATTCGACTTCCGCAAGCCTCTTCTCAGATTAACCACCAATCATAATGTAGTGAGTAGCCAGGATAATTTTCCATGTGCGGCATTTACGGATACCTGTCTCCAAGCGCGATTGACCCCGCGGCCCTGCGTCGTATGGGACACACCCTTCGACATCGTGGGCCAGATGATGAAGGCGAAGTTATCTTGAATTCTGCGGAAGTGTCAGTGGGGCTTGGCCATAAGCGACTGAGCATTATCGATCTCTCACCTGCTGGAAAGCAGCCCATGTCCAACGAAGATGAGACGATCTGGATTACATTCAACGGTGAGATTTACAACTTTCAAGAGATTAGGAAAAACCTTGAGGGTAAAGGCCACACTTTTCGCTCCCACTCCGACACCGAGGTCGTGGTTCATCTCTACGAAGAGCTGGGGACCAAATGTCTGGACGAACTCAACGGTATGTTCGCCTTCGCTCTCTGGGACGCCAAACAGCAAAGCTTATTTCTTGGGCGAGACAGAGTCGGGAAGAAGCCTTTGCATTATTGCATTGCCGGTGGGCATTTTGCATTCGCCTCCGAAATCAAGGCGCTGCTGCAATATCCCATGGTAAGCCGGGAATTGGACCTTACTTCGCTCAACAAATACCTCGCCTTCGAATATGTTCCAGCGCCTAATAGCATCTTCAAAGCTATAAAAAAGTTAGAGCCGGGTCATTACTTGCTTTGCCGTAACGGTGAGGTTGTTGTTTCCCAATACTGGGACATTCCCATGGAAGATTATCCCGTTAGCGATCGCACCGAGCCTCAATATATCGATGAGCTCAAAGAACTGTTAGAACGTGCCGTCACCGTCAGGCTGGTGGCCGATGTTCCGGTCGGGTTATTTGTCAGCGGCGGGCTTGATTCGAGTCTGGTCGCAGCGTTGGCGCGCAGGGCAAAGGACAATCTTGAATGCTTCAGCATCGGTTTTGAGGAAGCTTCGTTTGATGAAAGCCATTATGCCCAGCAGATCGCGCGCTCCCTGGGAATCAAGCATCACCTAAAGATCTTCAGCGCCAAGGACATGCTGTCCATGGTGCAACGATTGCCTGGCGTTTTGGACGAACCGTTGGCGGATCCTTCAATTTTGCCGTTGTACCTACTGTCGCAGTTCGCTTCAGCGCATATGAAGGTCGTATTGAGCGGAGACGGCGGGGACGAACTTTTCGCCGGCTACCAAACCTATCAAGCCCATAAGATCGTGACTTTTTATGACGCCTTGCCAGGGTTTGTGAAGGACACTATCAAAGCGCTTGCGTCCCACTTGCCTGTGTCTCACCGATACCTAAGCTTGGATTTTAAACTCAAACAATTCCTAAAAGGAGTAGGCGTATCCTCGGAAGTTCGCTTTTTTCTGTGGCGGGGTGCATTCAGTAACGCCGAGAGAAGCGAGTTGCTGAGCCCCGAAGTTCGAAGGGAGCTCCAGAAAGAAAACGCTTACGAGGAGATCTATCGCTACGTTAGAAGAAGCGGCTTGACCAAGGAACTCGAGCGTATCCTGTATCTTTCGATGAAACTCTATCTTCAGGACAATAATCTGGTCACTGTGGACCGTGCAAGTATGGCAAACGGGCTAGAGGTGCGTAGTCCGTTGCTGGATCGGGATGTAGTGGAATTTGTCTGCCGATTACCGATGGAATACAAGCTCAACGGATTGAAAACGAAGTATATCCTGAAAAAAGCCGCGGAGGAGTTTCTTCCCCGCAACATCGTCTATCGCAAGAAAAAGGGATTCGGCGTGCCGCTCGCGCAATGGTTGACCGGCGATCTCAGGGAATTCATGTTGGATCATCTGAGCCGAGAAAGAATCCAGCGTCAAGGAATCTTTCATTATCCCTATATTAAGCAGCTCATTGACGAACAGGTAACTAAAGCTAAGGACAACAGAGAGTCGTTGTGGACATTGTTGGTCTTTCAAATGTGGTACGAAAATTACATGGGTTCGCCGGAGCGATGACAAGGAATCGTGGCTGAAGTAAGATTCCCGATCGGTACAAGGTTCTGGGGCCTGTCGCTTCTTCTTGCCTTGTGTTTCTTGCTATTTTTTTGGCAATTGGGCGTTATACCATTCTACGAGCGGGGAGAACCCCGTGAGGGATTGGTGGTCTGGGAGATGTACAAGACAGGCAACTGGGTTCTCCCAATTATCAATGGCGACTACATTCCTTTCAAACCGCCTTTCTTTCATTGGGCTGGAGTCTTGATATCGGCAGTCATCGGAGAGGTGAATGAGCTGACGATCCGCCTCCCCTCTGCGCTTTTTGCAACGCTTGGCGTTCTACTCGTCTATATCACCGGGACCCGTCTTTGGAATGAGAAAACGGGGCGATTCGCCGCGGTCGTTTTGGCGACCACGCCCGGATGGTGGCGCGCGGCTACCATGGCCCAAGTCGATATGACCCTAGCCTTCTTTATAACCGCAGCCTTGCTGCTGTTCTATTTTATGTATCGAGAAGAGAGGTGCACTCAAGTCTATTCGATGGCGGTGGGATCGCTGTTGGCTTGCGCCACTTTGGCCAAGGGACCCGTCGGGCTGGTTGTCCCATTGCTGACGATCTGCATTTTTCTCTGGTTGCGGCGCGATTTTACCTTTCTGAAAAGAGTGCACCCTGTTTCTGCAGCCGTGGTTTTTGTTTTGGTCGCCTGTTCTTGGTACGCGTTGGCTATGCGACAGGGAGGATCTGCTTTTCTTATCCGCCAGATCTTTGAGGAAAGTCTTGGAACTGCGGCCGGCGATTACGGGCGTCACCAACCTCTCTATTACTTTCTTCCGATTTTCTTTCTGAACCAGGCGCCTTGGAGTTTTTTCTCCCCTGCGCTAGCTTTTTTTCTGTATCGTCGGCGCCGAGAGTTATTTAAGGACCATCTAATGTTCCCGCTAGTTTGGTGGGTTAGCGTGTTTCTATTTTTTAGCCTGGCTTTTGGCAAACGCGCCGTGTACATCCTCTCCCTTTATCCAGCCTTTGCACTGATTCTCGGTGCGTGGTGGAAAGGTCTTGACAGAGAAAACACGACTGATACTTGGCTCGCCTCCGCAGTGGGATATACCCTGGCCGCAACTAGCCTTGTCGCTGTAGGAAGAATAATGTTTTTCCTAGTGGGGAGTAACGGTGCGCAGGTTCAACACCTCTTTCCGCTAGTAAGTAATCCTATCACTTTGGACGATCTCCAAAGTTTTTTCTCTCCCTCTCTGGCGCTTTGGATGGGTCTGTCGGTTTTTGGTGCAGCTTCGCTTCTCATCTTTTTATCGTTGCCGCGAAAAAAATGGGACGGGACGTTTGTTGGTGTTACCATTATGGCCACGGCGGCGATGCTCCTCATGAAAACCACCTACTATCCTGCGATCGCGAGTAAGCGAACTTTGAAACCTTTTGCTATCCGGCTACGAGAAAATATTGATCCGCAAACGCCACTCTTATTTTATAATTCTCTTGATTACGGTACGATTTTTTATTCGCGCAGGCATATCGCCGATTATCTGCAAAAAATAAGCGGGTTAAGACCGCCGGTTTTGCTGCTCCTGTGGGAGAGTGACTGGGAAAGGCTGCGGAAAAGAAACCATCTTGAAACGTTGGACATCAGCGAAGGCCGTGGGCCGGTGGCAGAGGACCGCCTTATCCTCGTAAAATCCTCGGAACTCCTTCATCACGTCCGCGAAGACTCGGCCAATCACTGACCCAGACTTTTCAGGCCTCAAGCAATTAAAGTTTAACGCTACTGACTTGGGATCGAGGCGGCTCTCCTTCAAAGAGAGATCAACGCTTTTTATAAACGCTCTGGATAAAGCCGGAGTGTTCGAGCTTGTTGATGAAGCTTGCGTCCATGACCGTTTCGGGGCGCACGGTCGCTAACTTGGGATTGGTCGAAGTCAGTATACTGTGCAACCTTTTCATCCCGTCCAGGTTGGGGTAAGGAATCCGCTCGTACGAACCGGACACTGATTGGTACACCTTCTCAACGTCAGCCGGGTTGCTCAAGCGCAGCTTGGTAGCCAAGATGCGGCTCACGACCTCCTTGTTTGCCGGCTCGACGACAGACGCGATTCCTTCGATCAGCGCCTTGAGATAGGCCTCCACAAGCTGGGGCCTATTGGTAGCTGTGCGGCGCGTCGTTAAGACCAGGGTTTGCGGCATGGTGACGCCCGAGCCTCTAAAATTGAACAGCGCAGGATAACCTTTTTGACTGTACAAGTCGCCAATGGCACCTCTAAGCGCCGTGGCGTCGACGGCGCCGGACTCCAGAGCGAGCCGGCGGTTGATCTCCGTGCCGGGAATAGTAACCAGGTTGATCTTCGCCTGCTTTGGCTCCAAGTCCAAACTTTGCAACGCAAGTAGCGTCACCATATGCGAGGTGGAGCCGGGCCCGCTAGTGGTTATCTTTTTGCCTCTGAGATCCGCCGCCTTTTTGATTTCAGGCCGGCCGGTCAACGTAAAGTCGAGCTTCTGAAAAAAATTGGCGACGCAAATGACGTCGACGCCACTGACGGCGGCGTCGAGGATATGCCCGGGGCCGCCCAAACCCATGTCGATCTCGCCCGAGAGCAACGCGGCGATCGTCAATGTCCCGTTGGGCATGACGACGTACTGCAGATCGAGCCCATGCTTTTGGAAAATACCCTGCTCCTTAGCGACCCACACCGCGGTGATGCTGTCGCTGGTCATGGCTCCGGCAAAGTTAGTCTTTACTGTAGCCGCATCGGCGAGGAACGTCGAACGAAGAATCACACAAACAGCGATCAACATTCCCCTTGAGAAATTTGTTTTCAAAGTTCGTGCTCTTCTGTGCTTACGCATGCAGCGCCTCATCGCGAAATAGACTATACGGCGACGTTACATAGGCGGAGAGCCGGCTGTCAATATGATTTTTCAGGTGGACATTTGCTCCGTCTTGGCGTAGTTCCCTGGTTCGTGCCCTGTGTCTGTGACGTCACGAAGCACCGTTGACAATCGCGAGCACGAAGCTGGAGGCAACGTATGACTCAAATGGTTTTTATTCATGGCCCCGGCGCGGGAGGATGTGCCGATGCGTACATCCATCAGCTCAAATACTATCCTGGCAGTCTTGCGCCAACCTTGCCCGGCCACCCGGACGGAACGGCCTGTCCCAATGTGGAACGATATACTGAATGGTTGAGAGGATGGTTGTGGGCCCAAGGTAAGCAGAAAGACTTGGTGCTGGTTGGTTTCACCTTGGGAGGTTGTATCGCGCTTCAGTATGGCCTGGACTACCCGGATGAGGTCAAAGCACTGGTATTGATGACCACGGGCATGCGACCCAGGGAGCGCCGGCCGGGCACTTTAGAGTTTCGGCTGAAGGCGGCAGAAGATCCTGAAACTTATCGGCAATGGTTGGACACCATGCGGCACCAGTTTCTGTTTATGACGCCGGAGCTCGGCGAACATCTTCTCGAATGCCATCGCAAGGTCGGGCCGTTGTCGCAGTACCGTGACTTTGTGGCCTTGGATCATTTCGACGTGCGCGAGCGAATCCATACTCTCAGGCCGCCACTGCTCCTGATCCGCGGAGCCGACGATCCTAACTCATCTCCAGAGTACGAACTGGAGATCCATCAGGTCGCCCCCGGCTCGCAATACCTGAAGTTCAAAAATGCCGGGCATTTTCCTTTCGCAGAAAAACCCCAGGAAGTTAATCGAGCCATTGATGAGTTCCTGGCATCCCGGACCTGATCCTGGCGAACTAGCAAGCGACTGAAAAGACGTTCAGCACACTTCGTCGGTAGGCAGTCATAAACAGGCGACTCCCTAACGTATATGCCGCGCGCGGGGGAGCGTGACGTGAATCGCAAGCATGGCAAGCGTACCCGCTAGGCCCATCAACATTACCGCCCACGGCGTGCCCCAGATGACCGCTAGAGTACCAATGAGCATGCTGCCTAATGTCATCACTACGTTGCTCATGTGAAAAATGGCCATGGTTCGGCCGCGGAATTCGGAAGGTGAGTAGGTTTGAATGATCGTTTGCACGAGGGCGTGGGAACACACGTTGGCGAAACCTACGATCACCATCAGCGCCATGGATAGCTGAAACCAGGGCGATGCCGCAAAGGCCACGACACTGATCCCGTATAGGGCCACACCTCCCAACATGAAGATCCCCCTGGGCATGCGATCGCCGAAGAACGCGATGATGATGGCACTGCCAAGCGCTCCCACGCCCATAGCAGTCAGAAGCAGCCCCTGCCCCGTAGCCCCGACGTCAAGAATGTCTCGCGCGAATACCGGCAAAAGGGTGGTAAAGGGCACGATGAATAAAGACGCGAACATAACGACGAACAGGCTGGTGCGAACCGCTTCGTTCTTCCAACTGAATTTCCATCCTTCGATGATACTCCGGCCGAGCGAAGCGCCATGACCGGAGCGACTACGAGAACCGGGAGAAGAGCGCTCTGCGGGCTGAAGCTGCGCGGTCCACACCGTCGCCAAGAGATAAAACACCGCTTGGGTCGCATAAGAGCCGGCGGTGCCGAACGTCGCGATGAGCACCCCCGCCAGCGCTGGGCCGGTGCTCCGCGCCACGTTGAAGATAATCGAGTTTAGGCCAATGGCATTGGTCAAGTGGCTGGAGGGCACGAGATCGGCGATCATCGCCGCACGGGCCGGCTGCTGAAAAGTTTGGACCACCGCCATGCCGAAGGCGGTTGCGTATACATGCCAGGGTTGGATCTGGCCGGTGACGATAAGCAGAGCCAACGCGGCCAACATCAAGCCGTCAATAACCTGGGCGACCAATATCTGCGTCTTACGTGAATAGCGATCGGCGGTACTCCCGGCCACTGGGGATAACAAGAGGGTAGGAATGGCCTGAACGCCGCGCACCAAACCGAGCTGAAGCGCGGAATCTGTCAGTTCGTAGATCAGCCAACCGCGAGCCACTTGATCCATCCAGAACGCCATGGACGTGAAAGAATGCCCCAGCCAGAGCAAACGGAACTCACGATGGCCGAGCGCTTCGACGGCGCGGAGTCGAAGCAAGGCGCTGAAAGGACGCCAGGACGGCCGCTCCGCCTCTGACTGGGCAGCGCCACCGCTTGGCATTTGGGTCTCTTCTTTTTTGGCAGTCGGTGAACGCAGCGTTAACTCCGGAGCCGGCCAAGGGACAAGTTTTCGCGATGTCCTAAAAACAAAGCGATGAGAACGATCTCTGCGTATATCACGCACGAAGAGGCGGCGTCCAGTTACTCTGGCAGACGGTTCAGGCTCAAGAAAAACTTATCGGCTATCAAAACAATTACACGCAAGCATTCCAGTTCCAGCTTAATCTTTCCGCAATGGACGTTTTATTCATCAAAGCATTCTGACCATGCCTAAGGTTTTTCACGGCGGGTAACGAAGAATTTATTTTATTTCTACTCCGATTAATTCAAGGTACGAGTCATCAATCAATGGTGTAGCTTGAATTTCCTACTATGAGCTGTTTGTCTTTGCTACCGCAGGAGTATTCCTACAAGCTCTTCCGTTATTGTCCCGCAGGTGGAAATGAAAATTCCTGGAATCTAAACAAGTTTACTATTATTCATTCCTGGCACATGTCTTGCTTTTTCCACTTGTTTAATGTGTCTATATTCGAAGTGATCCGTTTCGACACATCTCCGGACACAGCTCCCCGAACACGCATGATTTTCAACCTTCAAAAACGGCGCCCGGAAGGATTTGTGCGGGCGGTAACCGATCCCTATGCCAATCTAGTTCATGTTGGGTTGTTGCGTGGAAAATACCTAAGCCAGGAGAAACCCGAGCGCCAAACAAGAATTTGCAGGAGAAAATGCTTGAAGAAGGTCCGGCTAGTTTGAGTCCCTCCGACCGAGTCTATTTGCTTCGCGATGCGGAAAGCATGGCTGCGCCTCACCATGGCGTGTGGCAAATGAATAATGCCAACTTCATCATTCAGCGGGCGCCCGCCGAAGCCGTTCAAAAAAGCGACATAGAGAATCAAACGATTCGTGCGGCTGATCGCTCATCGGCAGCAACGCCGCCCTGGCAAACAATCTGAAGATGAGTTTCTGGAAAAATCAACGGTGAGGCCATCTATAGCAGCACACGATCCTCATCATGGTCAACTTTACCCACAGTGACATTGACGAGCCGGAAAGGAGTCCGGGAGAATTGTTATGGGAGGAGCTCACGGCGAAGCGATGAGAACTCCCATGTCGTTGCAAGACGCAAGGTCGCGAGGTAGTCTGTGTTAGACGCGGGCAGAATTCTAACGGTCAATCCTAACCGTGGATAGCTGATATGTACGAGAAGCACTTTGGGTTTGTCGAACTACCCTTTAATGTCAGTCCGGATCCTCGTTTTTTTTACACCAATCCTGTCTATCGAGAGGCTCTGGTTACTTTGCATTATGGGATCGAAACGCGAAAGGGCTTCGTCATCATCACCGGTGAGGCGGGAACGGGTAAAACCACTCTGCTAAGAATGCTCATGCACAACTTAGATTCCGCCATCCATACGGCTTTTATTTTTAACCCCCGGCTCAGCTTCACTGCGCTGCTTCGATTCATCTTAAGCGACCTGGGGGTAGCCAGCTCCGCAAAAGATCGGCTAAAGCTGACGGAGCAATTGAATAGTCACTTGATCGAGCAGCTCAAGAAAGGACACACCGTCGCTCTGCTGGTGGATGAGGCCCAAGCTTTGAGCGATGAAATACTCGAAGAGCTCAGACTGCTCTCCAATCTGGAAACCGATCGCGAAAAGCTCATCCAAATTGTCCTGATGGGCCAACCGGAGCTAGAACACAAACTCGATCAACCCGAACTCCGCCAGCTCAAGCAGCGTGTGACCCTTCGCTGCCGGCTCTTGCCGCTCAGTCAGCCCGAAGTAGGTCTTTATATCGCTTCGCGACTTAAAACGGCCGGCTATGAAGGCAAAGAACTGTTTGTCCCCGAGGCGGTCGAGCAAATTACCCGCTATTCGAACGGCATCCCTCGGGTCGTCAACGTGATCTGCGATAACGCTCTAGTCATCGCCTCCGCGGCTTCAAAAAAACATGTCTCTGCCGAGATGATTGAGGAGGCTGCGCGTGATCTCAAACTCAACGGGCAACCCCAGGTCAAAGCGGAAGCTGCCACAACAAACTTCGAGCGCCCCGAGGATTTTAAAGGGGTGTTCGAGCCCGGGCAGGCAAGAATAGCGGCGGCGGACCAGCCGTGGCGATCAGATTTTGAGCCAAAGAGAACCGGCATGCACATCCGGCCCCGCAGCAGGACCTTTGCGGGGTTTGGAATCGGTGTCTTGTTGGGCATGGCCATCCTGGTCGGTGCCGGTATCGTACTTTACACTCACCAAACTGGATCGCTCGCCGCTTTGGATGTTGATTTTAAAAATCTCGCCGGTATCATAAATCTCCCCGGTTTACACCGGGAAAAACCCGAGGTAGTTCATGCCCAGCGAGCTCCTTCCGACCTGAGCACGGAAGTTCTCAAGGAAACCCCTCCCTACAAACCACCTGATCTACAAGCCCCGGAGTCGCGAGAATCAGAACCACCGGCGCCCGAACCGAACCAGAATAGTGCGGCTCTCCCAGAAATAAAGAAACCCGAGGAAACGGCCATTCCTCATGCTACAACAGCCGGCCCGACTACGAAAAGCAAAGAAATACCGCCGACTCCCATGAAGACAATTACCAAGGATCGGCCCTCAAGAGCCATTGATGTGGCGCCCACCTCAGAACAGTTGGAATTTGAAATATACAAGGCGATATACAACCGGGCGATCAGAGGCGTCGAGGTGTCCGTCAGAGACGGCATAGTTTACCTTGCCGGCCGAGTTGCCACCGAAAAACAAAAACTTGCGGCTGGTCAGGCCGCGCTTGGTGTTCCCGGCATTAAAGGGGTGCGCGATCAGATAATCGTGGATTCTATTTATGACCCTACAGATTCAAACAGGCAATAGTCGGTGAGCAGGATTAGGCAATCGAATCAAGTTGCAAAGATTCGATTGAGCTGAGCGACCACCCGGAATTAGCTTGTGCAAAATAAGGGTATTCCCCGACCCGTGGGCAAAGAAAAAAGGAGTACAGTTGGCAGCAATAGCCGATCGGCTGGGTGATGGTTTCGGAAGTCATCTCGAATTTCTGTATTTGGGTCTTCCAATAAAGTTATTCTTGTGATATTGCCTAAAACGATTTTATGTTCTCAACCGATGCAGTTCATCCTAATCAGCAATAGACGAATATGTACGGCAAGCATTACGGGTTGGTAGAGCTGCCTTTTAGCGTCACTCCCG
>Ga0075426_10004155_pt1 | contig 10307 bp, 4 predicted proteins | sample SoiMethybrSBSTD5_FD_75304 | JGI IMG/M metagenome (GOLD analysis project Ga0075426, IMG submission 75304) | Bulk soil microbial communities from a Populus tree surrounding site in Tennessee, USA - Soil MetaG P. TD hybrid SBSTD5 | ecosystem: Environmental > Terrestrial > Soil > Tree plantation...
TGCGGCCGCTCGCGAACCAGATCAGGCACTGACGCAAGCCGCCGGATGGCAGCCGGGTAGTCGCGTAGTTCCTCGGCAACCATACCCAGCAGGAGCACTGCGGTTTTGTCTTCTGCGTTGGCCCGCAGAACCATGTCGAGATTTTTCCTGGCTGGTTCGAGCTTGCCTGCCTGGAACTGGTTGGAGGCCAGGTTCCGGCGCGTGGCCCAATCATTCGGATTGATTTGGAGTGCTTTCTCGAAACAGCGACTGGATTCATCCATGTTTTTGCGCATGCCCAGAATGCTGCCCAACGTGCTGAGGTATTCGGCGTTTTTCGGAGCAAGCGCGACCGCCTGCCGCACCTCGGCTTCCGCTCTTTCCAGGTCTCCGCTACGGGCAAGTGCGCTGCCCTTCTTTGCATACTGTTCTGCAGTTGGGACCTGGGCACCCCCATGCGGTGCGTACATCCCGAGTAACAGTAACGCTAGCAGGATCATTCCAGTGTGTATGGCGCGTGCGGACGATTCTGGCCGTCTGCCTCGAGGCGGCGGACGACCCGTTCCTGCTCTTCGGCTTTTTCGCGCAGGTGCAAGCGGTGATAAACGACGGCCAGCTGCACCCGTGCCGGTGAATAGGAGGGCTCGTCGCGCACGATCTCCTCGAGTATTTGCTGCGCTCGTGGCAGGTCGCCGTCTTCCTTCGCCCACTGCGCCATCCGCCTGCGTGCCTCTACATCCGCCGGATTGAGCCGCAGCACTTGCCTTGTGGCCGCTAGGGCTGCGACACGATATTCAGGACCTTTACGCTCGTAGACGCGTGCCAGATAGTTGCGATACAGCGGCTGATCGGGCCGGATCGCGATCGCTGCGTTGAAACCCGTCTCTGCGCCATCCAGATCACCCGTGCCCAGCAGTGCGCTGGCCAGAAGGAATTGCGCGAGGTCTAGGCGGGGGTCCAGCTCGACGGCCTGTCGGAAAGACGCGACCGCTGGATGAAACTGTTTCGAGCGGTACTGCGCGATGCCGAGCGTGTAATGAAACGCCGCTGATTTGTTGAACCGCGGAAGCAGTTTCTCGAGATGCTCCATAGCCTGAACATTCTCGCCCGCGCTGATGTAAGCCTCGGCTAGCGCCAGATTCGCTTCGAGCGAACCGGGAGAAAGTTCGGCGGCCTGCCGGGCGGAATCAACAGCGCCGGCGAAGTCATTTCGGGCGAGCGCCAATCTGGAGAGTTCGACGCGTGCGCCCGCATCTCGCGGATTGATCTCGAGCGTCCGCCGGAATGCCTTTTCTGCGTCCTCCCGCCGGCCTTTTAACAACAGCAGGCGGCCGTAGTTGAACTGCGCAGTTTCGTTCCTCCCGTCGATGGCGAGACCCCGCTGATAACGGTCAAGTGCTTTTTCGAGATCGTTCCGGCTAGCGTACAAGAGCGCTGCATCGAAGAATGGGCGCGGGTCTCGGGGATCGAGAGCGATAGCGCATTCGAACGCTTCGAGAGCGGCGTCCGCTTCGCCCAGCCGGACATTGGCCATCCCCACGTAAGTCCAGGCCAACGCGTCGTCCGGGCTTTCACGTACGCGGCGGCCTGCTTTTGCGAGAGCCTCGCGATAGCGATTCGCTTCGAGGTCCCTGGCAATCGCGCCTAGTGTGTCGGCGCCGGCGGACTGAGCGCCTTGAGCGCGCAACAGAAACAGAAGGCAAGTTCCCGCGGCAAAAGCGCCGAGCATGAGAGGCGCTAGACTCCCGTGCACTTCGTTATAGCACCGCGTCACCACACGAAGCGGATACCCATTTGTCCGTTGCGCGGCCGGTTGGATTGGTAGGTAATGACACCAAAGTCGCTCGACCCAAATGATGTACCGGGGTCCCCAAACCTGGGCGTATTAAAGAAGTTGAAAAATTCGGCTCGAAATTGCAGGTACATACCTTCCGTGTACTTGAAATCTTTGAATAAGGAAAAGTCGATGTTCTTAATGCCGTCGCCACGCAGATTGGAAAAGTACCGCGATGCGTTACCGGGCGTCTGATCGCCGGGATCCGAGAAGGCGGCTTCGTTGAAGTAAATGCCCTTGCCATCGACGGTGTCACGTATGCTCGCGCCCTCCGGGTTTCCCGAAACATTGGGTCGCTGGTTCCCGTCCGCGAGGCGGTTATCGGCCATATGGATGCCAAGCGGCGTTCCTGACTGTAGCGTCACAAATGCATTCGTTTTCCAGCCACCCACGATGGCATCGAGTGCGCGGCCCATATTCTTGCCAAGAGGTCTTCCTTTGCCGACCGGCAGCTCATACGTCACCGCGAAGGCCAACCGGTGTGGCGTATCGAAGCCGCTGACGCCTTTCTCCACGCTTAGATTAGTCAGATCTTGCAGTTCGCCAGTAGCTTGCAGCGTACCAACCCACGGATTGAACCCGAGCGAGTTGTCGTCGGTCATATGCGCGTATGTATAGTTGCCGGTGAACGCGAGGCCATGTGAATAGCGCTTCTCGAAACGAACCTGCAGCGAGTTATAGCGAGAGTTGGCGATGAACTGCGGGTATCCGCCGAAACTGCCCGCAAACTGTGGATAGGGATGAAGCAGATAGCTGCGCTGAATCTGCGGATCGTTATACAGCGAATCGGGCTCGTCAAAGATGGCATTCGGACCCTGGAAAAACGGGTAGAACGGATTGTCCACCAGCTCCGCCAGGCCGTCGCTGCCGTACTTTTCGCGATCCGCCCGGCTGATGAAGTTCCGATTGCGCGTACCGTCGTAGCCATTGAAAGGCAAGTGGGTGCTGCGGTTCGCCGAGTAATTCACTTCCACCAGGATGTTGGCGGGAAGCTCGCGTTGAATGCCGAAATTCCATTGGTAAATTTCCGCGTTACGCAGCCCGTCGTTGAGGTTGTATCCGTTGTCGAATCCCCACTGCGCAAGCTTGCCATACTTCGGTCCGGGCGGGCCGACGAAGCCGACCGGGAATGGATTCGACAGCGAGGCGTAAGGCGTAATGCCGCCATCCTTCGAGAAGTACATGGTCACGTTCTTATACCAGGGCGTGCCGACGTACTGAAAATTCGTGGCCACGTTGAAGCCATAGAACACGCCGGCGCCGCCGCGCACCACGGTCTTGTCGTTCAATCGGTAAGCGAACCCGAGCCGGGGGCCGAAGTTGTTGTGGTCACCTGTACCGGTTCGCTTCTTGTCGTCGGCGAGATAACTGGTGCCTTTGAGCCGGCCCAATCCAGGCACGTCCACTCCTGTGTCGCCGTTATAATCGACAACCACAAGCCGGTTGAACCTCTCGGTAAACGGCGTGCTCCATTCGTAACGCAGGCCCAGGTTCACCGTCAGGCGCTGGCTCACTTTCCAGTCGTCCTGCACGTATATGCCCTGGTCCTTGGATTTATCCGCCACCGGCGGCTGGGTTCCGACGTGCCCCCACGTTCCCCAGCCTACAAGCATTGATGCAAGGCCGTTGCCCTGGCTGGAATCGGGATTAAACACGTCCTGCATGGTGGTGGAGCGTTCGAACCCGAACTGCCCGGTAGGATAATCCGGCTGCCAGAAGTTATTGAAGAAAATCCGCTGCTCGCCGCCGAACTTTAGGTTGTGTCCCCCAATCACCTTTGACAACGCGAGATCGTACATCCACTGTGTTTGTCCTTTTACGGTATCGGTGCAGCACGATTGCCCCAGATATCCGTATTCTTCCGGTCCGATCTCGGGGAATCGCTTCAAACCGAAGTAGCCGTTCAGGCTGGCAGGGAATCCGACGCTGGCCGGATCAAGTTCTGCGGCTTTCTGCTGGTAAAAGCTCCGATCCACACCGCCACGAAACGTAAAGTAGAGCGTAGGGCTGGGCGTCCAGTTATATTCGAGCACGACATTCTGGTCATTTTCGTGGCTCGCTGCCGCATCCAGAAGCTGGCCTTCGGCTGACGGCGTGGACCCAGTGCCGTGCGAACGACTGTAGCGGCCGCCGATGCGCGATCTCTCTGAGAACACGTGATCCGACTTGATGTCGAACTGATAGTTGGGGTAGGAATTAACCAGCTTTTTGGTGTAATTCTGCCGATGAGTTACTGGATCACCCGGATCGGTCTCTTCCGGATAAAGCTGCATCACATTCTTGGCGACCGGATCCATCAGATTGCCGGGGATGATGTTACCGGGGAATGGCTCGCGAATCCAATTTCCATCGGAGTCCTGATGGACGTTGAAGGGGTTGAATATCGTCTGCAAGGAGCCATCGTCGTTTAGTGTTTGCGAGAAATCGCCCTGCCGCTGCAACGCTGTGGGAACCGTTGTGGTGAGCGTGAAAGGCCCGTCGTCGCGCCGCTTAAGATAGTCGAAGAAGAAAAAGCTCTTGTTTTTCTTGATCGGTCCGCCGATCGAACCGCCCCACTCATCGCGTTTGTAATCGCCTTTCGGCTCGCCGTTCGAGTTGGAGAAGAAGTCGTTTGCGTCGAGGCTCGGCCGGCGGATGAACCACCAGCCGCTTCCGTGAAATTCATTCGTGCCAGACTTGGTCACGATGTTGATCACGGTCCCGCCGTTGTTCCCGTATTCGGCCGAAAAGCTGTTATTGACCAGTTTGAATTCCTGAATGATCTCCACCGACGGCTGATAGTTGACGATGGTATTGCCGCCCTCGCCGCTTTCGGGAACGGTCGACAGGCCTCCGTCCAGACGAACCTCGGCGGTGCCGTTGCGTTGTCCATTGGAGGAGAAATTCGTCCCACGAATGTCATCGGCGCCTGCCCCAGGCATTTCCGTAACGCCGGGCGCGAGAAAAACCAGGTTCGTGAGGCCCCGATCACGCAGCGGCATGTCATTAATGTAACGATTGGTCACTTCGGTGCCGAGCGTGGCGGTGATCGTGTTCAGCAATGGCGACTCGGCGTATACGTTAACGGTCTCCGACGTCTGCCCCAGCTCCAGCGTGAAGTCCAGATCAGTCTGCTGGCCGACGCGTAGTTCTATATTCGAACGCACGGTGGTGCGAAAGCCTGCTGCCTCAACGCGAACGGTATAACGGTCGGGCTTGAGGGCGTTGAAAATGTAGCGGCCCTGCCCGTCGGTGGCGCCTGATTCGGAAACGCCTGTCGCATCGCTGCTAATCGCGACCTTTGCATTCGGGATCACCGCGTTCGAAGTGTCCTTGACGGTGCCGCGCAGTTGAGCCGTATTCGTCGCCTGGGCTGTCGAGCGATTTGGTAAGGCTACCCACATCAACGAACCTGCAAAAAGAACTGCCGAGAGACGTCTCATGCCCGATCCTCCTTATCGACCGCGAACGTTGCAAGCGGACCCGCCGCCTGAAACCTGACTGGCCTTAACGAGCTTGTGCGCAGTTTGCGCACTGCTGGCTGCGCATGCCGCGCTAGAGCAGTATGGGAAATGAAGAGGAAGCGTCTAACAAAGCCGGGAGCAATCGCGAGTGACAATATCGCAAACTGAATGCGATGGCAGCCTGAGCGGATCTGTCAGGAAAGTATAGGAACCGGGAAGCGCGCCTGGCAAAATCCGTGGAACCGCAAGACTGAACTGAGTGGTCGACCGGTGGGACGTTCGCAGGGCAGTCGGATCGAGATCGAACCAAGGCGACACTACCGCCGCCACGACCACGGCCAACAGTAGGATGCCGACAATCCGAGTGAGAGTACCCCCCATGGAAACCTATAATAAGCCGAGATGACTAGGCCGTCAATGGATACGACACGCACCAATCCAGGACCGATCCCGACTCCCGGCTGTGTCGGAATCTCAGGGCAGCGAGGCACGCCTGGCGTACCTGGGCCACGTGCTGATGGAGAACCGGCACGGTCTGATTGCCGACGCGATAGTGACGCAAGCCGACAGGGATGCCGAGCGCGATGCCGCACTATTGATGCTGCATGCGCAATGGAAGAAGCGGGCCGCCACGGCGCCGCACAGTGGCCGCCGACAAAGCGTACGACACCAGAGATTTTGTGCAGACGGTGCGAGCGATGCAGGTCACACCCCATGTATCCCAAAATGTGAAACGCAGCGGAGGCAGTGCGATCGACGCGCGCACGACGCGGCATGCAGGATATCAGATCAGCCAGCGACAACCTCCGCTGATTGAACGGTCGTTGGGCTGCTTACTGACACCGCTAAGGGGTTCGGAATCAGCGTATGTCTCTGTTGAACAAGACGTTACTGGATGCGGTTTGTAGGATCAATCGGGACCGTTTAGGGTGATTTCGCCTCTTCGATGTTCCCGTATTCTTCTCGCGCGTGTGGTGCGGCGCGATAGCCGGTAGCGGCTGGCTTATGACACGAAGCCACAGTGACGTGTTATTTAAAAACCTGAGGTTGAGCCAACTCAGGAGCGTCTTCGATGCGATGCATCAAGAGTGCCGTACCACCGATCCACTTGGCACCTTGAGCGGTATACCCATTGATTGCTCCACGGAGGGGCGCTGCCAGGTTCGCACTGGAGGGTCGGCCCTTAACGATTGGGTTTTCTTACGACGTTCGGGCCCCGAACGAAAATCTTCCCTCCCGCTAGTTCTATGAGGGAAAATATCAAGAGCAATATTTCCCCGCCGAGCTGAATCCGGGCGAGACTGCGCTGGCATTCAGCCCCTGTTGGGCGGTGTGCTGCTACGTTGTAACGGAGCGCCGCGCAAATGGGTTTTCCCATGATGGCGGCAAGCGATGCCGAGTGAGTCACCCGAGTTTTTCTCCTTGCGGAGCAGCGTCGTCGCCGACCATCGGGAGGCCGTAGGCGGCTGCTGGTTTCTACTCTCTGCCTTTCCCTCTTGATGGGAAAGCGTTCTTCAGAACGGCCCGAAGCGGTCCAGGGCGCGCCGCTAGGCACCACAGTCCGTGAATTTGAGCGCGGGCATGATGTCTAAAGCGGAGCTCAATAGAAGTTACTGCCAACCACCGCCGAGCGCCTTGTATAGCTGGACTACGCTCAGTAGTTCGTTCAACCGGATTTGCCGGAGATCCAGCTCCGCCTGGAGCAGATCGCGATCGGCATCGAGCGCATTGAGCTGGGTATCCACGCCGCCGGTATATCTTGCATATGCCAGGCGTTTCCGATCTTCAAGAGCTGCGACCAGCGCCTCCTGTGGAACACGGCTTTCCCTTACCCTTTGGTGAGCAATCAGGGCGTTCGACACCTCCGTAAACGCAGTCTGGATCGTCTTCTGATATTGAACGAGCGCGCTGTCTCTCTGGGCTTGCGCGAATCTGACGTTTGATCGGAGACGTCCGGCCGTGAATATCGGCTGCGTAACCTGCGGCACAAAGCTCCACGCGCTGTGTGGGCCGCTGAACAGGCTTGATAATTGCGTGCTCTGACCACCCAATATTCCGCTCAGGCTCAACTGTGGGAAGTATGCGGCTCTGGCCACTCCAATTTGAGCGTTCGCCGCAATTAGGTTCTGCTCTGCAGCGCGTATATCAGGCCGCCGCTCCAGTAAAGCAGATGGCAAGCCTGCCGGCACCTCAGGCGGGAACATGTCCTCGTTGAACTGACCCTGGCGCATCACCTCGCCTGGATTCTTTCCAAGCAGCAGGCTGATTTGGTTCTCGGTCTGCTCGATCTGCTGCTGAAGTGTGGGGATGGTTTCGGCGGCGGTATCCACGAGTTGCTCGGTCTGGCGCAAATCCAGCAGGGTCGCCACACCTCCACCCTGACGCGCTTGCACGAGCTGCAGCGAGGTCCGTCTGGTGTCGAGCGTCCGCTTGGAGATTTCCAATTCGTAATCCAGCTCGCGTACCGTGAAGTATGCAGTTGCGACATCGCTCACCAACGTGGTGACAACAGCTTTGCGATTCTCTTCCGCGCTCAAGAGATTCGCGCGGGCGGCTTCGGTGGCTCGCCGTAAGCGTCCCCAAAGGTCTATTTCGAATGACAGCAGGTTGAGTGATGCCTCGCCCCAATTGCGATTCTGCGATGACACAAACGAACGGGGCAGCGACAACGAACCATCCCTGGAAAGCCGCGTGAACTGTACATCTCCGCTCGCTCCCACCTGCGGAAATTGATCGGACCGAGTGATCCCCAGATTTGCCCGCGCCGCCTCCACTCGGGCGACCGCCTCACGGAGATCGTAATTCTGCTGGAGCGCTATCCTGACCAATTGCTGTAGATCCTCATCTTTGAAGACCTCCCACCACTTCAGGTCCGCGAAAGACTCCGCTTGCGGGGCCGGCAGTGGGTCGGGAGCGCGGAAGGTTTGTGGCACCTGCACGGCCGGGCGGTGATAATTCGGTCCGACCGTGCAAGCAGTCATCCAACCCGCGGCAATCAAAACGGCAGTCGCCCGGTAATTCATTTCAGTCTCCTTGCCCAGGTGAGGGAAGCATCTCCGGCGCACCCCCTGGCAGCCGAGCCGCGCCCGAGATTTTCTCCACCAGATAGAAGATTGCCGGAACGATGAGGATGTCGACGGAACTCGCGAGCAGCATGCCGCCGATTACGATCGTGCCCATGATTTGGCGCGCCACCGAGCCTGCGCCAGACGCCGTCCACAGCGGCACACAACCGAGAATGAACGCAAACGAGGTCATCAGAACGGGACGCAGCCGAAGCCTTGCCGCTTCGAGCGCGGCGTCCGCCAGAGGTATCCCACTTTCATACCTTTCCTTGGCAAACTCGACAATCAGAATCGCGTTCTTGGCGGCCAGACCGATCAGCATCACCAGGCCGATCTGGGAATAAACGTCGTTCTCGAGTTGCACCGTATAAGCCGGATAGAAAGCGTTGGCGACCGTTCGGCGCAGCCACAAGACTCCAAATGCCCCGAACACCGCCCCCGACGTGCCCAGGAGCACGCTGAACGGCAGCGACCAGCTCTCGTAGAGTGCTGCCAGGACTAGAAAGACGAACATGAGCGAGAACCCGAAGATGACCGTAGCCGGCACTCCCTCCCGTGCCTTCTGCTCCTGATAAGACATGCCCATGTAGTCAAATCCCATTTCGCTAGGCATGGTTTGCTTGAAGACGTCTTCCAGGGCCGCCGTCGCTTGGTCCGAGCTGTAACCGGGCGCGGCGCTGCCGTTGAGCTGCGCCGACCGGTACTCGTTGTAGCGCATGGTGAACTCGGGTCCGAAACGCGACTCGAAATTCACCAGCGCCGAAAGCGGCGCCATCTCCCCGCTGCTGTTGCGCACATAGAACTGCCCCACGTTCTCCAGATTCGACCGGTAAGGCGCTTCCGCCTCCACGTACACCTGCCATGTACGGCCGAAATCGTTGAAGTAGTTGATGAACTGCCCGCCCATGAAAGCCTGAATGGTTTTGTAAACATCGCTGACGGCCACACCTTGCTTCAGCACTTTTTCCCGGTCGACATCCACAAACTTCTGCGGCACGCTCGGCAGAAACGTTGTGCTGATGGCACCAATTTCGGGACGCTTGCGAGCGGCCGCCAGGAACTTGTCCAGGTTACTTGCCAGGAACTGCACGTCTCGCCCGGCCCGGTCCTCAAGCACGAACGTAAATCCGCCGGAAGTGCCTACTCCAGGGATCGCGGGCGGCGAGAAACTGAAGACGGTTCCCTGAGGAAGCCTGCCGAGTTCCCGATTGAGGTGCGCCTTGATCTCCTGAAACTGGTCCGCCCTGGTTGTACGCTCGTCCCAGGGCTTCAGAGTGACGAAATAGAAGGCGTTGTAAGTGGTCCGGACAAAGCTGAGCAAGCTAAAGCCGGCAACGCTGGTGGTGTACTGGACGCCGGGCGTCTCTGCGAGGATCCGCTCAACCTGTCTCGATGCCGCCGCCGTTCGTTCCAGCGAAGCTGCATTCGGGAGCTGCATGTTGACGAAGAGGTAGCCTTGGTCTTCATCCGGCAGGAAGCTCGAGGGCAGCCGGCTGCCAAAGAAACCGGCGCCGATAGCGAAAGCCGCAATCACCGCCAGAGCCAACGCACTCTTCCGAAGGAACCCACCGCATAGACGGACATAGAGCTCGGTGCCGCGCCCGAACATTCGATTGAACCAGTCAAAGAACCTTCGGAGAAGCCCGTGGCTCTCTTTCTTTGGCCGCAGCAGCAGCCCGGCAAGGGCGGGACTCAGCGTGAGAGCGTTAAAGGCCGAGAGGACCACCGAGATGGCGATGGTGACGGCGAATTGCTGATACAACCTTCCGGTAATGCCCGGTATGAGTGCCGTGGGTACAAAGACCGCCGAGAGAACCACGGCAATACCGATGACGGGACTGGTGAGCTCTTCCATGGCTTTTCGAGCGGCATCTTTCGGCGCCAGACCCTCCTCAATGTGGCGTTGTACACCTTCGACGACGACGATGGCATCATCCACCACCAGGCCGATGGCCAGCACCAACCCGAACATCGACAGCGTATTGA
>Ga0075426_10004156_pt1 | contig 10304 bp, 7 predicted proteins | sample SoiMethybrSBSTD5_FD_75304 | JGI IMG/M metagenome (GOLD analysis project Ga0075426, IMG submission 75304) | Bulk soil microbial communities from a Populus tree surrounding site in Tennessee, USA - Soil MetaG P. TD hybrid SBSTD5 | ecosystem: Environmental > Terrestrial > Soil > Tree plantation...
CGAGCCTCACAGTCACCCACGCGACCGCGGGCACGCTCACAGTCACGGTCGGGACCTGGCGGCGATCCGGAGGCTGATCGTCGAGAGCGGGCTCGCCGCGCCGGTCAAGGAGCGGGCGATTCGATTGTTCCAGCGTCTCGGCGCGGCGGAGGCGAAGATCCACGGCATGCCGGTGGACCGGGTGCACTTCCACGAGGTGGGCGCGGTCGACTCGATCGTCGACCTGGTGGGCGCCGCGGCGGCGGTCGAGCACCTGGCGCCCGAGCGCCTGACGTGCGGTCCGGTGAACGTCGGGAGCGGCCGGGTGAAAACCGCGCACGGCGAGCTGCCCGTGCCGGCGCCCGCCACCGCGGAGCTGCTCCGCGGCGTCCCCATCTGGGGCGGGCCGGGCGGCGAGCTCACGACCCCCACCGGCGCCGTCCTCCTCGCCGAGCTGGTGGACCAATTCATCGACCTGCCTCCCCTGGTCCTCGACGGGATCGGCTACGGCCTGGGGCGGCGGGATCTGCCCGGCCAGCCGAACGCTGTGCGCCTGCTCCGGGGGCGCGCCGCCGAGGCGAGCGACGCCCGCCCGCAGGTGGCGGTCCTCGAATGCGAGATCGACGACCTCCCCGGCGAGGGCTTCGGCTACCTCATGGAGCGCCTCCTCGACGCCGGGGCGCTCGACGTCTTCTTCACGGCTGTGCAGATGAAGAAAAGCCGTCCCGGCACGCTGGTCACCGTCCTCTGCCGTCCTGTCCAGCTCGAACCGCTCGCCGCCTTGCTGCTCGTGGAATCCGGATCGCTCGGCTGCCGTTATCACGTGACGAGCCGCTTCGAGGCGCTCCGTGAGACCGCGGAGGTCGAGACCGTGTTCGGCACCGTGCGGGTCAAGCGAGCCTGGTTCCAGGGGCGTCCGCTCGCCGCGGCTCCCGAGTTCGACGATTGCCGGCGGCTGGCCCTCGCCGGCGGAGTTCCCTGGCGGGAGGTCTACTACGCCGCGCTCGCCGCGGCGGGTGACCTAGTCCAGCGGGCTGGATGAGATCAGCGTTCAACATGAAGACGACAGCAGTCCAGGAAAGCCGGCTCGAGCTGGGGCTCGCCGGAGATGGCAATCTGCGCTGGGCGGTGGTGGATCTGACCGAAGTGGTGCAGGAGGCGCGCGACCGGCGCGATCTCGGACCGGTGGCGACCGCCGCCCTCGGCCGCAGCATGGCCGGCGCCGCGCTGCTGCTCCGCCTCGCCACCAAGGCGCCGAGCCGTCTGGTGCTGGAGGTGCGCGGCGACGGGCCGATCCTGCGTGTCCTCGCCGAGGCCGACCAGGAGGGCAACCTGCGCGGCCTGGTGGGCGACGGCCAAGTCGACGTGCCGCATTACGACAATATGAAGCTCGCCGTGGGCCGGGCGGTGGGGAAGGGATTCCTCCGCGTCCTCCGCGAATTCGCCGGGGGCGGCGCCTATCACAGCCAGGTCGAGCTGGTGAGCGGCGAGATCGGCGACGACGTGGCCCACTACCTCGAGCAGAGCGAGCAGGCGCGCTCGGCCGTGCTCCTCGGCGTCCTCGGCAAGCCGAGCGGCGTCGCGGCCGCCGGCGGCATGATCGTCGAGGTGCTCCCCGGCGCTCCGGACGAGGTGATCGACCGGCTGGAGGAGAATATCGCCGGCATCCAGGGGGTGAGCGAGCTGCTCGCCGAGGGCGGCACGCCGGAGGTCGTGGAACGGGTCCTCGCCGGTCTCGACCGCGAGGTGAGAGAGGTGACGCCCATGCGCTACCGCTGCCGCTGCAGCCGCGAGCGGCTCCTCCAGCACCTGGTGCTCCTCTCGGCCCCGGACCGCGAGTATCTGCGCCGCGAGAACGGCACGATCGACGCCGATTGCGTCTTCTGCGGCACGCACTACCTGTTCACTCCCGAGGAGATCGCGGAGGGGTGAGCCCACCCCCTGCTACAATCTGCGGCCCCATGGCATCCTTCTACGTCACCACCCCGATCTACTACGTGAACGATCTGCCCCACCTCGGGCACATCTTCACGACCACCGTCGCGGACACGCTGGCGCGCTACCACCGCCTGGCGGGGGACGACGTCTACTTCCTCACCGGCACGGACGAGCACGGGCAGAACATCGAGCGCGCGGCGCGCAAAGAGGGGGTCGCGCCCATCGAGCTCGCCGACCGCGTGGTCTCCCGCTACTTCGCCCTGCGCGACCGCCTCGGCTTCTCCAACGACGATTTCATCCGCACCACCCAGGAGCGGCACCGCAAAGGCGTCGAGGAGATCATCCACCGGATCGCCGAGAAGGGCGACCTCTACACGGCGCGCCACGAAGGCTGGTACTGCTCGCCGTGCGAGACCTACTACACCGAAAAGGAGCTGGGGCCGGACCGCACCTGCCCCGTGCATGCCACGCCGGTCGAGTGGGAATCCGAGGAGAACATCTTCTTCCGCCTCGCGAACTACCAGCAGCCGCTCCTCGACTGGTACCAAACCCATCCGGAATTCGTCCGCCCGGCCACCCGCTTGAACGAGGTCCGTTCGTTCGTCGAGTCCGGCCTGCGCGATCTCTCGGTGTCGCGGGCGAGCCTCGAGTGGGGCATTCCGTTCCCCGGCCACCCCGGTCAGACGGTGTACGTCTGGCTCGACGCGCTGACCAACTACATCAGTGCCCTCGGCTTCGGATCGGAAAGCGGCGAGCTGTACGAGAAGTTCTGGGCGAAGGGCGGTGCTGGCGACACTCGGCTCCACCTGATCGGCAAGGACATCCTGCGTCACCACGCCGTCTACTGGCCGGCTTTCCTCATGTCGGCCGGCCTGCCGCTGCCGACCACCGTCTGGGCGCACGGCTGGTGGTACCGCGACGGGAAGAAGATGTCCAAGTCCACCGGCAACATCGTGCGCCCGGACGATCTCATCGACCGCTTCGGCGCCGACAGCGTCCGCTACTTCCTGCTCCGCGAGATGGTGTTCGGGGGAGATGCCAGCTTCTCGGACGAGGGGTTCATCGACCGCTACAACAGCGATCTGGCGAACGACCTCGGGAATACCGTGAGCCGCCTGGTGACCCTGTCGCGCAGCGCGTTCGGCGGCCGGACGCCGCCGACCGCGTGCGACGACAACCCGGTCCGCGCAGCCGCTCTGCGCCTGCTGCCCGAGGTCCACGCGGCGATGGGCGACCTGGCGTTCAGCCGCGCCCTGGAGGCCCTCTGGCGGCTGCTCGCCGAGGCCAATCAGTACCTCGTGGCGCGCGAGCCGTGGAAGCTGGTCAAGAGCGAGGGACCGAGCGAGGCGTTGTCGCGCATCCTGTGGAACGGCCTGGAGGCGGTGCGTCTCGTCGCCACCGGTCTCCTGCCGTTCATGCCGCGGGTCGCGCCGCAGGTGCTGGCGGCGATCGGCGTCCCCTCCGCACCGGCGAGCTTCGAGAGCCTGGCGTGGGGCGGGCTGCCGAACGGCGCCGAGCTGCCCGAGCCGAAGCCGATCTTTCCGCGCATCGACAAGAAGGAGTACCTGAAGGCGGACGAGGGGACGAAAGAGAGGGAGACGACGACGTTGATCACGATCGACAAGTTCTTCGAGACGGAGCTCAAGGTGGGTACGGTGCAGGCGGCGGAGCGGGTGCCGAAATCCACCAAGCTGGTGAAGCTCACCGTCGATCTCGGCGAGGCGAGCCCGCGCCAGATCGTGGCCGGCATCGGCCTCGCCTACCAGCCCGAGGACCTGGTCGGCAAGCAGGTGGCGGTGGTCGCCAACCTGCAGCCGGCGAAGCTGATGGGCATCGAGTCCCAGGGCATGGTGCTCGCGGCCTCGATCGACGGCAAGCCGGTGCTCCTCCATCCCGACGCGCAGGTCCCGGCCGGGACGCAGGTGAAGTGAATCTCGCCGGCCCGATCGACTCGCACTGCCACCTCCAGAGCCTGCCGCCCGACGAGCGCGAGAGGGCGCTGGACGCGGCTCGCGCGCGGGGCGTGCGGGGCTTCCTCGTGCCGGCGATCCGGCTCGCCGAGGCGGACGACATCCTCGCGTTCTGCCACCGCCACCCGGACGTCTGGTGCGCCCTGGGCGTCCACCCCCACGAAGCAGGCACCTGGCAGCCCGGGGACCGCGAACGCCTGCGCGGGCTGCTGTCCGACCCGAAAGCCGTCGCGGTGGGGGAGTGCGGCCTCGACTTCTACTACGACCACTCTCCCCGCGACGTACAGGGCCGCGTTCTGCGCGAGCAGTGGGAGCTCGCGGTCGAGCTCGGCCTGCCGGTCGTGGTCCACAACCGCGACAGCAACGAGGCGATGCTGGCCGCCGTTCGCGAGCCCGCGTTCCGCGATCTCCAGGCGGACTTCCATTCGTTTGCCGGGGGCAGGACCATGGGCGAGGAGCTGATCGCCCGCGGCTTTACCCTGGGCCTCTCCGGCATGATCACCTTCCCCAAGGCCGACAACGTCCGCGAAGTGATTCCCCTCCTGCCACCGGACCGTTGCCTGGTCGAAACGGACACGCCGTACCTCGCGCCGCTCCCTTACCGCGGCAAGCCGAACCGCCCGGCCTACGTCGTGGAGATCGCGGCGCGCCTCGCCGAGGAGACCGGCGTAAGCTTCGAGCAGGTATGCAGGCGGACGGGCGAGAGCTTCTTCCGTCTCTTCCACAAGGCACTGTAATGGCGATCAGCGTCTTCGATCTCTTCACCATCGGCATCGGCCCGTCGAGCTCGCACACGGTGGGACCGATGCGTGCGGCGCGCCGGTTCGTCCAGGCGTTGACGGCCGAGGAGCTGCTCGACGCGGTGGCGCGGGTGCGGGTCGAGCTGTTCGGCTCTCTCGCGATGACGGGGAAGGGCCACGGCACGGACCGGGCGGTGCTTCTCGGGCTGGAGGGCGAGACGCCGGAGGAGGTCGATCCGGCACGGATCCCCAAGCGGGTGGCGGAGATCCGCGCCTCGGGACGCCTCGCTCTCCTCGGCCGGCACGAGGTCCCCTTCGCCGAGAAGACCGACCTGGTGTTCAACCGCAAAGACCTCCTGCCAGTCCATTCGAACGGGATGCGTTTCACGGCCACGGACGCGACGGGAGCGCTCCTCGCCGAGCGGGTCTACTACTCGGTGGGCGGCGGCTTCGTGGTCAACGAAGGCGCCACGGGCGAGGACCTGCTGGTGCCCGACCGGACGGTGCAGCCGCACCCCTTCCTCTCCGCGGCGGAGCTGCTGGCGCGCTGCGCGGAGACGGGCAAGCCGATCTGGCGCCTGATGCTGGAAAACGAAGAGGCCTGGCGCAGCGAGGAGGAGATCCGCGCCGAGCTGCTGCGCATCTGGGACGCCATGCGCCGGTGCGTCGAGCGCGGCTGCCGCGAAACCGGAGTTCTTCCCGGCGGTCTCAAAGTTCCGCGCCGGGCGCCGCAGCTCTACGAAGAGCTGACCACCCGGCCGGAGGCAGGGCTCAAGGATCCGCTGACCGTGCTCGACTGGGTGAACCTCTACGCTCTGGCGGTCAACGAGGAGAACGCGGCCGGCGGCCGGGTGGTGACCGCGCCGACCAACGGCGCGGCGGGCATCGTCCCGGCGGTGCTCCACTACTACCACCGGTTCATTCCGGGCGCCGATCAGGAGGGGGTGATCCGCTTCCTCCTCACCGCGGCGGCGGTCGGCATCCTCTACAAGGAGAACGCCTCGATCTCCGGCGCCGAGGTGGGCTGCCAGGGCGAGGTCGGCGTCGCCTGCTCGATGGCCGCCGCCGGCCTGGTCGCCGCGCTCGGCGGCACCGACGCCCAGGTGGAGAACGCGGCCGAGATCGGCATGGAGCACAACCTCGGGCTGACCTGCGATCCGGTGGGCGGCCTGGTGCAGATCCCCTGCATCGAGCGCAACGCCATGGGCTCCGTGAAGGCCATCAACGCCGCCCGCATCGCCCTGCGCGGCGACGGCTCCCACAAGGTCTCCCTCGACCGCGTCATCAAGACCATGCGCGAGACCGGCGCCGACATGAAGACGAAGTACAAGGAGACCTCCCGCGGCGGTCTCGCGATCAACGTGATCGAGTGCTGACCTGGCGGTAACGGAAGCAGCCGGTGGTGTGGTCGTTGACCATCCCGACGGCCTGCATGAAGGCGTAGCAGATCGTCGGGCCGACGAAGCTGAAGCCGCGCCGGCGCAGCTCCTTGCTCATCGCTTTCGACTCCGCCGTCTCCGCGGGCACGTCGCCGAAGCCCGTCCACCGGTTCTGAAGCGGCCGGCCGCCGACGAACGACCAGAGGAAGCGGTCGCAGCTCCCGGTCTCCTCGCGCACGGCGAGGAAGGCGCGGGCGTTGGCGATCGCGGCGTCCACCTTGGCGCGGTTCCGGATGATCCCGGCGTCGGCCAGCAGGGCCGCCTTTTTCTTGGCGCCATAGCGCGCGATCTTTTCGGGGTCGAAGCCGTCGAAGGCTTGGCGGTAGCCCTCGCGGCGGCGCAGGATGGTGATCCAGGAGAGACCGGCCTGGGCTCCCTCCAGGATCAGCATCTCGAACAGGTGGCGCTCGTCGTGGCTCGGCACGCCCCATTCCTCGTCGTGGTACGCGATGTAGAGCGGGTCCGTCGTCGCCCATCCGCAGCGCACTCTCTTGTCCATGGTCGTCCTTTCAGTGGCCGGCCGGGGAGACGGCGTCGCGCTCCTGGTGCACGTGCGATGCGACGGCGCCGCCGGGAAACAGCCAGGCGATCACGAGCGACGTTGCGGCGAGGAGCGCAAGAGCGAGATAGACGCCCTGGAGGCTGTGCAGCAGCGCCGCGCTCAGATGCGCCAGCGTCTGTGGATTCGCCTTCGCCCGGAGCGCCGGCTCGAGAGCCGTATTGGGATCGATCCCCGGCGCTCGCTGGGCCAACCGGGCGGTGAACAGGGCGCCCAGTGCCGCCACGCCGATCGATCCGCCGATGTTGCGGAAGAACTGCACCGAGCTGGTAGCCACGCCGCGGCGGTGCCACGGCACGGCGTTCTGCACGCCGATCAGGTATGGCATCGAGGAGAAGCCCAGGCCGAGCCCCGTGATTGCCATCGACGCCATGATCCAGAGCCGCGTCGTGGCCGGGCCGACGAGGGCGAGCATCACGCCGCCGGCGATCAGGAACAGGCTGCCCCCGAGCGCCAGGGGACGGTAGCTCACCCGGATCAGGTAGCGGCCCGAGAGAGTGCTGGCGATGGGCCAGGCGACGAGGATGGGCATCAGCACCGTGCCGGCGTCCACCGCCGAGCCGCCCATGACCCCCTGGGCGAAGACGGGCACGTAGGCGGTGAGGCAGAAGAGGAGCACGCCGATCAGGGCGTTGCCGGCGCTGGAGACGGAGATCAGCCGGCTCTGGAACAGGTCGAGCGGGAGCATCGGCTCCGCGGCCCGCCTCTCCTGCCAGAGGAAGAGCGCGAACGCAGCGGCCGCGCCGCCCAGCATGCCCAGGGTGCGCACGTCGCTCCAGCCCCAGGTGTCCGGCCCTTCGACCAGAGCCAGGAGGAGCAGGGTGACCGCCGCCGTCAGGCTGACGGTGCCCAGGATGTCGAGGCGGTGTTTCGTCCGCGGCGCCTCCTCGCGCAGGCCGCGTTGCAGGATGACCGACGCCGCGATCCCGAATGGGATGTTGAGGTAGAAGATCCAGCGCCACGACAGGGCATCCGTGATCAAGCCGCCGAGGAGCGGCCCGATCAGGCTGGCAAACGCCCAGACGCCCGAGAAGAGGCCCTGCATCTTGCCCCGTTCCTCGAGGCTGTAGATGTCCCCCGTCACCGTGATGGCCACCGGCGCCACGCCGCCGGCGCCGAGGCCCTGGATGGCGCGGAAGGCGATGAGCTGCTCGAACGTGTGCGACATCCCCGAGAGAGCGGAGCCGAGGAGGAAGAGCGCCACGGAGACGTGGAAGATGATCCGCCGCCCGTACAGGTCGGCGAGCTTGCCGAAGAGCGGCACCGTCGTGGTGGAGGTCAGCAGATAGGCGGAGAACACCCAACTGTAGTGGGCCACGCCCCCCATCTCGCCCACCGCGGTGGGGACCGCGGCAGCCACCGCGGTGGCCTCGATGGCCGCCAGGAACATCCCCAGCATGACGGCGGCTGTGACCAGTTGGCGGTCGCGTCCGGGTTCCATAGCGGGTTTTCGTCCTTGGAGTCCTTGAAGTCCTTGTTGTCCTTTTCAGCTCTCGCCGTCCGCGAGAATCTCCTGCGACGGGTCCAGCCGGTCCCACACAGTGCCGGCGAGACGCACGAGGAGCAGCGCCTTGGTGCCGAGGAGGAGCGCGGCGACGCAGGCCAGGGCGGGCGCCTCCCAGAGGCTGAACGGCGCGTGCAGCACGACGTGGAGCGCCACCACGACCCCCACGACGAGCAGTGTCGGCAGCGCCGCGAGCGTCATGGCCAGCAGGTGCCCGATCCCCACGAGGAGGCGCTGGCCGAGGATCGCCGTTCCCCGGCGGGGGGCGGGGCCCAGCCCGATCCAGCTCGGCAGCACCAGGACCGCCAGGTTCTGGAGCGCCAGCGAGAGGACGGTCACGGCGGCGCCCGCGAGGAGCAGGCTGCCGAGCAGCACCAGGGACGCGAGAAAGGGCTGGGCGCCGGCGATCGATCGCGGCAGCAGCACGATGGAAGCCTCGCCCGCGTGCACGGCGTTGCCGAAGGCTCCGGCGATCGCGAGCCCAGAGCCCAGGAGCATGAGCAGGAGAGCGTTTGCGGCGGGCGCCAGGACCTCTGCGAGCACCAGGCGGCGGCCCGTGAGCGGCCAGGTGCGCAGGATTTCGGCGTGCAGCAGATCGGTGCGCAGGTCGTTGCGCAGCATGAGGCCGGAGAGCAGGGGGATGCCGCAGAGCAGGGCAAGGCCCACGACCGTGAGCACCGCCGCCACGGGGACCGGCCAGAGCGCAGCGGCCAGGCAGCCGGCGAGGACCACTCCGGCGAGCACGGCCGCGCTGGCGTGCAGGGGAGTCCGCCCGCGCAGCATCAGGTTCTTCCACACGATGGCGGCCTCGGGCGGGCCCAGCGGCGCCAGCCGGAACGCCTCCTTGTGGCGCGCCCGGCGGGCCCGCAGCTCCTGCCGCGAGACCCCTTTGCGCGCGCTCTCGCGGCGCGCCCTCTCCAGGGTGGCCTCCTCGAACGAGGCCCGCGAGCGGATCACCCAGGCGACGTGGAGCGCCAGAGCGGCGAGGAGGAGGAGCGCGCCGGCCGCGGCGGGGACGACGGTCCCCGAAAGCGGCGACGCGAGCCAGACGAACGGAGCCAGGAGCACGCTGGCCGGCCCCGCTTCCACCGCCCGCGCCAGCGCGCGGACGAAGACGCCGGGATCGGTCCGCAGGGGGACCGCGGTGGCGACGGCCCGCCAGGCGGCGGTCAAAGCAGCGAGCACGGCGGTCCACCAGGCCGCGCCGAGAGTCACCGCGACGGTGCGGCGCCAGAGCGCGGCCGGGGCCGGGACCTCCCGCAGGCGGGCCTTCCAGAGGCTGATCCCTTTGATGTGGAGATCAGCCAGCGTGAAGAAGGCCCAGAAGGCGAAGACCCCGGGCAGAGTCCTCCCGCCCCACCAGGCGGCGCCGCCGAAGAAGAACACCACGAGCGTGGTCGTCAACAGAGCCGGCTGCTGGCGGAGGAGGGAGTAGAGGACGATCTGCCGGCGGGGCAGCGGCGCCGGCAGGAGGAAGTCGAGCTCGGTCTCGCTGAGCCGCAGGGCCGGCTTCGAAGAGACCAGCAGCCACAGGCAGGTCAGCGCGATGGCGAGACCGAGCCCCGGAGCCAGGCGGGCGATGTCACCGTAAGGCCCGCCGGGGATAAAGGGCGCTGCGCGCCGGCCGCCGCCGCCGGCCACGTAGCGGCGGCTGAGCACGAAGGCGAAATAGCAGGCTCCGGTGAGAGTGGCGGCGAGATAGCGCGGTTGGCGGAGGAGGCGGAACCGGCGGACGACCCGCCCGCGCACGCTGAGGAGGATGAGATCGATGAGCCCGCGGTTCATCGGCCTCCCTCGGCGCCCCCCTCGGTCGTTCCCTCGGTGGCGCGGAGAAAGACGTCCTCGAGGTCGGCGTCGGCGGCCAGGTCGGTCAGCGAGGCGCGGATCTCCGCCAGCGTCCCTTCCGCCACCTTGCGGCCGTTGTGCAAAATGGCGATGCGGCCGCAGATCTCCTGCACCAAGTGGAGGAGGTGCGAGGAGACGATCACCGCCGCGCCGGACTCGGCCTGCTCGACGATCGTCCGCTTCATGCGCCGCATCGCGCCGGGATCGAGACCGGTGAGCGGCTCGTCGAGGATCAGCGCCTCCGGCCGGTGGAGGAGGGCCGTGGCGATCATCAGCTTCTGCTTCATGCCGCGCGACAGCTCGGAGGGGAAGGCGTCGCGCCGGTCCGCC
>Ga0075426_10004157_pt1 | contig 10304 bp, 5 predicted proteins | sample SoiMethybrSBSTD5_FD_75304 | JGI IMG/M metagenome (GOLD analysis project Ga0075426, IMG submission 75304) | Bulk soil microbial communities from a Populus tree surrounding site in Tennessee, USA - Soil MetaG P. TD hybrid SBSTD5 | ecosystem: Environmental > Terrestrial > Soil > Tree plantation...
CATCGATGTAGACTTTGGCTCAACCTTATTTGGCACGCCATTCGGAGCGCAAGTATTGGGATCCACCAGCCCGCAAGACCTGACCTCGGATTCTTATCGAGCCGTTCGAGCCCAGTTGATTGCGGGCTCATCCAACGCGCAGGAAAGTGCGATCTACAATTCTCTTCCCTTGGATATGATTCCGACCGATATTGGCAACACCAGTACTATGAGAGTGCCGTCGGCGAACGGTCGTGCAATCGGCTTGCTCGATCCGATTGCCGATCCAGACGGCAAGGAAAAGAATCTCGGAAAGCCGCCGTCCATCGGATTCAATTCCAAGGTCGGATTCGACTTCGATCCAGGCGACGGAATATCACCCAACCTGGTCGACTTTGAAGCCGTGGCCGTTCATGAAATCGGGCACGCGTTAGGATTCAGGTCGAGCACCGAAGACCGACAGAGCGATAGCAATGCACCCATCGCGCTTTCAGTTTGGGACCTGTTCCGCCTCCGGCCGGGCGTGCCGAGCGATGCGTTTGCGACAACGCAGCGGATCTTGACTGCCGGTGGCGAGCAGAGGTCGGTCATTGCGGGTCTCGAGGTGCCGCTATCGACGGGATCGACGGGCCACGGGGGAGATGGCCGAAGTTCGTGGCATTGGAAAGATGACGATCTGATAAACGGCCGGTTCATCGGCATCATGGAGCCCGGCCTCCCTGCCGGAACTCGACACGTAATGACTGCCTACGACTTACTCGCACTTAAGATGATGGGCTACAAGCTTAGATCGGGAATTCAGATCGCTCCGGAGCTTGACGGCCTCTCGGGAGGCATACAGGGCGACGCAGTCAGCATCAGCGGCCTTGCGGTCAACATCGAGAAGGATACGATTCAAGCGGAAGTGAAAGTACTCGATGAGTCAGGGCATGTACTCGGCGAATACCAGCTCGCGTCATTCGCCCCGGGTGAGCTTTCAGTTGTCGAATTCGCTCTTCTGTTTCCAGGAATCAATCAATGGCGCGCGGCTACGCAAGCGAGCCTCACGGTGCTGGACTCAAGCGGCAACCGCAGCCAGACCTTAACAACAGGTATTTTAAAAGGTGAACCGGGGGCGCCGACGCTATTGAGCTTGTCTTTCGACGGAAGCATTTTGAGAATAAAAGGAAAGCGATTAACTGAACGACTCAGTCTCGAGGTGAACGGAGAACTGTTGCCGCTTCCCAACGTCAGAGTGACGGGAAAGAAAGCGGTTGTTGAAGCGACTGCCTCAGAACTGCGGCTGAGCCCGGGTCCAAATCGTGTGCGAGTCGTGATCGACGGCCTGCGATCCAACGCCGCAGTCCTCGTGCTCTAGGCTTCCGTCTCGCGTATTCGCATTAGGTTTGATGAAGCAGATTGAAACGTCAGGCTGCCAGTTATTCAATTGGCGAACCATCGATCTTTCATCCTGTTGTGGCGAGCCGGATAGTGACCGCTGTCTATGGAAGAAGGCGCAAGGGATGTTGTCCTCCGTCGCGGTGTCCCGTCTAATCCCGCTTCTCAGTGTGATACTACCTACCTATTGACACTCGGCGTTCCTTAGTTAAGACCGTCGTTCCCCCGAATCTAAAAGCTGACGTCCAAGCACCGTTGACGACGCGACGTTTGTTGGATACTCTCTCGCCGCTCGAAGACAAATTCCAAAATTCCCCAGGTAAGGAGGCGGATATGCGTAGCGTTCTTTTTCTCACATTCTTGGCGCTTGCGGCGCCGATAGCCCTTGCACAAGACCCCGTTCAAGTAGACGCCAAGCACTACAAGGTCATGCTGGAAAACGATCAGGTCAGAGTGTTGAGGATTCACTACAATCCGAGAGACAAATCGGTGATGCATGAACATCCGGCATCCGTAGCCGTCTTCCTGACGGCGAGCAAGGTCAAGTTCACCGTCCCCGACGGCAGCTCGACCAACTCCGAAGGAAAGGCTGGAGACGTTCAGTTCACCGAAGCGGGCAAACACTTGCCCGAGAACATCGGCACCACGCCGCTCGATGTCGTGCTTGTAGAATTGAAGGGCAAGTCCGGGATGGCTTCGGCTGTAACTTCCGATCCGGTGAAAATAGACCCCACGCGTCACAAGGTCGTGTTTGAGAATGACCGGGTGCGAGTGCTCAAAGTCAATCTGAAGGCTCACGACAAGACCTCGCAGCACGAGCATCCGAACGGAGTTGCGATCTACCTGACCGATACTCGCGCGAAGTTTACGCTTGCCGACGGTACGACACGAATGGGTGGCGGTAAGCGTGGAGAGGCAGTTTGGGCGCCAGCCGAAAAGCACTCGGTGGAGAATCTGGCTGCCGCACCCGCTGAGGTTATTCTTGTCGAGTTGAAATAGAATTGCGCTTCCATTGAAGACCGCCAACGAAGGGAGGCCTCGGGGCCTCCCGCTGACTTCTGATCTCTCAATCTCTTGGGCTAAACTCAGCCGCATCACCGCACGAATGTGCCAGACGGGACCGAAACAGAGTGCCGGTCCTCGAGATCAATAGACAGCGTGTCGTCCGTGATCTCTACGTTCAAGGTCCAGCCTGCTTTGCGTAAGAGGTAAACGCTCTTGTCGTCCGCTCCGCGTCGACTTTTAAAGTAGCCCAGCGATTTATCGCTGTGACCAATTCCGCCTCCTTGTCAAAGCCCAATGTGGCTAATGTAACGACTGCGAGAATTCATCCGATTCATTTCTAAATGACAACAGAAGTAGAACGACGTCCAACTCTTAAGCGAGCGATTGACGAGTAAGGCCCCTCATGAATAAAATGCCGTTCGCTTGAAATGTTCGACAGCGCCCAGCTACGTGAAAGCCTCCCCCAGCCGGCACAGGTGGACTTCAAAGGAGACATCAAATGAACGATCTAAGAAGCAATGCCGCTTCAGAAGTTGGCGTCAAGCGAATGAGACAAATGTATTTCGTCAAGCTTTCAGCAGCCGGTTTTATCGGTCTCGTCTTCATGCTTTTCCTGCAACCTGCCCCAGCGAAAGGGGCTGTGATTACGGTTACCAGCAACGGTGACACGATTGCGCTCGACACCTTTGCCACGCTTCGCGAGGCGATCACTTCGATTAACAACCAGGCGGACATCAATGCTGACGTGACGGTCGCCCGGGTCGGGGGCTATGCCTCGCAGCCCGGCGGCACCCCCGACGTCATCAACTTCAACATCGGTGGCGCGGGCGTGCTGACGATCTCGGTGACCGCCACTCCCGAGCCGACGATTATCAGGCCGCTTACCATCAACGGCTACACGCAGGGAGTGGCTAGCGTCAACACGTTGGCCAACGCCGACAACGCAGTCATCCTGATCCAACTGGACGGCACCGGGGCCGGCGCCGGCGCCGACGGCTTGACCTTGGGGGCGGGCAGCGCCGGCAGTACCATCAAGGGGCTGGACATCACGAACTTCGCGGGTAACGGCATCGTCATCCAGAGCAACGGCAACTCCATCCTCGGCAACTTCATCGGAGTCGATCCGACCGGCACCACGCGGATGCCCAACGGCACCTTCCCCAACAGCGGCGACGGCATCCGCATCCTGAACGCTTCCAACAACCAGATCGGCTCCACGGACCCGGCGGACCGCAATATCACCTCGGGCAATGCGCTGGTGGGCCTTCACATCCAGGGCACGCTGAGCACTCCGGCGACTGGCAACATCATCCAGGGCAACTTCGTGGGCGTGGCCGCCGACGGCAAGAGCAGCGTGGGCAATCGCACCGAGCCGGCCCCAGCCCCGGGCTCGGCGGAGGGCAACAACCTGTTCGGCATCGAGATCAGCGGCGGCAATCTCAACACCGTCGGAGGCACGGTGGCGGGCGCCCGCAATGTCGTCGGCTTCAACGGCGACGGCATCGAGGTGGATAACGGCGCACAACAGAACATCATCCAGGGCAACTTCGTCGGCGTCGGCGCCGACGGCTCGACCGCGACGAAGAATCTACTTCACGGCATCGCTCTGCGAAGCTCAAACGGTTTCGGCCCGCCACTCGGCCCGGCGCAGCCCAGCGAGCCGGGAGTGTCCTTCAACCTCATTGGCGGCACGGCGGCCGGGGCCGGCAATCTTGTCGAGTTCAATGGCACCGCTGGCATCGCCGTTTTCGGCAACCCGGTTTCGGCCTCCGGCCAACCGAACGTCGGCAACGCCATCGAAGGCAACTCGATCTTTGAGAACGGTCGCAATTTCATGACCGCGGCGTCGGCCCCTACTCCGCTGCTGGGCATCGACCTTACCAACGGCTTCCTCTTCCCGAGGGACGACGGTTTGACGCCAAACGACTCCAAGGGCCACGGCGCTCCCAACGACCCCAACAACTTCCAGAACTTCCCAGTGTTGACCTCCGTCACGTCAAGCGGGGGCATGACTACCATATCCGGCACGCTCAAGAGCGCGTCTAACTCGACCTTCCGAGTCGAGTTCTTCGCAAGCGACGTCGACCCGTTGGGCCTTCCCACCGAGGGGCAGCAGTTCCTCGGTTTCGTCAACACCACCACGGACATCAATGGCAACGCCTCGTTCAACGCCACTCTGAACGTCCCGGTGGCCAACGGCCGACTCGTGACTGCGACCGCCACCGACTCCATCGGCAACACTTCGGAGTTCTCTAACTGCGTCCAGGTGGGAGGGTGTGCGCCAACGATCACCTGCCCGGCAAACGTCGTCCAGAGTACCGATGCAAATCAATGCGCGGCGGTTGTGACGTTCGCGCAACCTATGACCAGTTGCCCCTGCGCCACTATCGCCTGCAGTCCAGCCTCAGGCTCTACTTTCCCGAAAGGGACGACCACGGTGACCTGCACCGCTACAGACCCATCCAACAACATGGCATCATGCACTTTCACCGTCACGGTGAACGATAACCAGATGCCGAGCGTCGTCTGTCCAAACAACGTAGTCACGAATACGGATCCCAATCAGTGCAGTGCGATCGTCAGCTACGCTACGCCTGCGGCCAGCGACAACTGCCCGGGCGCAACCGTCGTCTGCAGTCCACCGTCAGGCTCTTCTTTCCCGAAGGGAACAACCACGGTCACGTGCACCGCGACTGATGCCTCGGGCAACCATGGTTCCTGCAGCTTTACGGTGATGGTCAATGACAATCAGAATCCGAGCATCACCTGTCCGGCCAACATGACCGCCGCGGGCTCGCCCTGCGCCGTCGTCAACTACACGACGCCGACGCCGACGGACAATTGCCCGGGCGCCACGGCTTCCTGCGTGCCAGCGCCAGGCTTCTGTTTCCCACTCGGCACGACGACCGTCACTTGCACGGCAACCGACACGTCGAGTAACCACGCTCAATGCACCTTCACGGTGACAGTATTCCCCTGTGCAATCACTTGCCCTCCTGACCAGACTGTCGCTGCTGCGTCTGCATGTCCGCTCGCCAGCGGGGCAGTTGTCACTTTTCCCCCGCCTACGACGGCCGGCACCTGCGGACCTGTGATGTGCACTCCTGCGTCGGGAAGCGTCTTTCCTATCGGCACCACAGTCGTTACGTGCTCCGCATCGGGAGCGCAGGACTGTTCCTTCAACGTGACAGTGTTCAGCGCCTGCCTTCAGGATGACAGTCAGCCGGGCAACGTGGTGCTGTTCAATGTACAGACAGGTGACTTCAGCTTCTGTTGCGGCGGAGTCCCAATCGCGAGCGGCAGGGGGACACTGACGGTCAAAGGCTGTAGCGGCAGTATCGATGCTACCAAGGGCGACCGGCAGGTTCACATCCAGTGGGACACTGGAGCTAATAATGGTAACGGCGCAGGCACTGCGTTTGTGCGTAAGCTGTCGAACAAAGTTGTGTGCCAGATCACTGACCGGAATATGTCCAACAACACCTGTCAGTGTTCCAGTGCGCCGGCGATGAGTCCCAGGAAACCGCCGAAGGAAAAGCCTCTCTGAGTTGGTTCCGTGCGGAGCAGCGGGTGACGTCAGTTCGCTGGCGTCACCCGCCAGCCGCGCGCGCCGTAAAAATTGCAATGGACCTAGCGGTCACCCGTGTCAATCCGAAACGGTCGAATAGGTGACCGCTACGCGGTCTCGTGGATAGCTACCAGCCTTAGAACTATCGAAAGGTTACCGCTACGCAGTGCATCAATCCAACAGATCGTGTTAGTGCAGCTCAAAGCAAACACCAGCTCAAAGCAAATACGACGGCGGCGGTAGTTCTTTCACTGTGAGAAATATTTTCGACTCGATGCTTCGATGCACTTCATCAAACTTAACATCGACTATATAAGTTTAAGACTTGTTAGTCGAATATTTCTTGAGTAATCCTCGAGCGATCACCAATCGTTGAAGCTCGTTCGTTCCGCCGCCGATGATCAAAAGCGGCGCGTCTCGATAATATCGCTCGACCGGAAAGTCCTTGGCGTAGCCGTTGCCCCCAAAGATTCGCATCGCTTCAAGCGAGCATTCCTGAGCGGTCTCGGTCGCAAACAGCTTCGCCATCCCTGCTTCGAGATCGCAGCGCTCGCCTCGATCTTTCTTTTCAGCCGCCGCGTACACGAGCAATCTCGAAGCTTCGATCTTCGTAGCCATATCCGCGAGCTTCAATTGAATCGCCTGGTGCTCGCAAATCGGTTTGCCGAAGGTGCGCCGCTCCTGCGAGTACTTGATCGCTTCTTCAAACGAAGCTCGAGCGACACCCAGACCGCGAGCGGCGACGTTGATGCGCTCGCTTTCGAGGCCGGTCATCACCTGCTTAAACCCTTCGCCTTCACGACCTCCGATTAAGTTCTCCGCCGGCACTCGAAAGTCTTCGAAGAGCAGCTCGCAAGTCTCGAGGCTCTTGTAGCCGAGCTTGTCGATGTCACGGCTGACGGTCAGACCGGGTTCGCCCTTTTCGGCGATGAACGTGCTCATCCCTGCGTACGCCGGCTTCGCTTGAGTGTCGGTCTTAGTGAGGATAAGCATAAGCTCCGCGCGGCGGCCGTTGGTAATCCACATCTTCGAGCCGTTGATGTAGTAGTAATCGCCGCGCCGCTCGGCCGTGGTTCGAATCGCCTGTAGATCGGTTCCCGCGTGAGGCTCCGACAAACAAATCGCGCCGCGCTTTTCACCGGTGACCATTATCGGTAGGTATTTTTTCTTTTGTGCTTCGGTGCCGAATCGCGAGATGACGTCGCACATCACAGAGTGCGTGCCGAGTATCCCCGCGAGTCCCATCCACACTCGCGAAATCTCTTCGAAGATCATCGCGTAGACGGTGTAGCTCAGGTCCTGTCCGCCGTACTCTTCGGGCACATTGGCACCGAACAGTCCGATCTCTTTCATCCGTTCGACGATTTCGGTCGGGTATTCGTTTCGATGTTCGAGTTCGGTGGCAACGGGCGCGACCTCGCGGTCGAGAAACTTTTTGACAGTCGCGAGTATGAGTTGTTCTTCTTCGTTGAGTATGTAAGACATCGAGGCCTCCTGAAGAAGCGCAATCTTAGCACAGCTTCATCGACGGCTTCAGCTTCGACATTAGTCAGTCAGACGGCGTGTCAGATTCTTCGTTTCAATCGCCGGGATCGATCACGCGTCGATAGATCGCACGGTGACCGGTTCAAGACTGTTCGTGAATTCTTTCATCGCGGCCCAAATGCATTCTTCAGCAGAACAATTTTGTTGACATTGCTTTTGAACGGGTGTACAAGTTGGGACGCGTAGTAACCGAAGTAACAATATCCAACACACGCAGCGATGTTTCCGCCCGGATGTTCCTCACCATGTGGCCTGAGCCTTTGTAAAAGAGGTGTGTTTGGTTTCGGCGAAGCTGGGTTACGCAAACGTGAACAGCGCTAGCGGGATAATAGAGCCGGTGCCGTGTACCTACGGTGCTGACGTGTTCGAGTAACTTTTGTCGGTTCGACGGAGGAGGATTGCTGTGAGAAGAACAACTCCATTTGTTGTCGCTCTATTCCTGGCTTTGGGCGCTATGCTTAGCATCGGAACGCCGACAGTAAGAACTCAAAGTCCGATTGCCAAGGGTCGATTCAATGCGCCAGCGATAGGTCAGGCGGTTTTGCCATTCGTTCCGGTGAGTCTCAATTGGGCGATTGATAATCCGGCAGAAGTCGACTCGCAGGATTTGATCCTCTCAACGGATGGCGGTCTGACTTTTACGACAAAGATTGCCGGGCACCTGCCGCCTGAGCAAAGGCATCTTCAGTGGGGCGCTGCGCCTGCAAACGCGACCGGCAGAGCAAAGCTGGAATTAGCTCTTCACCTCAAGAACGGAACAATAGAAGAAGTGTTCAGTGACGATTTCTCAATCTCGCCATCTCCTAACCCTCCTGGCGTTGGAATTCAGACAGCCGCCTTCGAGAATGTGAATACAGGCGATTCTAATATCAATGCATCGCATGTCAATTCCCCTGTAGATGATATGGAGAAACCGGACAAACCCGGCAATCAACAGGACGGGGATAGTGCCTCATCGGAAGTGTCGCCTCAATTCGCCAACCCGGGTAGTTGTACTACGGCTGTGACACCGGTACTTAACTACAATATGAACCACCCGACGCAATGCGTCTCGTTTTATGGTGGCGAACCAGCCTTAGCGCAAGATCCCACGGACCCGACACGGTTCTTTGCTGTAACTGGCAATTTCGCTGAAACCAGTAGCACGGCACAATGGGCCTACAGTGGTACGTCCACAACAAACAGTCTTAATTTTAACGGACTAACATCACGAGGCGATCTTACTGTCGAAGTCGGAGCGGATGGTACAGTGTACGCAACTGGACTGGCACAAGTGGGAGTTGGGGGTCCTCCTGACAGGATTCTGATCTTCCGAAGTAGAGATAACGGGTCTACGTTTGAGACAGGTGTTGCTGTACCAAATGTTCCTACTGGCCAATTCGTCGACAAGCCGGTGCTCGCTGTGGACCCACTCGACAGGCAAACGCTCGTAATCACGTTTAACATCCCCTCACTCACTCCCGGTGCTCGCGTCGCTATCTGTAAGCGCGCAGCGACTGGTAACCTCAGTGACCCGACTATATGGGGTGTAAGCACTCCAAAGGATGACACCGGAGCAGATCTGTCGACCGCGGGCAGTACACATCCATTGATTGACCCAATCGACTCGACCAACTACCGATTGTTTATCGTCCAGACTAACGCCGTCTATACGCTATCGGAAGCGGGTTACGCGATTTACCAGTACCAGCTCAGCACTGGAGAGCTTACAGTAAGCAACGCGGCCTTAAAGCGTATTCTTCCCGCCGAAGTAATGGTGAACGGCTCGCCAGTCGGAGCGCCGAGGTGGAATGCTAACGCAAACCATCAGCCGATAGAGAGTGCTCTTCGCATTTCGGGGGGAGGCAGTAACTTTACCAAGGCAGCAATAGATTACTGTGACCCTACCGCCCACCGAATGTACATACCCACTCTGGTGAATACAACGAACAACGCCAACTTCCCGGATGGAGGGCTTACGTCTGACCTCTTTTTGACTGTGTGGCAGTACACGGGCACTGAATCCGTGACGACAAAAAGAATCCTGCCGGGAGAGAAAGAGAAATATGTAGCTTGCGCGGTGAGCGACGGACATGGTCGAGTCTGGGTTGACGCTTTCGTCATAGCCTCAAGCACCGATCCTCAGCGCGCGCAGAAGGGAGTGATTGCACTCAACCGCACGACTGGCGACCCGGGTGCTATAGCTTACATGAGCATAAGGCTGCCGGCCGCTATTCCAAACCCCAATTTATTCCTGGGTGATTACATCTACACACAGGCCGCTTTCTACCCGGACCCGAACAATCCCGGGAATGTGAACGGGCTTGGGAGTAGAGTTGCATCACCGACCTACTCTGACACACTCTATCTCTGTTCCTCCCCAAACTTTTTTATTGAGGTATCAGGCTGGAATTAGGTCGAAATAAGGAGAGACTTGTTTGACCGCTTGTTGATTCGAAAACAAGACCAAGAAGGGAGTTGCTATGAGAATCCTGAGAATAGCATCTGTAGTCGTATTTGTTTTGATATCGGCCAGGGAAGCGAAGATAGATATGAATGCTTCAAGTGGTGAGGGCGCGTCTGAACGATCAGAACACAAAGTACCGCTTAGGGCGGATGCCCCCGTATGCAACACTTTTCCCGAGCCACTCAAAGAGAAATATGTAATTGCCGAAGGCGATTCATTTCTGATTGCACTCCAAGCCGATTGTCCCCCTGACTCCCCAACTGATGCTAAGTTTGAATTTTTACAGTCACCCCCGCGTTTTGTTGTGTTTTCAGTTGTCTTCAGGGGTCCACGCAGCGCCTTATCTCTCCTGTTAGCTAGGCCCCAGCCGGGCGATGCGGGTGA
>Ga0075426_10004159_pt1 | contig 10300 bp, 9 predicted proteins | sample SoiMethybrSBSTD5_FD_75304 | JGI IMG/M metagenome (GOLD analysis project Ga0075426, IMG submission 75304) | Bulk soil microbial communities from a Populus tree surrounding site in Tennessee, USA - Soil MetaG P. TD hybrid SBSTD5 | ecosystem: Environmental > Terrestrial > Soil > Tree plantation...
GATGTGGGAAGCGAGCGAGCACGCGCCGGGCGCGTAGTAGAGCTTCGTTGCCATGATGTCCTCAGAGCCTGGTGATGAGGGACGACGTATCCCAGCGGCTGCCGCCCGACTTGGACACATCGTCGTAGTAGCCTGCGACCACCTGCGTCACGGGAAGCTTCGCGCCGTTGCGCTTCGCCTCCGCGAGGCAGATGCCGAGGTCCTTGCGCATCCAGTCCACCGCGAAGCCGAAGCTGAACTTGCGCTCGTGCATGGTCTTGCCGCGGTTCTCCATCTGCCACGATTGCGCCGCGCCCTTCGAGATCACGTCGAGGACGAGGGTCGCGTCGAGGCCCGCCTTCTCGGCGAAGGCGATGCCCTCGGACAGTCCCTGCACGAGCCCCGCGATGCAGATCTGGTTCACCATCTTCGTGAGCTGGCCGGCGCCGGCAGGGCCGAGCAGCGTCACCGCGCGCGCGTACGAGTCCATCACCGGCTTCGCGCGCTCGAACGGCTCCTTGTCGCCGCCGCACATCACGGTGAGCTTGCCGTTCTCCGCTCCCGCCTGGCCGCCGGAGACCGGGGCGTCGATGAACGCGATGCCCTTGCCTTTCGCTGCGGCGTACACCTTGCGCGCCACGTCCGCCGATGCGGTCGTGTGATCGATGAGGATCGCGCCTTTCTTCATGCCGGCGAGCGCGCCGTCCTTGCCGAGGATCACCTCCTCGACGTCCTTGTCGTTGCCGACCATCGTCATCACGAAGTCCTGGTCCTTCGCGGCGGCGGCGGGCGTGGGCGCCGACGTTGCGCCGTGCTTCTTCACCCAGTCCTCGGCCTTCGCCGCCGTGCGGTTGTACACGGTGACGTCGAACCCTTTCGCCTTGAGGTGCCCCGCCATGGGATAGCCCATCACGCCCAGGCCGATGAATGCGACTTTCGCGGACATGCTCTTCAACCCTCCTTCAATGCCTTCAGCTTCGAGAACCATTGGTCGCGCGCACGGGAATTGAACTGGAACCACACGCGATAGCGTGGATTCTTCGGATCGTCGACGCTCAACACGATCCAGCGGTGCTTGAGTCCCGCGATGCTCTCGTCCATCGGCTCGATCGAGCGCACGTTGTCCGGCGTCACCATCTTGGCGATCGGCCAGTCCACGAGCGCCAGGCGCCGCGTCCCGTTTTCATACCCGACGTACGTATCTCCACCCCGGTATTGCCAGTCGGGCTTGAAGTCTTTCGGCAGCATCGCCGCGACCTTCTCCTTGTCTGTGTTGCCGCGCATGAAGAAGAGGTACGAGAGCCAGATGCTTACGAACATCCCGCCGAAGACGACGACGATGAGGAAGGTATCGCTCATGGATTCCCCTGCGTGTGATGTTGCTGCTCTGCCTGCGGGTTGACGAGGTGCGCCGGGCGCGATCCGTCGAGCACCGCGGCGAGGTTCGCCGCGGCCGTCTCGCACATCATAAGCCGCGTGGCGCGCGAGGCGCTGCCGATGTGGGGTGTCATCACGACGTTGCGAAGCTCGAGGAAGCCCGGATGCAAGCCCGGCTCGCCCTCGAAGACGTCGAGGCCCGCGCCGGCGATGCGTTTCGCCGTCAGCGCCGCGACGAGCGCCGCATCGTCGACCACGCCGCCGCGCGCGCTGTTCACGAGGATCGCGGTCGGTTTCATCTTCGCGATCTGCGCCGCCCCGATGAGATGATGCGTCGCCGGCGAATACGGAACCATGCAGACGACGAAGTCGGAGACCGCCAGCAGATGTTCCATCTCCATCCAGCTCGCGCCGATGCGCTGCTCGTCGACGGATGCGAGCGGCTTGCGATTGTGGTACACGACGCGCATGTCGAAGCCGCGCGCGCGCCGCGCGACCGCCTGCCCGATGCGTCCCATGCCGATGATGCCGAGCGTGGCGTGGTGGATGTCCTGCCCGAGGAAAAACTGCACGCCGAACGCGATCTTCCAGCCGCCCTCGCGGACGTAGGCGTCGCCCTCGGCGATGCGGCGCGCGGCCGCCATGAGGAGCGCCCACGTGAGGTCGGCGGTGGTGTCGTCCAGCACGCCCGGCGTGTTGGTCACGCGGATGCCGCGGCGCGTCGCGGCGGCGACGTCGACGTTGTTGTAGCCCACGGCGATGTTGGAGATCGCGCGCAGCTCCGGGCAGCGCTCGAGCAACGCCTCGTCGAACTTGTCCATCACCGTGGCCATCACGCCGGCGCAGCCCTGCAGCCGCCGCGCCAGCTCGTCGGACCCCCAGGGCCGGTCTTCCTCGTTGTGCTCGACCTCGAAGCGCTTTTCCAGCGACCGGACGACCTCGGGGAAGATGGCTCGGGTGACGAGGACCTTCCTCGCCCGCGTGCTCATCCGCCGCCAGTGCCGTAGATGAAGTTCGGCAGCCAGAGCGACATGCCGGGCCAGAGATACATGATCACCAGGCAGATCATGACGATCAGCATGTACGGCATCATGCCGGCGAAGATCTGGTTGAGCGTCACGTGCCCCGGGCTTACGCCCTTCAGGTAGAAGGCCGACATCGCGACCGGCGGCGAGAGGAAGGCCGCCTGCAGGTTCACCGCCACCATCGTGCCGAAGAGCACCGGGTCGATGTGGAAGTGCGTGAGCATCGGCACGAAGATCGGCACGAAGATCACGATGATCTCGGTCCACTCGAGCGGCCAGCCGAGCACGAAGATGATCGCCTGCGCGAGCAGCATGAACTGCAGCGGCGTGAGGTCCATCGACAGCACCCAATGCTCGACCAGCGATTGGCCGCCGTGCAGCGCGAACACCGCCGAGAAGATCCCCGAACCGACGAACAGCCAGCACACCATCGCGGTCGTCTTCGCCGTGAGGAACGTGGACTCCTGGATGTTCTGCACCAGCAGGCGCTTGGTGACGAAGTCCCAGATCCAGGTCACGGCGACCCCGGCGAACATCGAGCCGAGCGAGAACGCGACGACATAGGTCGCCATGTCGTTGCGGATCGTGCCGAACGCGATGCCGATGAGACCGCCGACGATGCTCGAGAGGAGCGTGCGCTTCGCGTACTTTGCGATCGCCGCGAGGTACATGGCGCCGAAGGCGCCCACCGCGGCCGATTCCGTCGCGGTCGTGATGCCGAGCAGGATCACCGCGAGCACGACGACGGTGAGCACACCGAGCGGCACGATGCTGTCCTCGAGGAGCAGCAGGATCTTGAGGTCCTCGCCGTCCATGCGCCAGTAGTAGAGGAACGTGACCGCGACCGACAGCGCGAGGAGGATCCAGAACCAGGTGAAGAAGCTCTCCGGAATCTTGCCCGCGGTCTCGTCGACTTCGGCCTTCTGGCCGCCGAGCTCCTCGAGCGCACCCTCCTTCGCCGGCGCTTCCGCCTCGCTCTTTTCCGCCTCGCCCAGCGCCTCGGGTTGCGTCTCCTCTTCCTTGGGCGGCTCGGCGAGCGGCTTGGGCGCGGGCGCGGCGCCGGGCGCGGATTTTTGCGGGACGGGAGCGCCGCTGATCGTGGTCTTCGGCGGCACGGGCGCTGCGACCTGGGCCGCGGCGGCGGCTTCGGGCTGCACCTGCGGCGCGCTGTAGATCACGACGTACCACCACGCGGTGAGGAACGTCGCGAGCACGAGCACGAGCGGGACGAGGAAGCCGACGACGTACTGCACGACCTTCCAATAGGCGACCGGTTGCCCCTTCTCGTCCACCGCGCCTTGCATGCGTGACGGCGACACGAGCGCGGCGAACAACCCGGGCATGACGCGCCGCGCGGGCCCGGTCTCCATGCGCTGGATCCAGTCGGGCACGGCGATGCGATACTCCTCCTCGGACAGGCGCGGCGCCACTTTCGGGTTGAGCATCGCCCAGCCGATGATGTAGACGAGGTAGAGGAACGTGAGGAAGAAGCCGGGTACCATCGCGGCGGCGTAGAGCTTCACCACCGACTGCGCCGTCACGGCCGCGTAGACGATGATCATCACCGACGGCGGAATGAGGATGCCGAGCGTTCCACCGGCCGTGATGACGCCCGAGGCGAGCCGCACGTCGTAGCCCGCCTTCATCATCGGACGCATCGCGATCACGCCCATGAGGACGACGACCGCGCCGACGATGCCCGAGGCGATGCCCCAGAAGGCGCACACGAGGAGCGTGGTCACCGCGAGCGAGCCGGGAATGCGCTTGAACGCGAGCTGAACGCTATAGAACATCTTGTCCACGAGCGCGGCGCGTTCGATCACGTATCCCATGAGCACGAAGAGCGGCACCGACAGCAGCTGGTCGTTGGTCATGACCCAGTAGGCGCGCTGCACGATCAGGTCGAAGACGCGGTTGTCGAACAGCCCCTGCGACGGATCGAAGAACGCGACGTAGCCGAAGATCATGCCCAGGCCCATGAGCGTGAAGGCCGTCGGGAAGCCCATCATGATCGCGACCACGATGAGGCCGAGCATGGTGAGGCCGAGCGCGGGATGGCTCATTTGCGCTCCCCGTCGCCGCGCTTGGCGTCGCGCTGCATCTGGATGTCGTCGGTCACGCCGCGTTTTTCCGCGGTCTCGTGGATCTCGGTGGCGCGTTCGATCGCCATGCGCCGCGACTCCTCGTCGACGAACGTGCTTTGCGCGAGCTGCTCGCCGACCACGTCGATCTCCTCGACGTCCTTGAGCCGGTCGGGCCAGACGCCTGTCTTGATGCAGATCACGCAGCGCACCACCTCGGCGAAGCCCTGGAAGAGCACGAGCACGCCGGCCACCGGAATCACCGACTTGAACTGGTAGACGGGAGGCCCGTTCGCGGTGACGTTCGAATGCTCGTCGATGCGCCACGAGATGCTCGCGTAATCCCAGCCCGAGTAGATGAGCGCGCCGATGCCCGGGAGGAAGAAGAGGAAATAGAGCGCGAGGTCGAGCGAGGCCTGCATGCGCGGCTTGAAGTTGCCGTAGAGGAAGTCGCCGCGCACGTGGCCGTCCTGCGCGAGCGTGTACGCGCCGCACAGCATGAAAAGCGTGCCGTAGAAGAAGTTGTCGAGGTCGAAGATGTAGGCGGTCGGGGCGTTGAGGATGTAGCGCTTGAAGACCTCGACGCACACCACGAAAGTCAGGCCGACCACGAGCCACGCGGCGGCCTTGCCCACCCAGGTGCTGACGCGATCGGTGAAGAGGAGGAAACGCTGGACGTTCATGCGCGCGCTCTAGTAGTTTTTCTCAACAAAACCGGGCAGCGCCCCTCAACGCTGCCCGGTCGGGATTGCGGCGAGTCTACAGTTCAGGCCTTCTTCGCCGGGGCCGCGCCCTTGCCGCCGAAGTAATGGTCGTACGCCATGCGCCGCTGGACCGTCGTGTCGAGGTCCCACTTTACGGTGCGCTCGGCGAAGACGCGTTGCGACTCCATGATCTCCTTGAAGAGCGCGTTCTCGCCCGCCTTCTTGTTGGCGGCCTTGTCGTAGGCATCGAGCTGCACCTTGAGGATTGACTCGGGCGTCTTGTAGAACTTCACGCCTTGCTTGGTCTGCATCTCGATGTAGTCCTTCGAGTAGCGGTCGATCGCCTTCCACGCGAGGTCGGCCGAGGCCGCGTCGACGGCATACGCGATGATGTGGCGCACCTTCTCCGGCAGCGAGTCGTACTTGGTCTTGTTGAAGGTGATCTCGAACTGCTCGGCGTTCTGGTGGTAGCTCTGCAGCATGCACACCTTGGACACGTCGGGGAAACCGAGGATGCGGTCGGAAGTCGCGTTGTTGAATTCCGCCGCGTCGAGCAGGCCCCGGTCGATCGCCGGCACGATTTCACCGCCGGGCAGCGCGTTCACCGCGGCGCCCATGTTGGTGAACATGTCGATCGAGATGCCGACCGTGCGGTACTTGAGGCCCTTGAAATCGGAGGCCTTGGTGACCGGCTTCTTGAACCAGCCGAGCGGCTGCGTGGTCATCGGGCCGTACGGGAACGACACGACGTTCGCGTTGATGGACTTGTAGAGCTTCTCCAGCAACTCCTTGCCGCCGCCGTAGCGGTGCCAGGAGAGCAGCATGTTCGCGTCCATGCCGAAACCCGGGCCCGATCCCCACAGGGCGAGCGCGTTCTGCTTGCCGTAGTGATACACGAGCACGCCGTGGCCGCCGTCGAGGGTGCCCTTGGAGACCGCCTCGAGGAGGCCAAAGGCGGGAACGACGGCGCCGGCGGGCAGCACCTCGATCTTGAGCTCGCCGCCGGTCATGTCGTTCACCTTCTTGGCGTAGTCGAGCGCGTACTCGTGGAAGATATCCTTCGAGGGCCACGTGGACTGCCAACGCATGCTGGTCGGGCCGGTGGCCTGCTGGCCCTTGCCGATCATGGGGAACGCCAGAGCGGCGGCGCCGGCCGCGCCCGCCAGGAACGTGCGACGTTTGGGATTCGCCGCGGGCTTGACGGCGTGCTTTTGCTCGACTGTCATGGGAATCCTCCGGTTTATCGCGCCTTTGGGGACGCTGTCGTGGAAACTGCAAGGGCTTGCGAGAGGGCCAATCCTAGTCTCGCCCCCTCTCAAAGGCAATAGACGGCGCGCTTTGTCTGACGGCGGGAATGCCCCATGCCCGGTACGGACGGCGCTTACCCTTCTTCGAGCAATCCGAGCTTGGCGGCCAGCCACCGGGTGGTGGTCGCCTGGATGAGGATCGTCATCAGGATGGCGATGAACGTGACCGAGGCGATCACCTTCGCTTCCGGCGCCTTCATCCCCACGAGGAGGCCGGCGAGCGCGCCCGGGATCACTCCCGTCTCGCGCGTCCAGCACATGAACACGAGCTCGCGCCAGGTCCACTTCACGCGCCGATCCGGAGCCGCGCACGCGAAGACGGTAGCCGGCCTCGCCACGAGCATGAACACCACGACCACCGCGATGCCTCCGGCGAGGTAGCGGTTCATGAGGGCGAAATCGACCTGCGAGCCGAGCAGGATGAAGATGAACATGCGCATCACGAGCGCGGAGGTGGCGACGAAATCCTCGAGCTTGCGCTGCTCGCGCTCCTCCATGGCGAAACCGAACGCGTCCTTGTTGCCGATGACGATGCCGAAAACGAACACCGCCATGAAGCCGCTCGCCTGCAGGCCGTCGGCGCCGAGGTAGGCGGCGATCACCGCCATGAGCGAGATGACCGGCGCATATTCCTGCAGGAACCCGTACTTCTCGTGGGCGATCAGGAGAGCGGCGGCGTATCCGAGCGCGCCGCCGACCAGCAACCCGAAACCCGCCTGCTTCGCGAGCTCGATGAGCGAGCCGGCGACCGAGAACTCTCCCTGGCCCATCGCGATGCCGAGCACGCCGAACGTCGCGATCGCGCCGGTAGCGTCGTTGAACGCCGATTCCGCCATCACCGTCTGCGCGACGCGGTCGCGGATCCTCACCTGCCGGAAGACGGGCACCAGCGTCGCCGGATCGGTCGAGGCGATCGCCGCGCCGAGCAGCAGCGCCGCGATGAGCGGAATGCCGAGCAGGTAGTACGCGGCGAGGCCCGTGATCGCCGCCGTGATGAGCACGCCGACCGTGGCGAGCGCGACGATCGTGATCCACACCTCCTTCAGCACGCGAAAGCGCAGCGACGCGCCGCCGTCGAAGAGGACGTACGAAGCGCCGAAGATGAGGATCAGCTGGTTGAGGGCGGAGTCCGGCGCCACGACGATGACGCCGGTCGCGCCGGGCCCCAGCAACATGCCCGCGAGGAGGAAGACGACCACGTCGGGCACGCGCAGCTTGCTCGCCAGCACGCCGAACGCCGTCCCGACGGCGAGGATGATCCCGAAAACCAGCAGGACGTGCTTGGCGGCCTCGATGGACAAGGGCGTTTCCACGGGCGCGATATTATCAGCGCCGATACGAGGAGGGACGACGATGGCGGTCATCACTTGCGTGGAGGACCTGCGGCGCCTCGCGCAGAAGCGCGTGCCGCGCATGTTCTACGACTACGCCGACACCGGATCGTGGGCCGAGGTCACGTATCGCGCGAACGAGGAGGATTTCCGCGCGATCCGCTTCCGGCAGCGCGTCGCGATCGATGTCGCCGAGAGGAGCGTCGCCTCCCGGATGATCGGCATGGACGTCGCGATGCCGGTCGCGCTCGCTCCCACGGGGCTCACCGGCATGCAGCATGCCGACGGCGAGATCCTCGCCGCGCGCGCCGCCGAGAAGTTCGGCGTGCCGTTCACGCTCTCGACGATGAGCATCTGCTCGATCGAGGACGTCGCGGCCAACACCACGAAGCCCTTCTGGTTCCAGCTCTACGTGATGCGCGACCGCGGCTTCGTCGAGCGGCTCATCGAGCGCGCCAAGGCCGCCAAGTGCTCCGCGCTCATGCTCACGCTCGACCTGCAGATCCTCGCGCAGCGCCACAAGGACCTCATCAACGGATTGTCGACGCCGCCGAAGCCGACGCTCGCCAACATCCTCAACCTCTTCACCAAGCCCGCGTGGTGCTTGCACATGCTGGGCACGACGCGGCGCCAGTTCGGCAACATCGTCGGCCACGTCTCGGGCGTGGCGGACATGACCTCGCTCGCCGAGTGGACGAAGACGCAGTTCGATCCGACGCTCTGCTGGTCGGACGTCGAATGGGTGAAGAAGCGCTGGGGCGGGAAGCTGATTCTCAAGGGCATCATGGACGTCGAGGACGCGAAGATCGCCGCCAACTCGGGCGCCGACGCGCTCATCGTGTCGAACCATGGCGGGCGGCAGCTCGACGGCGCGCCCTCGTCGATTCGCGCGCTGCCCGCGATCGCCGATGCCGTCGGCTCGCGCATCGAGGTGTGGATGGACGGCGGCATTCGTTCGGGACAGGACGTGCTGAAGGCGATCGCGCTCGGCGCAAAAGCGACGCTCATCGGCCGCCCGTTCCTCTACGGACTCGGCGCGGACGGCGAGGCCGGGGTCACGAAATGCCTCGAGCTCATCGCCAACGAGCTCGACGTGAGCATGGCGCTCTGCGGCCGCTCGCGCCTCGCCGACGTCGACCGCACGATCCTCGTTCCCGAGACCATTCCCGGTCTCGAACAGGGGTAACAGGCCTTTAGAGCCGTGGGACGGGAGGCGACTCGGGCGCGGCGTATGCTGGGACCATGAAGAACCTCATCCTCGGCGCTTCCTACGGCTCGCTCCTCGGCGTGAAGATGGCGCTCGGCGGCCACGACGCGACGCTCGTGTGCCTGCCGCAGGAGGCCTCGCTCATCAATTCCAAGGGCGCGATCGTGCGCATGCCCGTGAAGGGGCGCGAAGGCCTGGTCGAGGTGAATTCGCGCGGCCTGCCCGGCAAGCTCAACGCCGTCGGCACCGACGTCGATCCGAAGAGCTTCGACCTGATCTCGCTCGCGATGCAGGAACCGCAATACCGCTCGGCCGGCGTGCGCGAGCTGCTCGACGCGGTGGCCAAGTCCGGCAAGCCCTGCATGTCGATCATGAACATGCCGCCGCTGCCCTACCTCGCGCGCATCCCGGGGATCGATCCGGCGAAATGCGCCGAGAGCTACACCGATCCCACGGTGTGGAAGAGCTTCGATCCGAAGCTCACCACGCTCTGCAGCCCCGATCCGCAAGCCTTCCGCCCGCCCGACCAGGAAGTCAACGTGCTGCAGGTGCGGCTGCCCACGAACTTCAAGGCGGCGCGCTTCGAGTCGGACGCGCACACGGCGCTCTTGCGCACGCTCGAGAAGGACATCGAGGCGGCGCGCTTCCAGGGGCTCGAGCTCCCGGTGAAGCTCAAGGTGCACGAGTCGGTGTTCGTGCCGCTCGCGAAGTGGGCGATGCTCATCGCGGGCAACTATCGCTGCGTGAAAGCCGACAGCGTCATTCCGATCAAGGAAGCGGTGCACGGCGACATCGACACCTCGCGCAAGGTGTACAACTGGGTCGTGGACCTGTGCGTTTCGCTCGGCGCCAGGCGCGAGGACATGGTGCCCTTCGAGAAGTACGCGAACGCCGCGCTCTCGCTCGCGAGCCCGTCGTCGGCCGCGCGCGCGCTCGCCGCGGGTGCGCCGAACATCGAGCGCGTCGACCGCCTCGTGCAATCGGTCGGCACGCAGCGCGGCAAGCGCCTCGCCGAGCTCGACGAGATTGTTTCCCTCGTGGATTCCTGGCTGGTCAAGAACCGCCGCAAGGGCTGATGCTGCCGCTTCTTCCCACGACGATCGCGGGAAGCCTTCCAAAACCCTCCTGGCTCGCCGAGCCGGAGAAGCTCTGGGCGCCCTGGAAGCTGGAAGGAAAAGCCCTCGACGAAGGCAAGCGCGACGCGGTGCGACTCGTGCTCGCGATGCAGGAGAAGGCCGGCATCGACATCGTCTCCGACGGCGAGCAGACGCGGCGCCACTTCGTGAACG
>Ga0075426_10004160_pt1 | contig 10299 bp, 12 predicted proteins | sample SoiMethybrSBSTD5_FD_75304 | JGI IMG/M metagenome (GOLD analysis project Ga0075426, IMG submission 75304) | Bulk soil microbial communities from a Populus tree surrounding site in Tennessee, USA - Soil MetaG P. TD hybrid SBSTD5 | ecosystem: Environmental > Terrestrial > Soil > Tree plantation...
GCCTTATAAATGTCGACGTCCCAGCCATCTCCGATGCGCATGCGGACCGTATCGCCGCCATCCTTCATAACTCGCCCGCGTAGTGGCACTTTAATGTCGCCGAGAGCCACCTGCAGTACGACTGCCTGACCGATCCAAGGCTGGTATGCGATGTCCATTTGCGCTCCCTCAAGAGGCGTACTGCCGACGGGGAGAGGATCACGTGTGGCGTCACTTTCCGACAATGGTACACAGAGGGTACCGGACTAGGAGAAAGGTACTGTTTCGCGTTTGGCCATGTTTTTCAGCCCCGTTTCGCTCGCAGTACTTCTGTACCTCCATTTCAGGACGCGCCTCCCATTGGTCCAAACGGTGCCCTGCCGCATCCTTGCTCTCGTGAATCCGGAGTCCCCAATCCGCAGCAATGGTCCGGCGTGTCCCGCCGGGGAGCCTCGTCCCGGCATCGGCGTCGCGCTCGGCGGCGGTTTTTCGCGCGGCTTTGCGCACCTTGGCGTCTTGCAAGTCCTCGAACAGAATCACATTCCGATTTCGCATATCGCGGGCACAAGCGTGGGCAGCATTCTAGGCGCGGCGTACGCGAGCGGCGCCCCTCTCGCTAAGATTCTGGCGACTTGCCGCGACATCAAATTTCGCGATATCGCACGGTGGCGGGTTTCGCGGCTAGGCCTCGCCAGCAATCATCGCTTGTCCGATTTAATGGACCGCGTTTTCGCAGCTCAAACCTTTGAACAACTGCGCATTCCTATGGCGGTTGTGGCTACCGACCTGGCGACATTCGATCCCGTCGTTTTTACGCAAGGCCCGTTGGTCGATGCCATTCGCGCCAGCTGCGCTTTCCCAGGCCTCTTTGAGCCTGTCGAGATCGGCACTCGCTGTCTGGCTGATGGGGGCCTCGTTGCCCAGGTGCCCACGGTTGCTGCGCGCCAGATTGGCGCAGACCGGGTCCTCGGAGTTTCCGTTGGAATTCAAGACGGTCGGCGCGGCGCACCGAAGAACATCTTTCAGGTCGTAGCGCGAGCGGTATGCGCAGCACAGAAGCATCAACTTGAATCCTGGGAACGCCACGCTGATTTGGTTTTGCGGCCGGATGTACAACATCTTGCCTGGGACGATTTCGAACGTGCCAGCGATGCCATTGAAGCAGGCGCGCTGGCGGCAACCCGCGCCCTCTCGCGCATCAAGAAATTGCTCGATCGCACGCCCGAACCCGAGGATTTGCTCCTCGCCGAGGCGCGGTCGCATCTTTGGCTTTCCGAGGCACACCGATGATCGGCCGCGCCTGGTGGTTCGCCGCTGTGAACGCTCTCGTACTTCTCTGGCACGAATGCGGCGAGGATTTGGCAGTTTTTTGTTACCGTATTACCAGGAGCGGCGCGATGTGGATTCGCTCCCGGGCGGAGAACATAGCCGCCTCGTTTTGATGGGTGTGTGCGGCTAACTCTCTTTGGATTCCATCCTTCATTTCTTACGTTCTTTGTACACTTCAGAAGGCCTTAAACAACTCATTCAATGGGTTGGACCGACGACGTTCTGTGCCATTGTGTCGGGCATACTCTTCGTTGAAACTGGCCTCTTCGTTGGTTTCTTCCTGCCAGGCGATTCCCTGCTCGTCACGGCAGGCATATTTGCCGGCCAGCAAGTAGTTCCGGTCCACTGGCTGCTTATACCCGGAATGCTCTGCGCTATCGTTGGCGATCAGCTGGGCTATTGGATTGGACGCAGCGCCGGCCCCGCTCTATACAAGCGGGAGGACTCGTTTCTCTTTCGCCGCAGCCACCTGCAGCGCGCACATGATTTTTATGAGAAGTATGGCGGCAGGGCGGTGATCCTGGCGCGCTTTGTCCCAATCGTCCGCACGTTTTGTCCGCCCGTGGCCGGCGCCGCAAAAATGCCCTATTCGCGATATCTGCTTTTCGATATCTGCGGTGGCATTTTTTGGGTAGGCAGCATGGTCCTCGGCGGTTATCTGTTGGGTTCGCGGGTTCCGAACATCGGCAAGTATCTCCATCTCGTCATCGGCACAATCATTCTGCTTTCGATTCTGCCGCCGATAATCGGGATAATTCGCGCTCGCGGATCTGAGGGTCGCTGACAGATGGCCGGGGCGCATCCGCAGGTCCAGACCATCATTTTCGACATAGGGCGTGTCCTGGTCCGCGTAGACGTGGCTCGCGCGATGCAAGACCTCGCAAAGGGCATTTCTCTTTCGCCGCAAGAAATCTGGACAGCCATTGAAAAAGATCCACGTTGGCAAGATTGGCAGGAAGGTCGAATTTCGCCTCGCGACTGGTACTTGCATCTAGCCAAGAGGCTCGGTGGTTCACTCTCCTTCGAACAATTTACCGAGGCATGGAACCGCGCACTCGATCCTCAACCAATTCAAGACAATTCCTTGTTCGAGTCTCTTCGCAAGAATTTTCGCATCGGCCTCTTGTCCAACACCGATCCGCTTCACGTCGCTCATTTAGAAAGCACCTTCGATTTTTTCCGGTTCTTTCCGAAATCGGCCCGCACCTATTCGTGCGTTGTTGGCTCCAGTAAACCTTCGCCGATCATTTTTCGCGACTCCCTAAAATCTCTCCGGGCCAAGGCGGAGTCTTCGGTTTTCATCGACGACGTGGAAGCCTACGTGAGCGCCGCCCGCAGCCTCGGCCTGCTTGGCATCCACTACCAAAGCCCTACCCAACTCCGCACCGAGCTCAATGCGCTCGGCGCGAACCTCCCCACATAGTTCGGTCTTCGCTCAAAGCGCGCCTCCCAAATTTTCAGGGTACATTTAATCTCCGCGTAAAGATTGCAGGGACTAGTACTGTGCCCATTCTCGTCACTCTTCGCCCTCTGTTCGGCTACCCGTCTATTTTCATGGACTTACCACCGCGTGTCGGGTGCTGCCCCTAAGGACAGGTTTGGCTCTTCGCTTGCACTTTTCGAAACCACGAACGGATTCCGCAGTTGGCAAGTGCAGTGGGGTGACAGCCGCAGAGCGGCTTACCCAGAAGAGGAGAAAGACCTAGTCATGGCCGACGAATATACAGAAACGAAGAGTGCGCCTTCCTGGCAGCTACCCGCCATTGTGGTGTTGGGCCTGGTTGCTATCGGAGGTTTGGCATTTGGCTGGAACGCTTCGACGAAGCTCGACGCGACAAAACAGGATGTTGCAACGCAGTTGAAGACCACGCAGTCCTCGATCGAACAAGACATGTCCTCGCTGAAGGACCGCCTGACGCAGACCGAGAAGACGAACACAGACCTTCAGGGCGACCTGAAAGTTGTTACTGGCAAGCTCAAGATTACCCAAGGCCAGCTCAAGAAGGCGCGCGAAGAAGCAGCCAAGGCGAACGAGGACACGACCACCAAGCTGTCCGCCCTCGACACATCAGTTCATACTGAGCTCGCGACCAAGGCCGCTACCGAGGACGTGAAGAACGTTGACACCAAAGTCGGCGTCGTCCGCACGGACCTCGATTCCACCCGCGAAGACCTCAAGATGGCCCGCAGCGAGATGGGCACACTCATCGCGCGCAACCACGATGAAATCGACCAACTCCGTCGTCTCGGCGAACGCGACTATGTCGAGTTCACCATCACCGGCAAGAACAAGCCGGAGAAGGTGGGCAACGTCACCGTCGAGCTCAAGGCCGTCAACGAAAAGAAGGGGCAGTACAGTGTCAATCTGACCTCGGAAGACCGCCTGCTCCAGAAGAGGAACCGCGCCATGAACGAGCCGATCTTCTTCTACCTGCACGGCACAAAGATCCCGCAAGAACTTGTCATCAACAAAGTTGGCAAGGACACCATCAGCGGCTACGTCAGCATTCCCAAGGCGAATTCGGCTCCGGCCGCTTCGACTTCCACTTCTGGCAACTAACCAATTTAACTGAATGCCGGTCGGTACCGGCGATACGAGAGGGCGGCTTCGGCCGCCCTCTTTTTTTTGCCTTGGCGCGCAAGGTGTGCCGCTCTCGTTTCCCGTACAATGAACCGGGTGCCTCGGGAGGCTGCCTCCATTGTTCAGGTCCAAAATCGTCGTCTACTGTTGCGTTGATCCTTTCTTATCCTCCCGCGGCAAGTTCCTGCATCAATTCGAAAACTTCCAATCTGAACTGGATGAACGCGAAGTACCGTGTGTCTGGCTCAGCAGCCGCTCGCGGCTTCAGCTTGACGATCCGCGCCGCCGTGTAAGCCATACCGAACCTTTCGTCGCCGAAAGCGGCTGCGCGGTTTATATGCCGGAAGACTACTTCCACCTCAAATCCACGCAGACTGTTCGCTTGGGGCGTTTTACCTGCATCCCCGTCGCGCAGCAATTGCCCGCAGCCGAAGAGGCTCTGGAATCGCTCAGCGAAGAGTCCGGCGTGCCTGTAGTGCCTCTACGTTCGCTTAGCCCGCGGGAACTCTCCCAGAACCTTGGTTTGCCGACCCACGAAGCCGAAGTCGTTCGTCAGCGCGACTTCGACGAATTGTTCTTTTTCGCAGGCGCAAACGACGCGGACATCACACGTTTCCGGTCCTTGGCCGCGGCCAAGAACTTCTCTCTCCGGGAGCAGGGCGTGCTCTGGTCGCTCGCCGTGGGCGCCGATTTCCGCCGCTGCATCCGCGAGCTAGGCGATCTATTCAACCGTTCGCTGCACGGCCACGCCAACCGATTCGCCATTGCGCCGTCCGCCGAGGCCACTTCCATTTTCCCTGCGTGCGATCGCGGCATTCGTCTCACTACATCTGCCAAAGAAGTCGCGACTGAGTCGTCAGCCTCACCTCGTTTCGCCGAAACCACAATCACCTCACCGGATCTTTGGGAAACCGTTCTTTCGGCCATCGATTCGCGTCCCTGAGTCGCGCAGGAAACATTCTGTCCCTTAGCCCCACACGCTTTCACATTCCAATTGCCAGGTTGCAGCATCGCGTTCCGCTTAATTGCCTCTTTTCCCAATAATTTGCACGCTTTGCGAGGTTTTGCGGAGCGATTGCCGGTGGCACTTGAAATGCACTTTTTAACTGGTCGAAGCTTTACCGTGGCGCTATGAACTCGTGGGCGTACCTCTCAAAGACCCTTCGAGTACTAGGAGATTTATACATGTCCTGGCTCATTCGCACCCTTCGTTTGCCGGCGCGAGAAACTCACACAAACCTCGCCCTGGCTATTTGCGTATTCCTCATGAGCCTGATGTCGCTCGGCCTGATTTGGCAAGCCCAAATCATCGCGGACCAGCGTGACGCCATCAAATGGCTCGAAACGCTAAAGTTCGGCAGCTGACTCTCTCGCCTGCTCTTAAGCATTCGCTCTATCGACCTCTTGCGCGCAAAATTTTTCGCTCGCCCCACGCATCGCTCTCGACAATTTTTTCCCCGCGTGTATTCTGTATCTACAGGGGAATTCACCGAGTAAGGGAATGAAAATGAAGAAATGGTTTGCTCTCGCAATTCTGGCTTCGATACCCGCAGTGACTTTTGCTCAGTCATCGGGGTCGGCTTCGTCTACGAACTCCACCGATTCGACCGTTGCGCCGCAAAGCTCGTCACCCAGCACCGCTACAACACATTCGCGCCATCACCGTCGGCATAGCCGCACCAGCCACCGCCGCCATCACCGCCGGACAAAAGCTACGCCGCAATAGGAATCCTAAAAACAAATTGGGGAGCCGGGCGGCTCCCCAATTTGCTTATGTGGCTGTATCGGTCCCGAAGCACCGCAAACTTCGCGTGCCGTTTCGGGTCGACGCGCACCGCATGCGCGGTGTGATCAGCGTTTGTTTAGCTCTAAGCCCGGTGGAATCATTCCTGTTTCTCCGGAGCTAGTGAGCTCACACCCTCTAGCTACGCCCCTGTAATGTCGATTGCAAGCGAAGAAACGGAGAAATCTGAAGATTTCTTATACTGATTTTAACCCTGTGGAAATCGCCTCTGACCGGCGTTACTTGATGAACAGCGATTCGCGCAACTGGTCGCGCCCTACGAAAGACTTGCTCGTCCTGAACCTGCTGAACAGTTCCTGGATTTCGCGATTCTGGTACACGCGCTGCGCGGGACAGATGGGCGTCGCGGATATAACCTGCAGCGTATGGGAATCCGCCACCCGGTATCTTTGGAAAATCTCTGGTTTCTTGCTGTGAAACATCGCGAACACGATTCCACCAGGCCGGAGGTACTCGGTTAAGCAAGCCACCGTCTGCTTGGCCACCGCTGGCTCCAGATAGTCCAGTATGTCCCAGATCAACACCGCGTCGAACGCGCCTTCCTTATACCGAAGGTTCTCTTCGATAAACCGTGTCGCCCGGCCCGCCGGCGTTACATCGACGGAATCGGACCCCTCCACGGCATTCTTCAGCCGTGCTTCTTCCTCGATCATGAACTCCTTCCACGAACGTAGAAGGTCGTCGGAAGTCACGCGGAATCCACGCTCGATGAAGAAACTCAGCGTCGTCTGCCACGCAGGCCCGAGATCGAGCATCGTCCCACGCCCCAAGCCGTCCAGGTTCCAAAGGAACTCTTTCAACCCGTTCGACATCCGCGTCGTTTCTTGCATTTCAGGTGCCCTCGGCGCTCCCATGGCGCCGACGGTGCCGTTGGTCGGCGTCGTCCGTCCACCGACCGGCATCCCCGACGCGGGCCGCGAAACATTGCGAGTCGTCCCCGCGCCAATTCCGATTCCGAGTTTGCTTAGAAGTCCCATTGCTAGATTGTCGTCCCCGCCGCCATACTCCCGGCTTTCGCATTGCCACTGGTGGACTCAGAATTCTTGCCAACCGGCTTGCCCGCTTCCACTTTTCCGCGGAGCACCGCGCCGTCTTCGATCGCCAAACGGTCGGTTTGCACTTCTCCGATTACATGCCCCGTATTCCACAGTTGTACTCGGTCTCGCCCAATCAGTTTCCCCTGTACGTCACCCCGCACGATTATTTCGCGCGCGTGAATATCGGCTTTCACTTTGCCGTTCGGCCCGACCGTTACGCTTCCGCCGCTCATTTCCAGCTTGCCTTCCAGCACGCCGTCAACGAACAAATCTTCTTTACCTGTAACTTCACCTTTTATTTTTATTCCTTGACTGATGCACGCCGCTGCACGCGAAGAAACCGGCATGCTTGACGTCGTCACAGGATTCGCTGCGTTTGAATTTCCAGCCGGTGCTGCTCCCGCGGGGGTTGTGGAAATATCCGAAACTCCCTGCGGCTTCGCGTCTTCTTTCTTCCACACGAGACACCTCGACCTAATTGTTGGTTTTTCGAAGTCGCAATCGAGTTCGGCTGGAGGGGACGCGACTCGGAATCGTGAAGATAATACAGGGTTTACTCGATGTAAAGCGGAATACGGGGAACCAAATCTAGCGTGTCGCGTGAATGGCTACACCATATATCGTACTGCCCTCGCCCCAGGGTCCACAACCAGTTGCGATGTCATATGCGTATCTTCCCTACTCCGCAATTCCCATATCGCCACCAGCATGCCTCCCACTTCTCCCATAAATTGCTTGATCGACTTTCTTTTTTCGTACCAATGCTCCGGATCAAAATCTCCGTCGCGTGCACCGGCCACACTCACCGCAATTTTCCCGGGAAATACCCGCCGGAAAATATATCGTGTTCGTCGCGTGTGATAATTGGATGTCACGATAATCACGCGCTTCCAGTTTTTCTGCACCGCAAGTTTCGCCAGCGCTTCTGCTTCTTCCCGCGTGTTTTCCGCGTCGTGCGGATATCGCAGTATCTTGTCTTTTGGCACGCCTCGCTCGAACAAGTCATGCTCCATCAGTTCAGCAATACCTGCGTACGGTCTCAGCCTCACCCCGCTCGCAACGACTAGTGGCGCAAGTCCTTCCCGGTAAAGCTCGGCCGAACGCGTCGCGCGGTCCGCGTAAAAATTGTCGATACTCAACTCGATGATTGCATCCGATTTTTCGAGAGGATCTTCGACGACCCAGCTTTCGCCCGCCACGCGCAGCAATGGATGCCGCGCAAGGTATAGCGTTCCCATCACCAAGGTCAGGGCCAGAAATCCGAGCAGCTTACTGGCGATGCTGCCCCCCTCTTGCCTCGCAAACTTCTTCATGAACCCGGATCCACCGATCGCAAATACTCGGCCGCCTGTTCCGGAAGCACTGCATTAAAGTACGTCTCTTTGATGCTGTACGATTTGCTCCGGCTCTCCACGATCGGCAAAATTTCGATGTGCCAGTGAAAGTCGTCCGCCAGAGTTTTCCAGTACCCGGCAAGCTCGCCTTTTTTGTTCCGCGTATTTGGCGCAGTGTGTACGACGAGGTGGTAAGCAGGCGCGAACTTGTCCAGCCGCCTCAGCACTCTCCCCAGCAACGCCGCAAGCTGTCGGCGGTTTCCACCCGGCTTCGGCGTTTCAAACAAATGATTGTGCCGCCGGTGCAGTACCCAGATTTCATACGGCACACGCGCCGCATACGGGCACAACGCGTAATAATCGCCCTGCACATCTACAATCCGCTTCCCCAGCTTCTCTTCTTGCCGCACGATGTCGCAAAAAACGCACCGCTCCTTTTCGCGGTACCATTCGCGTGAAGCGCGCAACTCATACTTGATGCGCCGAGGCACAAAAATCGTTCCCGTAACTTCCGAGTGCGCATGCGGCCATTCTTCGCCAGATAATACGCCCTGATTCTTGTAAACGGTCACATGCTTCAGCCGTAGATCCTTCTTCAAATCCGCCACGCGCGTTGCCCACACCCAAATCACTCGCTCGATCTCTTCGTCGGTCAGTTGCGAAAGCCGCTTATTGTGATCCGGAGTCTCCACCACCACTTCGTGCGCACCCACCGGCCCCATCTTGTCGTAGATTCCGTCCGCCCGCCGCCCCGCCTCACCCTCAATCCGATACAAAGGATCGGGATGCGGGACAACTCTCACCTGCCATGGCCCTTCCGCCGGCCACGAAAGAATCGCCTGCTGCTTGTCTATCGCCGGCTTTTCGAACGGACAATTGGTCTCATCGCTCGCCTCGCGATGCCCCAACACTACCCAGCTTTGCGTAATCGGATCTCGTCGGATTTCCATTCGCTTTGTGCGAGCTCTCTTTTTCGCGTGATTTCGCTGCGTTCGGTAGTTTGTTTCCCCACCCCATCCTTGTCAAGCAACTGTCCTTTCGCATGCTATTCTTTTTTCGCATGCCCACCGATCTCGATTTCATGCAGCTCGCCCTTGACGAAGCTCGTGCGTCAGCTGCCGCCGGAGAAGTTCCCGTCGGGGCGATTCTCGTCCACAATGACAAAATCATCGCGCGCTCCGGCAATCGCACGATTCGCGACAACGACCCCACCGCCCATGCCGAAATTGCTGCGCTCCGCGAAGCAGCCCATGTTCTCAACAACTACCGCCTGTCTGGCACAACGATCTACGTCACACTCGAGCCCTGTGCGATGTGTGCCGGCGCCATGATCCAGGCCCGCATCGCGAAACTCGTTTACGGTGCCGACGATCCTCGTGGCGGCGCAGTCCGCTCCTGTTTCGAAGTTCTCTCTCACCCGCGCCTCAATCATCGCGTAGAAATCGTCTCCGGACTCCTGGCCGACGAATCCTCGGCACTGCTTCAATCGTTCTTCGCCGCCCGCCGCTGAAGCTTTTTGCAGCGGCTGTGCTAGGGCCGGCTTTCTGAAGCCGGCCGTTTGGCCAACGAACCGCAACACACCCGCACTCCGACGCGAACACGCTCCAATTCGCAAATTGTTGGGGCTCAACCGAATCTGTTAGAATTGAATTCACTGACCGCGGAGAGGTGACTGAGCGGTTGAAAGTACTCGCCTCGAAAGCGAGCGTGGGGGAAACTCCACCGTGGGTTCAAATCCCACCCTCTCCGCCATTTTTTGTGAAATTCCCTTGATTATTTATTTGTTTTCGCGCGCGCCGAATCGCGTTCAGGGCCGAATTGGTCCGCGAATTCCTGGCCCCGACTCCCATTTAAGCGTCGTCGTATGCGACACCACACAAAAATCGAATTTCACTCCTACTCCTCGCGCACCATTCGCCGCTTTACCCGACACCACTCGTACCACGTGTCCCATGCACAGCCACCGCTGCGACCTTCGCAAGCGCAGTTGCAGTTGCAGCTGCAGTTTCAGCAAATGTCTCTCCGCCAAGCGACGATCCTTCCCCAACGATTCCATGAATCGTGCCATAACTGCCTCCTGCACTGCGGGACAAGGCGCGTGACCCGCCAAAAGGTGTATGTGGACTGCAACAGGTTTACGGCCTTCGTTCTCTAATAAAAGCACCAATTTCGTACTTGTTTTACTTTTCTCCCGCTCATTACGCTTCATTTTGGTTAGGATTTCCCAATAAAAAA